>Ga0255338_1003664_pt1 | contig 17838 bp, 14 predicted proteins | sample MeOH1_35cm_T4_19_FD_203715 | JGI IMG/M metagenome (GOLD analysis project Ga0255338, IMG submission 203715) | Sandy soil microbial communities from University of British Columbia, Vancouver, Canada - MeOH1_35cm_T4_195 | ecosystem: Engineered > Artificial ecosystem > Sand microcosm > Unclassified ...
AGACATGATTTCTGCAATCTCGTCTTGTTGCAGCGTTATTGATTGGCGTTCTGCTGCTGCCCGTGCTATCGCCGTGGTTGCCAAAAGCGCAAGCACGAGAAAGCATGATTTGTATTTGAACTTCATCGGATCTCCTTCTTTTTAAAAAAATGAAATGATTTTCAGATGAAGTCTAGTTGGGGGGAGCTGCGCTCGTCAAGAATCGTGCAAAGATTTTTTGCGCAGGAGTTTGTGGTAGCTAATCGCGAAGTGGTGTGCATAATCGCGAAGAGCAATGAGTAGTCTGCCGACCGGAGTTTGTAGGTCGAGCTTATAACCTTGGGGAAGATTGTTTGAGAATACCGTCTCTTCTCGTTTCGCCAAACTGATGATATGCGCTTGGGGCAAGATTGCTTGCGCAGAACTGAGCTGTCCTTTGCCGCCATCAATCAAGATAATGTCGGGAATATCGCCATCGCGATATCGTCGCTGAACAATTTCTTGTAACGCAGCATAATCATTTTGTTCGGCGAGTGTTTTAATTTTAAAGCGGCGGAATTTATTTTTTTCTGGTTTGCCATTGGTAAAGCGCACACAGGAACCAACAATGTAGGTACTTTGAAAATGTGATATATCAAAGCAGTCGATAGTTGTTGGTTTTGTGGCAGCTCCGGTAAGTTCTTGTAATTGCTGCAATGCTTCATCATGTTCGGCACTTTTTGCATCAATAAGCGGCTTATCTGACATCTGCATATGTGCAATCTCTTTTGCATATTTGCGTTCTGTAAAGCGAGATTTAATGACCGCAAAGATAGTGTCTAAATTTTTTATGTAATCGCTCAGACGTTGTGCTTTTTCAAATTCAAGCTTTGCACTATGCTCGCGCATCTGTTTTTCAATAATGCTTAAAAAAGCTTTTGCGTTGCCCGAGAGTGCTTGCTGGGCAAGTTCAATTTGTGTCTTATATGCTTGTTCATCAAATTGCTCGGTGCAATTACCCGCGCAGCGACCTAAATGAAAATCTAAACAGCCATTTTTAATAACGCCTTTGCAGCGATAGAGTCTGAAGGTGCGCATGAGATAGTCATACGCGGCACGTGCGTCACGCTTTTGTATGAAGGGTCCAAAATAGGACCCTTTTATTTTTTTGGTACGCACTAAAAGAAATTGTGGAATTTCTTCTTGTGTAAAAAGAATATATAAAAAGGGGTTGCCGCTCTTTAAGAGGACATTATATTTGGGCTGATATTGTTTGATAAGTTGTGCTTCGAGCAGCAAGGCTTCTTGTTCATTGTAGGCAACAATATGTTCAATGGCTGCATGCTCTTCAATAAGTGCCTTTACTTTCCAATCTTCATACTGTTTTACAAAGTAGGAAGCGACACGCTTCTTGAGCGATTTTGCCTTGCCGACATAGATAATGGTATTATCCTTGTCTTTGAATATGTACACCCCAGGAAGGGATGGTAAGAAGGTAGAATTTGTGCGCTTCATTGAACATGCTTACTGTTGAGGGAAAAGTACTGGATAGTATGAGTATATCAGGTTCGGCAACCATGTCAATTTAATGCAGTTTGGCAAAATATGTGACAAGTTTTGAATTTACGATCAGGGGAAAATAGGCTATAGTTAAGAAAATTATCGATAGTTTTTCGTCATTATTCTCTTTGGAGCCTCATGGTTACGCGTTCACGTATTATTTTAGGCATATTTTTGCTGGTTGGTGGGTATTTTGGCTGGTCCATGTACCAATACTTTTTTGATACGGTACCACCCCAGGTGACCATAACGGGGGTAGAGCATGAGGGATACTATGCTGGTGACGTGCAATGCGCCATTGCTATGAGCGATAACTATAAGGTTAAAGACGTGTCGGTGTTTTTAGATGGCACTATTTTGGTCTCCCATTTCAAGATTAATCGTCGCCATGATGAGCATGTTTTTACTATCCTTACCAAAACTCTTACCAATGGAGCCCATGAGCTGAAAATAGAGGTGCGTGATGCTTCATATAGAAGAAATACGACGACCGAGGTTTTGACCTTCAGCGTCGACAATCGGCCGTTGCAGGCAGCCTTTGTACGGTCAGATGCAGACCTTAAGGTGTTCCAGGGAAGAACGCTCCATATACAGTTTCAAGTAAGTAAACCTATTCAAGAGGCAGCGGTAAAGCTGTTTAATAAAACTTTTACCTGTGTCCCCGAAGCGGATGATTCATTGATCTATGAATGCTTTGTTCCGGTTGCATGCGAAGAAACCCCGAATGAATATCTGCTCTCTTTTGAAATTACTGACCATGTTGGCAACACGGTAACACTTGATACCAAGTTCCAAGTAGTTTTATATCCCTTCAAGAAACAAAACCTTACGATAGACTCACAAAAGCTTAAGGAAGAGGCTGAAGTTGGTCTTCCTGCGCAAGAGCTGAACGACAAGCTTGCAGAATTATCAAAAAATTCACCTGCTAAAAAATTATGGCGCGGGTTGTTCTATGTTCCGATGGATATCAAGAGAATTTCGACCGAATACGGCACCATACGCACCACTCCGCACAAAGGGCGTTATGCACACAATGCCGTTGATTTAGTGGGTTCACCAAAGGCGATTGTCTGGGCGCCGCAAGATGGCGTTATTGTGCTTAAAGATCGCTTTGCCTCCAGTGGAAACACAGTCGTGATAGATCATGGTTGTGGCGTGATATCACTTTTTTACCATCTTGATTCATTTGCCAATATCGAAGTTGGCGACAAAATCAGAAAAGGTAACCCGATTGGCAAACAAGGAAAAACGGGGCACGCTACCGGAGAGCATCTGCATTGGGGCATGCATATCTACAATATCCCTGTTGACCCAATGCAATGGGTAAAGCATGACTTTTAAAGAACGAATCTTTTTTGCAGTAGCATCGTGGTCATGGTGGCAACGTTACGTAGCCACCAGCTGCGTTTTGGCACTCCTCGTGGCCTGTTGGTGGTTTTTGAGCTACCGTTCTATTGTGCACTGTTTGCACCAGACGCAAGCACAAGTCCAACAACTTGAACGTGCGCAAGCAGCACTTTCTGAAGCGCCGGCTGATCTGGCGCCTGAAGAAATTGCGGTACCTGAACTTAAAAATCAATCGATTGAAGAAGTCTTTGAACAGCGCAAGCGAGCGTTTTTTGCCTTGCCGACTATGCATGGGGTTAGGGAGAAAATCAACGCCGCTTTAGCACAAAATCAGTTGCATTATGAAAGTCAGCTTGTTTCTGGTGAGCATCCCAAAGAATGGTATGCATTGCAAGAGGTTAATCTCGTGTTATTCGGAAAGTTTTTTAATGTGGTGAACTTCTTGGAGCGTTTGCAAAAACATGACAATGTTATTGTGCAGAGTTGTGAGATGAGCATGTTGGAAAATCTTTCAACCCGATGTATGTGTACATTGTCGGTTGCTGTTCCCCAAAATTAATTTTTAAATAAATAAGAAAAATATTGTTTTCAAATTGAACTTGCGAGTAACCTGATTATTGTCTGATATTCTTAAACAGATTGGTCAGGTTGCATGAAATCTTCTTTCCGAGCCCTTTGGTGGGCGCTCTTCCTTTTAGTTTCCATTCAACAACATACTTTTTGTCTTAAACTCAAACGCGATCCATTTACGTGTGCGAAGAAACATTGTCATGCAGTCATAGCAACAGCTTGTATTGGTGATGAGGGTGATGATCAAGCTACGTTTGTGCAATTGCGGGGCAAAATACGGTGTATAAAAAGAAAAACCCCTTCAACTTGGGAAAGCTGAAGGGTTAGGGGGGTAACAATACGAAAAATGTATTGTTACTTTAGGGACCTTGCTTAAAAACTGTGCGCCTTTTTGGGTACTCAATTTTTAAATACGGGTTTGATTCTAACAACCCTATTGTGTGATGTCAAGGTGCGAGTAATTTTTTTTATTTTTCGCACCAAAATTTAACATTCGTTTTCACTCTCATCGCTTGAGTCAATCAATTGAAACTGACTATTGCATGGAGAATCATTATCGAGAGAATTTTGTGTTATGGTGCTTGCCATGCTTGGACTTAATTCGACGTGCGTCGGTTTTTCTTCTTGCTTGTTGCACGCTGTGCACAATGACTTTGTGGTTGTTATATTGTTGCCACTATGTCGACCATGCTCATGTGCAATTTCTGCGATGCTTCGTCGCAGCTTATCTTTTATATATATGTCAGCACCATGTTCTAATAAAAGTTTTACGAGAGTTTCATTGCCACCTATTGCTGCATAGGTCAGCGCGCTCCATCGATATTTATCCAGTTGTTTCGCAAGTTGTGCATTGTGTTGCAACAAGAGCTGTGCAACATCATAATGGTTTCGATGCGCAGCTTTCATTAATGCTGTTCGGCCCAAGAGATCTTTTTTTGTGGCATCAGCGTCATGCTTGAGGCATTCTTCTACCAATTCTGTTATGCCGAATTCTGCGAAATACATCAGAATCGTGCATTCACAATCATTCTGCATATCGATATCACATTTTTCTTCAATACTGTTTTGCAGCAGTTTTGTTAAAACCATGCTGTTGTCCGTGCTGATTTTGTGTCTGGCGCTCTGCATGTTGCTTGTGTCAGAATGTAATCTTGCACAATGTTGTAAACATATCATGATGGCGCTCTGTGTTGTTTTATGATGCACTTGCTGTTGTGCCTGTTGCGCTTGTAAAGGTGTGGATACGAGCAGTATGAGTAGTGCGATGAGAGAGTGATGCATTAATTTTTTTCCTTCGAGCTATTTTTTTCTTGTTCTGTTTTGTAGTGGGAAAGCGTTGCATTTACGATTTTTATGAAAGAAGTGAATGCAATATCGTGATAACTTTCTTTATTGTTATTGAGAATACTTGGATCTGCTTTGTTGAGCAAAAGAGCGGCTGCAAGGTCTGCGCGGCGCTTTTGCACTGCTGCCATGAGTGCTGTGTTGCCTTCTGCATCTTGTGCGTTTATATCTGCTTGCGCATCAAGAAGAAGCTTTGTGATAGCATAGCTATAATAACTATTTTCAGTTTGCGCTGCAAGCATAATGGCAGGGGTGTTTGATTCGTCTTTTGTATTGGGATTTGCACCGAAATTGAGCAGCGTTTGTAGATGTTGCAGCGATTGTTTACTGCATCGAGGCGTTTTTATGATTTTGATAAAAAGTTGATCCCGCCTTTTTTGCTTCTCTACCCCAACCATGGTATGAAGCGTAATACTATGCAAACACAAGAGTAGGAGGCTTACTATGATTTTTTGTTGTACCATACTCGTTCCTTTGTGTGATGAGAATTTCAACAGCCCCATCTAGAGTATGATACTTATGTGGCATGTGGCAAGAAAATTTATCTTTTTTTAGCTCGCTCTTGCGCTTGAAATGCTGCTCGTTCTTCTTCTTCGTGCGGCATCATATATGCTGTTGTGATATCTGAAAGTGGCGGGATCATATGCTCTTCAAGAGCCTGTTTTATGATTGGTTGCTCTGCTTGCGCTATTTTGAGTTTTGCAGCATAGTCTGCCTTAATCTTTGCTTTATAATGATCCATGAATATTTTTTGTGTAGCGGGATTTCCTTGTGCGTAATCATACGCCGTTCTTTCTTTATCATCTTGCAGTGTATCATCAGCTCCATGTTCAAGCAGAAGCTTAATGAGTGGGATACGATGATTTTCTGCCGCATACATTAATGCCGTATGACCATAATTATCTCGTGCATTAATTTGTGCTCCATAATCTAAGAATAGTTCTGCTATTTCAAGATGGTTATTTAATACGGCACCCATTAATGGAGTGTCGCCAATAGCTGTTGACTCTTCAAGTGAGTCTTCGGCACCATTTTCTAAGATTAGCTGTGCGGTTGCAAGGTCGCCAGTATCTGCGGTTAAAGCAAGAGCTGTGTAGCCAGAAGATTCTTCTTCTGTATAAGGAGTTCGTCGGTTAATATAGTCGTACAATACTTTATTGCCATGGTTCTTTTTGATGGTTTCTATCAAAAGTTTTGCAATACGGGGATTTTCGTTTTTAATGGCGAGCATGAGGGCAGTATCCCCCTCAGCTGTTTCTCCGGTAACATTTGTTCCTTCAGCAATAAATTTCTGCACTTCTTCAAATAAAATATCCTCGCCGCCTTCTTCAAGAAGTAGTTGAAGCTGTTTATTCATGGTTGCTTGTTCTGTTGGCATATTCACTTGCGCGGCATATAAAAAAAGGTGCCCAGAACAGCTGACCAGAAGAACTATTAAATTTCGTAGCTTTAAAAATCGCATGAAAAATTGCATGCCAATCCCCTTATACTATTTTTATATAATTATACTAGAAATAAATATGCAAACGCAAGAGATTGGCCAATAAATTATACGAAAATAAAAAAATCCGCTTGTTGAAGGCGGATTTTTCTTTTGGGGGAGATAGTATTTTTCTTATTTGAATGTGAGCAAGTTTTTGGTTACTGCCACAAAGCCGATATTGCAATAAGGCATGCGATAATACGGGTTGGCATCCACTGCTTGTTTAAATTGCGATAAAGCTTCGTCGGTTTTGTTTTCTACAAATAACGCACAACCAAGGCTGTTCATGGTAGTGAAGTTTTTTGGATTAAATTCCAATGTTTTTTTAAATTGCTCAAGGGCTCGCGGGATATCGTTGCGTTCAAAGAAGATCATGCCAAGGTTGTGATATGCAAAATCGAAGTTGCTATTTTTTGCAATGGCAGTTTCGAATGCTTGTTGCGCTTCATCAAATTTTTGTTGATGAAATTGTGCAATGCCAAAGTTATTGTACGCAGCAACGCTCTCTGGGTCTAATTCTGTTGCTTGCTTAAAATACTCTTCAGCTTGTGCAAACATGTTGCTATTCAGATAAAAAGTACCAAGATTGTAGTATGCCCCAGCGCATTTTTTATCAAGGTCTACCGCGCGATTAAGCATTTTGAGGCCTTCGTTAAAGACGCCTTGTCCGCATAATAATGCACCCAGGTTTGCCCACAAATGGCCAGAAGTTGGTGCCGCGTCTACTGCTTTTTTGTAAAATTCGGCAGTTTTTTGAAAATCATTTGCCTGAAAGGCTTGATTAGCTTGGTTTAATGCTTCTTGTGCCGTAGCGTTTAAATTTGGCACAGAAGTGTAGAACATAAAAGGAGTGGAAAGCGTTGTTGCAAGTAAATGTTTTTTGTATTCCATGACGTCTTTCAATTAAAAATAACTTTATTCATCAATAATAACAGTTGCCTTATGGCGGTCAACCTGCAGCAAGCCGTGCGTAATAGAAATCGATTCCGTTACGTCATGAAGTCCCACTACCAGCGGCATATGTGGAGCAAGCTGCAATGTTACCGGTGCGTGGCCGGGCAAAATAACATAGTTGCCTTGTGGCGTTTGTGCTTCGATCCAGCTCACTTCCATAACTTTCTGATTTGTCGGGGCTAAAATGGTAAGTGTCATACCATTGCCTTGAGCGTTTGAGCTTTTTCGTATACTTCTTCGAGACTGCCAACCATATAAAATGCTTGTTCGGGTAAATCATCACATGCTCCGCTGACAATTTTTTCAAAATCATCTACTACTTTTTCACGTGAGACATATTTCCCCGGAATTCCGCTTGCAAATTCCGCCGTAAATAATGGCTGCGTAAGGAATTTTTGTATGCGTTTGGCGCGATTCACCAAGCGTTTATCTTCTTCAGACAATTCTTCCATACCCAGAATAGCAATAATATCTTGGAGCTCTTTATAACGCTGAAGTATAATGCGCACGCTATTGGCAACACGATAGTGCTTTTCACCGATAATGCGAGCGTCTAACCCTTTTGAGCTTGATTGTAGCGGGTCGATTGCCGGATAAAGACCGAGCTCAACAAGTTTACGCGAAAGCACAGTGCTTGCATCTAAGTGTGCAAAAACCGTTGCCGGTGCAGGGTCGGTAATATCATCTGCCGGAACATAAATTGCTTGGATAGAGGTAATTGCACCATTGACTGTATTGGTAATGCGTTCTTCAAAAGATCCCAATTCTGAAGCCAAGGTTGGCTGATAACCAACAGCAGAAGGGACGCGACCAAGCAGAGCAGAAACTTCGGATCCAGCTTGCACCAAGCGGAAAATATTATCGATAAATAAAAGAACGTCCCGCTTTTCTTCGTCTCGGAAATATTCTGCCATGGTCAGCCCGGTAAGGCCAACGCGTAGACGCGCTCCGGGCATTTCTCCCATTTGGCCAAAGACTAATACTGCCTTATCGAGCACGCCAAAACGTTTCATATCGAGCCACAGCTCATTACCCTCACGGGTACGTTCACCGATACCCGTAAAAACTGATACGCCCTGGTGTTCGATAGCAATATTGCGAATAAGTTCCGTTACTAAAATAGTTTTTCCCACACCGGCACCGCCAAAAAGACCAATCTTTGAGCCTTTCAGATAGGGGCACATAAGATCGATAACTTTAATGCCCGTTTCTTGGACAATGTCTTCGATCTTTTGTTCGGTGAATGAGGGGGCAGGACGATAAATTGACCAACGTTGACCACCATGAATACGTGGCCCGCCATCGATGGTGCGGCCGAGCACATCAAATACTCGTCCTCGCGTAACATTGCCGACGGGAACCATGATAGGGTTACCGGTGTCGATAACGCGCAAGCCGCGGCTGATATTGTCTATATTTTCGAGCGCAATACAACGAACAGCGCCATCACCCAACTGTTGTTCAACCTCGATGCTGGCTGTTTTTTTGTCGGGCAACTGTATTTGTAATTCATGATAAATGTCCGGAACGCGGTCTGGCTTAAATTGCACATCAATAACCGTTCCACTCACACGAATAATTGTTCCGGTATTTTCCATTGCGTTTATTCCCTGAATTTTTGTTCTTTTTTTTCAGTATATAAAAAAGAATATTAGAATGCACTTTTACGATATACACTTGTTCGTTCAGGGGCAACTTTATTTCTTTTTTTAAAGATTCCAAAGCCACAACAGGTTCCGATTGTTTTTGGCTCTGCTAACTTTTCAATGATCAATGGCCGTAATTCTGGATCATCCATCGCTTCATTAAAATATTCTTTTGCTTGTTTCTCATCTTTATAAGAGGGAATCTCGTCATAGATGAGCCCAAGATAATATGCTGCCTGTGTGCCAATTGCCCTTACTGGTTCAGAAAGTACTTCGCTCTGAGCCTGGTAAGCTTCTTTTAAATAGGGCAAAGCTTTTTCGATAAGTTTTTGTTTGCCATTTCCTGGTGCATGAAGATATTGTTCGTACAAAGATTTTCCGAGATAGTAGTTGGCCAAAGCTTGTGCTTGAACGCTGTCCTTTTGCTCAAGGGCATAGGTAAAATATTTCCGAGCATCTTCTTGTTTATCTTTTTGTGCGTACAAGTTTCCGAGCTCAGCAGAGGCCAATGCCTTGGTAAATGGGTCTAAATTTTGATGCGCATTAAGCCATGCTGTATAAAATGCACTTTCGCTCCCCACTAAAGATACATCCGAAAAGTCATAGATAAAACTTTGATTTGCCGGATCGAACGTATAATATTCTACGCCCTTAATGTCATAACGCGCATCTTCCGGATCGCGTGATTCTGGGTTGGCAATTTTCTTTGCTGTTAAAGGAAATCCATCGTAACGCCATGCATTAAACAAAGTGGCTTCGTATGCTTTCTCTTTTTTTCTATATTCTGCTGGTGAAAATGGTTTCATAACTTCATCTGCGTTTCCAGAGGATTTTTTTTGTTGTTCAGAATAAAGTTTTCTGTGCACGAGAACATTTTTGGCAATGTTGACCAATTCTGGTTCATTATTAGTTTCTTCAGCCTCTTCAATGCTTGGCGTACCTGGCATTGATGGGATGGTGTATTGGAGCGATACCCATGCGATAGTTAATGGCTCCTGGCCTTCGATATTTCTTCGCGTTAGGTCAGCGAAGCTCTTTTTAGTAAAGAATTCGATTGATTTTGGATCAAGGGAAACAGGTGACTTTTGGGCGGAATCTTTTCCTTTAATAAGTTTAAAAGAAGTTGAACTTGCTTTGTCCTTGAGACTTTTCGGTTGCGTAGTGGATTGTATTATAGTGGATTCTGATTGATAAGCAGGTGTTCCTAAATCAAAACTAGACAGTTCTCCCGCCGGAGTTGCCATCGGCTTAATAGTTTTTAGTTGTGCAGCATCTGCATGCCCCCAAAAAAGTAAGCTTAAAATCGCGCTTTTTTTTATCATAAAACCCCCTGTTTTGTATAATCTATAATTTTATTTTAGCATTCTCATAGAAAAATCTAAATATCTGAGCGAATTATTTTTTTAATATGTATGTCCTTTGAAAATAGTATCGCCTATTCAAAATATATTCTGTTATAATTATTAACAAAGAGCTTGTAAAAGTTTGCATAAAGTTTTGGGGAGGAGAAATACTATGAGTTTTAGTGCGATAAAAAAAGTTATAAGTATGGCATTTCTGATAGGTATGCCGTTCTATATGTGGCCTTTGCAGCAGTATACTTCTGAGCAGAAAACACAAGCAGTTCCGGCAATTATTATTACCAACCAAAATGAGCGATTGCTGAATGCTGCTTCTCGGGGAGATCTGCGCAATGTGCAGGCGAGCTTGGAGCGGGGTGCAAATAGTAATGCAACTGATTCGGCAGGCAATAGTGCTCTTATGCGCGCAATTATCAATGTAAGACCCGAGGTCATTGATTTCTTGCTCAATTATCCAGGCGTAGATATCAATATAAAAGACGCTACCGGAAATTCTGCGGTGGTGATGGCAGCATTTGCGGGCTTGTCGCAGGTGGTCGCAACTCTTCTTGGCAAAGGAGCAGACAGGCAACCTTTGGATGACATGAAGGTTAAAGAGAAGCTGAGATCTTTTATACAGGGAAGAGCAATGCTGGTAGCGCCTTTGGAAAGTGATGAGGCCAGGCGCCTACGTTCAGCTTTCTATAGAACAGCTTATCCTCAAGTATTGCGTGTCTTGCATGAGTATGAAGGACAATTGCGATCGGCGATTGAACAGAGCGTTTCTCTTGCCTATGATTGGGATGCACAAGAAAAAGAGAAAGAACAAAAAGAGCGTGAACAGAAAACGCATAGTGCGGTGGGTGGGCAATCAGAAGTTGTTACCAGCTTGATACAGGGTTATTGTGGAGTCCCCGAGAGTAGTAAAGTTATCAAGTTCTTGGATGCGGCACGAAAAGGTGATGCGGCGCAAGTAAAAAGTCTCTTGGAAGAGGGTATAGATCCCAATGTTCGAGATGCCAAGGGAGTGACGGCATTGATGTATGCTTTGGCAAATATTCCAGATGATTCACACTCTGCCGTTTCAACGACGTACGAGCAGCAAAAGTATGCTCGCTATTATGATGTGGTAAAGCTTTTGTTTGATTATGGCGCTAACATTGCGGATAAAGATACTCAGGGGAATTCAGCTTTTTCCTATGTTTTGCAGGCAAAATCTCCTGAAGAAGTTTCGCTCGATCAGCAAGATCAGATACGCAAAAGAATATTCTCGGTACTATTTGGCCAGACTGAAAGAGATCCCCGCACGCTTGAGTGGCGCACAACTCGCGGAAGAGATCTGAATGGTCAAGAGTTAGAAGAAACAGCTTTATTTTCAAAACAAAATCAAGATTTTGTAGAACGGATGCGCATCGCGCAATTATTGCTCAGTGCTCAGGATTTCAAATTGCCGGCTGATGAAATTTTGCTCAGCAAGGCTATTGGCTTTCATGATTGGTATATGTTTAAAGCTTTGCTTGCAGCAGGGGCATATGATCCGCAAGATCTTACGACGGATAGAGTTATTGTAATGGATGATCCACAATTTTTTAGAGAACTCACTCGGACGTATAAGCAAGAACTGCTCGATAAAGATAAGAAGTTAGCATGGAGGAACATAGCAAGGTTGGGAAATAAAAATCACATGCTCGAATTCTTCACCCGTCTTGATCAAGATCTTATCGCAGCGGCAATAAATAATGATACAGCAGCAGTATATGATGCATTAAACCGCGGAGCCTATCCCGACGCAATAGACATCGTCTTTGGTAATGCGACGCCCTTAATGTATGCCGCTGGCAATGGGAACAGTCAGATTATTTTAGCACTGCTCCGCTTCAAGGCGGACATTAATTTGCCCAATGAAAATGGAATATCGCCGTTGATGTGGGCAGCCTTAATGCATAAACCAGAAGCGGTGAAGTTGCTTTTGGACCAGGGAGCGAATCCCGATAGTACTGACAACACAGGGAGAACATTTTTTGCCATAGCACAAACGTATCCGCACAATTCACCCGTGCGCAAAGCGGCTGAACAACTTACTGCATGTCGAGCTTTATTGCTCGCAGCAGCGCAAGGTGATGAAAATCGCGTCAAGGAGCTTCTTGTGCAGGATCGATCTTTGGTAAATTGCCATTATCAAGATAGCTACCCGTTAGCAGCGGCTATCTGGGGTGGCAATCTTGGCATAGTATCTGAACTTTTACAAGCTGGCGCAGACCCCATTGGAAAGAAAGGACTTTCAAATTTGAGCAGGGCAATTTTGAAAGAGAATGTTGCAATAGTGAATGCTTTATTGCAAGCAGGAGCTGATCCTTTTGTCACAGAAATAACTGATATAACTCCAGAAGATTATGTTCGCGCATCGAACAATCGGGATACAATTTCATTAATTGAACAGTATCATCGTTGGAGAGTGGCGTTTTTCAAAGCATTGCTCGATCGTAATCAAAAACAAGCTTTTGAGTTGTTCAACCAATCGCCAGTATTTGTGAATGCTCGTGATCAACATGGGAGAACGCCATTGCGCCTAGCTCTCGATAATCAATTGTGGGATATTGCGCATACATTGTATACCTATGGCGCGAATATTAACGAAAATTTCAATGAAAAAGAGATTACTCCTTTGATGCAAGCCGCAAATCAGGGTAATGAGCAGGCTGTAGAGTTTTTACTGGGACACAAAGCGGCCATTGATGCAAAAGATCATCGGGGATTAACAGCATTAGCGTATGCTGCCAAAGCAGACCGTAGTAACATTGTTCAACTATTGTTAGATGCTGGCACAGATCTTTCGCTCAGAGATTATACCGGCCATGATGTATTAGAAGATGTGCATAATCCGGCACTCGTGAAACTTATTACCGATACTCGTACTGCGCGCGAGCACCATGCGAAATATGCTGCAGAATTAAAGCGCACCGTCGATCTTATGCGATTGAAGGAACAGTTGGATCAAGAAGAATACGAGATGAGTGATCTCTCGCAAGCTGGTCCAGTAACTTCTCCTTCGAAACGCCAACGTAAAGAATAGAAAGCATTAGAAAATAAAATAGTCCCCTGCGAGAAATTACTTCTTGCAGGGGACTATGTTTTTATGTTTTTTGGACTTACCAATTATACTTTTTGTGGCATCAACACATGTGGCAGAATCTCATCTGCGTGTTCAACCCAGATTAATTGCATGCCTTCAAAAAGATCTTCGATTCCCATAAGATCACGCTTATTTTTCTGCGGCATAATAACCTTATTAATTTTATTACGCTTCGCAGCCAAGATCTTCTCTTTTAAGCCACCAATTGGCATTACATTACCATGAAGGTTTATTTCACCGGTCATGGCATATTCTGCATTAATTGGTCGTTGCGTTAAAGCAGAAACCAATGATGTCAACATGGTGATACCAGCAGAAGGTCCATCTTTTGGTACAGCGCCTGCAGGTGCATGTACGTGGATATCATATTCAGAGAACATTTTTGGATCAATGTTAAATTCTGTTGCATGCGTTCTTGCATAGCTTAATGCTGCCTGGGCAGATTCTTTCATCACGTCGCCTAGTTGTCCGGTTAAGATCAGTTGCCCTTTGCCTTTCATCACCACCGCTTCGATTTTTAACAATTCTCCACCATGCGTGGTCCAGGCAAGACCATTACAGATTCCCACTTTGTGACAGGCGTCATGTTCATCATCAACAAATTTACGTGGACCAAGATATTTTTCGATATTCTCTTGTGTAAATGTTGGTACCGTTTTTTCTTCAACGAAGATACGCGCAGCTTTGGAGCAGAGTTTCTTCAGTGTACGTTCTAGATCACGAACGCCGGCTTCACGCGTGTAGTCGGCAACGATACTTTCTACAATATCATTTGAGAGCGCAAATTGATCTTCAGCGAGTCCTGCTGCATGTGCTGCTTGTTTGATAAGATGTCGCTTTGCGATCTCTTTTTTCTCTTCCAAGGTGTAACCTGAGAGTTGAATGATCTCCATACGGTCACGCAACGGAGCAGAAATCGTATCAATTGCGTTTGCTGTTGCAATAAACATAGCGTTTGAAAGATCGAATGGAATTCCCAAGTAGTTATCATAGAATGTTTTGTTTTGTTGTGGATCCAAGACCTCAAGCATTGCAGCTGATGGATCTCCACGGAAATCAGCACCGATTTTATCAAGTTCATCGATAATGATCACCGGGTTTTTCGATTTTGCTTTGCGCAATCCTTGGATAAATCTTCCTGGCATAGCACCGACATAGGTGCGACGATGTCCGCGAATTTCTGCTTCATCTTTTACGCCACCCAAAGAGACTCTGAAATATTCTCTGCCAAGACTTTTTGCAATCGAGGCGCCGAGTGAAGTTTTACCGGTTCCTGGTGGCCCGAAAAGGCACAAGATTGGTGCATGGCCGTCTTTTTTCAAAGTTTTGATAGAGATAAAGTCTAAGATGCGCTCTTTGACATCGTTCATACCGTGATGATCTGCATCGAGCACTGCGCGAGCGTTTTTCAGATCGAGATTATCTTCGGTTTGATACGTCCATGGCAAATTGAGCGCGCAATCGAGATAATTTCTGAGCACTGCAGCTTCCATAGAATCTGGTGAGGTTTTTTCAAGACGATTGATTTGTCGGTTGATTTCGATTGCAGCTTCTTCGGGAAGATCAAGTTCAGCAACCTTAATTTTGAATTTTTCGATATCATCGCCTTCTTCTTCGCCCAACTCTTTTTTAATCGCTTTGAGTTGCTCACGCAAATAGAACTCTTTTTGTGATTTGTTCATCGATTCGCGAGCACGATTTTTGATGCGTTCTTGCGCTTCGGTAACTTCGATCTCTTTAGAAAGAAGTTGATACAACTGTTCAAGAAATTGAGCATATGATTCTTGTTCAAGCAGCATCTGTGATTGTTCAACCGTGAGCGTCAGGTGCGAGATGATAAAATCAGCGATTTTTTCCGGGTCACTCATTTTGGAGAGAATAATATGGAAATCAGGGCTTAATGATTGGCCTGATGCTGCCATTTTCTCGACAATTATTTTAATGTTTTTGATCTGCGCAGCAATTTCTGTTGAAGGTTCTTGTGGCTTAAAATCGATCAGCGAAGTGCGTGCACACAAAACATCATCATCGGCGATGACATCTTTGACGCGAGCCTTGCAATGACCTTGCACGAGAATTTTGATGCCGCCTTCTGGTATTTTAATAATACGCATGATCGATGCGACCGTGCCAACGCTATAAAGATCTTTTGTGCCAATAGCTCCCTGATGATTGTGCGATTGTTTCCGCGATGCTAGCAAAAGTATCATTTTTGATTCGCTCTCGAGCGCATTGTTGATGCCTTTTGCAATGCGTTCGTCAAGAACCAATAATGGTACAATCATATGTGGAAACACCACGACATCCATCGTTGGTATTATTGGGAGAATATCCGGTATAATAGTTTTTTTTGGTGATCCGTTTTTCATTGCCACAATCCCCCTAATTTTTGATGTGGTTTTATATATCCCTAAGGATCAGCTTATAAGATAGAGCAGTCCAAACGCAACATTTTTTATTTGATAAATGAGAATATCAGGATATTCTATAGATAGAGCGTTATTGCTCTGTTTTTATTTAAATATTAGCTTAATTTTATTCTCATAAATAAGCGTATGAGCTGACAATTTCCGTACACCTCGTTACCGCAAAGGACGTTTCTATGTGCTCAAAAAATTTGTTAACGGTATTATTTTTAGGCGCAAATGCCACGCTTCTCGCTATGGCTCCACTTCCTGCGCCAACTCCCTTGTTCCCTCTGCGTGTTGAAGTACGTACAGGAGAAGAGCATGCCGTGTGGTCTCGGGTAGTTGAAAAATATGATACGTTGCAAAAGGAGCTGGAAGAGCGCATTGGTAATCAACCAGAGATCTATAAAACAGCAGATGGCAAAGCCCGTATCGATGAGATAATTAACAATTTTGCTCGTTTTGCCGAAGGCACTGCAGAGGTAGCTGTGGAAAATAACGGCAAAACTGATTTGAAGAAGTTCCCTCGCTTACAGCATGCAGCAACCAAACAAGATATAGCGCGCAGATTGTTAACGCAGGCTATTAGCACCTGCAACGCTGATGGTATTCAATTCTTAACAAAGCGATATGGCCTTAATCCTAATGACGCAACACTTAGCGCGCGTTCAGCTTTAGATTCTCTTGGTAAAGTCCAGCAACTGGAAGCAACGCCTGTCCAGACATTACAGCTCCTCAAACAATGTGGCCTTGATGTTAAGAGACATGTGAATACCTGGAATATTCATGGAGAAACACCCGTGCATCAAGCAGCAACCTATCTTGTTGCAAATTATCGGGGCTCCAAAAATCCCGACGAAGGTTTTAAGAAGTTATTGTTAGCAGAAAAAATTACTTTACCAGAGGGTGTTTCTCAGGCTGATGAGGTAAAAAAATGGCTTGCCGTGCGTGAAGAAGCAATAAAAAATTTACGTGATCTTATTGTTCAATATAAAAAAGACGGCGCGCAGGATATCCCTAATAAGAAGGGTAAAAAAGCTTCTGATATCCTCAAAGAATGTGCTCGCGAAGAAGGTCCTTGTAAAGAGGCCTATAATGCGCTCATTAAAAGCATCACAGCTTCCTCGGCGCCAACTATAGGCGCAGCGGCGGGCGCTGCATTGGCCGGGGTAAGTTCTGCCAGGGCTGGTTATTTTGCAGGGCACGAAACGTTTTCTGCCGTCTCCAAGGCACTTGTTGTCACCGCAGTTGTGGCAACCGCTGGGTATTTGTGTCATAAATTATATGTCAAAATAAAGCAGTCTCAGCGACAATCATAAATAAATATTGCATATCAGCAATAAATATTAGTACCCTGATAATAAGCCGGAATGGTTAAAAAGGGGAACGTATGATAAAAGTAAACAGATATCATCTTTTTTTGGGGTTGGTGAGTATAGCCAGTATGGCATACAGCGCTCCTGCCAATTTATCTGTTGCCAAATGCAAGGTTGAAAACTACTATGAATGTGGCAAATATAACAAGCAGCTCAATAAAGTAGTGAATAAAGCCATTAAGCATTTTGCAAAAGTTACCTGCCCATCAGAAAAGACCGTGATATTTGATGTAGACGACACGGCTCTTTCTACCTTTGCGGTAGTAAAATCGATTAAGTATGGGTATATCGATGAGGTTACTGATAGATCTGAGTTGTGTGGCAATTTGCCGGGGATTCCTGCAACTCGCCGATTATATAATTTCCTCCTTGATCGCGGGTTCCATACCGTATTTCTTACCGGCCGTGCCCAAGATAAATATGAGGCGACGAAGTGGAATCTTGAGCAGCAAGGATTCACCAATTTTGAGGCGATCATTATGCGTGAGCCACATGAGATTGGTGTTAAGGCGCAAGAATATAAGTTGAAACGGCGTCAGCAATTGGCGCAAGAAGGGCGAATCATCGCTGGCAGTGTTGGTGACCAGTGGAGTGATTTGTGTGGCGGCTATGCTGGCTATCAGGTCAAGCTGCCAAATCTTATCTATGAATTACTGTAATTAATATTTTTCGAGCGTATTCGTACAAGTTTCCCATAATCCGGCTGCATTACAATGAAT
>Ga0255338_1003665_pt1 | contig 17837 bp, 12 predicted proteins | sample MeOH1_35cm_T4_19_FD_203715 | JGI IMG/M metagenome (GOLD analysis project Ga0255338, IMG submission 203715) | Sandy soil microbial communities from University of British Columbia, Vancouver, Canada - MeOH1_35cm_T4_195 | ecosystem: Engineered > Artificial ecosystem > Sand microcosm > Unclassified ...
AAACAACACAAAAGCCGGGTGACGATCATGGTGCAATACATCCTGATAGGCTTGGCGAATGGCATGTGCAATCAGTTTGTCGCGTACAAAGCGGCCATTCACATAGACATACTGCGTGTCGCGGCTGTTGCGGTTAAATGTCGGCTTGGCTGCCATGCCCCACAAACGCAGCCCGGCCGCAGTCTCATCCAGACTGATAGACTCTGCTGCGAACTCACTACCCAGAACCTCTGCGAATCTGCGTTCAGGCTGACTCACTGCATAGCGACTCAAGGCACGCCCATTATGCTGCAGTATCAGTGCGACATCCGGCCGTGAGAGTGCAATACGGTTAAATACTTCCTCGCAATGGCCGAATTCAGTACCTTCAGTTTTAAGAAACTTGCGCCGTGCCGGCGTATTAAAATACAGGTCGGAAACCTCGATCACAGTGCCGGCATCCAGCGCTGCAGGCTCAATCGCAGAAATATCACTGCCTTCGGAGGCAATACGCCAGGCGTGTTTTGCCTGGGATTGGCGGCTTAACAGCTGCGTGCGGGAAATAGAAGCGATACTTGCCAATGCCTCACCACGAAAACCCAAACTGGAAACTGATTCCAGATCCTCAAGACTGGCAATTTTGCTGGTGGCATGACGCGTCAGCGCAAGTTCAAGATCTTCTTTCGCTACACCAGAGCCGTTATCAGCCACACGTATCTGCTTGATGCCGCCTTGCAGCAATGCGACCTGAATATCGGAGCTGCCTGCGTCCAGACTATTCTCCAGCAACTCTTTCAAGGCTGATGCCGGACGTTCCACCACCTCGCCTGCTGCGATTTGGCTGATAAGCTGGTCTGGTAGTAACTGAATGTGCATGGGATTAATCGCTAGATTCAAGGTAACTTTAATGATGGTCATTTTACCTGTTTTAAGCTAAATTCTTGAAAGTATGAATTCAAACTTCAAAGATTTATCACTTGCTGGTTTTACAGATAGCTTCAGCCTTGCGCGCAGCATAAAACGCCACCACCACTTTTATCTTGGCCCTACCAATTCTGGCAAGACTTATCAGGCACTGCTCGCACTGGAACAAGCATCATCCGGCGTATACCTTGCGCCGCTGCGCCTGCTGGCGATGGAAGTACGCGACAGGCTGGTGGCTGCAGGCGTACCCTGCAACCTGATTACCGGCGAAGAGCGCGTGCTGATGGCAGGCGCACAGCATACTGCCTCTACCATTGAAATGCTGAATCCAAGCCGGCAAGTGGATGTCGCCGTCATTGATGAAATACAGATGCTGCAGGACCCGGATCGCGGTTCTGCATGGACAGCAGCTTTGGTGGGGGCGCCCGCGTCCAAAGTCTTTATCTGTGGATCGACAGCGGTCACCGCGCCCTGCATTGAGGCCATTGAAGCAATGGATGAAACTTACGATATTACTTATCTGGATCGCAAAACCCCACTGGTGCTTGAAGATGAAAGCCTGTGCGGCAAACGTTACAGCCGCCAGAAACTGAAGCCCAAACTGCAGAAAGGCGATGCGGTGATCGCTTTCAGCCGCAAGGATGTACTGACTTTAAGTGCCAGATTCAGGCAATGGGGCTTCAGCGTGGCCACGATTTACGGCGCACTGGCGCCTGAAGTGCGACGCACGGAATCTGAACGTTTTAGCAGTGGCCAGGCAGACATACTGGTTGCAACAGATGCCATTGGCATGGGCTTGAACCTGCCGATACGGCGCGTGATTTTCTCGCATATTCTTAAGTTTGATGGTGTGGCTTCGCGCCTGCTCAACATGACTGAAATACGGCAGATTGCCGGGCGTGCCGGCAGGTTTGGCATTTATGAAACCGGCTATGTAAACGTGCTGGAAAATGATGAGCTCATTCATATTGAGCACATGCTGTCAGCGGACGACACCGCAGACTTGCAGAAGCTGCCCATCAATATCAACATGATGCAGATCGATAACATTGGCGGAAAACTGCACACGCGCAAGATTTCCGAAATCTTGATTTACCATCAGGAGCGCACCCGTTTTGAACATGCCCTATTTGAACTGGCACCGCTGAATGCGCAAATCAGCCAGGCCTTGCTGGTAGATGAATATGCGCCAGATATGTCACTGAAAGACAAGTATATATTCGTCTGTGCGCCAATCTCGCTGAATGTTGCCTTTGAAAAAGACTATTACCTGCTGTGCCTGCAAAGCGTTGCGCAATCCAGAGTGAGGCATCTGCCGCCACGCCCGGCCTGGCTGGATTCGGAAAGTCCTAAACACCTGGAAGCGGCCGAACTGCTGAGCCATAACTTAAGCCTGTACGCATGGCTCAGTTTCAAGTTTCCGCAGATATTTGTAGATGTCGACCAGGTTAGCTCATTGCGTCAGCACGTCAGCCGCTATATTGAACGTGCTCTGCTCACGCAAGCAGGTTACGGTGATACTAGTAGAGATATTGACTACCTGATGACGAGAGCTCGTTGATTTAACAACTAAAATTCAACAAGCAAGCGCTGCAAATTAATCTAGATTGACTGTTTCCAGATAATCAGGCACTTCTGCACGCCAATGTAATTGCTCTTCAACGTGCCGCCGCATGCTATCGGCAGCGACAGGCTCACCATGTACGATAAAGGTTTTTTTTGGCGCGACCTCGAAACCTCTTAGCCAGTCAATAATTTCGGCGTAATCAGCATGTGCTGAAAGATTAGTGATGGATTCAACGCTCGCCTTCACTGGCACGTATTCACCATGAATCTTGATTTCTTTGGCGCCATCAAGCATGGCTGCACCGCGCGTACCGGCTGCCTGAAAGCCTGCGAATAGAATCGTATTATTGGATTTAGGTGCAAAGGCCTTCAGGTGATGCACGACTCGTCCGCCGGATGCCATACCGCTGGCAGAAAGAATAATCATCGGACCTTTCATCTGATTCAGGGCGCGTGACTCTTCTACACTGTTTATTATATGTGCGGTGCGGTTTAATGCCGCGCACTCTTCTTTTGATAAACGATGTTCACCACGGTGCTTGGTGAATATAGCTGTTGCATCTACCGCCATCGGGCTGTTCAGATACACCGGAATATTATCCGCAATTGCACCTGAAGCTTTGAGTAAGTGAATGTAATACAGCAGCTCCTGCGCCCGCCCTACAGCAAATACCGGAATTAGCACCACGCCCTTACGCGTCAAGGTTTTGTTGATGATAGTCGCCAGTTTCAGCATTGGGTCATCACGCTCATGCAGACGATTGCCGTAAGTTGATTCCAGCAGCAGATAGTCTGCTTGCTTCACCTGCACCGGCGGCTTCATCAGTATATTATTAGGCCGGCCGATATCGCCTGAGAACAATACCGATGTTTTTTTGTTGTGTATACGCGCGAATGCCGATCCCAGAATATGCCCGTTGGGATAGTAGCGGAGCGTGAGGTCATCACCGATATTCACATCCTGATTGAACGGCACCGGGGTGAGCAGCTCCAGTGCCTTGAAGGCGTCTTCTGTAGTATAGAGGGGCAATGCTGGATGGTGTTTGGAAAAGCCGCGGCGGTTAGCATACTCCGCTTCTTCTTCCTGCAAGTGTGCAGAGTCTGGCAGCAGAATCTTGCATAAGTCACGTGTTGCTTCCGTGCAGTACACTTTGCCGGAAAAGCCATTTTTAACAAATAGGGGCAGATATCCAGTGTGGTCAATGTGGGCATGGGTCAGCACCACTGCATGCACTTCGCTGGGCTTGATTGGCAACTGTGCCCAGTTTTTCAGACGCAATTGCTTGAGGCCCTGAAACAGGCCGCAGTCAATCAGCACACGATACTTATCACTTGTCAGTAAATATTTGGATCCGGTTACAGTACCTGTTGCACCTAAAAATTTAAGTTGCATGCGATGCCCCCTTTAACAGTTGCTACCTTCCACCCTGTTTTAGATCATATCCGACAAAATACCTTTATTCCAATGCCACCTTGGTTTTTGCAAGTGCAGGATTAGTGGCAAAATACTTCTTGATACCTTCAAAAATAGAAGTCACCAGCATGTCCTGATATTCATCGTCGTTCAACCTGCGCTCCTCTTCCGGGTTACTGATAAACGCGGTCTCTACCAGGATGGATGGAATATCCGGCGACTTCAATACCGCAAACCCGGCCTGCTCCACATGACTTTTATGCAATTTATTGATATTGCCAATCTGGCCCAGAACTGCCTTGCCAAGTTTCAGGCTATCGTTAATGGTAGCGGTCTGCGATAAATCCAGCAGTGTTCTTGCCAGTACCGGGTCTTTAATATTAAGACTCACGCCACCGATCAAATCAGATTCATTTTCCTTTTTAGCCAGATAACGTGCGCTGGCACTGGTTGCGCCTTTTTCAGACAGTGCAAATACAGAAGAGCCGCGTGCGGCGGGATTGGTAAATGCATCAGCATGGATAGAAATAAATAGGTCTGCCTGCAATTTACGCGCCTTCATTACGCGGCCATGTAAGGGGATAAAATAATCTCCATCCCGTGTAAGCACGCCTCGCATGTTCGGATCATTATCAATCCTGGCTTTAAGTTTTTTTGCCACTTTCAAAGTAATATCCTTCTCGCGGCTACCACTGGCACCGGCAGCTCCGGGGTCTTCACCGCCATGCCCTGCATCAATTGCAATGATAATTTTGCGCGAGCCGTTATTATCGATACTGATATTAGGAATGTTTTTAACATTTGCACCTTCGGGCACAAATGCGGTTTTCTCTGTGGTTTTCTCAATTACTTTATCAGTCGCTTTTATCTTCTCTGCAGATGACGCCTGATTCTGACCAGTGCTAGTCGCCGACTGCACTTCCTGCATAGCAGGCTCTATCTCCGGCTTGACTGCATCTTTCTGCGTAATGATCTGCTGCTCGATATTGCCAATCGCCTGAGGCGATTGGGTTGCTGCACTAGCCTCAGCTGCATTGATTTCAGCTGGCTTCGCACCTTGATCAAGCTCTGCCAGCATATTCATCAACGGATCTTTAACCGGATAAATATCTAATACTAGCCTGTGTTTATACTCACCGGCCGGTGGTAGCGTAAATATCGCAGGTTTTACTTCAGCTTTTAAATCTACTACCAAACGCACTGTGCCCGGCTTGAATCTGGCGATGCGCAGTTGGGAAATGTATGGGTCGCTGCCAAGTATCTTTTCGCTCAAAGATTTTAAGGCCGAATTAACATCAACATTATCAATATCAACGACTACGCGTTCAGGGTCTTTAAGCAGCGTCATTCGGTAAACGATAGGTTTGTCTGCTTCCAGTGTAATGCGGGTATAGTCCTGCGCTGGCCATACACGCGCAGCAATGACTGCATTACCGGCAGCATGAGCTGTCTGCGTGGTCAAGAAACCAAGCATCATTACCATGCTTAAAAATACAGAAAACAAACGTTTAACCATAAAACTTTCTATGTAGCGAATCATAAAGTACTGAATCATATTATAAATACTTAACATCCCTAATTAAGCTTAATGTGTTGCATGCACTGCTGCCCGTGTGCCGTATGCGCAGATACATGCACAGTACGGCCACCTTCTTTGATATCAAAGTTAATTTCAATATCCGGCTCCGGCAACACCTGTGCTGCCTTTTCAGGCCACTCAATCAGGCAAACGCTATGGACATTGAAGTGATCCCTGAACCCCGCGGCTTCCCACTCTTCTTCATCGTTAAATCGATACAAGTCGAAATGATACAGATTTAACGCAGCAGAATGGCTATCCAGCATTTCATAAGGCTCAACCAGTGTATAAGTTGGGCTTTTCACTCGCCCGACATAACCCAAACCGCGCAACAGGCCGCGCACCAGTGTAGTTTTGCCGGCACCTAAATCGCCATGCAGAAAAATCGTTAAATTTGGTTCAATGGCATGGGCTAATGCACTGCCAAAAGCAAGGGTTGCCGCTTCATCTGCCAAATCGAGTGTAAAATTATTATCCATGAACAACACCGCTAATAATTCTACCAGCACGCACATGCAAAAACTGAGCGCCAGCATCAAGCAATGGGGCTTGGAGCTGGGATTTAACCAGATTGGCATTACCGACACCAACTTGCAAAGTGCCGAATCTGAACATCAGGCGTGGGTTGAAAAAGGTTTCCATGGTGAGATGGATTATATGGCAAAACACGGCACTAAGCGCACCCGCCCTGCTGAATTAGTGCCAAATACCTTACGCGTGATATCTGCCCGGCTGGATTACCTGCCACCCAATGCAAGCGACAGTGAAGCGACTCTAAACGACAGTAACAAAGCGTTTATTTCACGCTATGCATTAGGGCGCGATTACCACAAGGTGATGCGTAATAAGCTACAGAAACTTTGCGACAAAATACAGTCCGAACTTACTGCCCTGAACACTCCCTCCCCCGTTGAGGGGGAGGGCTGGGGTGAGGGTGACGATGGGCGTGTGGGTGAAATCCCCACGCCATTCACCTACCGCGTCTTCACCGACAGCGCACCCGTGCTTGAAGTAGCACTCGCCGAAAAATCCGGGCTGGGCTGGCGTGGTAAACATACCCTGCTCATCAACAAAGACCGTGGCTCATGGTTCTTTCTGGGCGAAATCTACACCAACCTGCCGCTGGCAATTGATACGCCAGCGACCAACCACTGCGGCACCTGCTCAAGCTGCATGGATGTATGCCCGACCCAAGCCATTACGGCACCCTATGAAGTCGATGCAAGGCGTTGCATCTCTTACCTGACCATTGAACTTAAAGATAGCATTCCATTGGAACTGCGCCCGCTCATTGGTAACCGCGTATATGGCTGTGACGACTGCCAGCTATACTGCCCGTGGAACAAGTTTGCCGAAATCACCAAAGAAACCGATTTTGCAGTTAGAAACGGGCTGGATGACATCAGCCTGATTGAATGCTTTAACTGGAGCGAAGAAGAGTTCAAGTCCCACATGGCTGGAAGCGCCATTTACAGAATTGGCTATGAGCAATGGCTACGGAATATCGCTATTGGACTTGGTAATGCAAAAACATCAAACGCAATTATAGAAGCTTTAAAATCCCGCGCTGACCATGTATCACCAATAGTGTATGAACATGTGAACTGGGCACTTAAGATGCATTTAAAATAGCTAGAATCTGTCACAGCATCACATAGAAAGGCCATTATCAACTTGCTGGGGGGTTTTCAAATCCATATCTAATTGATTAAGATAGCTGGTGTCTACTAAGCCAGCTTTTAATTCCGGCAAATTACCATTCACCGCGTCTTGCAAAATCATGAATGTGGCCTTGAATTTAATGATTTCTTTTACGTAACTGCTATATGCTTCATCAGCCGTTATCCAATCATGAATCTGCTCACGATGCTTGATAATAGAAGGAATCTGGGCTGGCTCCAACTGCATAACGTCTCTGTATGCCTGCTTTAAATCTACGGCCAGACGCATATTAGGTTGCATGCCGAAAATTAACAATTCATCTGCTGTTGCAATAGCATTTGCTATACGATCAGCAAAAACCGTTCTCAACCCCGCATTTTTAGCTTCATTTGACATTATTTAACCCCTCAGATACCAAGCATGCTTATCATCAATTTCAAATGAACTATTTATTCATAGAGAAGATGGCAAGTTAGATAATTAACGTGCATAAACTGGAAAAAGGGTTAGCTGCATTCAAAATACAAAAAATATTTAAAAACTTAACCCCTTTTTCACCTCATCAAACGTTTCACATTTCAGCAAGTACATTAACTGCCTACTCATTAAGCGTTTATTTTAAAAATCGCAGCTTAGGCTCTTGTGTGTACATCAGTCTCATCAATACAAATGAGCTGCTTATATTTATCTGCGAGACATTTTCTCGCTAATTTTTAAGGAAATTTAGATGGCTGCAACTAATTCTTCTCCGCATTCATACAAAATACCAGACGGTAGTCGCGTGGTTCAACTGGAATCTTTACCGCCAGAGCAACAACATCAATATCTGACATTAATGGAACCGTTGCTGGCTAAAGCCTACCCTCAGTACGTAAAACAAGAGGATATTACCCATCGCTGGTTTGATAGCATGCAACAGCCGCTCCCAACCACGAGCGAATACGAGATGGGCATTACCGCAGTGATAAAGCACAATGAAACATCTGGCAAAGATGAAGTGCTAGGCTTCACCACAACAGAATTTCTTGGCAAGGCCGCATATCATGGCTACTCTGTTGGTCAATATACTGATGAAGTAGATGAAAAAGGCGGCAGCCTAAAACACCCGCTACACGCAGAAGAATACGCCAATGTTATGTAAGCATCCAAAAAAGGCGCATTTGATAACATTAAAGAAAGGCAAGCAGCAGGCCAAATTATCAATCTGGACATTCAAGAAGGTGCCAGTTACAAGTCAGCCCATCTGGATAAAATGATTCCCGGGCTGGCTGCAGGGCAAGTTTCCCTTGCTAGTGATACCGCGACTATCCCTTTAAAAGACAGTGTCATTCCTGTTTACAAAGGAGACATCCCGCAAGGCGCCACGCCAGAGGAAGTAAAGGCAATAGTAGAAGATCCATTTAAAGTCGATCTTCTCATCACCAACCTTGAGCCTAGCGAGAAGAATAAGCCGTTCAAAGACATCATGGGGGAATTTAAAACAGATTACCTCAAGCTTCACGGCTCCCCCGTCGTTGACCCTGATAACTCCAATACGCAATTCAAAGATCCATATGCTCAAATCATGGATAACTATATTGCAAAACTCCCCCCAGAGTTAACTGTACAGCAGGCTTATGCTGCTGCCCAGCCAGGCGCAGCCCAGCGTCTTGGCCTTGGACCGAACGTTGATATCCATCAAAACAGGGAACGTGACGGTGCGCCCGATATGCAGCGACTGGATCAAAAACAACTTTTTATGAAAGAGCACCCCATTAAAGTATGGGATGGCGCGAACCTAAGCAATATCATAGTCCAATTAACCGATGGCAAAGTTACACCAGCCATGATTGCAGAAGTCATGAAAGCAAATCCTGATCTAGGCAACAACCCTGACCTCATTCACCCTGGAGATACGCTACATCTGGAAAGCCTGGTCGTCACAGACAAAGGTTTCAAGCTGTATCAGACGATAGTACATGTTCAGGAAAGCGGGCTGAATGCCAGTGCACAAAACACCGTATATAGCCATGTAACCAGCCACTTGGACGATCAGACAAACAAGCAACAGATCGCTCATAATGACCAGCAACAGCAAGCTGCTGAAACCCAAGCTCAGGACGCTTTCGCATTTACAGCCTAAACCCAGTGAGGTGGGCAAGTTTTACTCAGAGAGGACTTGCCCAAGCAACAGCTTAATCATACAGCTAGATTTATGTAATTGAGCTCTTGGTCTGCTGCACGCATTGAGCTTGCCACATAACCAGCAAACCGGTCACTGATAACGCAGCGCCTCAATCGGGTTCAGCCGTGCCGCCTTGCGCGCAGGATAAAACCCGAAAAAAATACCGACACTGGCTGCTACGGCAAACGCCAACGTAATTGACTGCGTAGTCACGATTGCATCAGTACCGGTCATGTTCTTTACCAGCATCGCGCCGCCTACGCCTATCAATATACCGATCACACAGCCGACGATAGAGATCACAAACGCTTCCAGCAGAAATTGCAGCAAAATATCACGCTCACGGGCACCGATTGCCATGCGGATGCCGATTTCACGCGTACGTTCAGTGACCGACACCAGCATGATGTTCATAATGCCGATGCCGCCTACCAATAGTGAGATAGAAGCAATCGCGCCCAGCAGCAGCGCCATGGTGCGCGTAGTTTCAGCAGCGGTATTGGCAATTGCAGTCAGGTTGCGCACGGAAAAATCACTGTCCGAACCTTCTCGGATGTTATGGCGCTGGCGCAGCAGGTTATTGATATCCTCTTCTGCCTGAGGCATGGCTTTATCTGACTCAGCCTGCACCATCATCATTCTGACGCTGCCGGGCACTTGATTACCAAACAGTTTGCGCTGTGCTGTAGTGAGCGGTACGATTATCGTATCGTCCTGATCACGTCCATCCAGACTCTGGCCTTTGGGATTCAGCACCCCTACCACCAGAAACGGGCTCTGCTTGATTCTGATCGTTTTACCCACCGGGTCAGTATCATCACCAAACAAGTTATCTGCTACGGTTTTACCAATCAGTGCAACACGGGTTGCAGAACGCATATCGGAGTTGGAAAATACGTAACCATCGTCAATGACCCAATCACGAATTTCCATATAACTTGGCGTCGTGCCGATGATGGATGTATTCCAGTTATTGCCGGCATAAATCACCTGTGCACTGCCCATTGTGGTTGGTGCCACACCTGCAACTCCATCCAGCTCAGCAATGGCATCAGCATCTTTTACGTTCAGCGAGAGTGCATTGCCGGTAGCAGATCGCGCGCCAGCAGTATTAGGCGGGCCTGAGAGCACAATAAATAAATTACTGCCCATGGAGCTGATAGATTTTTTGATGGATTGCTGCGCACCCTCGCCTATCGCCATCATCATGACCACAGCACCTACGCCTATCATCATGCCGAGCATGGTTAAAAAAGTACGCATGCGGTTTGCACCCATTGCATGCCATGCTTCACCCAGCATTGCCGTAAACATCAGCTTGCCTCCATCACGGCGGACTCTGCATAACTGTCATGCACGATTTTCCCATCCAGAAAGCGCACCTGCCGCTTTGCATGTTCGGCAATATCCGTTTCATGCGTAACCAGTACGATAGAGATTCCCTCTTTGTTCAGGCTATCGAATAACTGCATAATTTCTTCGCTGGTCTTGCTGTCCAGGTTGCCGGTCGGTTCATCGGCCAGAATCAGCCGCGGCTCGTTCACCAATGCGCGTGCAATCGCTACGCGCTGCTGTTGCCCGCCGGATATCTGGCTTGGCCTGGAATTCAGGTATTTGCCTAATCCAACTTTAATCAGCACCTGCTCTGCCCGCTCATGCCGCGTTTTTTTATCTACACCGGAGTACACCAAAGGCAGCGACACATTATCAAGCAAGTTGGAACGGGCAAGCAGATTAAAGCCCTGAAACACAAAACCGATAGTTTTGTTTCGAAGCTGTGCCAGCGCATTGCCCGACAGCTGCGATACCTGATGCCCGTCCAGAAAATACTCACCTGCAGTGGGTCGATCCAGGCAGCCTAATATGTTCATGAAAGTGGATTTCCCGGAGCCAGATGGCCCCATGATCGCGACGTAATCGCCACGTTCAATAGTCAGGTTCACATCTTTAAGCACAGGAAAAGCACCAGCCGCAGTCTGGTACTCTTTGAATATCTGACGTACTTCAATCACGTAGCTCATGTTATATACTTTGGCTACCGGTCATTAAAACATTCTTGGCGCGCGCATGGCATTACCTGATGCCTGGCCATCTGCCTGCGCATTACCGGTGATAATCTGGTCACCTGACTTCAATGTATCACTGACGACTTCAGTGAGCTTGCCATCAGTAATGCCAACCTTCACCTCTCGCAGTTGCGGCTTACCGTCTTGCAGCACATAAACTTTACCGCGCCCAAAACCGCCTGTTTCAGGTGCCTCAGCAGACTTCCTTCTGCTGCCCTTGCCCGGTGACTGTTTGCTGCCATTAGATGCAGACTTGCTGCTATCCTCATCATTATCAAGCTTGGGCTTGTAGCGCAATGCAGCATTCGGCACCAGCATCACATTGTCATGTTTGGCAAATATGATACTCACATAAGCAGTCATGCCAGGCAGCAGAATCTGCTGCGGATTATCGACAGAAATCACTACGTTATATGAAACCACATTGGACGTTGTTACCGGGTTCAGGCGGATCTGCTTGACCACACCTTCAAAATTAAGATTAGGGAATGCATCTACGCTGAATTTTGCCAGCTGTCCCACCTTGATGTTGCCAATATCAGCTTCGGCAAAGCTGGTATCAATCTGCATTTTGGACAAGTCCTGCGCGATCTTGATCAGGGTTGGTGTTTGAAAGCTTGCCGCCACGGTCTGGCCAATATCGATCTGCCTGTCGATGACAATCCCGGATACTGGCGAACGGATAATTGAATACGAAAGGTTGGTTTTATCGCGCTGCAATTGTGCACGTGCACTTGCCAGCACCGCCTGTGACGATTTCAGCGCCTGCACTGATTGATCCAGTTCCTGCCTCGAAACATAATCCTGCACAAACAATGAGCGCATTCTGGCTTCATTGGCTTTAGCGAGTTCTACAGAAGCTTCAGCATTGCGCACATTGCCCTGTGTTTGTGCGATTTGCGCTGTAAACAAAGCATCGTCCAATTCCAGCAGCACTTGGCCTTTTTCGACCTTATCATTAAAGTCAACATAAAGCTTGCTCACGCGTCCGGAAACCTGCGTACCTACACTCACCAGCGTTACCGGGTTAATGGTGCCATTGGCAGAAACTGCCTGCTCTATGTCGCCCTGCGTCACGGTTCCGAACTTGTACATATCTTCCGGTTTGACTTGTTTACTATTTTTGTAAAAATAATATCCGCCTGCCAGCAGCGCTATCACTATTAAGGAAAAAACAGATTGTTTAATGATTTTTCTCATGAATTTACTTTTTACTCGTTGACTTGCGTTTTAGTTGACTTGCGTTTTAAAAGTTCGCTTCTGTAACTGCCTTGCCGCCATCCGGCAAGGACTGAATCATCACGCTATCAAGCGTACCGATGGCTTGAGCCAATGCGGCACGAGCTGTGTTGCGGTTGAGGTCAGCCTTGATTTTTTGCTGATTCGCACTTGCCAAAGCACTCTGTGCATTGAGCGTATCAATGATATTGCCAACACCGGCTTTATAACGCCCCAGTGCCACGCGTGCTGACTCTGTTGCGCTATTTACCAGCACCTCGGCAGATTTAATTGTTTCATGCGCGGTACGCAGATTCTGAAACGCTGTCCAGACATCCAATGATATCTGCAGCTTTAATTGATCGCGTTGCGCTTCTCTTGCTTCAGCAGTCGCCTCGGCAGCACGTATTCTGTAACTGGGCGCATAGCCGGAGAATAACGGTACTGTGACTGTCAAACCTAAGGTTGAGCTGTTAGTGTAAGATAAACTGCTGCCATCCTGAAAGCTGTTAGACACACCTACAGAAACAGTTGGTTTAGCCGCGGCACGACTTGCCAGAATACTCGCTTTTGCAGCACTCACTTGTGCTTCACTCGCCACCAGATCAGGACGACGTACCCGAGCATATTCAATAAGCTGGTTGATATCACGCTCAATTTCACTGGTATTGACTGGTGAATTTACGCTACGAACCAGATTAAGCGGCATATTGGCATTCATACCCATGACATTTGCCAGTATGCCGTAATCATTTTTAAGCGCACCTTCTGCGCTGATTCGATTTAGCATAGCCTGCGCGTAAGCCGTTTCTGCCTGTAACTTGTCTGCTGGTGTAGATACACCGGCCTTGTATTTAGCTTCCGCCGATTTAAAGCTCTCCAGATTAAAACGTTCGGCTTCCTTGGTTGCTTCTAGCAAGGCAATATCACTCTGCACCTGATAATAGGCTTTCACAGTCGACAGCAATATATTCTGCACAACAGCACTCTGCGTTGCGCTGACTGCATTGAGTAACTGGCGTGCATTTTCAAGTGCAGCATCTCGGTTACCGAAGTCATAAAGCAGATACGATGCCGCGAGACTATTACTCAAGTTGGTGAATTCACGCCCCCGGCTGGCAGATTCCGGATTCACAAAATTCTGATTTACCCCGAAACTGTCAGTAAGCGTAGGTAAAAAGGCTGATTTTGCTATACCTAGCTGTGCCGCCTGCACCTTGGCATTTGCATAGGTTTCACGCGTCTGCGGATTATTGCATAGCGCCGCCTCAGTAACATCTGCCAAAGTCAGCGCTTTGGTAAAGTCAATGTCGGCGCAGGACTTCCCTGCAATTTCAGGTTTAAAGCCTACACCATATACCGCCGGCGGCAACTCCAGTGAAGTAGATAAAGGGTCACCATCTGTATACCACAGAGAGCCTGCAGCCATGGCTTGCGGAGCTATCATCAAGCCTGATAACAGCGTAAAAATAAAATATCTATTTATCATTAAAATTATTCTTAACAATTTGATTCAGCATTAACAACCTTTCTCGTTAAAGCATTAATAACAAATACCAATCACAAGTACATGTTTTAAAAAATGTCAGTGTGGCAAAATTCTTAAAATTTAAACTAATTAAACCATTATTTATCGAGAAAGCGACAAACCTAATCGCAGCTGTGTATCGCTATAACGATTGTAGTCGATTAAAGTTTCACCATAACCGTCCATCAACTGCAAATGTATAAAGGTGCCGGTGCGTCCGAATAATTTATCGCTGATCGGGTATGAAAAATCAACTTGTCCAGAAGCGTGCCCGCTGGTGCCCTGACGATAGAGTGCTGTGACAATTGCACCGTCCTCGCGACCAAAACGCGCCTGAAAGTCTACATAGCCACGATATTTATAAATATCAGGATTATCTGACTTTTCCAGATACTGATAAAACTTTGGCGATAATGTCAGTCTTCTACTGTGCGCAAAATCAAAATACCACGTTGGCTTTACAAAAACAGTGTTGATAGAGCGCGAGTCTGCGCCATCACGCCCATTAGATTCATGCTCAAGACCAGCACTCCAGCCATCCGGGATGATGCCTCTACCGACACCGGACCATTTGTAATAGACGCTAGGCCGATAGCTTGTATCTTCAAATGGGCTGGAGTTTCCACCCAGATCCCACAGACTGGTTTGCGTGTAAGCAAAATACAGATTGCTTAAAGGCGGCAAGTATTGCGCGACCCTGGCATCCGGATCAAACGGGCGGTATTTAAAACCAAGCTGAAACCTTGCATCAAAATTTCGTTCAGATGATGAGCCCACCAGAAAATATAAAGGCTCATTGGCCGACAGTGGAGGCTCATCTCCAGGTTGCGCCAAAACAACGGTAGCGGCTTTAGTCTCTGCTGGTTTTACTTCATCTTTTACGTCAGCTGTAGCAGCAATTTCGAGTCGCCCAATATCATCATCACTTTCTGCCAGCATCAGCATACGGTTAGACTTATATCCTACGAGCTCTGCACGTACCACACCGATAAACTTCACTTTGGGTGTGCCTGCATAGGTATTTATTGCGCTACTCACTGCGCTGTTTCCAATACGCTTTAATTCAACCACTTCAGTAGCACCGGAACCTGATAGATCTAAATTAATAGTGTCCGGCCAGGTAGTGAAATTATCAGGCCTGATCACCTCAACAGAAATCTTCTGTCCGGTATTAAAGGCCTCACTCTGGGTAGCGATCAACCATTTATCAGCAGCCTGCGATGTCAGGGCTAGTCCTGACATCGAAAAAAACATTAAGAAAGTCAGTGTTTTTGTACTCATATATAACTTTCTTTTATCAAATATTACAAAATTTTAAAACAACATCATTGCTGCAAGCTAACTTTTCATTGACCGCTAACCCGCGATCTAATTCATTATTGCACGATTATTAATTTAAGCTCCTTACAATTGAATCTTGCAAGACAGCAAAATCAGAAGCCATATTCGAAACTTTTGCATAATTAGGCTGCGCATATCAAAATACACCTCTCAGGCAATAAGCATATAACCGCCCATTAGTCTGCGTATTAACCATTATGTTGCGAGTAAATTCATCTACAATGCACCCTCATGATTTCACGTAAAAACAATTCAAGCGCATTTACGCTCAATTTGCTGTTAGCTTCAATATTTCTGTTTATTTACAGCATCTTATTCACACTCTATATACTGACAGAAAAGCGAATTGATGCTGCCAATGAATTACGCTATCAGTCTTACTTATTGGCTAACGAACTACGCCAGTCTTCGGATGACCTGACCCGAGCAGTACGTACCTATGTTGCAAGCGGTGACCCTGTTTATAAGCAACATTATTCTGAAATTATCGACATACGTAATGGCAAACGCCCACGCAAGCCTGATTATCATATTGCTTACTGGGATTTCAATACACAAAACGACCACCATTCAAATCTGGGTTCCGGCAATAGTGTTCCACTCATGGAATTAATAGGTAAAGCAGGATTCAGCGAAAATGAACTGGCGAAACTTAACGAAGCGAAGAATAAATCTGACAAGCTGACCGAGCTTGAATTCTCTGCCATGGCACTATTTGAGACTTCAAAGCACGCGGGCGATAAACCACACATGGAAGCGCTACGCGTTCTACATGGCGATACATATAATCAAGCTAAAGCAGCCATTATGAAATCCATCAGCGACTGCTATCGCATGATGGAAGAACGCACCTCAAACTCAGTAAACCACCAAAAGCAGCTTGCTCTGTATACGCGCTATGCGCTTATTTTTGTCGGGTTTTTACTGTTGTTTTTTTTATGGCGAACATATCGGTCAATGCGTTCTACGCTGGGCGCACCGTTGAATGAAGTACAGGCACAAATCGCCAGAATCGGCAGCGGTAATTTTAAAGACCCGATTCCAGTAAGCAGAGGTATGGAAAACAGCGTCATGAGCTGGCTTTCAGAAACACAACAACGGCTTTCAAAAGCACGTATAGATAACGATAGGCTAACACGGCTCTATGCGACGCTAAGCTATTGCAACGAAGCAATAGTGCGCAGTAAAAATTCTGCCGAGCTTTTCAACACGATCTGCCGCTACGCAGTAACACACGGCGGAATGAGCATGTGCTGGATAGGTATGCATGATGAAACTACGCATCTTGTAACCCCGGTAGCATCCTTTGGGCAAGGTACTGAATATCTGGATGGCATAGTGATATCGGCGCTTGCTGACCATCAATATGGCCAAGGGCCCACGGGTATTTCCATGCGTGAAGATCGTGCGGTGTGGTGTAATGACTTTACACGCAACCCAATGACCGCAGCCTGGCATGAACGCGGCAGAAATTTTGGCTGGAACGCATCAGCATCTCTACCGCTTCATGAAAAAGACAGCGTGATTGGCGTGATTAACTTTTACTCTACAGAAGTCAACGTGTTTGAAGATGATGTACAAACACTATTGTCAGAGATGACTTTGGATATCAGCGCTGCGATAGGCCGTTTTGCAGATGAGCAGCAAAAAAACAAGATGCAGGATGATTTGCGTAAATTATCGCTGGCAGTTGAGCAAAGCCCTAATGCGATTGTCATTACCGATCTTGATGCAAAAATTGTGTTTGCAAACTCTGCTTTGCTCAAATCATCCGGCTACAGTGAAAGTGAAATGATCGGTCAAAACCCTCGTATTCTTCAATCTGGTAAAACACCTAAGCAGACCTATGAAGACATGTGGGCAACCATCACGCGCGGCGAAATATGGAAAGGTGAATTTATCAATCGCCGTAAAGATGGTACTGAATATATTGAATATGTCATGATTTCTCCGATTCGTGACGAGGCAGGAAAAATTACCAACTATCTTGCAATCAAAGATGACATTACCGAAAAACTGGAAACCGGCGAACGCATTCAGTTTCTGGCACATTTCGACCAGCTTACGGGTCTGCCTAACCGTACCCTGCTGCACGACCACTTCAGATACGCGCTCAGTCTGGCGCAACACAGCAGCAACAACCTAGCTATCATGCTGGTGGATCTGGATCACTTCAAATATATCAATGATACCTTGGGTCACAGTATTGGCGACCAGATGCTCATAGAATTAGCAAAACGCATCAAGTCTGTGCTGCGCGATGAAGATACAGTGTCACGTTCAGGCGGTGATGAGTTTGTGATTGTGTTACCGACGGCATCGGCAAATAATGCGGCTAATCTTGCCGACAGATTATTGGAGATCATCTCGGTTCCATTTACAGTTGAGCAACATGA
>Ga0255338_1003666_pt1 | contig 17827 bp, 16 predicted proteins | sample MeOH1_35cm_T4_19_FD_203715 | JGI IMG/M metagenome (GOLD analysis project Ga0255338, IMG submission 203715) | Sandy soil microbial communities from University of British Columbia, Vancouver, Canada - MeOH1_35cm_T4_195 | ecosystem: Engineered > Artificial ecosystem > Sand microcosm > Unclassified ...
GCCTCAATATTCCTGAGCGGTGGGCCGGAAAAGGATTTCGTTGATGTCGACGTCTTCCGGCTGGCTGATCGCGAACGCGACGCAGCGCGCGAACGAATCGGCGGGGATCGCCATCTTGAGGATCGGCTGCGCGGCCTCGCGAATGTCGTCCTCGGTGATGCGGTCGACCAGCTCGGTCGCGACCGCGCCGGGCGAGATGATCGTCGAGCGGATCTTGTAGGCTTTGAGCTCCTGCCGCACGCCTTCCGACAGCGCCCGCACCGCGTGCTTGGTCGCCGAATAGATCGCGCTCGTCGGGCGCACCTTGTGTCCCGCGACCGACGAGACATTGATCAGATGGCCGGATTTCTGGCGCTGCATCACCGGCAGTACCGCCGCGATCCCGTACAATACGCCTTTGATGTTGACGTCGATCATGCGGTCCCAATCCTCGACCTTGAGCCGCTCGACCGGCGACACCAGCATCACGCCGGCATTGTTGATCATCACGTCAACGCGACCGAAGCGCTCGACCGCCGTGCCGACCAGCGCCTCGACATCCGCGCGGACAGTCACGTCGGTCGCAGCCGCTTCGGCGCTGCCGCCCGAACCGGCGATCTCCCGCACGAGCGCATCGATCCGCTCCTTGCGCCTCGCGCCGAGGACGAGCTTCGCGCCTTTTTCGGCGAGCAGGCGCGCGGCCGCCTCGCCGAGCCCGCTGCTCGCCCCGGTTATGACGACCACCTTTCCTTCGATATTATCGTCCATTCAGCTCGTTCCTTGTGCTCGTTTCGAAGATGCGGAGTCAGCTCGCCATCGGCCGCGTCGTGAAGAGATCACGATAGCGGCTCGGCTGCGAGCGCAGATATTGATTCGGCGCATCGACATGGCCGCCAAGCTCAGCGGCGGCATGCCACGGCCATCGCGGATCGTAGAGGATCCCGCGCGCCAAGGCGACGAGATCGGCATCGCCGGTCGCGACGATCGCCTCGGCTTGCTCGAAGTTGGTGATCAATCCGACCGCGACCACCGGCATATGGGTCGCGGCCTTGACCGCGCGCGCGAGCGGCACCTGGTAGGACGGCCCGACCGGGATCCGCTGCGCCGGTGTCAGCCCGCCGCTGGAGACGTGGATCGCATCGCAGCCGCGCGCCTCCAGCACTTTGGCGAAGGCGATCGTCTGGTCGATATCCCACCCGTCTTCGGCCCAATCGGTGCCCGAGACCCGCATCGTCACCGGCCGCTCCGTCGGAAAGGCGGCCCGAACCGCGTCGTAAATCTCGAGCGGAAAGCGCATCCGATTTTCGAGGCTGCCGCCATATTCGTCGTCACGGCGGTTAGAGAGCGGCGAGAGGAATTCGTGCAGCAGATAGCCATGCGCGGCGTGGATCTGGACCGCATCGAGGCCCAATCGTGCCGCGCGCACGGCCGCGGAGGCAAAGCCGTCGCGGACGCGGGCGAGGCCTTCGGCATCGAGCGCGAGCGGCGGAACCTCATCGTCCGCGAACGGAATGGGGGAGGGGGCGACCGTCCGCCATCCGTCCGGTTCGTCGGGAGGAATCTGCTTGCCGCCCTCCCAGGGTACGCGGGTCGAGGCCTTGCGCCCGGCGTGCGCGAGCTGGATTGCAATCGGCATGCGCGACCAGCGGCGGATGCTGCGCAATACCTTCCCCAATGCCTGCTCATTCTCGTCCGACCAGAGGCCGAGATCGGCGGGGGAGATGCGGCCTTCGGGCACCACCGCCGTGGCTTCGATCGTCAGCAACCCCGCGCCCGACAAGGCGAGATTGCCGAGATGGATCACGTGCCAGTCGGTCGCCGATCCCGCATCCGCCGAATATTGGCACATCGGCGCAATGACGATGCGGTTGGCCAACTCGAGCTGGCCGATCGAGAAAGGGGTGAAGAGACGGGAGCTGCTCATGGGAAACTCTTTCATCCGGCCCGGAAGCCTCGCGCTGGCCGCACGAGCCGAACGAGGGGACGAGCACGAGGTTGCAAGCAGAGGCGATTTAACGACCGGACGCTGCTTCCGTAGCGCCGCCCCCTGCCGGATCGGCGCGTGCTGCGGCGATATGATGAAGCACGATCCCGCTCGTAGTGGCGACGTTGAGCGAATCCACCCCCGATGTCATCGGGATGCGCGCGGTGGTCGCACGGGCGAGCAGCTCCGCCGCAAGTCCAGGGCCCTCCGCTCCCAGCAGGACGGCGGCGCGGCGAGGCGGGGTCCACTTGCTCAGCACGAGGCCACCGCTTGGGCTCAGAGCCAATGGCTCGAAGCGATGCCGCTCGAGCAGCGCCAGCGCATCCTCGCCGGATGCCAGGCGGGCGAACGGGACGCTCAGCACCGTGCCGACCGAGACCCGGAGCGCCTTGCGATAGAGCGGATCGCAGCAATCCGAATCGAGCAGCACGCCATGCGCGCCGAGCGCGGCTGCGTTGCGGAAGATGCCGCCGAGATTGTCGTGATTGGCGATCGCGCTCAGCAGCAATACGGTCGCTTCGGCCGGCATCGCTTCGAGCAGCGCATCCGCGCTCGGCGTGTCGATCCGCCGCCCGATCGCGAGGATGCCGCGGTGGAGCGGGAAGCCGGCGATCGCGTCCAGCACAGGTTGCGCAGCCGAATAGACCGGTATCTCCTCGGGAAGATCGGAGAGCATCGCCGATAGCGCAGCAATGCGCCGTGCCGAGATCAGCAGCGATTGCGGGCGGAAAGCGGCCGATGCCAGCAGCATCGACAGCACGACCCTGCCCTCGGCCACGAACAATCCTGCCCGCCCGACCAGGTCGCGTTCGCGAATGTCGCGATAGACGTCGATCCGCGGATCAGCCGGGTCGGTGATTGGAACGACATTGGCCACCGCTCGTCTGTAGAAGGCGATCGCCCTCGCCTGAAACAAGATTTCAGTCGCCCGGTTTGCGCCGGCCCGACGGCGCGGCCGCCGGGCCAGCTGTCCTTACCAATAACGGTTGCGGAGCACCTGAATGACTCGTCCGGTGCGGACGTTCACGAGCAAGAGATCGTCGCCGTAGCGGATCCAGCGCTGGTAGCGCCCGACGGGACGAAGCCGGTAACCTGCCGGATCGACGAAATAGCGACTGCCGTAGAAGCCGGATCGCAGGTGCGCGCCGGGTGCGATCGCACGGTAGGTCCATCCCCGATAAGGCGCGACATATTGGCTGCGACGGCGATCGCGGCGGTCATCGCGCAGCTCGCGCTTCGCCTCCCGCAGCTCGCGTCTTTCTTCCTGCACCTCGCGACGATCGTGCCTGATCTCGGCGCGAGACTGGGCAAAGGCACCGACGGGCACGGCGGGCGTGCTGACGGCGGCCAGGACCGCCCACAATATCGGTTTACGCATACGTCCTCCTCACATTTTCCCCTGCAAGGGTGGAAACAGCCGACGCGCACCAATGTTGCTTCACCCGGGCCCAGACTCGTCGGTTGGCGGCGAAACGCGAGCGAAACGAGGCGACCGCCCGATCACATCGTTCGACGAATTCAAAGGCCCTCGAGGAAATAGCGCGAAAAATCGTAGCCTTCCTTGACGACGAACTCGAGCAGGAACGGCCGGCCCGATTGCGTGACCGCAACCGCCTCGCGGATTGCCGGAACGATGTCGGCGGGAGCCTCGACCCGGCGCGACTGCACGTTGAGCCCCTCGGCGACCTTCGCGTAATTGCCGCCGACCGTCATCGCGCCATATTTGGCGGTGGACGTCGGGAGCGAGTCCCGCTCGATCGCCATCACGCCATTGTTGAACACGATCGTCAGCGACGCGATCGCGTTTCGCGAGGCGGTCTCCAGATCCATGCCGGTCATGCCGATCGCGGAATCGCCCATCAAATTGATGCACAATTTGTCGGGCGCCGCGAGCTTGGCGCCCATCGCGAGGCCCAGGCCATGGCCGAGCTGGGTCGATTTGCCCCAGCCGAGGTATGACAGGGGCTTGGTCGTTTCCCAGAAGGGAAGCAGCTGTTCGCGCGGACCCCCGGAATCATGGGTGATGATGACATTGTCGCGATCCAGCTCGTTCATCAGCTCGCGGATGACGCGATATTGGTTGAGCGGGACCTCGTCGGAGCTCAGGAACTTGGCCCATTCCTCCTGCCAGGCCTTCTTGACCGAGGCGACCTCGTCCTTGAGCGCGGCAAGCGCGTTGTCGCCGGCCTCGCCCTTCTGGCGGCGGACTTCACCGATTACGGCCTCCAGCACGAGCTTCGCGTCTCCGACCATGCCGAGATCGGCGCGATAATCCTTGTTGATGTCGCTTGCGGCGTTGGTCGCGTGGATCACCTTCTTGCCCGGCGGCATGCGCGGCCCGAACCAGGTCTTCGACAGGCTCGATCCGATCGCGAACACCAGATCGGCCTTCTTGAGGAATTCCGTAAACATCTTGGGCTGCGAGCGGGTCGAGGCGCCGAGCGCGAGCGGGTGGCTTTCGGGGATCGCGCTCTTGCCGGGATTGGTCGTCAGCACCGGCGCGGGGATCAGTTCGGCAAGCTCGATGAGCTGATCGCTCGCCTCGGCATAGAGGACGCCCTGGCCGGCCCAGAGGACCGGGTTCTCGGCGGCGAGCAGCATTTGCGCGGCCTCGCGGACCGCGGCGGCATCGGGCGCGGTGCGCACGACCGGCACAGGATCATAATGGATTTCGCCTTCGAACTGCTCGTTCCAGACTTCATCGGGAATGTCGAGCAGCACCGGGCCCATCTTGCCGCTGCGCATGGCGTGATAGGCGCGGCGCATCACGTCGGGCAGATCCTTCACCGAGTGGACGACCGCGGCCCATTTCGTGACCGGTGCGAACACGTCGGCGGCGCGGAACACCGGTTCGTTATAATATTGCGAGATCGAGGTCATGCCGCCGCCGCTGATGACCAGCAACGGCACGTTCTCGCTATAGGCCTGCGCGACGCCGGGGAAGGCGTTCTCGACGCCGGCGCCGGACTGGACGGCGAACACGCCGTTGCGCAGCCCGCGGTGCACGCGCGTATAGCCGTCGGCCATGCTGATGCCGACCCGCTCCTGGCGGCAGAGGATCGGGCGGATGTCGATTTCGGCGCAGGCGTCGATCAACGGATTGCGCGGGTAGCAGAACAAGATGTCAGTGCCTTCGCGCTTGAGAATTTCCGCGATCACCTGTGCGCCGTTCATAGAGTCCCTCCTGTTTATGATTTTCGGCTCGGCGGAAGCTTCATCTTTTTCCCCGCTCGGCCGCTTGCGTCTGGCATCCAAAGCTTTGCAGCGAATCCCCGCCACGACGCGTCCGGCCAATCTAAGCAAGCTTCGCCCGGGCTTGTCTACTAGTAACGGTCGCGCGTCTGCCGGGGAGATCGTCCGGATCAGCCGGGGGGCGTTCGCCCCTGCTCGCGCAGGCGCTCTGCAAACGTCTTGCCGGTGAGCAGCGAAGGCGTCTCGAGGGCCGCAGGCACCATCTGCACCTGGCGGAGCGCCTTTCTGTCGTTCGCGCGGTGGCGCAAGGTGATCAGATCGTGCTCGAGCCGAACCGGATCGTCGCAATAGAAGATCAGCCGCATGCTGTCCGACGAGACGGGGGAGGTGACGCTGAGGAAAACATTGCGCCGCTCGGTCGAATAACGGTCGAGGATCTCGTCATCATGGCCGTCGCACACCACGGCGGTGAGCGCTTCACCCAGGCAAAAGGCGTCGTACATGCCGCCGACCAGGCCGAACCCGCTGGTCGGATTGGTGACGTGCGAGGCATCTCCCGAGAGCAGGACCCGCCCGACCCGATAGGTCGGCGCCGTTCGCTGATGCATGCTGTAGGCCGAGTAGAGCATCAGCTCATAATCCTGCTTGCCCGGCAGGGTCTTCTTCATGAACGAGTCTATCCGATCGCGCACCCCTTCGAGCGGCAGCGTCTCGTCTTCGGAATAAGTAACCCGCCACAAGCCCTCCTCGGTGATCTGCGCATTCACCGCACCCCATATCGGGTCGATCAGATATCCGGACGGCGTACCGTGCTCGGCGAACCCCTCATGGTAGATGTTCGTCGCGACGAAACGGCGCGGCCAGGTGACACCCTCGAAGCCGAGCCCGATCGCCTTGCGCACCGCGCTGCGGCCGCCGTCGCAGCCAACCACCCATGATGCCTCGATCTGGTCCGGTCCGTCGGGGCCTTCGACCGCAACGGTCACGTGATCGGCGTGCTGATCGAGCGCGACGAAGCGTGTGTTCCAGCGGATCGTGGCGTTTGGATAGCGGCCGAGGTGCGACAGCACGACCTCGGCGAGGCGATTCTGGCCGAGTGTCAGCGTATAGGGATGGAAGACCAGGCCCTGGAGTACGTCATAGCGGTGCAGGATCGTCTCGCCGGTCTGGAAGACCCTGAAGGCGCGATCATGATTGAGGAATCCGGCCGCCATCATGTCGTCGAGCAGGCCGTGGAAATCGAGGCCGTCGAGCACCGACCAGGCATAGGTCATCGCGCGCGGCGAATCGACGATCCCGGCTTCTGCTTCGACGATGGTGACTTGCGCACCGGCTTTGGCCAGCAGCAAGGCGGTGATGAGCCCGACGGGCCCCGCGCCGATGATCAGAACGCCGTTGGACACGATACGCCTCTCCTTCGGCATCTTCGTATCGAGACGATCCGCCGTCGCCAATCGGCATTTGGATCATGTCGCCGGATTATTCCGGGCGGTGCTGCAAACTGCCACAGTCAGGCTTGGCAAGGATAAAGCGGCAGCTGCAACTGGCGCCCGAAGGGCAGCAATGGCCGCACGGGATGTGGAATTCGGATCGCATCGGATACTGCGCGCAGAGAATTCCTGCCCAGGCGGGCATAAGCCATGCGTTAGCTAATAGACGACCGTGACGTAGAGCAGCTTCGAAGCGTCCGAGGTGCGAACGGCGACCGTGCTGTCGTCCTGCTGGCTGAGCTGCGCGTCTTGATCTGCCGAGATGCTCAAGGCCCCAGGCGCTTCGAGGACCAAGACCTCGCTCCCGTCCTGCCGAACCGCCGCTTCGACCTTGACCGAATTGACGACCGTTGCGGTGACGCCAAGCTCCGCGCTTTCCGCAAGAGCGGGAGAAGCAAGCGCGAGGCAAAACCAAATTGCAGATAAGCTAAATCGCGGACGAGCCACATTTTCTCCGGGATTATTTACCAGTCTTTAACTCAATGTGCCCCAATAGGCCCGCAACGCAAGGGTCAATAGGGGCTTTCTATGAGATGAACAACGTCGGTCGTGCCACTATGGTACTTTCCGCAGGTCTGGCGTTCGCGGTGAGCACGCCTGCTGCGGCAGCCACCCAGACGGCAACGATGGGGGTTTCGGCGACCGTCGCCGACAATTGCTCGCTCACCACGACGCCGGTGGCGTTCGGATCGGTCGACGTGACGAGCGGAACCGCAGCGACAGCCCAAGGCGGAATCACGGTCAAGTGCACCGTCGGGACGTCGTGGTCGGCCACCGCGAGCCTTGGCAGTAATGCCAGCGGATCGACGCGCCGTATGGCTAAAACCACCGATCCGACCAAACTGCTCACCTATGAGCTGTTCAGGGACTCGGGCCTCAGCAACGCCTGGACCAATGATTCCAGTGGCGCTGTCACGGGATCCGGAGCCGGCGCGAACGACAGCATCACGATCTATGCGCGAGTCCCGACGGGTCAGCAGACCGCCGCCCTCGGTGCGTATGCTGACAGCGTCACGGTCACCGTCACCTATTAATCGCTGCGCTCGGCTCGCGCTGAAGCGTCCAGGAGATTGAGATGATTTTTCGGCGCAGGGCGTCTTGCCGAGTCACGGCTGTGGTCTGCGCCGGAACATTCTCATGGGCGCTTCCTTCGGCAGCGGTGGCGGGCTCGTTTCAGGTCACTCCGGTCCAGGTGTCGGTGCCGCATGAGCGTCCGGTGAGCGCGATCACGATCAAGAATAATGCGCAGGAGCCGGTGTCGATCCGGGTGGTCACCTACCGCTGGTCTCAACAGCAGGGAGAGGACGTCTACACGGAGGCGAACGACGTTCTGGTGTCGCCTCCGATCTTCACCGTCGCGCCCGACAAGGTGCAGGTGGTACGGGTCGGGCTCAGGAATGCGACCAACGAGGCCGAGGCATCCTACCGGATCTTCCTCGAGGAGATTCCGAATGCGGCCATCCCTTCGCAGGGTATCCGTACGGTGCTCAGGCTCAATCTGCCCTTCTACAAATTGCCCAAGGCGCAAAGCGCCGCAAATGTTCGCTGGACCGCCGTTCGCCTCGCAAACGGCGCGGTCGAGCTGAGGGCGGCCAACCAGGGTGGGCTTCATGACCAGATCAATCGCATCGACCTCAGGAATGCCGGAGGATCGGTGCAGCCGCTCGTCGACAAGGCAGGTGTCGTGCTCCCGGCGAGCACGAGGATCTGGAGAACCGCTCCCGGCCGTGCCGCGCCGATCGGCGCGCACCTGAGCCTGGTTGTCGTCCGGCCAACCGGCTCGGAAATGGTTGAGGCCATTGTGCAGGACGGCCGCTAAACGCTCCCTCTGCGCGGCCGCGGTTCTGATGATCTTGCTTTCAGATCCTGCCGCCGCAGGTGAGGGCAATGCTCCCGTAAGCTCGGGCTTCGTGGCTGTCTCCATCAACGGCGTCGACCAAGACGTCACCGTTGTCGCGCGGACGAGCGGCGGCGGTATCCTCGTGCCTGCCGCCAGCTTGAAGCAGTGGCGGCTTCGGCTGCCCGGGCACCCGCCGATCATGGTCGATGGCGAACCACATTACGCGCTGAGCGAGCTTGCCGGCGTCAATGGTGTCGAAGACAAGGAGGCACAACGTCTCGAGCTCGACGTGGCGCCCCAAGCGTTCGAAGTCACGAGCATCAGCGTCGCGACGAATGGCAGACACCGTCCTCAAACCGCCTCGTTCGGCGCTTATCTGAATTACGACCTTCTGGCGGAGCGATCCGACGGGGAGGGCAGAGTAGGCGGGGCATTCGAAGCCATCATCTTCTCCCGGCTGGGAGTGCTCAGCACGAACGTCGTCGCGCAGACCGGCGGCGACTCATCGAGCTTCCGGCGACTTGAAACCAGCTGGACGATCGACAATCCCGAAAAAATGACCAGCTGGAGGGTCGGGGACAATATCAGCAGCGGCGGGACAGGCGGTGCACCGTTGCGCTTCGGCGGCCTGCGATATGGGCGCAATTTCGCGGTTCAGCCCGGCTTTATAACCTTTCCTTTGCCGGCGATCGACGGTCAGGCGGCAACTCCGTCGGTCGTCGATGTCTACGTCAACAACGTGCTTTCAAATCAACGAGAGGTCAGCGCCGGACCTTTCGAGCTGCAGGACCTCCCGATCGTCACCGGTTCCGGCGAAGTTCGCCTCGTCGTTCGCGACGCGCTCGGACGCGAGACGCTCACCACCCAGTCCTTTTACGCGACGCCGCTGCTCCTTCGGCCCGGCCTGCACGACTTTTCCTATGAGATCGGCTTCTTGCGCCACAATTTCGCGTCGCCCGGCGATGGCTATGGCAAGATGGTCGTCTCGGGCACCCACCGTTACGGCTTCAGCCCGGCCCTGACAGGCGAGCTGCATGTCGAGGCGACGAAGGAGAAGAAGGTCATCGGTGCAAGCGCTGCGATCCTGCCGTCGCGGCTCGGGCTGTTCTCGCTGTCGGCGGCCGCGAGCCACAGCCGAAAGGGCAATGGAACCCTGCTCGGCCTCAGCTTCGAGCGTCAAGCTCGCACGTTTTCTCTCGGCGCGGGTGGCGAGCTGACCAGTCGAAACTACACCAACCTGGGCTTTACCGACGGTCAATCGGCCCCGGCGGCCACGGCGCGCGCCTTCATTGCCTTGCCGACGGCGTTCGGTTCCATCTCCGCCAACTATTTGCTCCGATCGGAGCGCGAGGGCCCCGATTTCCAGGTTATCGGCGGCAGCGCTTCAATCGGCTTGGGCGAAATCGGAAATCTCCATTTCAGCGCTCAGCAGGTCATCGCGCCGCAGCGCACGGTCCGCTTCGGGCTGTTCCTGACTCGCTCGCTGGGAGCGATGCGGACCGCCGCTGCGTCGGTCGAATTTGGCTCCGAGCGACGGGCAAGCCGAGTGGCGGTGCAGCAAAGCCTCCCCGTTGGCGAGGGCTTTGGCTACCGGGCTGCGGCATCCGAGGGCGACAGGCGGCGGTTGGAAGGGTGGACCGCTTATCAAGGGCCGCGCGGGCTTTATGAAGCCGAGTTCGCTCATTCGAAGGACAGCACCGGCATTCGTCTCGGCACATCCGGATCGGTCGGCTGGATGGCGGGAAATGTGTTCACCGCGAGGCGCTTGACGGAAGCCTTCGCGCAGGTCCGCGTCGACGGCGTCGAGAACGTGCGCGTCTATGCCAACAACCAGCTCGTTGGAAAAACCAGCAAGACCGGGCTTCTGCTCATCCCGAGGCTGCTCTCCTACGAAGCGAACCAGATCAGCATCGAGCCGGCCGATGTTCCGTTCGAGTATGACGTGTCGGAATTCGAGCGCACCGTCAGCCCTTCGTTGCGAAGTGGGTTGGTCGTCAACTTTTCTGCTGCACGAATAAACGGAGGCCTCATCAAGGTCGTGACCAAGGAGGGGGCGCCGCTTGCGGAGGGATCGATCGTCACCAACCTGGACAGCGGCGAGCAATTCTCCATTGTCGCCGAGGGCGAAGCTTATGTCACCGGTTTGCAAACTTCGAACAAAATGCGAGCTTCGAACGGCAAGAACATTTGTGAATTCACTTTGCCATATAAAGACTCGCCAGATTCGCAGCGGCTCGGCGCGTTTGTTTGCGAGCCCAGATCCGATGTTGTGCAAGGGGTGAGGCAATGATGACCGGACGGATCGAGGCAGCGCTGGCCGTGTCGGCCGGCTCGCTTGGCGAGGCGCCGCACCGCAACAGCGGCAGCCGCATGCTGGTCGTGAGGTGCGTCATTCTCGCCGCCATCCTGCTGCTGTACGGCATCATCCTGCCGCCGCGCGTGGAGGCTTCGATCACCAGCTGCTCGATCGGCAGCGCCGTGATCACTTTCTCGTCCTATGACACTGTTGCAAAAGCCCAAGTCGATGCGATCGGATCAATCACGATCAGCTGTACCGGACGTGGCAGCACCCACAATTTCGTGGTCAATGCGACCGGGGGAAATACGAATTCGTGCACCAGCAGAAGCATGAAACGAACGGGCGGAACCGCAACCCTGAACTACCAGGTCTATCGGAACAGCACCCGCAGCAACGAATGGTGCGACTCGTTCAAAGCGCTCACCTTCAGTTTCAGCTTCAGTTGGAGCGGTTCGACCGAGTCGATCACAATTCCGGTCTATGGACGAATAGCAGCGACACAAAACCCAAGTGCTGCAGGGTCTTATGCAGATATACTCAGTATTGCCGTGAGAGAATCGGGCGGCTCGACCTACGCGACCGGAAGCTTCCTGGTGAACGGCAGCGTGCTCGGCACATGCTCGATCTCGACGACGGACCTCGCGTTCGGCACCTATACGGATGCGGTCCTGGACGGCAGCGCGACCGTGACGGTCAATTGCACCAACAGCACCAATTATACGGTGAGCCTCAGCGCGGGGCAGAATCTCAGCGGCGGCACCCGCCGTCTCGCCGGCCCGCTCGCCAGCTATTTGACCTACCAGCTTTACCAGGATTCGGCGCGGACCACCGCCTGGGCGGACGGCACCGCGTTGGGCGCGAAAAAGAGCGGGGTGGCGAACGGCGCCGCGCAAGCGCTGCCCGTCTATGGAAGGATTCCGGCAAATCAGAACGTGCGGGTCGGCAGCTATGCCGACGTGGTCGTGGCAACGGTGGAATATTGACGAGGCAGTGCCGGCCGGGAGTGCACGAACCGCTCTTGATCGAAACGACGCTGAGCGGCCCGAGACATAGGTGACACTCTGTACCGGAGACGCGGGTAACGCCTTTCGCATGCGATCGCATGCGGGAGGTGCGGATGCCGTGGAGGGATGTTCGGTGATGGAAGAGCGTATGCGCTTCGCGATCGGAAGTCGAACCGGAATAGGCGAGACTGTTACGAGTAAGAACGTCCTGCATGGCTGGTTCAGGATCTGCGGATCACGGATGCCGCCAAGGTTTGTTTAGACGCAGTACGCGGTTTTATGGACCTGTCCTGCGCTGCTAAACATTTATTGTCGCACAGGTTGATATCCAGATAGAGCTGTCGAATTCCCGTTCTTCGCCTGTTTGGTTCAACACAGCGTAGAGAGATTATCATGCCGAGCCGAACGGCCGAGCAGAAGCCGCTATCACCCGCTCCCGTCGCCTCGATGATACAGTTTGTTCGCGTCGTGCGGCTTGTCGCCTGGCGGGGGTGCGTTCCGGGCTTGCGGCAGCCCGCGGCGCTCGCGGATTTTCAGTTGCTGACGCCCGCGCCGAATGAGGTGGTGCAGGTTTGTACCCGAATAGCCGGGCACGCGCTCAGCGAGTTGCCTACGCTGCCCGCATTTCCTGAATTCGGTCGCCGCCCAGATCTCGAATTTGTCGTGCGAGCGGCCTGGGCTCTGTTGCAAGACGCGAGATGGCCCCTCTTAGACCCCCTGGCGATCGTGCGTCGGCGAACCCCAGCCGAAGATCGCGTCCGACTGGTCTTCCCCTCGCTCCACGATCGCACGCAAGGTATTCGCCTCGCGCTCGAGGCTGCCGTCAAGCTTCTGCACGACGTGGCAGCGCAGTCGACCGAAGAGGAAGAGGATGCGGCTGTCGCCGACCTGAAGGTGCAGGTGAAGGCCGTGCGCGCATTCGCACCAGGCGGGATGAATACCCTGAATTTCTTGGAAGCAGCCCATGCTCAAGACATTCCCTGGGCGAGGATCGCGCGCAACGTCTATCAATATGGCTGGGGCGCCAAGGCGCGCTGGCTGCACAGCTCTTTCACCGATCAGACGCCGGTCATTGCTGCCAATATCGCCAGGGACAAACGGCTGGCCTCGATCGTCTTGCACCGGGCAGGCCTGCCAGTGCCTGAGCATCTGAATGTGACGACCCTCGACGAGGCATTAGAGGCAGCGGAGCAACTGGGCTACCCCGTTGTCGTCAAGCCGGCCGACCTCGACGGCGGAGTTGGCGTATTCACCTTCCTCGAGAGCTCAGCCGCGGTGGGAGAGGCGTTCACGGCCGCATCTCGTCTCTCACCCAATTTGATCGTGCAGCAACATATTGACGGCAACGATTACCGGCTGCAGGTCTTCCAAGGCGAAGTCTTTTGGGCGACGCATCGCAAGCCTGCCGGCGTCACAGGCGATGGGACGCACTCGGTTCGCGAATTGGTCAAGCAGATCAACGCCGATCCAAGGCGCGGACCTGTCGACAGCTCGTTTCTCAAGTGGATCGTTCTCGACGACGAGACCGATGCCTGGCTCGCACGGCAGAAGCTCGATCTCGACGCTGTTCCCGCAGAAGGGCGTTTCGTGCGGCTTCGCGGCGCCGCGAACGTGACGATGGGCGGCACGATCGAACCGGTACTGGAGATCGCCCATCCCGATAATGTGGCTCTCGCCGTGCGCGCTGCGCGCGTCCTGCGGCTCGACCTTGCTGGCGTGGATCTTCTCATCCCGGACATCAGGCGCTCGTGGCGCGAGACCGGCGCGGCGATTTGCGAAGTAAACGCCCAGCCGGAAATGTCACCCCATCTGCCGTCTCAGCTTCTGCGCCGGCTGGTGCCAGGACAAGGACGCATCCCGGTCGTCATGGTGATCGGGGGAGACACCAGCGCATCACGCTGCAGGAGATTTTTCCAGGCATTCGCCCGCCTGGACGAAGGCATTGGGATCGGCACGACGCACGCTTCGGTGTCCGGCGCGCAGGTTTCCAGCGGCACCCTCGACAGCTTCGATGTCGCGCAATGCCTCTTGAGCGATCCTGCCGTCACGGCAATCGCGCTGCACGTCCAGGATCAGGGGCTTATGCACTCCGGCCTCCCCTTCGATCGGATCGACCATCTGGTGCTCATGGGCCCAATCCTCCACCGGGATAAGCCCGACTGGGCTCGAACATTCGCCCTCGCAAACTGGTTAAAAGGAGCCAGCGTCAAGCTTTGGCTGGTGGACGATGCACCGCAATGGCTTCAGGCGCCGGCGCGCCAATTGGTCGCGCAAAGCACGCGCGCTCCCGTTGATGTCGTGCTGGAGCATGTAGGGCGGGCTTTCACCGACGGGGAACAGGAGTGAAGATTTATTCTATCGATGACGTCAATGCCATCTCGTCGCCTTATTTGAAGGAAGGGCGCAAGCAGGAAAGCTGGGAAATCCAATTCATCGAGATCGATCAGAGGGTGTTGAAAGCTCGGGTTAAGATGACCTCGCTCTATGTTTCCGAGACCGACAGCGGGTTCCATCTCACGATATTTGCAACGCTGGAGTTTGTATCGCAGTTGATGATCATCTATGCCCATGACTGGGCAGGATTACCCAAAAAGCTGCGCGAAGGCTGGATGGTCGAAAGCACTACCCGGGCCGTGCGCCAGATACGCAATCCGGACGATATCCGGGTGGAAATGAATGTGCGGCAAATGCGCAAGCACCGAGAGCATCTCATCTGCGTTGCAGATTTCCGCGTGACCGACGACGCTGATGGATTGTTCGAAATCAGTCTCAAGGGCTTCCTGTCTTGAATGCGGCAGCCGCTTTCACCAGGGAGGAATTGGCTGGCCCCGCTTTCTTTAGCGACCCCTATCCTTTCTACGCACGCTTGCGCGAGCAGCGGGAGCCGTTCTGGCTGCCGCACCAGCAGGAGACGTCGAGTGACGGGGTTTGGCTGTTCAGCCGCTACGACGATGCGGTTGCCATCTTCAAGCAGGTGGCCGGCGTAACCAAGAACCTCAGGAGCGTTCGCCCCAAAGGCGTTCGCCTGACTTTCGACGCCAACCTGCTCCATCGCGACGGAGCGGACCATTTGCGCCTGCGGCGGCTGGTAAGTGATTACTTCTCGATGGCCAGCGTCGAGCGTTTGAGGCCGGTGGTGGTCGCTATCGCCAATGAGCTTGTCACCAAAGCGCAAAGCAAGGGCGAATTCTGTTTCGTTGCCGATGTCGCCGAGCCGATGCCGCTTTACGTCATAGCCAGCATCGTGGGCATCCCGGGCGCGGACATGCAGCGCGTGCGCGCCTGGTCCCTGATCCTGAGTGCAGGGTTCGACTCGCTTCTGTCGGATGTCGCGGTGCTCGGCCGTCAGAAGCAGGCGATGGACGAATTCTTTGCCTACGTGGAGCATCAGATCGAGGCGAAGCGATCGAAGCCCGATAACAGCATGCTCTCGGCCCTCGTCGGCGCGCGCGGCAAGCATCTCGACCATGAGGAGCTCGCCGCGATGATTGGCTTCCTGCTCTTCGCCGGCCATGAGACGACGGTGAGCCTGCTCGGCAGCCTCGTGTGGCTGCTTCTCTCGCATCCCGAGCAGTGGGCGCTGGTGCGCCGCCAGCCGGAACTTGTGCACGGGGCAGTGGAGGAGGCACTACGCTTCGAAAGTCCGACCCAGCGGACGTCGTTCCGCCTGGTGAACGAGCCGGTGACGATCAATGGCCACACGCTCGAGCCAGGCCAGCAGATTGGCGTCATCATCGGAAGCGCCAACCGCGATGAGGCGGCTTTCGAGCGCGCCGATCAGTTCGACATCGGCCGTAACCCCAACAACCATATCGCGTTCGGCCCGGGCCTGCACAATTGCCTGGGCAAAAGCGTCGCGCGCATGGAGGCCGAGGTCTGCCTAGAGGTGCTGCTGAACAAAATGCCGGACCTGGTGCCGCGGTCGGCGTACCCTGCCTGGCGGCGGAACTCCTTCTTTCGCGGTCTCCTTTCATTACCGGTCGCGGTCGGACGCGCGCAATGAACATCCCCGCGATCGAGGCCGAACGTCTCGACGAAGCCGTGTCACGGGAAGCCGCAAGCTTCTTCTCCGAGACGGGCGCCCTACTGCTGCGCTTGGACGATGTGACTCTCGAGACGTTCGAGGCTTTCAGTAGAAGCCTGTGCGGCGAGTTCCACGAGGTCGGCACGCGCGCGAAGCTCCGCCGCGCCGACGGAGATAGTTATACGACCGAGGTCTTCCGCACGAATTTCATCCTGTTAAGCCATTCCGAAGGCATGTACCGCCCCTATCCCCCGCCACCGGACCTCTGTTTCTTCCTCTGCCGCACGCCACCGTCGGCGGAGGGCGGCGAGACCGTTGTGGTGGATGGCATCGAGCTGCTCCAGGCGCTTCCAACCGGGCTCGCCGAACGCCTCGAGAAAGAGGGCGTGATCTATTCGGGGGTTTGGGCACGGGAGCGCTGGCAAGCCGAATTTGGTGTTGAAGCCCAAGGCGAAGTGGAAGAACTCTTGCGCGGCACGGGGGATTTCAGCTTCTCCTGGGTCGGCGTGGAGGCTGACCTGGAATGGCGATATCGGGCGAGGGCGATAAATTCAGACCCGAATTGCGGGCTCACATTTGCAAATGCGATCTTGGCCCACCTTCCAGCCATCGATCACCCCCGTTACCGGGGCCTGCCCGTCTATGTGAATGCTCGGAACGGCGTCTGCTACGGCAATGGTGAACCGTTGGGGCGGCAGGACATAAATGTGCTGATCGACGCCCATGATGCCGTCGCCCATCCGCATCGCTGGCAGGAGAACGACATTCTCGTCCTCGACAACAGGCGCTTCATGCACGGCCGGCTGATGACGCGCACGCCCTGCGAGCGCGTCCTCGTCAGCCGCTTCGGCCGCGCGCGATAGCGCCGCTCACGCAAGCTCCATACGGATATAGTCAGCAGCAGGATGACGGGCGATGCGCCGCGCCGCGCGCTCGCCGTGCAGCGCATTGCGAAGCCTTATGTCGTGGGCTGATGCGCTCATCTTATTTCGAAGGAATGGCGAAAAACTGGCGCGCCCGGCAGGACTCGAACCTGCGACCCCAAGCTTAGAAGGCTCGTGCTCTATCCGGCTGAGCTACGGGCGCGTCGCGCGAAACCCTAGCGCGCTTTGCAGACGAGCGGAACAGCGCTAGTCCCAGCGCATGGACGGGGGACGGGTCAGGCCGATCGAGGCCAATGCGCTCGGGCGCGGGCAGCTGCGCTATTTCGATTTCGTAATGGCGGCCTTCGTCACGATCCTCTTGCTGTCGAACGTGCTTGGCGCGGGCAAGGTGGCGGTGGTCGACCTGCCTGGGATCGGCGCCTGGCCGTTCGGGGCCGGTATCCTCTTTTTTCCCTTGTCCTACGTGATCGGCGACGTGCTCACCGAGGTCTATGGCTATGGCCGCGCGCGCCGCTGCATCTGGGCGGGTTTCGTGGCGCTGCTGTTCATGGCGTTCATGGCCTATGTCGTCGTCGCGCTGCCGCCGGCGCCCGATTGGACCGGCCAGGCCGCTTACCAGGCGGTGTTCGGCCAGGTTCCGCGCATCGTCTTTGCCTCGATCATCGCCTTCTGGGCGGGCGAATTCGTCAACAGTTTCGTGCTCGCCAAGATGAAGGTCTGGACCGAGGGGCGCCACCTCTGGACGCGGACGATCGGCTCGACCGTGGTCGGGCAGGGGGTCGACAGCCTGATCTTCTACCCGCTCGCCTTCTGGGGCGCGACGGGCTGGCCGCCGTCGCTGGTGATCACGGTGATGTTCACCCAATGGGCGCTCAAGGTCGGCTGGGAGGCGCTGCTGACCCCCGTCACCTATCTGGTCGTCGGCTGGCTCAAGCGACGCGAAGGTATCGACGTCTACGACAAGGACACCGATTTCACGCCGTTCAAAGCCAAAATATGACGCGCAGGCGCGTTGATGCGCGGCTGAAATTCCCACCCCAAACAAGCTTGTAACGCCGCGAGCTCATGTCATAACCCCTTTTGGGGGGGGAACATGATCAAAGCAATTTCTTCGCGCCTGGGCGCACTCTC
>Ga0255338_1003667_pt1 | contig 17803 bp, 16 predicted proteins | sample MeOH1_35cm_T4_19_FD_203715 | JGI IMG/M metagenome (GOLD analysis project Ga0255338, IMG submission 203715) | Sandy soil microbial communities from University of British Columbia, Vancouver, Canada - MeOH1_35cm_T4_195 | ecosystem: Engineered > Artificial ecosystem > Sand microcosm > Unclassified ...
TGATGCGCGCGGCAATGTGCTCTCCGAAACCAAGCCCCAGCGCGCCGGCGCGGATGCGGTACGCGTGCTGGATGCCCGCACCGCCTTTATCGCCGACACCATGCTGCGTGAGGTAGTGCGCTCCGGCACGGCGAACAGCGCCAAGCAACGTCTTGGCCGCAACGACCTGGCCGGCAAGACCGGCACCACCAACGACGCCGTGGATGCCTGGTTCGCCGGCTATACGCCCAAGCTGGTGGCGATCGCCTGGATGGGCTACGACCAGCCCAAGAGCCTGGGCGTGCGCGAGACCGGCGGTGGCCTCGCGCTGCCGATCTGGGTGAGCTACATGGGCAAGATGCTCAAGGGTGTCCCGGAAATCCCCGAACGCCAGCCCCCGGAAGGCGTGGTCACGGTCGGCGGCGACTGGACCTTCGAGGAAAACGCTGGCGGCGCCGGCGTGGCTTCGGTTGGCCTGGGCGATCCGTGGCCGGGCAAACCGGACGAGAGCACGCAATCGCCGGCCGATACCGAGGCCGAGAAGAAGCGCATCCTGGAAATGTTTGGCGGCGGCTGATCCCCGTCGTGGAAGGCTTCACCGCCAACGAAAAAGCCGGCCTTTGAGCCGGCTTTTTCGTGCCTGGGCGCCGCGCTCAGGCCAGTGTCAGGGCGATCCCGGCCTGCTGGCTCACGTAGCCGGACAGTGCCGCATACAGCTCGCCGCCGCCGCGCGTATCGATCCAGCGCTGACCATCGTGGCGAAAATGGAATCCGCCCGCGCGCGCGGCCACCCACAGCTCCTGCATCGGCGCCTGGCTGTTGACGATGATCTTGGAACCGTCCTCGAACTCGAGCTCGATGAGGTTGCCGGCACGGTTGATCTCGATATCTGCGTCGGCCGCGTCGGCGGCGGTTTCCACCGCGCTCTCCAGCCGGTCCAGCTCTTGCTGGGCCAGCGCCAGGAACTCACTTTCACTCATGGGGGGCATGCTAAACTCCAAGGCCGCCGGCCAGCGCCATTTGCAGCATTCCGCGGCATTCCGCGGCATTCGGCCAGTAGCGTATTGAAAAAGTACTTCGTATTTCCGTTGGTCCCGCCGCCCCCGCTTGAGGGACTGCCCGGGACCGTCCGGGACGACTCTGGACGACTCTGGACGTCTCGTTGAACTCTTAGCCTCTTAGACTCTTTAAGTAAGGACGACCCGATGTTGCGTCGTGTTGCGATTGTATCGGCGATTGCCGCCAGCCTTGCGATGCCCCTGTTGTCCGGATGTGGCATCCGCGGCCCGCTGACAATGCCCAAGCAGCCTCCCGCACCGGCCCAGCCCGGCGTACCGGATCCCGGCCTGGCCAATCCGGCCGTCCCGAATCCGGCGGCCATCCAGGGCACCGCACCGGCAGCGGCGTCCGCCGCGGCACCGGTTGCAGTGCCGGCCGCCACCCCCACCGCCAAATAACCATGAACGCCTTCTTCCATCGCCACGACGGCGCGCTAGCCGTCGAGCACGTGCCGCTCGCGCGCATCGCCGCCGAATACGGCACCCCCACCTATGTCTACTCGCGCGCCGCGCTGACTGCCGCCTACCAGGCCTACGCCGCGGCGTGCCAGGGGCGCCGCGCGCGCGTGCAGTACGCCATGAAGGCCAACTCGAACCTGGCCGTGCTGCAGGTTTTCGCCAGGCTCGGCGCTGGCTTCGACATCGTCTCCGGTGGCGAGCTGCAGCGCGTGCTGGCAGTGGGCGGAGATCCGCGCAAGGTGGTGTTCTCGGGGGTGGGCAAGACCGCTGCCGAGATGGAACTGGCGCTGACGCACGATGTGCTGTCGTTCAATGTCGAGTCGATCCCCGAGCTGGACCGCCTCAATGCCGTGGCCGGCCGGCTGGGCAAGCGCGCGCGCGTATCGCTGCGCATCAATCCGGATGTGGATGCCAAGACGCATCCATATATCTCCACCGGGCTGAAGGGCAACAAGTTTGGCGTGGCGTTCGAGGACGTGATGCCCACCTACCGCGCCGCCGCGGCGCTGCCCCACCTGGAAGTGGCGGGTATCGACTGCCATATCGGCTCGCAGATCACCGAGGTGGCGCCCTACCTGGAAGCGCTGGACAAAGTGCTGGACGTGGTGGAAGCGCTCGAGCGCGAAGGCATCAAGCTCGAGCACATCGATGTGGGCGGTGGCCTTGGCATCACCTATGACGATGAAACGCCGCCGGACATTACCGGCTTTGCCCGCACGTTGCTGGACCGCGTAGCCGAGCGCGGCCATGGCCATCGCGAGGTGCTGTTCGAGCCGGGCCGCTCGCTGGTGGGCAACGCCGGCGTGCTGCTGACCCAGGTCGAGTTCCTCAAGCCGGGCGCCGCCAAGAACTTCTGCATCGTCGATGCGGCCATGAACGACCTGGCCCGCCCCGCCATGTACGAGGCCTATCACCGCATCGAACCCGTGCAACTGCGCGAGGCGGCGCAAGCCGCGGCCCTGACCTACGACGTGGTGGGCCCCGTGTGCGAATCCGGCGACTGGCTTGGCCGCGACCGCGCACTGGCGGTGCAGCCGGGCGACCTGCTCGCAGTGATGTCGGCCGGCGCCTATGGCTTTGTCATGAGCTCCAACTACAACACCCGCCCTCGCGCGGCCGAAGTGATGGTCGACGGCGACGACGTGCACCTGGTGCGCGGCCGCGAGCGCGTGGAAGACCTGTTCCGCGACGAGCGCCTGCTGCAAGGCTAAGCACCCGCCCAGCCCTGTGCCCGGCAGCCTCCTGATCCTGGGCGGGCGGCACGGGCGCGGCGCAACTCGACCATCGCTATGCCAACGGCAGCAGACTGCCCAAAGCCGTGCCGCCACCCCATCCGGCCGGGGGCGCAGATCACGCTCTATCTCTGACGCGTGCTCTGCGCTCTGGTGGCTGTGCCACGGACTTGCGCCACCACCAGGCACGCATCGCCAGCAGCCCGAACACCACCGCGGCGTAGACCGAAACCGTGCCGAAATCATGCTTGCCGGCCTTGTGCCACCAGTAGTGCATGATGGCCAGCACGGCGACGGCGTACACGGAACGGTGCAGCCATTGCCACCGCTTCCCGCCCAGGCGCTTGACCATGGCATTGGCGGAGGTTGCCGCCAGAGGAATCATCAGCACGAAGGCGGCGAAACCCACCGTGATGAACGGCCGCTTGGCGATGTCCTTGACCATGTACGCGACATCGAAGCCACGGTCCACGCCAAGCCACAGCAGGAAATGCTGCAGCGCGTAGAAGAAGGCGAACAGCCCGAGCATGCGCCGCAAGCGAATCAGCCAGTTCCAGCCGGTGAAACGGCGCAGCGGCGTGACCGCCAGCGTGACGCACAGCATCACCAGGGTCCAGGTACCGGTCGAGCGCGTGACGAACTCCAGCGGATTGGCGCCGAACTGGTCGGTAAAACCGAGGTAAAGCAAGCGCAGGAACGGCAGCATGGCAAGCAGCCACACGGCCAGCTTGACCGTGCGCACACGCCCTGGCGGGAGCGTCGCTAGACCAGGCTGCCCGCTCGCCCGTGCCGGGCGTGCGCCGGCGGCCGGTGCGCCCGGGCGCGGCGGCGAGAGATCCTGTGGGGCCATCAGAAGAACTTCCTCAGGTCCATGCCCTGGTACAGCGACGCCACTTGCTGGCCATAGCCGTTGAAAGGCAGCGTCTTTCGCTTGGGCGCGAACAACGCGCCAAAGCCGCCGCCCTTGTCTTCGCCGATGCGGCGCTCCGTAGCCTGGCTCCAGCGGGGATGGTCCACGTCCGGATTGACATTGGAATAAAAACCGTACTCCTGTGCCGCAGCCAGGTTCCAGCTGGTGCTGGGCTGCTTGTCGACAAAGCGGATCCTGACGATGGATTTGGCACTTTTGAAACCATACTTCCAGGGGACCACCACGCGCACCGGCGCACCGTTCTGGTTGGGCAGCACCTCACCGTAGAGGCCAAAGGCCAGCAAGGTCAGCGGATGCATCGCCTCGTCCATGCGCAGGCCCTCGGTGTAGGGCCATTCCAGCACGCGGGCGCTGACGCCAGGCATCTGCTTCTTGTCGTTGAGCGTGACGAATTCCACATACTTCGCGCCGGCTTGCGGCTCAACGCGACGAATCAGTTCGGCCAGGGAATAGCCGCTCCAGGGAATCACCATCGACCAGCCTTCTACGCAGCGCAGCCGGTAGACCCGCTCTTCCATCGGCATCAGGCGCACCAGTTCGTCGATATCGTAGACCTTGGGCTTCTTCACCAGGCCTTCGATGGCAACCTGCCATGGACGCGTGCGCAGCGTACCGGCGTTGCGCGCGGGGTCCGACTTGTCGGTGCCGAACTCGTAGTAGTTGTTGTACGTGGTGACGTCCTCGTACGGCGTACGCTTTTCCGTCACTACGTAGGCATTGTTGGGCGCGGCCGGCAGCTTCTGGCCGCGCGGGGCCTGGGCCAGCGCATCGCGCGCGAACCACGGGGCCGGCATACTCCCGGCAGCCCCCGCGGCCGCCATGGCCAATAGCCGGCGACGCGACTCGAACACACCGCGCGGGGTGATCTCGCTGGCGGCAATATCGTCGCCGCGCAGCCACTTGGGAGAGGGAATCAGCATCGTTGTTCCTCGTTGCATGCCATGGGTAAAAATCGATCCGCCGTTCGTGCCTGGCCCTTGACAGCCCCGCGTGCACGATCGGACTCCGGCTTGTGTCGGATGGCGCACGCGAATCCTGACATCTTTTTTTGCCAGGGCGCCACGCCTGCACCCGGGGCCTTTTTCAGGCAGGGTGTCCGGCCGGACCGCACAGCATGGCTGGCGGCCTCAGCCGCCTTGGTATTGCCGGTAGACGGACTGCGCCAGCGCCAGCAGCGGCGCCCTCTCTAACGGTCCGGCCAGCGCGAAGCCGATATCCCGGTCCACCCAATAGAAAGCCATGGTGCCCGCGGCGGCGGCCGGACGATCTCCCGGTCCCGTGCCCATCCGCTCCAGCCGGAAGCCGGTGTCCGGCGTATCCCGTGCCATGTGCCGTAACTGCAGCGACAATCGGGTTCCATCGTCGGTCTCATACATCAGGATGGCCGACGGCCCGCCCTCGGCGACGCCCAGGCGCCCGCCAATCAGGTGGAATCCCTGGGTGCGCAGATCGGGGACCCGCAAGGGCGCGCCGAGCCGCTTTGACAACCAGGCCACCAGATGGGCTTCATCGGTAGCGGCCACCTCGACCGGGTGGCGCACTTCAGGTGCGTACACCACGTGGCTGGCCAGCGCTTCGCGCGCGAAGCGCTCCACCGAGGGGACGCGCGCCGCCAGGGTGTCCGTGCGCCCATGGGCGAACCAGCCGATCGCGCCGCCCAGAGCCAGCGAAGCCATGCTGGCCGCCAGTGCCATGCCCCACCCCGCCGTGCCGCGCACCCGATCAGCGGCGCCGCCGCGCAGCCGGGACGGAAGTGCATTCAGCGGTACAGGTTCATTGAGCACGCCGTCGAACGCAGCATGCAGTTCACTTGCCTGCCGCCGCCAGCTACCGACCTTCTCCCCGGCATCGGGATAGGCGGCCAGGTACGCCTCCACCTCGGCACGGCGGGCGGGATCCAGCTGGCCATCGGCATAGGCGTGGAGATCGGCTTCGTTGACTGGGGACATCATTTGACTCGCTGCAGTCCGGCCGCCCGGCCAGAGGCCTGCGGGTTCGCCTCGGACGCTCCGTCCATCAGCAGGCGCATCTGCTCGCGGGCGCGTGCCAGGCGGGACATCACCGTGCCCACCGGCACCTCCAGCACCTGCGCCGCCTCGGCATAGGTGAGTTGCTCCAGGCCGACCAGCAGCATGACCGCGCGCTGGGCTTCGGGCAAGCGAGCCAGCGCCCGTACCAGGTCCAGGCGCAAGGCGGGCTCCGGCGCAGCACTGGGTACGTCGGGAAGCGTGTCGGTGAAGGTCACAAGATCGGCACGCCGGTACGCATTGATGCGCAGCCGGTGCATCATGGTCAGCAGCCAGGACAGCAGGCCATCCGCGCCGTCGCCCCACCAGGCGCCGGCGCGCAGCCGGAAGCGCCAGCGGTAGCGCAGCGCGCGTTCCAGCGTGTCCTGCACCAGGTCGTCGGCCGATGCCGCATCCCCGGTCAGGCCACGGGCGTGGCGCCGCAGGCGCGGCGCCAGCGCCACCAACTGGCGGTCGAAGCCGTCCATGCCGTCAGGCTGCCCGCGCCCGGATCAGGGAGCGGCCACGTGCCAGACGTTGTTGAAGTTATCGCCCATGCGGTCACCCGGTTTGGCATCCTTGGCGAAACGATAGAGCGGCTTGCCGCGATAGGCCCACTGCTTGGCGCCGTCGTCACGAGTGATGACACTGTAGTCCCCCGTGGGACTGGTGCCGGGCGCCGCCATCAGGGGCGGCCAGTTGGTTGCGCAGGGACCGTTGCAAGCGCTCTTGCCACCCGCGTCACGGTCGAAGGTGTAGAGCGTCAGGCCCTGGGGATCGGTCAGCGCGCCGCCGGCGACTTTCACCGTGGGCGGCATATTGCCCGCACTGCTGCCACCCATGCCGCCCATGCCAGAACAGGCAGACAGCAGCACTGCGGCAGACGCCAGCGCGAGAACAGCGGGACGGGACAGCGATGCGAGAGAAGCGGCTGCGAAGGGACGGGAAAGGGCCATGATGTCGATCTCCATGCGATGCGGCGCCGCCAGCCGGCACCGTCCCTTCAGTAAACACCGGATGTGACGGCTTTATTCCATCTGGACGAAAAAAAACCTGCCGCGTCGGACCGACGGGGCAGGTTTTTCTTATTGCGTCGCAACATCCGGATCAGAGTTCGCCGTAGCTATGCAGGCCCGAGAGGAACATGTTGACGCCCAGGAAGGCGAAGGTCGTGACCAGCAAACCCACCAATGCCCACCAGGCCGCCATGGTGCCGCGCAAACCCTTCATCAGGCGCATGTGCAGCCAGGCCGCATAGTTGAGCCAGACAATCAGCGCCCAGGTTTCCTTCGGGTCCCAGCTCCAGTAGCCGCCCCACGCTTCTGCCGCCCAAAGCGCGCCCAGGATAGTGGCGATGGTGAAGAAGGCGAAGCCCACCGCAATCGCCTTGTACATCACATCGTCGAGCACTTCGAGCGAGGGCAGGCGCTCGGCCAGGATGCCACGCTCCTTGAACAGGTAAGCCATCGCGACCATCGCGGCCAGGGCGAAGGTGCCGTAGCCGATGAAATTGGCCGGCACATGGATCTTCATCCACCAGCTCTGCAAGGCTGGGACCAGTGGCTGGATCTCGCTCGCATCGCGGCTGACCGTGTACCACAGCAGGAAACCGACCGCCGCCGACACCACCAGCATCACGAATGGCCCAAGCGCGCGGGTCTGGTAGCGGCCTTCGTAGTAGAGGTAGAACAAGGAAGTGATCAGCGTGAACAGTACAAATACTTCGTACAGGTTCGAGATAGGAATGTGGCCGATGTCGGCGCCGATCAGGTAGGACTCGTACCAGCGCACCAGCATGCCGGTGAAGCCCAGCACCACTGCGGCCCACACCATCTTGCTGCCGATCTGCAGCCCGGTCTCCGAGCGCCCCAGCAGGCCGCCCCAATAGAACAGGGTGGACAGGAACACCAGCGCGCTCATCCACAGGATGGCCGACTGGCTCGACAGGAAGTATTTGAGGAAGAACGCCTGCTCGGCGCGTGGCAGCTGGCCCTGGTAGAGCTGGATCGCGAACAGCGACAGCGCCGCCAGCAGCACCATCAGCAACCGCACCGGCTTCCAGTGCCATCCCAGCAACGCAAAGGTGGGCACCGCTGCAATCAGCACGCCTTTGTCGTAGACGTTCATCCACTCGCCGTAGCGTGCCAGTGCGAAGCCCGCGCCCGCTGCCAGCAGCAAGGCAAAGACCCAGTCGACCCAGCCCAGCCGGCGAAGGAACGACGGCTCCAGGTAGGCCTGCTCCGCACCGCCAGCGCCTCCGGCGGGAGCCGGGCTCGCCTGCATGGGCGGCCTGGCCTGATTCACATTCGAGGACATATTGGTTCCTGCTTAATTGCCGGCCGCGTCGAGATTGCCGGCGGCTCGGCCTACATCGTCGCGCAGAGCGACAAATTCCTTCTCGAAATCCAGTGTACGCCGCTGCGTGGACATGGCCATCAGCACATGGCTGGCAGCACCGCCGCCCTCGCTTCCGGCCGATCCGCCGGCCGGGTCCCGGACCCACAGCCAGACGCGGCGCTCGCGGATGTAGAACATCGAGAACACGCCCAGCACCAGCAGCAGACAGCCAAGATACACGATGTTCTTCCCTGGTGCACGGGTCATCTGGAACACGCTGGCCTTCACCTCGGTGAAGTCGTCGAGCTGCAGGAAGACCGGCGCGGTGTAGAAGAAACTGTCGGATAGCGCATTGATGGCTTGCTGCAGGAAAGCGCCGCTCTGGGCACTATTCGGCACCACCGGCAGCTTGTCCTGCGCGCGCGCCAGCTGCCAGAGTTCCCACATCGAGCCGTTGAGGATCTTCAGCAACACGTCGGCGGCCTTCTGCTGCTCGGCCGGCGGCACGGACTTTTCCAGGAAGGCGGCGATTGCCGTGAAGCCGCCAGGCGGCGCTTGCGGATTGCTTCGTGCGGCGCCAGCGAAGAGATCAAGCGCGCGCAGGGCGCTCTCGGCAAGCTGGCCGCGCAACACCTCGCGATCCGCGCCCGGCATCGAGGCCAGGGCAAAGCGGCGTGCCGCTTCGACCCGCAGCGCGCGGTCCTGCAGCGCGGCGCGCAGGCGCATCCAGTCGGCTACGCTGTTCTGCTCGTCGGCCGGGATGCGCAGGTAACGGAACGGCTCGCTGGGCGAATCGCGCATGCCGGCAAGGAAGACCGACTGCCCATCGAGCTGCACGGGCACCATGTAGTTGTTGAACTCGCGCGCCTGGCCGTTGCGGTCGCGCAGCTTGTACTGCACCGACGGACCCACGTTGCGCAGTTCCTTCGCGCGATCAGGATTGACCGCCGAGCCCAGGTGGGACTCCAGCTTCTCGTTGAGCGATTTGCGCGCCACGCCGCGGGCATCGGGCTTGCCCGACGCGTCGGTGACGTTCTCGATATTCATCAGGCGGAAATCGCTGAACTCGACCGTCAGCCCCTCGGCGTCGGCGGCGCTGCCCGTGCCGGTCAGCGGCGAGTTGGCGCCCACCGTACCGGCGAAGGTGAAGGTCTTGTCATTGCCGCCCTGCATCGGGTAGCCGACGAACTTCAGCCTGGAGCCGCCATCCTCGAAACTCGACTGGTAAATGGCAATGCCGTCCACCACCAGCGGTTCGTTGACCTTGACCGTGGCTTCGGTCTTGCGGCCAGTGGTGCGGTCGGTGATGACCACATCGGAGGCGAACAGCTTGGGCATGCCGGTCGAGTAATGCTCGACGGTAAATTTCTTCAGCGTGATATTGAACGGCAGGTCCTGCACCAGCGCACCTTCCGAGATATTCAGGATGGCAGTGGAGACGGTCGCGCCTTCGGGCACGAAGGCATTGCCGCGAAAACCGGGATTGTTGACCGACAAGCGGTGCTGCGGCGGAATGTCGCTGATCACGGCGTTGCCGGTAATCGGACTCTTGCCGCCAAACCACATCTGGGCGCGGATCAGCATGTCGCCGTCGAGCAGCCCACCGATGCAGATCACCACGATGGCGGTGTGCGCCAGGATGTAGCCCAGCTTGTTGGCCGCGCCCGCCTTGGCCGCCAGCAAGGTGGCCCCGTCATGGGGCACGGTCTTGATGCGATAACCGCGATTGGCCAGCAGCGCAGTGAGTCGCGTCACCGCATCGGCGCGCGGGCGGCCTGCATCGAACTCGGCGCGGTGATGGAAGGCGCGCAGGCTGCGTTCGCGTACGTGGTCCTTCCACGAACGCATGTCCTTGATCATCCTGGGCGCGTTGCGCGTCAGGCACAGCGAGGTCGAGACCACCAGGAAGGCCAGGATCAGCAGGAACCACCAGGAGCCGTAAACCTTCTGCAGCGACAGCGTGTGGAACAGGTCAGCCCAGAAGGGGCCGAACTGGTTGACGTAGTTGGGATAGGGCTCGTTCTGCTTGAGTACCGTGCCGATCACGCTGGCGATCGCGATGACCGTCAGCAACGCGATGGCGAAACGCATCGAGGACAGCAGTTCCACCGCGTCGCGCAGCAAGCGGTGAGAAGTCTTCAAGTGCAGTCCTGACGTGGAAGCGGTCGACATGTGCAGTGGGGCCCTCGGCCTTGAAATGAAAAAGGGTGGACATGCTTGCGCAGGCCACCCTCTTCGATTGTTGCCGTGCTGCCTGGTTGCACCCCTGCGGTCCACCTCGCAACGGCGAGGCCCGCGTGGGCGCTCCGGCTACCCGGCGCTGAACGACTTAGCGAATCCCTGCGACGTAGTCGGCCACGGCCTTGATCTCGGCATCCGACATCTTGGCGGCAATGGTGGTCATCACGGGATTGTTCTTGCGGGTGCCCTGGCGGAACGCGACCAGTTGCGCCTCGGTGTATTCGGACCATTGTCCGCCAATGCGCGGATACTGGGCCGGGATGCCGGCGGCAGTGGGGCCGTGGCAGGCCGCGCAAGCGGGCACGCCCTTGGCGGCGATGCCACCACGGTAGATCTTCTGGCCGGCTTCGATGGTGTCCTTGCTCTTGGCGGTGGCAGGCTTCAGGCTCTGCTTGGCCAGGTAGGCGCCGACGTCCTTCATTTCCTGCTCGGACAAGGCTGCCGCGTAGGGCGACATGATGGCGTTGCTGCGGGTCTTGGCCTTGAAGTCGTCGAGCTGCTTGTGCACGTACTCCGGATGCTGGGCGGCCAGCTTCGGATTGGCGGCGCCGCCACTGTTGCCGTTGGCGCCGTGGCAACTCAGGCAAGCCGGGACATTGCGATCGGGGGCACCTTGCGTGTAGAGGGTTTCGCCCTTGGCCGGATCAGCCTTTGCGGCGGCCTGCTCTGCGGCAGATGCCAGACCGGTCATGGCAGTGGCCGGCAGAGCCAGCGCCACGACAGCCAGAAGTTTCGCAATGCGGTTCATTCGCACACCTTGTCTGAATTGTTTTGAAATCCATGGGGCACGCCGTTCAGCACCTTGCCCGCGGTGAGGACGCGCATGGGCTGGTACTTTGACATCGGAAATTCACCACGACGGACCGCCAGCCCCGCTGAAGCCAAAAAACGCCCAGGCGAGAGCCGAATGGCACCGCCCCCATGCGAACGAGAGCGGCAGACCGTGCGAATATCCCGGTAGCAGACCCAGACCCCCGGCTGGCCCCTTGCCGCTGCGCCATGCAGGCGCTGCAACAGACCAGACCGACAGGCTTGCTACCACGATGGAACGGACACGCAGAACTTCCTGCTCAGATAAACGCAAGGCCAAGGATGCCGCGCGTCACCTAATCGGGAGGCCGTTAACCGCGTTATTGTACAATAAATCGTGTGCCGGATAGAGGATGTGCGCGCCGCGACGCGGCCAGACGCCAGCCCCGGCCATCCAGGCGGCAGCATGTGCCGCCCACCTCACTCACATCGGCGTGGTGACGCCGGCGGACCCGCCAAATGCAAGGCGGCGCCCCGCCCCCACCCGCCCCATCGCCCACGCGCATGTCCCTCCTACACCAGGCCCGCTTCTTCGTTACCGTCAACCACCTGCGCGACCTGCCTGCCACGGCGGTGCCGGAAGTGGCCTTCGCCGGGCGCTCCAACGCCGGCAAATCCACCGCCATCAACATCCTGTGCAACCAGAAGCGGCTAGCCTTCTCGTCGCGCACGCCGGGCCGCACCCAGCACATCAATTTCTTCGGGGTCGCACCGGTCAAGGCGCCGGATCCGCTGGCCTTCCTGGTCGACCTGCCCGGTTATGGCTATGCGCAGGTGTCGGGATCGGCCAAGTACCATTGGCAGACGCTGCTGAGCGACTATGTACAGACCCGTTCGCAGCTGGCTGGTCTGGTGCTGATGATGGACGCGCGCCGGCCCTTCACCGACCTGGATTGCCAGATGGTTGAATGGTTCCTGCCCACGGGCCGGCCCATTCACGTGTTGCTGACCAAGGCCGATAAACTGACCAACAGCGAAAACGCCCTGGCCCTGCGCGAAACCCGCAAGATCCTGGCCGGTTACGCCGAACAGCTCGACACGCCCGTGGCCCTGACAGCGCAATTGTTCTCCAGCCTGAAGCGCCGCGGCATCGAGGAAGCCCAGCGCGTGGTGGCAGGCTGGCTGGCGCTGCCGGAAGCACAGCCGCCCGTGGTGCCGGGCAGCGAGTCCGCCGCCGCGCCGCAGGAAAAAGCAAAGCCCGGCCAGGCGGCGGTTGTGCAAGACACACCGCCCGACGCGGCCGCGAACTGACCTTCCAGCCCCGCTTGGCGTACCCGCCCCTGCGGGTGCGGCGCGATAGCGAACCCGCGCATCCCCACGAATCGAACAGGCAAAAAAAACCCCGTTGCAAGCAACGGGGGCGAACTTTCCCACCGGTTGAGGGCGGGTACCCGCTCAGGGAGGAGTAGCGGGGGACGCTGCATCACGCAAGCGCAACGCAGAGTGTCCGCGAGTATGATAGCGGGCACGATCAAAAGTTTAGTTTTTCTTTCGGAGCGGCCTGCTGGATCACTCGCCAGCCACATCGCGCGCCAGCAGCCCGGCAGAATTCCGCACTCCCTCAGACTCTCTCCCTCAAGCCATGTCCACTTTCCCCGAGTACCGTCCGCGCCGCATGCGCCGCGATGATTTCTCGCGCAGGCTGATGCGCGAACACCGCCTGTCGCCGGACAACCTGATCTACCCGGTATTTATCGTCGACGGCCACAACCAGCGTGAAAGCGTGGCGTCCATGCCCGGCGTGGAGCGGCTCTCGGTCGACCTGCTGCTGCCGGTGGCGGAAGATTGCGTCAAGCTGGGCATCCCGGTCATCGCGCTGTTCCCGGTGATCGATCCGGCCCTGAAGACGCCCGACGGTATCGAGGCAACCAATGCCGACGGCCTGATCCCGCGTGCCGTGCGCGCACTGAAAGACCGCTTCCCCGAGCTCGGCGTGCTGACTGACGTGGCGCTGGACCCATACACCAGCCACGGCCAGGACGGCGTGCTGGACGCCGACGGCTATGTGATCAACGACGTCACCGTGGAGATCCTGGTCAAGCAGGCGCTGACACAGGCCGCGGCCGGCGTGGATATCGTGGCGCCGTCGGACATGATGGACGGGCGCATCGGCGCGGTGCGCGCCGCGCTGGAGGACGGCGGCCATATCCATACGCGCATCATGGCCTACTCGGCCAAGTACGCATCGGCCTTCTATGGCCCGTTCCGGGATGCGGTAGGCTCGGCGGCCAACCTGGGCAAGGGCAACAAGATGACCTACCAGATGGACCCGGCCAATACCGACGAGGCCTTGCGCGAAGTGGCGCAAGACATCATGGAAGGCGCCGACATGGTGATGGTCAAGCCCGGCATGCCTTACCTGGATATCGTGCGGCGAGTGAAGGATGAGTTCCGTTTCCCCACCTACGCCTACCAGGTCAGCGGCGAGTACGCGATGCTCAAGGCGGCGGCCCAGAATGGCTGGCTGGATCACGACAAGGTCATGATGGAGTCGCTGCTGGCCTTCCGCCGTGCTGGCGCCGACGGCATCCTGACCTACTTCGCGCGCGACGCTGCTCGCCTGCTCACGCGCTGAACCGGCCCGGATGCAGCTGTTAGGTTTTTCCGCCAGCCAGGTCCATCCGCTCGCCTCGCTCGACGAGGCGCGCGACTTTCTCGCGGGTAACGCGGCGGCCCGCTTCGTCTGGGTCGATACGCCGATCGAGGACGTCAGCGCCGCGCCGACGGCCTGGCGCGACAGCGTCCAGGGCCTGACCGGCGCCCCGGTGCTGGATCTGCACCTGATCGATGCCACCAACCCGTCGCATCCTTCGTATTTCGATACGACGCATGCCTACGACATGGTGATTTTCCGCAAGCTCACCTTTGAAACTAGCCGGCTGATTGCCGAGGCCGGCGGCGAAACGGCGGCAGCGTCCGGAACGACAGCAACCGCGCCAGCCACCGCACCGGAATCGCCGACAATCCCGGGGGCCTCGACGGCCTCCACGACGGTTTCCGCTACCGCGACAACCAGCCAGCCGCCCGCTTCAAAAACGCAGGCTCTGGCCAAACCGCGCCGCTACCCGCCAGGCTTTCTGCCTGCACTGGCCAAAATCGATACCCAGCCGGTCACTTTCTTTGTCTTCGACAATGTGCTGTTGACGGTCCGGCCGGCGCAGTCTCGCACACTCGACCAGGTGCGCCAGCGCCTGCTTGAGCTATGCCAGGCGCCACGGCCGCAGTCCGCCTCGAAGACCCGGCCCAACGGGCACGCCGCCGCGCTGGTACATGGCATCCGCCCGCCGACGCGCCCGGAAGACCTGATGCTGCGCCTGCTCAACGCGATGGTCGACCGCTACCTGGACCTGCGCGCGCCCCTGACGCGCCAGCTGGACCGTTGGCAACGCGCGCTGCTAAACGCCCGGCGCAGCTTCTCCAGCTGGGAAGGCTTGCTCGATGCCCGCATCGAACTGCGGCGCCTGGAGCACCTGTGCGAGGAACAGCACGATGCGCTGCAGGAATTCCGCGACAGCCTGCTCGACAACAGTTACAGCGTGCAAAGCGAAGGAACCGCAAACGCGCCAGGCCGCGACGATGCCTTGCTGGTGCGCATCAACGACGTGATGGAACACATCTCGCGCGTGCTCGCGCACGCGCGCCGGCTGGAGGACTCGATCGAGTCCGCGGTGCAGATTCATTTTTCATCGGTGGCGCATCGCACCAACCGCACCATGCGAACCCTGACGCTGATCACCGCGCTGTTTATGCCACTCACGCTGATCACCGGCATCTTCGGCATGAACTTCGAGCGCATGCCGTGGCTGCGCGAGCCGCAGGGCTTCTGGTGGTCGCTCGGGCTGATGGGGGCGGTGGCGGTAGTGCTGGCCGCGGTGTGGGGGCTGGGACGCCGGCTGGAGAAAAGCTAGCCGACGCCTGCGCAAGCCGGGGGGTCAGATGCTAGCTTTGGCGTCCAGGGCGCGCGCGAGCGTGTCAAGGAAACGGGCGGCGGGTTGGTAGCCGATTGCGCGAACCGGCCGCTCGCGCCCGTCGGGACCGAACAGGATGATGCCCGGCGGGCCGAACAGGCCGAAGCGCTTGAGCAGTGCCCGATCGTCGGCGTTGTTCCGGGTGACGTCCGCCTGCAGCATCACCACCCCGGCAAGCCGGGCCCGCACGCGCTCGTCGCTGAACGTGAAGCGCTCCATCTCCTTGCAGCTCACGCACCAGTCCGCATAGAAGTCGAGCAGCACGGGCTTGCCCGCGGCGGCGGCCTGCGCCACGCGAGCGTCGAGTTCGGCTACCGAGCGGACCCGCTCAAAGCGCACTGTGGTCGAGTCGCTGGCCGCCGCGTCTGGCGCAGTGCGACCTGCACCAAGATGCGCCAGCGGTTGCAAGGGATCCCGGCCACCGGACGCGAGCCCCACCAGCAAGATGGCTCCCGCCAGCGCGGCAAGCAGGCCCAGGCCCTTGCCCACCCTGGCCAGGCCATGCGCCTCGGGGCCGAGTGACTCGAAGGCGCTCAGGAAAACCGCGCCCACCAGCAGCAGCGCGGCCCAGCCTGCCATCAGCGCCCATGCCGGCAGCGCCGGGCTGACCATCCACAGCGCCACGCCCAGCAGCAGGAAGCCGAAGAAGCGCTTGGTCATTTCCATCCACCGTCCGGCACGCGGCAGCAGGTTGCCCGCGCCCACGCCCACCAGCACCAGCGGCACGCCCATGCCGAGCGCCATCGCGAACAGCGCGCCGCCACCGGTTACGGCATCGCCGGTGCGTGCGATGTAGGCCAGCGCGCCGGCCAGCGGCGCCGTCACGCACGGCCCGACGATCAGCGCCGAGATCGCGCCCATGGCCGCGGCGCCGGCGAGTTGCCCGCCCTGGCGGCGGTTGGACGAAGCGGTCAGCCGCGTCTGCCAGTGTTGCGGCAGCTGCAGTTCGTAGAGGCCGAACATGGATAAGGACAAGGCCACCATCAGCAGCGCGAAAGCCGTCAGCACCCATGGCGACTGCAGCGCGGCGGACAAGCCCTCGCCAAGCAGGCCGGCCGCCACGCCAACAGCGGTGTAAACCACCGCCATGCCTAGCACATACGACAGCGACACCAGCAAAGCGCGGCCGCGCGTGACATGCTCACCCACCACGATCGACGACAGGATCGGCACCATGGGCAGCACGCACGGCGTAAAGGTCAGGAGCAAACCAAGGCCGAAGAACAGTGCGGCAATCACACCGAGGTTGCGGCTGGCCAGCGCCCCGGCAATGCGGTCGTTCTCGTCGGCAGGCCCAGCCAGTTGGGCAGGGGAGGGGCCGGCAGATGGCGCCGCCCCGGCCGCGTCGCGGCTTTCGGCGCCCGGGCCGCTGCCGATGCTGCTGGAATCCGCCGGCGCCCGCTTGCCGAACAGCCCGTCGAGCACACCACCGCCGACTTTGAAAACGCTCTCCATCGGGGGATAGCACAGGCCCTTGTCGGCACAGCCCTGGGAAGTCACCACCAGTGACCATTTGCCGTCCGCCGGCGCGGACGCCACCGGTACGCGGATAGTCACGCCACCATGGTAGGTCTCCATCTCCTTGCCGAAAGTCTCGTCGAACTTGACCTTGCCCGGCGGGAATACCGGAGCGCCAAGCTTGACGAAGTCCGGCTGCGCGGCGAAGGCAAAGCGCTCGCGGTAGAGGTAGTAGCCATCGGCTATATCGAAGCGCACTTCGACGGTCTGCGCGTCGACCTGCCGCGCCGCGAAACGGAAGGCCTGGTCCGGCGGCAGGAAGTCATCGTCGGCGGCATGCGCGGCGCCGCCGAGGCACAGCCACAATGCTGCGAGCAGCAAGATCAGGAGCCGCGCTGCGGCACTATGCCGCACCGACCCCGCTGCCGACCCGCGGTGCAAAGCGCCCGACATCACTCCGAAACCCATGCCCCATCCTTGAATTGTCATTCGTCATATCCGTACCTCGAACGCCTCGCGGCGCCGGTTTCGGCCGCATCACCTGTTAGCCGCCGAATAACGGACATCCTTGCGCGTGCTTACGCGCTGTCATCGTCAGCGTCTGGTGTCCGCGTCTCTTGCGCCACCCACGCCAGGTAAGGCGCAAAGCCGGCCACAACCGGCAATGCCACGATCTCCGGCACCTCATAGGGGTGCGCCAGGCGAATCGCGGCTTCAAGCGCCGTATAGCGATCTTGCGTAGTCTTGATCAGCAGCGGCCATTCCTGGGTGGTTTCGATCTCGCCGCGCCACCAGTACTCGGACTCGCATGGCGCCAGCCGGTTCACGCAAGCTGCCAGCCTGGATTCCAGCACTGCGCGGGTCATACGTGCGGCGGATTCGGCATCGGGCAATACCGTCATTACCAATAGCGTCTCGCTCATCGCGCTTTCCTCAAAAACCTGACCCGGAAAACAAAAGAGCCAGGCATGCAGCCTGGCTCGATTGTAAGCGGTGTCCGTGCGGCTCGCCGCGACCAGTGGTCGCAGGCGGCCGGGACGATATCGACCTTATTCGCCCGCTTCTTCAGCCGGCGCTTCGGTGATTTCCGGACGATCCACCAGTTCGACCAGCGCCATCGGCGCATTGTCGCCCTGACGGAAACCGAACTTCAGGATACGGGTGTAACCACCCGGGCGAGCGTTGTAACGCGGGCCCAGTTCGTTGAACAGCTTGGTAACCATGTCGCGGTCGCGCAGACGGGCGAAAGCCAGGCGGCGGTTGGCAACGGTGTCCTTCTTGGCCAGCGTGATGAGGGGCTCGACAACCTTGCGCAGTTCCTTGG
>Ga0255338_1003669_pt1 | contig 17783 bp, 16 predicted proteins | sample MeOH1_35cm_T4_19_FD_203715 | JGI IMG/M metagenome (GOLD analysis project Ga0255338, IMG submission 203715) | Sandy soil microbial communities from University of British Columbia, Vancouver, Canada - MeOH1_35cm_T4_195 | ecosystem: Engineered > Artificial ecosystem > Sand microcosm > Unclassified ...
AACACCTGAACGCCCAACACCTGAACACCTGACCCACGCAAGTATCTCACACAGGAGGAGCGAGGGGCTTGCCGGGGAACACTGAAACCGTTGCTGTGCTGGGAGTTGCCCGCTCCCTCGGGAGGTTGTCGATGCGTCCGTACCAGTTGCTCATCCTGTTGCTGACCGTTTGCGCCGCACTGGCGACTGCGGGCGCTCGCGCGGACCGGAAGGCGGTGGAGAAGCCGGACCCGGGGCTGCACGCGGACCCGAAGTCGGTGCAGTGGTTCCGGGAAGCGAAGCTCGGGATGTTCGTACACTGGGGGGTCTACAGCCTGCATGGGCGCGGCGAGTGGGTGATGCAAAACGAGGGCATCCCAATCTCCGAATATGAGAACCTGCCGCCCCGCTTCAACCCCACAGAGTTCGACGCGAAGGAATGGGTCCGGATGGTGAAGGACTCCGGCATCCGCTACCTCACCATCACCAGCAAGCACCACGACGGCTTCGCGATGTTCGACAGCCAGCTAACGGATTGGGACATCGTAGACCGCACGCCGTACCACAAGGACGTTCTCAAGCAGCTCGCCAACGAGTGCCACAAGCAGGGCATCAAGCTCTTCTTCTACTATTCCCAGTTGGACTGGCACCATCCGGACTATTTCCCGCTGGGCGGCACGGGGAAGAAAGCGGGCCGCCAACCGCGCGGCAATTGGGAAGAGTACAAGAAGTTCTACATCGGCCAGGTGCGGGAGCTTTGCGCCAACTATGGCGAGATCGGCGGCGTCTGGTTCGACGGCTGGTGGGACAAGCCGGATGCGGACTGGGGCCAGGACGAGCTGTACCGGATGATCCACGAGCTTCAGCCGAAGGCGCTGGTGGGGAATAACCACCATCACGCACCGTTCCCCGGCGAAGACTTCCAGATGTTCGAGCAGGACCTTCCCGGGGAAAACTCCGCCGGCTTCAACAAAGCGGGCGTGAGCGACCTGCCGCGCGAGACCTGCCGCACGATCAACAATAGCTGGGGCCTTAACACCCAGGATACCGCTCACCGTCCGGTTTCGGAGCTGATTCGCTACCTGGTGCAGGCCGCCGGCCGCGACGCGAACCTGCTGCTGAACACGGGGCCGCTGCCCACCGGCAAGATCCTGCCGGAGCACCGGGAGCGCTACCTCGCGATGGGAGTCTGGCTCAAGAAGAACGGCGAGAGCATCTACGGCACCCGGGGCGGTCCCCTCCGGCCGCAGCCCTGGGGCGTCTCCACCTACCGCGGCCGGCGGGTCTACCTGCACGTGCTCAACTGGCCCGCGGACAACACGTTGCGCCTGGCCGGCTTCACGCCGGAGGTGCGGTCGGTGCGTTCATTCGATGGAAAGCGCCTGGCGTTCCAGCAAGGCGCCGAGGAGACCATGGTGACGCTGCCGGCGGGTCTCAAGGACCCGGTCGATACGATCCTGACGCTTGATCTGAAGAAGGAACTGGATTGACAGCACGTCCCGAGTAATGGGTGGAAAGGGCGCGCGGGCTGGTCTCGCGCGCCCTTTTTTGGGTCTCTCGAATGGGACATGTTTGTTTCACCGCGTGGCTGTGGAGTGTTTCACTTTCAAATTCGGCCGGTAAGGAAATACCAATAGGGACGGGAGAGACCCGGCTCGGTGGAGTTTTTCCGGACGGAAGTCGATGGAACGAATGGGACGCACACACAGTTTTTCGCTCAACCACCTGGCGGCCGCCGTGTTGGCCGTGGGGTTGGTGGCCCTGGGCACTGGGCGAGGCAGCGCCGAGCCGCGCACCGCGACGGCGCAGGCAGAGCCCGCTTATCGCCAGGTAATCCTGGGGACGGACGGTCGCGCCGAAGTCCCGGCGCTCGACCGCCTGGCCGGCGAGGTGCGCCAGGACGTGGCCGGTGAGCGCTCCCAGATCGTGGTGATGGTGCACGGCTTCCAGACGCCGTTGGCGGAAGGGCAGGAAGAGTTCGAGACGATTGCCAACCGCATCCGCAAAGACAGCAACCGGCTCGGGATGCACCCGTGCATCATTGGTGTCCATTGGGACTCCGGCTCCGAGTCGATGGCTAAGTGGGTGCCTAAGGCGGTGGGTAACCGGCTTACGTCTCTGCTGGGCTTCAAGAAGGCGATCAAGAACCCGTACCTGGAGAAGTTGAAGCTGGCGCGCCTTACCGGCCGCACCGGGCTGCGGTCCGTGCTGTTCCGCCTGCAGGAGTCCGCTCCCGGTGTCCCCATCCACCTGATCGCGCACAGCATGGGCGCGGAGGTGGCGGTCGCGGCGCTGGCTCCGGAAGCCTCGGCGTCCGACGCGGCGAGTGCCACCGGTGAAATCGAGCAGCCGGAGCGCACGCTGCGGGTGGGCCTGGTGACCCTGGCCGGCGCGGATCTAGACTACGACATGTTCTGCCGGGAGAAGGGCGGGGCGCTGGAGCAGGCGCTGGGCCGCGCCCAGGTGTGGTGGGTAACGGTCCCCGGCGCGAAGCACGCCGACGGCATGCTGGAGATCCGGCGCGGCGCCGGTCGTTGTGACGCTGTGGGTAACCGCGGCCTGAAGCTCTGCCGCAACGACCTCAACCGCCTGCTCCAGCGGCGCGGCCTGGTATTGGACGTGGGCAACGTCCCCATCAAGCATGGCTTTGAAGACTACCTGAACGACAAGCGGGTGGACAGCCTCGCGGCGTCGATGCTCTATCTGCAAAGCCCGGAGAGCCCGGCCGCGCGGGGAAGTGTCCTTGCCGCGCTGGACGGGGTGCTGGGTGCGGACGCGACCGCCCTGCACCTGACTTCGGATAGCAGCCCGTGTGTCCGCCTCTACGCCGCCTGGCGCCAGGGCGCGAAGCCGGACGTGCCTGCCCTCACCGTGACGAATGAGGTGGGCGCCCCCGCCACCGGAGTGGAGCGGGTGGGGATGACCCAGTAGGGATTCCCACGAAGGTTTTCCCGGAGGAGACGGTGATCGGCGTGGGCGTCAAGACTAACCGATTGTTAACACAGTCGTCACCTGGCGTTAACTCTCTCGAAAACCGGGCAGTCCATATTAATGGTGGTTAGCAGCTTGATCAGGGTGAAACGTCGTGCCCCCGCCCCGGACTTGTTCCGGGCGGGGGCTCTTTTTGTCTCATCCTGCTCCGGCACAGCTGGAACCTACAAGGGAGTAGCAATTGACAATTGTCAATTGCATCCCCCAGCAAGCGTTGGCAGGTGGGCTTCCGCGTCATTTGCGCGCAGATCAATTCGTGGTTGACCAACGGGTTCCCGCCCATCCTCGAGGCGGAACTCGAGCGCGGGCATAGGTGCCCTCGTCCCTCGCGTCGATCGCTCGGTCGTAAGGAGGGTCCGCGCGGCTCGGGCGCTAACTTGACTCTGTCCAACCCATCGCCTGGCCGGTTGGCCCCCATCCGCTCGCTCTGCTTGCATTAGATCCCGATGAGACTTACGCCTACCGCCTCCGCATTCCGCGCCTACGGGGCGTTGCTCGGTCTCCTCGCCGCCCTGGGCGCTACGGCGGTCGGGGCCGCGCCCAAGGCGACGCTCTGGAAGGTGACCCTGGCCGCCGACCTCCGTTCCGATGACGTCTTGGCCGGCGCCCTGGTGCAGAAGAGCGGGGACCTGGTTGCCCAGGTGAACGTGGCCTACGGAAAGCTGGGCGCGCCTACGGGTACCGAGACTCGCTTTGTGCGCTTTCACAATGGGGGAGTGCTCTGGCTGAGCCGCACGGCGCAGGTGCCCGGAGGCTTGCTTGCCGAAGCGCCCAATGGCGGCTGGTACACGGTGTCGAGCGTCCCGTCCGTGCAAGCCTCCAATGCCGATCTGCTCATCCGGCGTCGAGATGCGGCCGGGCATTTGATCTGGTCCGTCCAGTGGGATGACCCCCAGCACCACCCGGACCTGCCCCACGCCGTGACTGCCGACAGTGCGGGCAACCTGGTGATCGCCGGAGAGGCGGATGGCCGTCCCGCGGTCTGGAAGTGCGACCCGCAGGGAACTCTGCTGTGGAGCGCTTCCTCGACCGCCGGCCTCGGGGCCTACACGCACGTAGCCGTTACCCCGGCGGGCGCTGTTTCGGTTGCCGGCACCCTCACCCAGAACGAGGGAGACTTCCTCACGGCCCGTTACGGCGCGGACGGCGCCGAGGCCTGGGCACAGGTTTACCCGGACCTGGGAGGACGCGCGGAGCAAATTACTGCCCTGGCGCACTTTGCCAACGGGGACGTGTGCGTCACCGGCACGTCCCACACGCTGACCGAGTCCGGCGTCATTCTCACGCTGCGCTACCGGGCGGATGGGGCGCTGCTCTGGACCCAGCGCTACACCGACCCGGATCTCTTAGACCTGACTCCCACCGGCCTCGCCATCGACTCGTTTGACTACACCTACGTCTACTCCACCGGCTGGGCGGACGGCCGCCCCCTCACGGTGCTGATCAAATACGACCCGCGCAGCGAGCCGGAGTGGTTCGTCAGCCGGCCTGGCGTGCAGGGCCTGGGGCTTCCGGGCGGCGACCTCCGCCTCGACTCAAAGCGTTACCTGCACCTCTACGGTCGCAGCACTCGCAGCCATCAACCGTTCGTGCTGGCCACTTATAACGTGAAGGGACGGGCGCTCCGGGAAGTATCGCTGCCCCTGGGCGCCGATCCGGCCCTGGTGGAGCTGGACCCACAGCGCAACCTGGTGGTGATTGCCAACCCCTGGCGCGGCAAGGCCCGGAAGCACGACATTGTGGCGGCGGCAGTTCCGGTTTACACCCCCACGTCCTTGCCGTGACCCCACGGGACCGGTGCTGCCATTCCACCCGAAAGGCTACGACCTGCCGGGTGTCTATCCTACGATGGTTGCGTTTCCCGCCCCCCGCGAGTTGGGGATATTCATAGCAGAACTTGTTCTACTGCTCGCCCCGGGCAACTGTGCCTGGGGCGTTTTTTTGTACCGGGATGCTGGAAGGCAGAAGGATGACGGATGAGTCCAGCCCTGAATGTTGAGTAAGTGTAAGACCCTTCGGGGCAAGTAACGCCCCGCGCTGATTTGCCTTCCAGGTTCCACGTTCCGCGCTGCCGCGTGACGAAGTGCTGTTCCAATCGCGGAACCCGGAACCCGGAACGCGGAGCCTGGGCCGGCGCTTTCCCCAACGCTTCTTGAGGCCTAACGCTTAGCCCTTACCCGAGGCACCCGGACCGCACTTCGATCTGGCCATCCCGGACGCGCGTCTCCAGGCACGGTTGTGCGAAGGCGGAAGGGCTGTCCAGCACGTGGCCGTCTTCCAGCGAGAAGCGTGAGCCATGCCAGGGACAGACCACGCTGCTCTCCTTGAGCTCCCCTTCGGAGAGCGGCCCGCCCAGGTGGGCGCACGACTCGGCGAGCGCGTAGACGCGGCCGTGCTGGCGGGCCAGCATGATCGGGACGCCTTTCACCTCTACGCGGCGCATCTCGCCCTCGGGGAGGTCGGCGTCCGGCAGTGCGGGCGTGAACTCTGAAGGCAACTCGTCTTCCGAAGGGGAGTGGTCGACGCCGATCCGCTCTTTCAAGCTCAGGTGCCCCCCCAGGTAGGCCCCGGCCATGATGGTGGCGAACCCGGCGAAGCTCAGTGCCCGGCCGAGGCCGCGCTTCCCCTGGCTGCGCAGCGCGAGGGAGGTGGCGTAAAGGAAGGTCGCGCTGCCATTCAGGCTGGCGTGCACCATTCCGATGCGGCGCGGCCTGCCCTGGGTGTGCCGCCACTCCGCCAGCCCGCTCACTGCCGCCAGCGTGGCGCCTACCAGCCCCACCGCCACTGCCGCGTCGGAGCCGGCGGCATACTTGTCGTCCCCGGACGCGGCGTCCGCCACGTCCATGGCGGCGGCGGCGGTCCACGCTCCCAGCGGGACGTCAGTTACCGCGGGGTGCAGCGGGTGCCCCAGCCACTTGCCATGGAGGAAGTTCGCCAGCTGCTTTCCCGGCTGGCCGGTATCGTCCAGCACCCGAGCCACGCCCTGCTCCAGCGCGTCTCCCAATGGCTCCGTCCACTGCTGCTGGTCGATCACGTGAAAGACATCGAGCGATTCGGTCTGCGACATCGGGTTCCTCCATCCGGACACGCGGAAGCTACCCTGTCATCTTCCCTCGCAGTTTCCGGCCGAAACCCCGGCTGCCGATGCGGCATCCGCTGGGCTCAGCGCACGCCGTAGCGGACCCGGTAGGTGAAGTACCACGGCACCACCTGGTCGCGGAAGGCATGGGCTGCGGCTCGTCGCAGTGCGGTCAGGCCCAGGTCGTCCTCCGAGTAGCCCATCCGTAGCAGCGCGGTGACCGTTCCCTGGCTCACCGCCAGTCCCACCAGCCGCTCCGCGTCTCCGCTTTCGATGCTATGGAAGCAGGCTTCGTTGACGTAGCAGAACCGGCCGCTGGCCGTCATGCGTGCCTGATGCTGATCCTTCGCCCAGCGCTGCGTGTTCTGGTGGGTATCCAGGTCTCGCTCGAGGTGCTTCGCCCGGGTCAACAGTGCGTCGAACGCCGCGTCCGCCTGCCAGTGGCTCATCGGAGGCCAGTCGCAGTCCAGGGCCGCGAAAACACCTCGCGGACGGAGTATCCGGGCGACCTCGGCAAAGGTCGAGTCAGGCTCCATCCAGTGCAGCGACTGGGAGCACGTCACCACGTCGGCGCAGCCGTCCGGCAAGCCGGTGGCCCATGACAGGCCGTCCTGGTAGTGGATGGAGGTCTCCGCCCCATCCGAAAGCGTGGGCTCCGCTTCCGCCTGAGCGCGCATGTCCGCGTTCGGCTCGATGCCGATCACCGTCCCGGCCCGTCCCGCCCAGATGCGGGTAGACAGCCCCGTACCGCAGCCCAGGTCCACCACCAACTTCGGGCGCTCGACGGCCGCCATGCGGCAGAGAAAATCCAGGATCACCGAGGGTGGGGTAGGGCGGTTTGCGTGATAGCACGCGCTTAGCCCGGAGAACCGTTCCAGGTTGGTGGGGACGGCAATTTGCGACATGCTGGCTTCCATCTACTGCGGGCCGGGTGCAGGATTACTCCTGCCGGAGGGAGTAGCTTCTTATAGTATCCAGGGAGAGGCCGCAGCCGGTCCAGGCGCTCGACGCGCCGCAGCCCCGATACAGCGTTTCCCGCAGGACGAAGGGGATCGATCCATGGCCGAAGGCACAGACAACATCCAGGAGTGCGTGGAGGGAGGCGAGGGGATCTTCGTGATCCGCGGGGGTGAGAACTGCCGGAGTTGGAACAACATCCAGTACCGGGCCGGCCTTTCCGCCAAGAACACCCCGGCGCGGAAGCTCTCCATGAACGTGGCGACCATCCCGCCCGGCGGCGTGGCCTACGCCCACATCCACGTCGACTTCGACGTGATGCTCTACATCCTGCACGGTCGGGTCCGCCATGAGTACGGACCGGGGCTGCGGCAGTCCATCGAGAACCAGGCCGGAGACTTCATCTACATCGAGCCGGGCGTGCCCCACGAGGTGTTCAATATCAGCGACACAGAGCCAGTGGTCGCCGTCGTCGCCCGCTCCGACGCCTCGGAATGGGAAAACATCATCAACTACGACCGCAGCAGTGAATAGCCCTGGGGTCAGTGGTAAATGAGTAAATGGTGCGGTTGTGCTAGCCGTGGCCATTTACTCATTTACTCGCGCTAGCGCACCGTTAGCGCTTCCAGTGCCAGCGTTCCGTAGCGCTCCACCACTACCGGAAATGGCGCCGTGCAGTAACCGGTGCAGCACGTTAACTGGGCCAGGAAGAACTGGCCCAGTAGAAACAGGCTTGCTTCTTCCGGATTTCTCTCCCGGCAGAAGGTGCCGTCCGCCTGCCCCTCACGGATGAGCTGCGCGAAGATGCCGGTGACGGTCCAGACCGTGGGGCAGTACTGCTCGGCGGCGGTTCCCAGGTTGAGGTAGGCCACCAGCATGGCACGCGCCAGGTCGTTGGTGAGGGAGGGGTGGGTGGCGAGCAGGTGCAGCATCTGCTGGATCTGCTGGCGCGGCGGGCCGAAGATCTCGCCGGCTTGCCGGGCGTCCTCCAGGCGCTGCACCTGTGACGCACCGAAGTACGCCAGCACTTCTTCTTTGCTGGCGAAGTAATTGAAGAACGTACCCTTACCTACGTCCGCCCGCTCGGTGATCTGTTCCACCGTGACGTTACTGAGACCACGACACGCAAATAACTCGATGGCGGCGCGAAAGATGCGCTCTCGAGTCTCTGCGGCTTTGCGTTCCCGCCTCCCGAGCAAGGGGGGCGCGGTTTCGAGGGTGGCTGATGTTGACATCGCTGTCCGCCTCTGTTGTTAATTTCTTAATCTTTGTTCAGTAGTTCCGCTGCAAATACCTGCACCCGGCGGAAGGACCCCCGCATCTCCATTCCAATCTCGCCGACGATACATTCCGCTGCCCACAGTCTGAATGTCACCGGGTGGGAACATCGTTAAACGTCTTCCAGTCGGCAGTACGCTTTCAAGAGCGTGGAATTAACCGGCCGCCGTCTGGAAGGCGAGAAAGAACGGGGGAAGGCAGAAAGGATGAAAGCGGAAGGATGAAGGATGAATCAGCGAGCTAACATCTGAACGCCGAACGCCTTCTCCCGAAGACGGGTCCCGTGGACGAGAGGACGCGCAGACGCAAAAAGACGGGGGATCGGCAATCACCGATCCCCCGTCTCTGCTCGTTCCTGAATTCCTGGCGTCCTGATGGACCAGGCTTCCGCGGTCTACCGGATCCCGGCACCGTAATCGAACGGCGCACGAGGCCCCTGGCTACGGTTTCATGCCGTTCCTAGTCCAGGAACTCCCGCAGCCGGCGGCTCTTGGACGGATGCTTCAGCTTCTTGAGCGCCTTCGCTTCGATCTGGCGAATGCGCTCTCGCGTCACCTTGAAGTGGCGCCCGACCTCTTCCAGCGTGCGCGGGCTGCCGTCATCCAGGCCGAAGCGCATGCGGATGACTTCCTTCTCGCGCGGCGTCAGCTTACCCAACGCGTCTTCGATCTCCCGGCGCAGGAGCTGGTTTGCCGCCGCTTCGGAGGGCGACATCGCTTCCTGGTCTTCCACGAAGTCCGCGAGGTGGCTGTCTTCTTCCTCGCCGATCGGCGTCTCGAGCGACAGCGGTTCCGGCGCGATGCGCTGGATCTCGCTCACCCGATCCGGGGAGAGGTCCATCTCCGCGCCGATCTCCTCCACGGTAGGCTCTCGGCCCAGGCGCTGCGTGAGCTGCCCCTGCGTCTTGATCAGCCGGTTGATCGTCTCCACCATGTGGACCGGGATGCGGATGGTCCGCCCCTGGTCCGCGATGGCGCGCGTGATCGCCTGGCGGATCCACCACGTGGCGTACGTGCTGAACTTGAACCCCTTGCGGTAGTCGAACTTCTCCACCGCGCGGATCAGGCCGATGTTTCCTTCCTGGATGAGGTCCGGAAACGACATGCCGCGCCCGCTGTACTTCTTGGCGATGCTGACCACCAGCCGGAGGTTGGCCTCCGTCAGGATCGTTTTCGCCTCCATCGCGCCTTCCGGGTCTCGCTCCCGGTTCTCGATCCGCTTGGCCAGAGCCAGCTCTTCGCGCGACGTGAGTAGCGGCGTCTTGCCGATCTCGCGCAGCCACATCCGGACGGAGTCATCGATGGGGATCCCCTCTACCTGGGGGGTGTCCTCTTCCCGGATCTCCATGTCTTTCAGCAGAACGTCTTCGGTCCGGGCAGGGCGCGGCCCCTCAACGGCCGTCGTGCGCGCCGTCTCTACCAGCTGGATCCCTTCGCTCTCGGCCAGGTTGAAAATGTCTTCAATCTGATCTGCGTCAACTTGCGTCCGGAGGGCCTCGTTGATCTCGTCGTACGTGAGCATCCCCTGCTGCTTACCGCGGTCCAGCAGCTTGGAGACCTCCGGATTATCCTTTAGCGTCTCGACAGGCACTTCTCTACTCCCCTTCAACTCCAGGCCGTGAAGCTCTCGGACCGCTGAAGGTATTTAACAGTATTCCTTCGCCGGTATCCCAATCGGTTCCTGTAACCCGATCCCGCTCCGTCGCGCTCCCGTGCGATTTTCCACTCGTAAACTTTGAACGTTTCCAGTTCATCTTATCCAGCGCCGGTTACTTCGACGCTAGAAACGGAAGATCAGTCTTCCCGCCGCTGCTTGCCCAGCGCCACAATCGCCAGGTATTCTTCCCAGCGTGGGTCGTCGCGGCCGATCTCTCCCGCTTTCATCGCCCGGTCCAATTCCCGCAGGCGATCGTCCTTGTGCTCGCGCTCCAGCACCTGGATACACCACTCCAGCCCCTCGTCGTTCAACGGCGAATCGTCGAGGAGCAGCTGGCTCACCAGCTCCGCCACCGCCGGATCCAACCGGATCTGCTCGGCTCGCTCCGCCGCCGTCAACTCCGATTCGGCGGGGTTATTCCCAAGTAAACGGAGAGCTATCCCCTTGAGTTCACCATCCGAAAAACATTCTGCCGCCACCCAACTGGCCACATACTCCGCCCAGCGATATTCACTCAACGCCGCCCGGAGCACGTACCGCTCCGCCTTCATCCGCGCGCTGGGCGGCGCGGATGAAGGCGGAGCCGCCGGCAGCCCCGCCGGGGCCGGGTGGCGGCCGTTGATCCGGTCACTCCGCAGCAGGCGATCGATCTCCTGCTCCAGCGCCACCCGGGCCTGCTCCGCCCGGTGCGGCTCCCCCGGATACCATTCTTCCGCCAGTCGCGCCAGCACCCCGAGTAACTTGGTCGTATACTGCTGTCGAACCAGGTGGCTGCCGCTCTGGGCGATGATCTGCGCGGCCTCTTTCATAAACGGCAGCCGCGCCTGCTCATTACTCAGATCGAATTTCCCGCGCAGCGCCCGCAACTGATAGTCCAACAGGGGCTCGGCCTGGTTCAACAGCGCTCGGAAGGCGTCTGCCCCCTGCTGCTTGATGAACGTATCCGGATCGTCCCCCTGCGGCAACTCCGCGATGCGCACGTCGCACCCCGCCGCCTCGAACATCGAGGAGTTGCGCGTCGCCGCCCGCATCCCCGCCCCGTCCCCGTCGTAGCACATCACCAACTGGTTGCTGTAACGCAGCAAGATGCCCACGTGAGAATCGGTGATCGCCGTCCCCAGACTGGCAATCGAGTTATCGACTCCCGCCTGGTGCAGCGCGATCAAGTCCATATACCCCTCGACTGCTACCGCAAACCCGGATCGCGGGATGGCGTGCTTGGCCAGGTGCAGCCCGTAGAGCGTTCTACCTTTCTGAAATATCGGTGTCTCGGCACTGTTCAGATACTTCGGGATGCCGTCAGGCTGCAGCGTCCTTCCCCCGAAGGCAACCGGCCGCCCCTCCACGTCGTAGATCGGGAACATTAACCGGTCTACGAAACGGTCTCGCCAGCCGTGCTCGCCCTTCAAGATCAGGTTCGCGCGCTCGGCATCCTCCAGCGCCACTTTCTCCCGCTTCAACCAGCCCAACAGCGCCTCGTACCCCGGCGGCGCATAACCCAGACCGAACTGTTCTATCGTACCTGCGCTCAGGCCGCGCTGCGTGAGGTACCGCTGCACCTCCCGGTTTTCGGCCAACCGCTGCCGGAAGTAGCGCTCGGCCAGCACGTTGATGTCATAAAGACGCTGCCGTTCGGAGCGCTGTTCCTTCGTCTCTCCCCGGCCCACCCACTCCAGTCCCAGCCGCCGGGCCAGCACTTCGCCCGCTTCGGTGAAGCTCAATCCCTCGCGCTTCTGCACAAACGAGAAGCAGTCGCCGCTCTCGTTGCAGCCGAAGCATTTGTAGAAGCCCCGCTCCCGGCTCACCGTAAAGCTGGGCGACTTTTCCGTATGGAACGGGCAGAGCCCCTTGTAGGTTTGCCCCGCCTGTTTCAGTGGCACGTACTGGGAGATCAGCTCGACCAGGTCCGTCCGCTGCTTGATCTCCTGCACAATATCTACGGCCATCGCTTACGCCTGACTACCCGGCGCAACGCCTGATGCGTGACGCGCAAATCCGTTGAATCCTGCCAAGCCCTGGAGACCCGCCGGGCCGTTCCGCGATGCTCAAGCAATCTCCCTAAGAGACGGTGTGAGAAATCCATTCGGGCCGCGAGTGGCTGCGCCGGGCTCAGCCGTCGTCGGCCGAGGCGGCCCGATAAAGTCCCTATCGCGCTACCTCGACCTCCTGGTCTGCGCCCGGCTCGCTCGCTCTCGCCTCCCGAAGCGACTTCTCACACCGTCCCTAAGCAACAAAAAGCGCCCGTCTCCGGTCCCTCGCGTCGGGGACCGGAGACGGGCGCTTTCAGAGCCTGTTCTAGTCCGCGAGTGCGATAGTGATACGCACGACCTTCATTCCGGTCTTATCGGTGGTATCCATGGTGAATGCTGCGTGGTGGTTCTTCGTGTAGTAGACTTCGTAGAACCGCAGCCCGGGAAGCATCCGATGGCGCTCTGGGTAGCCGTACGACTCCATGACCTTGTTGAGCGTGGAGCCGAGGGCGACGTTGCGCGACGTTTTAGAATTCGGGAACGTTTTGCCGGCCGGCGCCGCCACGGAGATCTGCGCCACTTTGCCGTCTTCGTTGATCAGGAACTCCAGGCGCACGCCGTTCGGGCGCTTGTAGATCCAGAGGATCGCGTTGCTGTATTCGGGGCCCTGCGCGGCGCCCGCGCCGCCGGGGTATCCGCCAGCCGATCCTTCCGGGCCGCCCATGCCGCCCGGGTAGCCACCGCCCATACCGCCGGGATATCCCCCCGCTCCACCGGGGTAGCCCCCCGCGCCGCCGGGGTATCCGCCGGGTGCGCCAAAGCCGCCGGGAGCACCGCCTGCCGGCGGCAGCGTCGGCACGCCGCCGAAGGGGCTGCCGCCGCCAAACGGCGAGGCGCCCGCGCCCGGATAACCGCCACTGCCCCCCGGATAACCGCCCGGCGCGCCCTCGACACCCGCGGCGCCGCCGCCGCCCAGGCTCGGAAGCTGCTCTTGCGGCACGGCCAGCGCCACCGTCTGCACTTCGCTGGGCTGCCCGAATTTCCGGATAACCTCCAGGAAGGGCCGGCCCAGCCGTACGCCTACGAGCGAGCGTTCCGGAACGACGTCCTTACTGGCCTGTGCCCGCACCGGCTGCTGGGGAATCGTTAGGAAGGCGCCGGCCGCAAATAGGGATGCGGCCAGGAATAAACTGCGCTTGCTCATCGGCTGTGACCTCGCGGAGTGCTTACGGTTGGCGGTAGAGATCCGTACGCGCTACGGACCGCCCGTTGATTATTCTACGGCAAAACGGCGCGTTCCTGCAGAAACGCAGAGAGGGAATCGAACTATCTCTACTAGACGAGCCATCCGGGATAAGAGTTCCGAGTTTGAAAGCCGCTATTTCTGGGTTGCTGCCAGATTCCGCGGCAGCCTGGCGGCGTCTTCGCGGCACTAAGCTGCCGCGCCAGCGGTCCCTCATTCAAAGGGGCTCCTGTAGGCGCGCGGCTCGCGCTTGTGTCCTCGCGCGGCGTCCCCTTCCAGGCACAGGGGGACGAGGGTAAAGGTGCCGACTTCTTTGCCATTCCGAAGGAGCGCGACCTCCCCGGTTCCCCTGCCTTCGATGCTGTAGCCGTCCTCTGCCAGAGCCGGGGTCGCCGTCTCGTCTTGGGTGCCGGGCTCGGCTAGACGATAACTCCGGAGTTGGCCGAGCAGTCGAGACGTGGGATCGGATCCCCCGGGAGCCCGTTCCCACCACTTGCGCCAGGCGCTGAAGCTCCGCAGCGTAGCGGGCGTGTAGCCTTCGGAGCTTACGCTTTCCAGGGTCTGGAGCGCTTGCCTGCGGGCCTCGGCCGGGCCGGTACCGTAGACGGCGGTGATGAAAAGCAGCAGCCCGCCGGCGGTGACGTGCCGCAGCCAGCCCACGCACAGCGCGAGCTTTCCGGGGCACTCCTGCACCCAGCCGCCAAACTCGCCCAGGTCGAAGCACTCCGCCTTCGGCAGCCCGAGGCTCCGGAACCGCTCCAGCACGTCGGACGCATCCGGCGGCCGGTTCTCCAGCTTCACGTCCGCTCCCGCGATTCCGGTAATGCGGAGGCAGAGCACGTCCCGGTCTCGCAGCAGGGTGGTCCGCAGCTTGCCGTTCACCCGGTGGCCTTCCAGCTCCAGTTCCGCCTCGCCGGTGGCCAGGTGCAGCCCGCCGGACACGGGGCTCCAATCCAGGGGCAGCACCAGATCGAGACGCCCCATGGGCGGCGGTGCGCCAGGCTCTATCGGTGGCTCATCCCCGAGGAGCGAATAATCAGCCCGGTTCAGGGTGAGCCGCAGCCGCCGTCCCTCGCCCCAGAGCAGCGCGCCGAAAGTGCCGTTGGAGAGCGGAATGCCGGAGTGTGCCTCCGCGGTTGGAAACGCAAACTCCAGCCGCTGCCGCAGGAAGGAGGGGTTCACCGCCATGCCCGCCTCCCAGCCTCTGTGCCCAAATCGAAATTCGAAAATCCGAAATCGTAAATCACCCGGCCAGTCCGGTCGGCGGATGCGAGATCAGGAACTCCTCCACTGCGTCCGCCAGCGCCGGCTTCTCCCGCTCCACGGCGTTGATCACCCACTCGCCCCAGCCGGATTCCTCGAGCTCGCGCGCCCAGTCCTCGCGCACCCAGCGCACCGCCTGGCGGGCACAGGCCTGCCACTCTTCCAGCGAGAGGCGCTTGCCCATCTCCGCAAGGTCCGTACGGAGCTCCACCGGATACTCCACCGCCTCGTTCATCCGCGGGGTCTGGGTGTGGTGGTGCGGCTCCACGGCGAAGCAGTCCACTCGCCCCAGGTCCAGCAGTACGCCGGAGCGGCCGTCCAGCACGAAGCGGCATACGGGTCCGCCGTCCTTCCCGCCGCGCTGCGCCCCCGTAAACAGGATCACCCTTCCGAACTGTCCCACCGGTTGCTCGCCGAACATCCCTCGTCTCCCTGGAAAAGCTGCTGCGACACCGTTAGCCGTTCCGCCCCGGGCGCCCTGCCCGATCCGCGTGCAGGAGCGTACCCGTTGTCCGGCAAACGCGTTTTCACTGTCATTGGTGAGGATCGAAGCGATGAACCCGGATGAGATCGAGACTTCCGGCGCGGCCTTGAACCCTCCCGCCTCAGCGGCGCAACTGCAGGAGTTGGAAGAGTCCCTCGGCTGCACCCTGCCGCAAGACCTGCGCGCGCTCTACCTCCAGCACAATGGGATGGCCGAGCGGGGCGATCTCCCCTTCCGCCTGATGTCGACGAAAGAAGTGGTGAGAACTTATCGCAAGTTCCGCGGCGAGGAGTTCGTTTCGGAAGAGATCCGGTTCTTCTGGACGGACGACGAGAGCGACTATGCTGCCCTCTACGTTTCCGGCCCTGCCGCGGGGCGGGTGTGCGTGCTGGGACATGAAGAGGTGGATTTTTCGCCCGTCTTCCGCAGCGTCGCGTCGTTCTACCGGGCCCTGATCGCCGCAGCCGCTAGGGGGCAGGACGCCTATGAGATGCTGGAGACGCCGGGTGGCCCGGAGCCGGAAGGCTCTCCGCAAGAACAGGCAGCCGACCTCGCCCTGGCAGAGCACTTCTTCGCGCGGTATGCCACCGAAGTAGATCCGGACGCCCGCCAGCGCCACGCTTTCGCCGGCATGCAGCTCCTACCGAAATCCGAATCGCACCGGTTGCTGGATTGGCTCCGGGCCGAAGACATGTGGATCCAGGAGCGGGCCTGCACCCTCCTCGGCCGGCGCGGCTACACCGCGGCGATCCCGGCTCTGGCCGAAGTGGCGCGCACCGGGAAGCACAACGGGCGCGTGGCCGCGCTGGTCGCCCTGCGCGACTTCGGCATCGCCGCGGACCAGGAGGTGGCGCAACTGAGGAAGGAGCTGGAACCCCAATGGCTCATCTACCTGCGACCTCGCTAAAACCCCGCGCGGACCTCTGGGCCTGGGCGCTCTTTGCGTACGTCATTACCGTGGCCGCCTTCCTGCTGTACTGGAACGCGCAGGGTGGCGGCCTGGTGCAGCAGTGGTACGGCGATTACGTGGGAGCTGACGGCCAGATCTCCGGAAGCGGCAAGTGGCGCACCGAAGAGGGGAAGGCTTTCCAGACAGTCGCTTTGCTTTTCGGCACCTGGGTCTATCCGGCTGCTACGGTGGCCGCCGGCCTGCTCGTTCGCGCCATGTTTCGGGTTCGGGGACTACCGCGGCAGCTTCTGTATCTCGCCGCCGTCGCCCTGTCGCTTTACGCGCTCTATCTTCTCGATGCCGTGGGGCTAATGCGAGCGGTGAGCTCGCTCTAAAGGAGCCGACACATGGGTCTTCGACCCGGAATGGCGCTACTGATAGTCATGATGGTGGGAGGTGTTGCTCTCGCCTTCCTGATGCCGTGGTCGGCGCAGTTACCGACGCTCTTCCCGCCAGCGACTTACGGCCGCTTCGTTCCGCAGCATGGCTATCGTGCCCCCGGGATCGTGCTCTTGGCGCCGGTAGCTTTGGGCATCCTGCTGGTTACGCTCTGCACGGGGCTCTACTTCTGGCTTACCGCCATGCCCCTTACCCTCCGCTATCGGCCCAAGCGCCGTTAAGCGTCCCGCTCATGCGGACCCATTTGCGCCGTTTCGACGGAGAATTGCTCTTGTAGAACTCCGACCCAGCAGGAGAAAGAACGTTGAACCCAAACGCTAACCAGTCCCGGGGCCGGCGGCTCCGGGTCATCACCTTGGCCGCGGTCACCCTTGCCGTGGGGGCCGGCATCGGGCTGATGGCCCGCGCTGCGGAGCCCGTCGGCTACACCGACACGCCCTTCATCTTCCCCGGCAGCAAGTGGCGCGTCCACGACGCCGCCCGACCCCAGCCGCGCGTGATCGATCCCGGTACCGCCAGCACGGCGGACCAGCCCGGCCGGCCGCCTTCCGACGCCACCGTGCTCTTCGACGGCAAAGACCTCTCCAAGTGGCGAGACGCAAATGGTAAGGAGAGCGGCTGGAAGATCGAGGACGGCGCCTTGGTCGTGCCGCCCAAGGGTACGCCCGGCGGCGGCACCATCTTTACGAAAGAAGAGTTCGGCGACTGCCAGCTCCACGTGGAGTGGGCCGCGCCCACCCCGCCGATGGGCGATAGCCAGGGACGCGGCAACAGCGGCATCCTGCTCTTCGGCCAGTATGAGGTCCAGGTGCTGGACAGCTATAACAACCCCACGTATGCGGACGGCGGCGCTTCCGCCCTCTACGGCCAGTACCCGCCGCTGGTGAACGCCTCCCGCAAGCCCGGCGAGTGGCAGGTGTACGATATCCTCTTCACCGCGCCTCGCTTCAAGGACGGGAAGGTGGTGAAGCCCGCCTTCGCCACGGTCATGCACAACGGCGTCTTCGTGCACAACCACGCGGAGATCCTCGGCCCGATGCTCCACAAAGTGGCTACCCACTACACGCCGCACGCCGAGCGCGGGTCCCTCGCCCTCCAGGACCACAACAACCCGGTCCGCTTCCGCAACATCTGGATCCGCGAGTTGAAGGAGTACGATCAACCGTAGGTAATCCGAGGCGTTCAGGCGTTCAGGCGTTCAGGCGTTCAGGATGACGGGGTACGGGTGGGGTCCCGATGTCCCCAGCGCCCAAGACCGAATGCCTGAATGCCGAATGCCCCTTGCCTTCCCAGGAATTGTGTATAATAGGGCGCTTGAGGCCCTCTTATGCTCCTGGCGATTGACGTCGGCAACACGAATATCCACTTTGGCGTCTACCAGGGCGAGACTCTGGTAGACAATTGGCGTCTGGGCACCGACCGCGAGCGCACCGGCGATGAGCTGGGCCTGATGATCGGCGGGCTGCTCACCACTGGGGGGCTCGGTTTCGAGCAGATCAGCGGCGTTGCGATCTCGAGCGTGGTGCCGCCGCTGG
>Ga0255338_1003670_pt1 | contig 17774 bp, 20 predicted proteins | sample MeOH1_35cm_T4_19_FD_203715 | JGI IMG/M metagenome (GOLD analysis project Ga0255338, IMG submission 203715) | Sandy soil microbial communities from University of British Columbia, Vancouver, Canada - MeOH1_35cm_T4_195 | ecosystem: Engineered > Artificial ecosystem > Sand microcosm > Unclassified ...
GGACCGGGGCTTCAGCGTACTGGGCCTGCCGTGCAACCAGTTCGCCGGCCAGGAGCCGGGCAGCGAGGCGGAGATCCGCGAATTCTGCCGACTCAATTATGGCGTGACCTTCCCGCTCGCCAGCCGGATCGAGGTCAACGGTCCCGGCCGACACCCCCTCTACCGCCTGCTGGCGGGCGAGGGCGCCGAGTTTCCCGGCGACATCACCTGGAACTTCGAGAAGTTCCTGCTGGGCAAGGACGGACGCGTGCTGGCGCGCTTCTCGCCGCGCACCTCGCCCGACGATCCGGCCCTGATCCAGGCCATCGAGAAGGCCCTCATCTGAATGGTTGCGGCTGGGCGGGGCGACTGTCCGGCGCGTCCCCGCTCCCTCAGGGCCTGTTCCGGGCCTTGAGCAGGTCGCGGATCTCTTCCAGCAGCTGCTGATCCCGGGTCGGCGCCGGCGGTGCGCTGGGCGCCTCGGCCTCCTTGCGCTTGAGCTGGTTGATCGCCTTGACGCCGAGGAAGATGGCGAAGGCGACGATGAGGAAGTCGATCACCGTCTGGATGAACTTGCCATAGGCCAGCACCACCGCCGGCGCGTCGCCCTGGGCGTGCTTGAGGGTGATGGCGAGGTTGGAGAAGTCCACCCCGCCGATCAGCAGGCCGAGCGGCGGCATGATCACGTCGCCGACGAAGGACGAGACGATCTTGCCGAAAGCCGCGCCGATGATGATCCCCACGGCCATATCCACCACGTTGCCCTTCACCGCGAAGGCCTTGAACTCGTTCAGCATCCCCATGGCTGTCTCCTTGCTTCCCAGGTGATCCGTCAAGTGTAAGTCAATGCCGCCGGGCCGGCACTCCGCGGGGTGGGGCAGGGGCCGGCATGGGCTGCTATGGTGAAAGCAATCCGGATCTGAGAGGAGGGCCACCCATGTATGTTGCACCCCATTCCCTGACCAGAGACTTTCCGGAGCTGCAGGAACAGATGAAGCAGCTGCGCCAGACGGACGCCACCTTCGCCCGCCAGGTGGAGCAGTACGAGGACCTGGACAAGCGCATCAGTCGTATCGAGAGCGGCACCGAGAACCTGGACGATCTGGCGCTGCAGACCCTCAAGCACGAACGGGTGGCCCTGAAGGACAGCATCTCCGACAAGCTCAAGGCGGCCAGTGCCGGCGGCCGCTGAGGCCGCTCCCCGGCGGGCTCATTCGCCCTGGCGCCCTACAGCAGCCCCCCGTAGCGGAACCCGGTCCCGGCCCAGGCGAAGGCCACCGCGGTCAGGGTGATCAGCAGGATGTGCAGGCCGAGCCGCGGCAGGCTCTGTGCGTCCAGCCGGGGGATCAGCGCCAGCCGGGCGTGGACGCCGAGGGCGGCGGTGAAGGCCAGGAGCAGCAGCTTGGCCTGGACCACGCGGGCCAGCGGCAGGTCGGAGAACCAGAGGTCGTGGGGCAGCCACAGGCTCGCCAACCACAGTCCGCTGACGACCTGCAGCAGCAGGGCGGGGATGCCGATGCGCTCGAAGATGCCTTCGAAGGCGCGCACCGGTTGCGGATCGCGCTGGCGCAAGGCCTTCGGCAGCACGCCCAGCAGCAGCACCAGATGGCCGCCGACCCAGACGCTGGCGCCGAGCAGGTGCAGGAACAGCAGTATTCGCATGTCGTCTTCCTTCTTGTGGGGAGCGCCAGTGTGCACCGAATGGCGTGCCGCCGGGGCTGATCGGCATCAAGCCGCGGCTGCGCCTCGCGAATGGTGCTGTATATTCAGACAGCGGTTATCATGTGCTTTTCCCTCGAGCGGAGCTCCCATGGCCAAGGCCAAGCGCATGTACGGCTGCACCGAGTGCGGCGCCACTTTCCCCAAATGGGCCGGCCAGTGCGGCGAATGCGGCGCCTGGAACACCTTGGTGGAAACCCTCCTGGAAGGCGCGGCGACGCCGAGCGGTCGCGGCGGCTGGGCCGGACAGCAGGCCCAGGTGAAGACCCTGGCGGAAGTCAGCGTCGAGGAGGTGCCGCGCTTCTCCACCGCCTCCACCGAACTGGACCGGGTGCTCGGCGGCGGCCTGGTGGACGGCTCCGTGGTGCTGATCGGCGGCGACCCCGGCATCGGCAAGTCGACCATCCTGCTGCAGACCCTGTGCAACATCGCCCAGCGCTTCCCGGCCCTCTACGTCACCGGCGAGGAGTCCCAGCAGCAGGTGGCGATGCGCGCCCGCCGGCTGGACCTGCCCCAGGACCGGCTCAAGGTGATGACCGAGACCTGCATCGAGGCGATCGTCGCCACCGCCCGCCAGGAGAAGCCCAAGGTGATGGTGATCGACTCGATCCAGACCATCTTCACCGAGCAATTGCAGTCGGCCCCCGGCGGCGTGGCCCAGGTGCGCGAGAGCGCGGCGCTCTTGGTACGCTTCGCCAAGCAGAGCGGCACGGCGGTGTTCCTGGTCGGCCACGTCACCAAGGAAGGCGCCCTGGCCGGCCCCCGGGTGCTGGAGCACATGGTCGACACCGTGCTCTATTTCGAGGGCGAATCGGACGGCCGCCTGCGTCTGCTGCGGGCGGTGAAGAACCGTTTCGGCGCAGTCAACGAGCTGGGCGTGTTCGGCATGACCGACAAGGGCCTCAAGGAGGTCTCCAACCCTTCGGCGATCTTCCTCACCCGCGCCCAGGAGTCGGTGCCGGGCAGCGTGGTCATGGCCACCTGGGAGGGTTCGCGGCCGATGCTGGTGGAGGTGCAGGCGCTGGTCGACACCAGCCATCTGGCCAACCCGCGGCGGGTCACACTGGGGCTGGACCAGAACCGCCTGGCCATGCTGCTGGCCGTGCTGCACCGCCACGGCGGCATTCCCACCTACGATCAGGACGTGTTCCTCAACGTGGTCGGCGGGGTCAAGGTGCTGGAGACGGCCTCGGACCTGGCGCTGATGGCGGCGGTGATCTCCAGCCTACGCAACCGGCCGCTGCCCCACGATCTGCTGGTGTTCGGCGAGATCGGCCTATCCGGCGAGATCCGTCCGGTGCCGAGCGGCCAGGAGCGCCTGAAGGAAGCCGCCAAGCACGGCTTCAAGCGCGCCATCGTGCCGCGCGGCAACGCGCCCAAGGAGGCGCCGGGGGATCTCCAGGTGATCCCGGTGACGCGCCTGGAGCAGGCGCTCGACGCGCTGTTCGAGTAGCGCGCGGCAGGACCGGACGGAAGGTCGCGAGCGGTTTTGACAGTGTCTGGGGTGGCGCCAATCCTTTACGGGTATCGCCATCCTTCTTTCAAGGAAAGGAAAAATGAACACTTCGATACCTGTCAAAGCGCTGGCCTTGGGCTTGCTCTGCACCACCGGCATGGCGGCGGTCGCCGCGACGCGCGAGGGCGACACGGGAACCGGGGGGGGCGGTTGCGGTTGGGGCAACATGGTCTGGGAAGGCAAGCACGGCCTGCCGCCCTACCTGCTGGCGAGCACCACCAACATGACCTCCGGCAACGCCACCTTCGGCATGACCTCCGGCACCAATGGCTGCGACACCAGCAAGACGATCCGTTACGGCGGCAAGTCCTGGCTCAATCTGGCCGGCATGCTCGACTCCATCGCCGAGGACATGGCCCAGGGGCAGGGCGAGGCTCTGGATGCCTACGCGACCTTGCTGGGCGTCGAACAGGTCGACCGGGCGCATTTCGCCAGAGTCACCCACGACAACTTCGGACGGATCTTCAGCCGGCAGGACGTGACCGGTGAGGAGGTCCTCGACGCCACGCTCCAGGTGATGCGCCAGGATCCTCGGCTGGCCCGCTACGCCGACCGGCCGGCATGACCGCCCGCCGGCTTCAGAGCCAGCGCCGTACCCGGGTCCGGTAGGCCTGGAACTGCTCGCCGAACATCTGGGCGAGTAGCGCTTCCTCGTGGCGGATCACGCAGCGGTTCATGCACAGGATCAGCGCCGGCAGCAGCAGCCAGGGCCAGGCGCTGGCCAGGAGCAGGGCGATGCCGCAGTAGACCAGGCTGTCGGCCAGGTAGATGGGGTTGCGCGACAGGCGGAACGGGCCGCTGACCACCAGTTTCTGCGGTCTGCCATAGGGGTTGACCGTGGTCCGCAGGGCGAACATCTGCAGGGCGGCCCAGAGCATCAGCAGGACGCCGCCGTCGATCAGGCCCCAGCCGGCCCAGCGCGTCCAGTCGTTGTCCGCCAGCGGCAGGGGATGCCAGCGATCCAGGCCGTAGGCCGTGCCGACGAACAGCAGGTAGATCACCGGCGGGGGCAGGAAGATTCGGGTGGAGCGATCGGACATGGAGGGCCTCCCTTGGCAACGACCCGATTGTAGCGCCGCGGATCGCGGAAATTGACAGCTTCGGTGCCGTCGCTGATTCTTTCCGGCAGCCTTTCCATCATCACAGGGAGTGACTGACATGTACAAACGTCTGTTGGGCAAGGGACTGGTCCTGGGGCTGCTGAGCGCGAGCAGCATGGCGGCGCATGCCGATGCGGCCGGGGGCAAGGGCTGCGGCTGGGGCAACATGATCTGGGAGGGGCAGAACGGCAAGGCCTCCCACGTGCTGGCGATGACCACCAACGGCACCTCCGGCAACGCCACCTTCGGCGTTACCTCCGGAACCAACGGCTGCACCTCCCGCGGCCATCTCTCCTACGACGGGCGCTCGTTGCTGGCGATGAACGGCATGCTCGACTCCATCGCCGAGGACATGGCCCAGGGGCAGGGCGAGGCCCTGGATGCCTACGCCATCCTGCTGGGCGTCGAACAGGCCGACCGGGCCCATTTCGCCAGGGTCGCCCATGACAACTTCGCGCGGATCTTCCCGAGCGCCGATGCCAGCGGCGAGCAAGTGCTGGCGGCCACCCTCGAGGTGATGCGCGGCGACGCCCGGCTGGCCCGCTACGTCAGACAGCCTGCCTGATCCCGTCTCCTTCCGCTTCGCCGCCACTTCCCGGCCCGGGCCGCCGCCCGAGCCGGTACTTCGGCATCGCGTTCGCCGCCGGGGAATACCGCGGGCCGACTGGCAAGCGGTCTGACCATTTCGTCTAGGTGCGTTGTCCCGACGCTTGCCTATAATGCGCCGCCCCCGCCAGGCCATCTCCCGATCAATCCCGCCATCGTCCCCAGGCGCCGCTTCCGGCGCGAGGGATCGACAAAGCACGGATATTGGGTTTCCATGGCGAGGCTGAGCTCTATCAGTCTGTTGAGAAACTACCTGCGTTGCCGATGCTGCGTTAAAAGCGTCTCGAAATGCTCATTTACACACATGAACTGCGCTTTTCGGCCGCTTTTGCCTTGCCTCGGCTGTCTCCCCGGCATTTTTCAACAGTCTGCTACCGTTTTTGCCCATCCGTTCGGAGTCCCTATGGACAATAAGAATAATCCTCTGCGCCATCTGCCCTGGGTAGTGCTGGCGCTGGTCGGCGCCAGCGCCCTGGGCGTCATCGCCCTGCGTCGCGGCGAGGCCGTCAATGCCTTGTGGATAGTCGTCGCGGCGGTAGCCACCTACCTGGTCGCCTACCGCTACTACAGCCTGTTCATCGCTACCAAGGTGATGCAACTGGACCCCCGGCGCGCCACGCCGGCCGTGCTCAACAATGACGGCCTGGATTTCGTGCCGACCAACAAGCACGTGCTGTTCGGGCATCACTTCGCTGCCATCGCCGGCGCTGGGCCATTGGTCGGACCAGTGCTCGCTGCGCAGATGGGCTACCTGCCCGGCACCCTGTGGCTGATCGCCGGTGTGGTGCTGGCCGGTGCGGTGCAGGACTTCATGGTGCTGTTCGTGTCCACCCGCCGCAACGCCCGCTCGCTGGGCGACATGGTGCGCGAGGAGATGGGCTCGGTTCCCGGCACCATCGCGCTGTTCGGCTGCTTCCTGATCATGATCATCATCCTCGCCGTGCTGGCGCTGATCGTGGTCAAGGCCCTGGCCCACAGTCCCTGGGGCATGTTCACGGTGATGGCGACCATCCCGATCGCCGTGTTCATGGGCGTCTACATGCGCTACATCCGTCCGGGCCGGATCGGCGAGATCTCGGTGATCGGCATCGCCCTGCTGCTCGGTTCCATCTGGCTCGGCGGGGCGATCTCCACCGACCCGTACTGGAGCGAGGTGTTCTCCTTCGACGGCGTGCAGATCACCTGGATGCTGATCGGCTACGGCTTCGTCGCCGCGGTGCTGCCGGTGTGGCTGATCCTGGCGCCGCGCGACTACCTGTCGACCTTCCTGAAGATCGGCACCATCGCCGCCCTGGCCCTCGGCATCCTGATCCTTAGCCCCGATCTGAAGATGCCGGCGCTGACCCAGTTCACCGACGGCACCGGCCCGGTGTGGAAGGGCGCGCTGTTCCCCTTCCTCTTCATCACCATCGCCTGCGGCGCGGTGTCCGGCTTCCATGCCCTGATCTCCTCCGGCACCACGCCGAAGCTCTTGGCCAACGAGAGCCATGCCCGCTACATCGGCTACGGCGGCATGCTGATGGAGTCCATGGTGGCGATCATGGCCATGGTCGCCGCCTCGGTGATCGAGCCCGGCGTGTACTTCGCCATGAACAGCCCGGCCGCGATCGTCGGTGCCGACGTCGCCAGCGTGGCCGCCAAGGTCAGCAGCTGGGGCTTCGTCATCACCCCCGAGGCCCTGGAAGGCGTGGCCCGCGACATCGGCGAGACCACCGTGCTGGCCCGCGCCGGCGGTGCGCCGACCCTGGCCGTGGGCATCGCGCAGATCCTCCATCAGCTGATGCCGGGCATGAGCAGCATGGCCTTCTGGTATCACTTCGCCATTCTGTTCGAGGCGCTGTTCATCCTCACCGCGGTGGACGCCGGTACCCGCGCCGGCCGCTTCATGCTGCAGGACCTGCTCGGCAACTTCGTCCCAGCCCTGCGCCGCACCGACTCCTGGGCCGCCAACGTGATCGCCACCGCCGGCTGCGTGGCGCTCTGGGGCTACCTGCTGTACCAGGGCGTGATCGACCCGCTGGGCGGCATCAATACCCTGTGGCCGCTGTTCGGCATCTCCAACCAGATGCTCGCCGCCATCGCGCTGATGCTCTGCACCGTGGTGCTGATCAAGATGAAGCGCCAGCAGTACGCCTGGGTCACCCTGATGCCGGCCGTCTGGCTGCTGATCTGCACCACCGTCGCCAGCCTGATCAAGCTGTTCGATGCCGATCCGGCGGTCGGCTTCCTGGCCTTGGCGCACAAGTACGAGGCCGCCCTGGCCGCCGGTCAGGTGCTGGCTCCGGCCAAGGACCTCGGCCAGATGCAGAACGTGATCATGAACGCCTACACCAACGCCGGTCTCAGCGCGCTGTTCCTGCTGGTGGTGTTCAGCATCCTGTTCTATTCGCTGAAGGTCGCGTTCGCCGCCTCGGCCAAGGCCGAGCGGAGCGACCGGGAAACCCCGTTCCAGGCCATCCCCGGCGCCTGATCGGCCCATCCAGCCGGGCCCGTGCGCCGGGTCCGGCTCCAGACGAGGAGACGAGCGCGTGTTCAACGACCTCAGCCGCATGGGCAAATACCTCGGCAAGGCGGCCCGTATGCTGGTGGGCATGCCGGACTACGACACCTATGTCGAACACATGCGCAGCAAGCATCCCGACCAGCCGGTGATGAGCTACGAGGAGTTCTTCCGCGAGCGTCAGGACGCGCGCTACGGCGGCGGGAAGGGGCGGCCGATCCGCTGCTGCTGAGCCTGCCCGCGCCCCTCGGCGGGTAGGCCGCCGATCAATAGCTGTACCCGCGCGCCACGCTTAGCCGTGGCGCGTGTCATTTCGGAGGAAGCAGTCGATGTCCCAAACTCCCATCCCGGTCACCGTGCTGACCGGCTTTCTCGGCGCCGGCAAGACCACCCTGCTGCGTCATCTGCTCAAGGCGGAGCACGGCCTGAGAGTCGCGGTGATCGAGAACGAATACAGCGAGACGCCCATCGACGGGCAACTATTGGGCGACCAGCCGGTGCAGCTGATGACCCTGGCCAACGGCTGCGTTTGCTGCTCCATCCACGTGGAACTGGAGAAGGCCCTGTTCCTGCTGCTGGAGCGTCTGGACAGCGGCGAGATCGCCTTCGACCGCTTGGTCATCGAGTGCACCGGCCTGGCCGACCCGGCGCCGGTGGCGCAGACCTTCTTCGCCGACGAGGAGCTCTGCGACCGCTACGTGCTGGACGGCATCATCACCCTGGTGGATGCGGTCAACGCCGAGCGCCATCTGCAGGAGGCCATCGCCCAGGCCCAGGTGGGCTTCGCCGATCGCATCCTGCTGAGCAAGACAGACCTGGCCGCCTCCGAGCAGGTCGAGGCCCTTTTCGAACGTTTGCAGCGCATCAACCGCCGGGCGCCGATCCGCGTGGTGGAGCATGGTCGCATCGATCTCGCCGAGCTGCTCGACGTGCGCGGCTTCAACCTGAACGCCGACTTCGGCCAGGCCCTGACCCTGCGCCCGCTGCTGCCCAGGAAGGACAAGGATCGCATCTCCACCCTGGTGCTGCGGGCGGACCGGGCGCTGGATCTCGAGCGGCTGAGTGCTTTCATGGAAGGGCTGCTGGAGCGCCACGGCAATTCCCTGCTGCGCTACAAGGGCGTGCTGGAGATCGTCGGGGAGCCGCGGCGCCTGGTGTTCCAGGGCGTGCTGCGGCTCTACGGCTTCGACTGGGACGGCGAGTGGGGCGTGGACGAGGCGCGCGAGAGCGTGCTGGTGTTCATCGGCGACGACCTGCCGGAAGAGGAGATCCGCGCGGGATTCGCCGAGATCTGCGGGTAGGGGCGAAGGCTCGCCCCTACCCGCCTCGCCGCCCAGTCAGGTGCGCTCGGCTCTCCTGCGCAGCGCGGCCCAGCCCAGCAGCAGGGCGCAGAGCGTCGCCAGCGGCCAGGAGCGCCAGCGCAGGTAGGGCGTCAGGCCCTGCATCGGCGTCACCGCGCCGTGCAGGACGGCCTGCTCGAACGCCGGCACCCGTTCGGCGATGCGCCCCTGCGGATCGATCAGCACGGTGACGCCGTTGTTGGTCGCGCGGATCATCCAGCGACCGGCCTCGAGGGCGCGCATCTGGGCCATCTGCAGGTGCTGCAGCGGGCCGATGGAGGTGCCGAACCAGGCGTCGTTGCTGATGGTCAGGAGGATCTCGCTCTGCGCGGCCAGTTCGGCGGCGAACTCGGGATAGACCACCTCGTAGCAGACGTAGGGCGCGATCCGGTAGCCCTTGGCCTGCAGCGGAGCCTGGTCGGCCGGGCCGCGGGCGAAGTCGGACATCGGCAGGTCGAAGAAGGCGATCAGACCGCGCAGCACTTCCTGCAGGGGCACGTACTCGCCGAACGGCACCAGCTTCTGCTTCAGGTAGTCGCCGTGGCCCTGGCCGACGACGGTGATGCCGTTGTAATAGCGCACCTCGCCCTGGGCGTTGCGCTGGCGGATCGGCACCCCGGTGATCAGCGCGGCGTCGCGTCTGACGCTGTAGCGATCGAGCCCGGCGAGGTAGTCCCGGGCGAACTCCTGGAGGATGGGGACGGCGGTTTCCGGCCAGACCACCAGGTCGGCGCCCTCGGTCCGCTCCAGGGTCAGATCGCGGTACAGCTCCAGCTGGGCGCTGAGCTGCTCCGGGTCCCACTTCATGTTCTGTTCCACGTTGCCCTGCACCGCGGCGACCCGTAGAGGGGCGCCGGCCGGCGTGGTCCAGGCGTGCCCCGCGAGCAGCGCGCCGAGCGCCCAGGGGGCGAGCAGTAGCGCCAGCGCCGCGGCCAGGGCCGGCTTGTGCGGCAGCAGCCGCGGCATGTTGACCAGCAGGGCGGCGGACAGGGCCAGCACCAGGGAGATCAGCCAGACTCCGCCCAGCGGCGCCAGCCCGGCGAGCGGCCCGGTCAGCTGGCTGTAGCCGGCGTAGAGCCAGGGGAAGCCGGTGAGGAACCAGCCGCGGAACGCCTCCATGGCCAGCCACAGGGCGGCGAACGCCAGGGCATCGGCGAGCGGCGAGTCGGCGCGGCGCAGCCAGCGGCTCCACAGCCAGCCGGGCAGGGCGAAGAAGAAGGCCAGTCCGGCGACCAGGCCGAAGGTGAGCAGGCCGGCCAGCGGCACCGAGGCCGCGCCGTAGTCGTGGATGCTGACATAGACCCAGCTGGTGCCGGCGGCGAACAGGCCGAAGCCGTAGCACCAACTGCGCCACAGCGCCGGGCGCGGCGCCAGTTCGCGCAGGCCGAGGTAGAGCAGGGCGATGGACAGCAGGGCCAGGGGCCAGAGATCGAAGGGGGCCTGCGCCAGTGGGGTCAGGGCACCGGCGGCCAGGGCCAGCAGGTTGCCCGGCCAGCCGGGGCGGGTGATCCAGCGCATCGAGAAAGTCCTTGCTTGGGAGGGGGCGGCAAGCTTAACGGAGCGGGCGGCGGGCTGTCATGGCCGGCCGGCGAGGCGGCCGGGCGCCCGCGGTGCGGCCCGGCCGGTGCGAGCGCCGAAGGCTAGCGCGGCGGGGTCAGACGCAGGAGATGGATGCGTCGGCTGTCGGCGTTGAGCACGCGGAAGCGGAAGTCGCCGATCTCGATGGTCTCGTTGCGCTTGGGCAGATGGCCGAAGGCGTTGGTCACCAGGCCGGCCATGGTGTCGAACTCGTCGTCGGAGAGTTCGCAGTGGAAGAACTCGTTGAAATCCTCGACCGGCATCAGCGCCTTGATCACGAAGTCGCCGCTGGGCAGCGGCTTGACCCAGCTGTCCTCCTCGACGTCGTGCTCGTCCTCGATGTCGCCGACGATCTGTTCGAGCACGTCCTCGATGGTCACGAGGCCGGCGACGCCGCCGTACTCGTCGATGACGATGGCCATGTGGTTGTGGGTGCTGCGGAACTCCCGCAGCAGCACGTTGAGGCGCTTGGATTCCGGCACGAAGGTGGCCGGGCGCAGCATGTCCCTGAGGTTGAAGTCGTGAGTGCCTTCCTGCAGCAGCAGCGACAGCAGGTCCTTGGCCAGCAGGATGCCGACGATGTCGTCGAGGCTCTCGCCGATCACCGGATAACGCGAATGGGCCGCCTCGATGACCGTGGGCAGGAATTCCCGTACCGACTGGCAGGCCTTGACGGTGATCATCTGCGAGCGCGGCACCATGATGTCGCGGACCTGCAGATCGGCGACCTGGATGGCGCCTTCGACGATGGTCAGGGCTTCGCTGTCGAGCAGCTTGTTCAGGTGCGCTTCGTGGAGGACGTCCAGCAGTTCCTGACGGTTGCGGGGTTCGTGGGCAAAGGCCTGGGTGAGTCTGCTCAGCCAGGATTGCCCGTTGCTCAATCGATCTTCGCTCATGATTCCTTGCTCATAACGCCTGGGGACTCAGGCAGGTCATCGCCGGCATAGGGGTCCGGGTACCCCAGCTCAGCCAGCAATATACGTTCCAGGGCTTCCATTTCCTCGGCCTCGGCATCCTCGATGTGGTCGTAGCCCAGCAGATGCAGGCAGCCATGGATCACCAGGTGGGCCCAGTGGGCATCCAGTGCCTTGCCTTGTTCGGCCGCCTCGCGTTCGACCACCGGCACGCAGATCACCAGATCGCCGAGCAGCGGGATGTCCAGCAAGCCCTCCGGGATCTCGGCGGGGAAGGACAGCACATTGGTGGCGTAGTCCTTGTGCCGGTAAGTCCGGTTCAGCTCGTGGCCTTCCGGTTCGTCGACCAGGCGGACGGTCAGCTCGGAGTCGGCGGTCCGCTGGCGCAGGGCGAGCTCGCACCAGCGGCGAAAGTCGGTCTCGGCCGGTACCGGGGCGGTGCTGGCCTGCTGCAGATCCAGTTCAAGCATCGTGGTGGCGTCCGTTCTCGTCCCGGGGGCGGGTCGGCTGGCGCTCCTCGAAGCGCTCGTAGGCCTCGACGATGCGCTGTACCAGCGGGTGGCGAACCACGTCCTTGGGCTGGAAGCGGGTGAAGCTGATGCCCGGGATGTCCTTGAGGACCTCCATCACGTGGGCCAGGCCGGACTTGGTGCCGCGCGGCAGGTCGACCTGGGTGATGTCGCCGGTGATCACCGCGGTGGAGCCGAAGCCGATGCGGGTGAGGAACATCTTCATCTGTTCCAGGGTGGTGTTCTGGCTCTCGTCGAGGATGATGAAGCTGTTGTTCAGCGTCCTGCCGCGCATGTAGGCCAGCGGCGCGATCTCGATCACCTGCTTCTCGATCAGCTTGGCCACCTGCTCGAAGCCGAGCATCTCGTAGAGGGCGTCGTACAGCGGGCGCAGGTAGGGGTCGATCTTCTGCGCCAGGTCGCCGGGCAGGAAGCCGAGCTTCTCGCCGGCCTCCACCGCCGGGCGGACCAGCAGGATGCGGCGCACCTGCTCGCGCTCCAGGGCGTCCACCGCGCAGGCCACCGCCAGGTAGGTCTTGCCGGTGCCGGCCGGGCCGATGCCGAAGTTGATGTCATTGTCGAGGATCGCCTTGACGTACTTCTGCTGGTTGGCGCCGCGCGGGCGGATGGTGCCCTTGCGCGTGCGCAGGGAGACGTTCGGGGGGGCGCTCGGGTCTTCCAGCTCCTCCATGCCCGACTCCTGCAGGAACAGGTGGACCAGATCCGGCGTCAGGTCGACGCCGTGGGTCTCCTTGTACAGGCGCCGCAGCAGGCGTTCGGCGGAGCGGGTGTGGCGGGCGTCGCCGAGCAGTTCGAACTGGTTGCCGCGGTTGCGGATCTCCAGGCCGAGACGCTGTTCGATCAGCCGCAGGTGCTCGTCGAATTGTCCGCAGAGGTTGGCGAAGCGGCGAGCTTCGAAGGGTTCGAGGGTGAAACGATGGGGTTCTGTGGGTGCGTTCAAGGGCTTCTGTGGGTGGCCGTCGTTCGGCAGGATGATGGGATGAAGGATAGCGTCGTCATCGGCGGGGTGGAAGTCGACTCAGGTCGATGGCGACGGATGATGGTTGCGTGCCGGACGCGCTGGGTGGCAGGCGGCGGCGAACCGCCTGCGCGCCCCGCGCCGCCGCTCAGTCCAGCAGGGTGCCGCGCAGGGAGTGGGGTAGGGCGTCGTCGATGCGCACCAGGGCGAATTGGCCGATCAGCCGCGGATTGTCGCAGCGGAAATTGACGATGCGGTTGTTCTCGGTGCGGCCCTGGAGCATGCCCGGGTCCTTCTTCGAGTAGTCGCTGACCAGGATGCGCTGGGTGGTGCCGACCATCCGCCGGCTGATCTCGAAACCCTGCTGGTTGATGCGCGCCTGGAGGATCGACAGGCGCTGCTTCTTCACCTCTTCCGGGGTGTCGTCGGGCAGGTCGGCCGCCGGCGTGCCGGGACGCGCGCTGTAGACGAAGGAGAAGGAGAAGTCGAAGCCGACCTCCTCGATCAGCTTCATGGTCTGCGCGAAGTCCTGCTCGGTCTCGCCGGGGAAGCCGACGATGAAGTCCGAGCTGAGGCACATCTCCGGCACCGCGGCCTTCAGCTTGCGGATGCGCGACTTGTATTCCAGCGCCGTGTGGTTGCGCTTCATCGCCGCCAGCACGCGGTCGGAGCCCGACTGCACCGGCAGGTGGACGAACTTCACCAGCTCCGGGATCTCGGCGTGGGCCTGGATCAGCGCGTCGGAGAACTCCAGCGGGTGGCTGGTGGTGTAGCGGATGCGCTCGATGCCGTCCACGGCGGCGACCAGGTAGAGCAGCTCGGCGAAGTCGGCGATGCCGCCGTCGCGGGTCGCGCCGCGGTAGCCGTTGACGTTCTGCCCGAGCAGGGTGACTTCGCGCACGCCGTTCTCGGCCAGGTGGATGATCTCGGCGAGCACGTCGTCCAGCGGCCGGCTGACTTCCTCGCCGCGGGTGTAGGGCACCACGCAGAAGCTGCAGTACTTGCTGCAGCCTTCCATCACCGAGACGAAGGCGCTGGGGCCGTCGACCCGCGGCTCGGGCAGGCGGTCGAACTTCTCGATCTCGGGGAAGGAGATGTCCACCTGGGGCGCGCGGGTGCTGCGCGCGGCGTCGATCATCTCCGGCAGGCGGTGCAGGGTCTGCGGACCGAATACCACGTCGACGTAGGGTGCGCGGTCGCGGATCGCCGCGCCTTCCTGGCTGGCCACGCAGCCGCCGACGCCGATCACCAGCTCGGGATTGGCCTGCTTCAGCTCGCGCCAGCGGCCCAACTGGGAAAAAACCTTCTCCTGGGCCTTCTCGCGGATCGAGCAGGTGTTGAGGAGGATGACGTCGGCCTCCGCCGGATTCTCGGTGAGCTCCAGAGCCTGGTGTTCGCCCAGCAGATCGGCCATGCGCGAGCTGTCGTACTCGTTCATCTGGCAGCCGTGGGTTTCGATGAAAAGCTTCTTGGCCATGGTATTCGGTCGGGTGATTCGAAGAACCGCACATTATAGGGCAGCGGTTCCCGGCAGACCACAGGGGGTCTGCCGGCGCCCGTCAGTCGCGGCGGAACACCCGCGCCGGGTCGAACTGTTCGGGCCAGTCGCGACGGATGAACACCTGGCCCTCGGCGCGCACCCGGCGCACCAGGTCGAGGTCGAGGTCGGCGACCAGCCAGCGGCTTTGCGCCGGGCACAGCTCGGCGCTCTCGGCGAGCACCCCGCTGGGCGGCAGGCCGTAGTCGGACGGCACATAGAGGGCGGCGCGGCCGATGTTCTCGTCGAGCGCCGGCGACCAGGGGGGCGAGGCCGACGGTGGGCGACTGCAGCACGGCGATCTGGTTCTCCAGGGGGCGCGTCAGGTCGGCAAGGCGGCCTTCGTCGAGTTCATGGCCAAGATGAACCGCTGCTATCGGGAGCGGCTGACCGATCTGGTGATCATGACCAGCGCCGCCGGCCGCCGTGCCGCCGCCGAGTTCGTGGTGCACGGCGAGTACCTCTCCGACGACGAGGGGTTGCCGCCGGCCCGCGGCCAGACCTACGTCCTGCCGGCCGGCGCCTTCTTCGAGATCGAGGAAGGCAAAGTGGCGCGCATCAGCAACCATTACAACCTGAACGACTGGATCGCCCAAGTCTGCTGAGGGGCGGGCAGGCCCCGCCCGTCATGCCGTCTTTCCCTTGTGCTATCCTTCGCGCCCCCTTTTTCCTGTGTATCCCGTTGTCCCCATGAGCAAGCGTGAAGCCCCGATCTACAAGGTGATCTTCCTGAACCAGGGCCAGGTCTACGAGATGTACGCCCGGCAGATCTTCCAGAGCGATCTGTGGGGGTTCCTGGAAATCGAGGAATTCGTCTTCGGCGAGCGCACCCAGGTGGTGGTCGACCCCAGCGAGGAACGTCTCAAGTCCCAGTTCGAGGGCGTGCTGCGCAGCTTCGTGCCGATGCACTCGATCATCCGCATCGACGAGGTGGAGCGTCTGGGCACGCCGAAGATCAGCGAGGCCAAGGGCGGCGGCAACGTCATGCCGTTCCCCATGTCGATGCCGGGCAAGGACTGAGTCGGAGCGGGCCGGCGCCCGAGGCGGGCGCTACGGTAGCGGCGCGAACGGCGAGCGGCCCTCCAGGGCCTGCAGCTCCATGAGGTAGTTGCGGAAGATCTGCCCGAGCACCTGGGTGGCGATGCCCAGTTCGTCGCGGCTCATCTGCTCGGCGACTAGATCGGCGCTGTCCAGCGCCTCCTCGGAACCGTTCACCGCGGCCATCTTCAGGACGATGTAGGCCTGCACGTTGTTGGCCTGGACCCCTTCGCCGCGATAGAACATCAGCCCCAGACGATGCTGCGCCTCGGGCTGCCCGCGCAGCGAGGCCTGCTCCAGCCAGTGCAGGGCCTTCTGCAGATCGCGCGGGGTGCGCTTGCCCTCGTAGTAGAACTCTCCGAGCTCGTATTCCGCCTGAAGGTCGCCGTTCTGCGCCGCCTGTTCGCAACGCATCAGCGCCGCGGGAAGCGCGTCGGGAGGGCTGTCCAGCGTGCAGCTGCTGGGCGCCGGCACCAGCAGGGTGTTCTCCCCTGCCGATGCCAGCAGGGGGGAGACTAGCAACAGGCAACCCAGAGTCAGATTGCGTCCGGTGCGGATCATGGAATCTCTGTGCCTCGAATCGGAGCGGGTGACGGACCCGGCCGGCGGAAACTGACCGGCCGTCCCATTATGTATAAGCAGCGCCGGCCTTACAAAGTCTTTACAGTCTTTCCGTTCGTGCCGGGCGGACGAGCAACGGATCTCGCCCGCCCGGCAGGTGGCCTGCGCCGGCCGTCAGGCCCGCTTCAGGGCGGCGAAGGCCCGCTCGGCGGCGTCCAGGGTGATGGCGAGTTCCGTGTCGCCGTGGGCGATGGAGGTGAAGCCGGCCTCATATGCGCTGGGAGCCAAATAGACGCCGCCGTCCAGCATCAGGTGGAAGAAACGCTTGAAGCGCTCGGCGTCGCTGGCCATCACGTCGGCGAAGGTGACGATCGAGTCGGCTCCGCTGAAGTACAGGCCGAACATGCCGCCGGCCTGGGTGGTGACGAAGGGGATGCCGGCGGCATCGGCGCGCTCCTGCAGGCCCTGCAGCATGCGGGTGGTGTAGTCGGCCAGCTCCTGGTGGAAGCCCGGGCGGCTGATCAGACCGAGGGTGGCCAGACCGGCGGCCATGGCCAGCGGATTGCCGGACAGGGTGCCGGCCTGGTAGACCGGGCCGAGCGGGGCGATGCAGCTCATGATCTCGCGTTTGCCGCCGAAGCAGCCGACCGGCATGCCGCCGCCGATGATCTTGCCGAAGGTGGACAGGTCCGGGGTGACGCCGTAGTGGGCCTGGGCGCCGCCGAGGGCGACGCGGAAGCCGGTCATCACCTCGTCGAAGATCAGGATCACGCCGTGCTGGTTGCACAGCTGGCGCAGCCCCTGGAGGAAGCCCGGCGCCGGCGGCACGCAGTTCATGTTGCCGGCCACCGGCTCGACGATGATGCACGCCACTTCCTTGCCGACCGCGGCGAGGGTCTTCTCGACCGCGGCCAGGTCGTTGTAGGGCAGGGTCAGGGTGTGGCGGGCGAAGTTCGCCGGCACGCCGGCGGAGCTCGGCACGCCCTGGGTCAGGGCGCCGGAGCCGGCCTTCACCAGCAGGCTGTCGGAATGGCCGTGGTAGCAGCCCTCGAACTTGATGATGTTGTCCCGGCCGGTGCAGCCGCGGGCCAGGCGGATCGCGCTCATGGTCGCCTCGGTGCCCGAGTTGACCATGCGCACCATTTCCATGGAGGGCACCAGCTTGCAGACTAGATCGGCCATCTCGGTCTCCAGGGCGGTGGGTGCGCCGTAGGAGAGGCCGTGCTCCAGCTGCTGGCGCACCGCGTCGAGCACCTGCGGGTGGCCGTGGCCGAGGATCATCGGGCCCCAGGAGCCGACGTAGTCGACGTAGCGCTTGTCGTCCTCGTCGACGACGTAGGCGCCTTCGGCGTGCTTGAAGAACAGCGGGGTGCCGCCGACGCTCTTGAACGCGCGCACCGGCGAGTTGACGCCGCCGGGGATGTGTTTCTGGGCGTTGGCGAACAGGGTTTCCGAACGGGACATGACGGGCCTCTCAAGTCAGAAGTCAGCGCCGGGGCCAAGGGGTTCGCCCCGGCGGGTAATCAGGTGGCGAACAGCTGGGCGAAGGCGCGGGCGCGGCGCTCCACCTCGGCGGCGGAGTCGGCGGCGAACAGCGCGTGGATCACTGCGACCATGTCGGCGCCGCAACGGATCAGTCCGGGCGCGGTCTCCAGGGTCACGCCGCCGATGGCGACGATGGGCCGGTCGAGGCGGGCGCGGGCCTGCTCCAGCAGCTCGGGCGTGGCGGCCGGGGCGCCGGGCTTGGTGTTGGAGTCGAAGAAGCGGCCGAAGGCGACGTAGCTGGCGCCCTCGGCGACCGCCCGCTCGGCCAGGTCGAGCCGGGCGTGGCAGGTGCCGCCGATGATCGCAGCTTCGCCCAGGCGGGCGCGGGCGGCGGCCAGCGAGCCGTCCTCCTG
>Ga0255338_1003671_pt1 | contig 17774 bp, 15 predicted proteins | sample MeOH1_35cm_T4_19_FD_203715 | JGI IMG/M metagenome (GOLD analysis project Ga0255338, IMG submission 203715) | Sandy soil microbial communities from University of British Columbia, Vancouver, Canada - MeOH1_35cm_T4_195 | ecosystem: Engineered > Artificial ecosystem > Sand microcosm > Unclassified ...
CCGCAGTTCTTCGATCTTTGCCTCGAGTTCGGCAATTGGCTGCTCAAAATCCAGGAAGGTGGTTTTCATGAGACTCGCGTACCTGTCTGTGAAGGGGCGCATTCTACCGGAATTCACCCACTAAACCGCAAGTCTGCGGATGCAGCCTCGCGCACTTCCATGCAAATTCTGCTGTCTTTCTGCTGTCTTTCTGCTGCCTGTCAGGCTAATACGTCACCGGCAGAGGGTCAAGACTGCGCCACATGTACCACGTGGCGACCGTTCGCCACGGCTCCCAGTTGGCCGCCACCTCGCGCGCTTCGCTGCGGGTAACGGGTTCACCGCTGAAATAGTTCGCCGAAATGGCGTTGATCAGGCCGACGTCGTCAAGCGGCAATACATTGGGCCGCATCAGGTTGAACATCAGGAACATTTCGGCGGTCCAGCGGCCGATGCCGCGGATCTGCGTCAGTTCGGCGATGACGGCTTCGTCGTCCATCTCCGTCCAGCTGTCGACATGCACGCGTCCCGCCTTGAAATGCTCGGCAAGGTCGACGATGTACTCAGCCTTGCGGCGCGACAGGCCGCAAGCGGCCAGGTTGTCGTGCCCGGCCTTTAGCATCTGTGCCGGCGTGAGCTTGGGACAGAGTGCCGCCAGACGCTCCCACACCGTTTGCGCGGCCTTCACCGAGATCTGCTGGCCAACGACGGAGCGGGCCAGCGTGATAAAGGGATCGCCGCGCGAGATCAGGTGCGCCGGACCGTAGGTGGGGATCATCTTGCGCAGGATGCGGTCGCGCTTCATCAGGTCGGCGCAGGCCTCGTCCCAGTAGGCGGGACGCACCGCGTCCACCACCGTCTCGACCGGCAGGGGGATTGCCGCGGCTTCCGGCAGCACGGGCGCCCTGGGCGTGCGTGCCGCGGTTTTCAGCACCGCCTTGCCGTCCGCCCTGACCACCGGCCCGGACGATTTGACCGGGGCCTTGCTGGCCACCTTGACACCGCTCTTCAGCGGCTTGGCGGCCTTCGCCACCGTGCTTGCCTTGGGCGACTTGAGCGGCACCGGCGGCTTGGCCGCAGGCCTGGCCTTGCTGGCCGCAGCAGTCTTGGACGGCGCCGCTGGCGTCGCCGTCTTGCGCACGGCAGCGTTCAAGCGCGCCTCCACTCGGTGGCACCGCCCGGCTTGTCCTCAAGGATTACGCCGCCGGCCAGCAGTTCGGCACGGATGCGGTCGGCTTCGGCGAAGTTGCGCTCCGCCTTGGCTTGCTTGCGCGCACCGATCAGGGCTTCGATCTGCTCCGGCTGCAGGCCATCGGCTGTCTTGCCGCCTTGGAGGAACGCGTGCGCGCCGCGCTCCAGCAAGCCCAGCGTGGCACCCAGGCCCTTGAGCTGGCGCGCCATCGCCCGCGAGCCGGTGCGGTTGACTTCACCGGCGAGGTCGAACAGCACGGCCATGGCGATCGGCGTGTTGAAGTCGTCGCCCATCGCGTCGATAAAGCGCCGCGCATGCGCCTCTTCCCAGTCCAGCGGCTGGTCGTCGGGCTGCACGTCCTTGAGCGCCGTGTAAAGGCGCGTCAGGGAATGACGAGCGTCCTCCAGGTGGTCATTGCTGTAGTGCAGCGGGCTGCGGTAATGCGCGCGCAAGATGAAGAAGCGCACCACCTCGGCGTCGTACTCCTTGAGTACATCGCGGATGGTGAAGAAGTTGCCGAGCGATTTCGACATCTTCTCGTCATTGATTCGCACGAAGCCGTTGTGCATCCACAAGTTGACGAAGGTCTTGCCGCTGGCCCCTTCGGACTGCGCGATCTCGTTCTCATGGTGCGGGAACTGCAGGTCGGCGCCGCCGCCGTGGATATCGAAATGCTCGCCCAGTAGCGCGCAGCTCATCGCCGAGCATTCGATGTGCCAGCCCGGACGGCCGGCGCCCCATTTCGAGTCCCACTTGCTTTCGGCGGGCTCGCTTTCCTTGGCGGGCTTCCACAGCACAAAGTCAAGCGGATCGTGCTTGGCTTCGTTGGTGGCCACGCGCTCGCCAGCGCGCAGGTCTTCCAGCGATTTGCCCGACAGGCGCCCGTAGTTGGGGAATTTGCGCACGGCATAGTTCACATCGCCATCGCTGGCCTGATACGCCAGGCCGCGGGCCTCCAGCTTGCCGATGATATCGAGCATCTGCGGCACGTAGTCGGTCGCGCGCGGCTCATGGTCCGGGCGCTGGATGCCCAGCGCGTCGGCATCCTCGTGCATGTAGCGGATGAAGCGGTCGGTCAGCGCGCCGATGGTCTCGCCATTCTCCGCGGCGCGGCGAATGATCTTGTCATCGATGTCGGTGATGTTCTGCACGTAGGTCACCTGGTAGCCGGCCGTGCGCAGCCAGCGCTGCACCATGTCGAATACCACCATCACGCGCGCATGGCCAACGTGGCAATAGTCGTACACCGTCATGCCGCAGACATACATGCGTACACGGCCGGGTTCGATTGGCACGAAAGGCTGTTTTTCACGCGCGAGCGTGTTGTAGATATTCAGAGGATGCATGAAACGAGGTGAAAGGATGAGGAATCCTGCCGGCGGCATGACCGGGCACAAACTGGCACTGGCTGGAACTGTCCCGGCGGCCCGCATTCTGCTGCCCTGCCCCCGGAACTGCCAGGGACCGCCCCCGCGTTGCCCCGAAGTTGCCCATAACCGACTGCGGGCAATCCTCGCGCAACGATGCGGGACGAGAGGGACAACGGCACAGCGGGACAACACTGCAACGGTACGGCGGGACAGCTCTTGCAAGACACCAGATGCGCCATTGTCGCGCCTTCGCGAGACCGGCAACTTGCGCCTGCGCAAAACCAGGCGCGACCCATATCTTACCGGAAGCGACCGACCAGGGTGGCCCCGCGCCCGCCTTGCGGCGCACCACGGCAAGCCCGCGTGGCAAAGGGAACGCCCCGATACCCGGGCCGGCATGGCCGGGCTTTGCTAGAATGCCGCGGAGTATAACGGACCGCCATACATGAGCCTGTTCCTGCCCACCATAGCAACCGCTTCATCCCCGCCCCTGCGCCGGCGCATTGCGGCCGCCTCGTTAACCCTGGCGGCCAGCCTGGCAGGCATGCTTGTCATGGCGGGCCCCGTGCGCGCGCAGGCCGGGCCCGTATCGCTTGCCGTGCCGGCCGTCCCGCCCGGCGGCGTGCGCTCGGCCGATCCGGGCATGGCCGACGCGGAGAAGGCGGCGGCGCAGAAGAAATATGGCGAGGCCATCGATCGCTTCGACCGCGTGCTGGCTACCAACCCGCGCAATGCGCAGGCGCGCTTCGAGCGTGCCTGGGCCCTGGCCCAGGCCGGGCGCGAGGACGAGGCCATCGCGGCGTTGTCGTCCATGGCACAGGATTTCCCGGAACTGCCCGAGCCGCACAACAACCTGGCCCTGCTGTACGCCAAGCGCGGGGATCTCAAGCGCGCCGAGGCGGAACTGCTGCTCGCTCTCGATGCCAAACCCGATTTCGCGGTGGGTTACACCAATCTGGGCGATGTCTACCGCCGCCTGGCCGAGAATGCCTACCGGGAAGCACTCCGCCGCAATCCCAAGGACGCGGCGGCGGCCTCGGGCCTCAAGCTATCGCAACCCGCGGCGGCCATCCAGCCCCCTGCGGGCACCACGCGCAAGGCAAGCGCCGCGGCCAGCGAGCCGGCTGCCGCACCCGCCCGGTAATGCCTTGCCCGGCAGGCGGGGCCGCAGCCAGGCCCCGGTCTTATCGTTTTCCCGATCCACGGAGTCAAGCATGATCTTTTCGCGTCGCCTCGTCCTTGCCGGCATGGTCGCCGGCGCCCTGGCGCTCTCGCCCCTGGCCTCGCAGGCACAGCAGCAGAAAGCCGAGCGTGTGCAATTTGTCACCAGCGCGGGCAAGTTCACGCTGGAGGTCTATCCGGACGCCGCGCCCAAGACGGTCGCGAACTTCATGGAGTACGTCAAGAGCGGCTTCTATAGCGGCACTATCTTCCATCGCGTCATCAACGGTTTCATGGTGCAAGGCGGTGGCTTCGACCGCGACATGAAGCAGAAGCCCACGCGCGCGCCGATTCCGCTGGAGGCCCAGAACGGGCTGAAGAACAAGGCTGGCACGGTCGCCATGGCACGCACCAGCGATCCCAACTCGGCCACCGCCCAGTTCTTCATCAATGTGGTGGATAATTCCAGTCTCGACTACCCGCAGCCGGACGGTAACGGCTACGCTGTGTTCGGCAAGGTGGTGGAAGGCATGGATACCGTCGAAAAGATGAAGAACACGCCCACCACCTCATATGGCCCGATGCGTAATGTCCCGGCCACGCCGATCGTGATCGAGTCGGCCTCTGTCGTCAAATAACACCGTACCACCGTACAAAGGAAAGCAAATGTCCAAGGTAGAACTCCACACCAGCCAAGGTGTCATCACCATCGAACTCGACGCCGAAAAGGCGCCCAAGTCGGTTGAAAACTTCCTGTCCTATGTGCGCAAGGGCCACTACGACAACACCATCTTCCACCGTGTGATCAAGAACTTCATGATCCAGGGCGGCGGTTTCGAACCCGGCATGAAGCAAAAGGCCACCGATGCCCCGATCGAGAACGAAGCTGGCAACGGCCTCAAGAACGATCGCTACACGGTTGCCATGGCGCGCACCAACGCACCGCATTCGGCCACCGCGCAGTTCTTCATCAACGCGGTCGACAATGACTTCCTCAACTTCACCTCGCCGACCCCGCAAGGCTTCGGCTACGCCGTGTTCGGCAAGGTGATCGACGGTACCGACGTGGTCGAGACGATCAAGGGCGTGCGCACCGGCAGCGCCGGCTTCCACCAGGACGTGCCGCTCGAAGACGTGATCATCGAAAAGGCCGTGGTGGTCGAATAAGTCACGCCCCCTCGCCAGGACACGTTCCACCGCGCGCCTTGGCGGGGTCACGGCATGAAGTCAGGCCAGACCCTCTCTCCAACCGCATGACTGTGACCCCATCCACGCCGGCTGCCGGCGCCCTCGCGGTGCCAGCGCCGGCGTGGTTCATTTCCGACCTGCATCTCACGCCGGAGATGCCGCGCACGCTGGCGTCCTTCGAGCGCGTGCTCGAACGCGCGGCGCAAGGCGCGCGCGCGCTGTTCATCCTGGGTGATTTCTTCGAATTCTGGGTAGGCGACGAAGAGGCCGACAGTCCCTTTGCGGCGCAAGTGGCCACCATGCTTCGCCAGCTCGCCGGCCGCGGCGTCCAGGTGTACCTGATGCATGGCAACCGCGACTTCCTGCTGGGACAGCGCTTTGCGCGCGCCGCCGGCGCCGCCTTGCTGCCCGATCCGACCGTGATCGAATGCGCTGGCCAGCGCGTGGTGCTCAGCCACGGCGACATGCTGTGCACCGACGATGAACGCTACATGAAATTCCGCCGCTGGACCCGCAAACGGTGGGTCCAGCGCGCATTCCTGTCGCTGCCGCTGACGCTGCGCCTGCGCGTGGCGCGGCGGCTGCGCGCCGACAGCGAGGCGGGCCGCGCCGACCAGGCGCGCCGCGATGCCCCGCCCGACTACGGCGACACCACGCCGCATGCCGTGGCGGCGCTGCTGCGCGACAGCCATGCACCGGTTCTGGTGCATGGCCACACGCACCGCCCCGCCCGCCACGAAAGTCCGGAGGGCGTGCGCTGGGTGCTGACCGACTGGGACCTCGACGGCAAGCGGCCACGCGCCGCCGTGCTGCAACTCGACGCGAACGGCTTCCACGTGCTGCCGCAAGTGGACTGACGCCGGGGCCGGCGTCCCCCAGGCGGCCCCGGCCACCCTATTTCATCAGCTTGCGCAACTCACTCGCGTCGAAGCGGTCGTTCGGCGTGTTCTCAAGGTGCTCGCCGAGCCGGTCCAGCGCAGCCATCACCGTCTCGAGGCGCTCGTGCTGCTGGGCCGCATTATCGATCAGGCTCTTGAGCGCCAGCGAAACCGGATCGTCCGCGTTCGGCGTGATGCCGTAAGCGGAGAACTCCTGCTTGGCACCCTGCTGCCCGGTGGGCGCATCCGGCAGGATGATGCGCGCCGGGATACCAACCGCGGTGGCGCCCGGCGGCACCGGCTTGAGCACCACGGCGTTGGAGCCGATGCGCGCGCCGTCGCCGATGGTGTAGCCGCCAAGCACCTTGGCGCCGGCACTCACCACCACATTGGCACCCAGCGTGGGATGGCGCTTCACGCCCTTGTAGAGCGATGTGCCGCCCAGGGTCACGCCCTGGTAAATGGTGCAGTCGTCGCCGATCTCGGCGGTCTCGCCTACCACCACGCCCATGCCGTGATCGATGAACACGCGGCGCCCTACCTTGGCGCCGGGGTGTATCTCGATCCCGGTGAAAAAACGGGCCCAGTGGGAAATCCACCGGCCGAGCCAGTGAAACCCCGCGTTCCAGCAAGCATGCGCGAAGCGGTGAAACATCACGGCATGAAAGCCGGGATAGCAGGTCAGCACCTCCAGACGGCTGCGCGCGGCGGGATCGCGCCGCATGATGGCGTCGATATCTTCCTTCAGACGAGAGAACATCTTGGTCGTGTCGTGTTGCCACGCCGTGCGCCGCGCGTCCTGAGCCAGCAGGACTGACACGCGTCGCCGGCATGGTCATTGGCCGGTGGGAACGGAATCAGGGAGTGTAAGAGATTTGCTACCCTGCTGCCGCCATGGACATCGATTGCGATGGCGCGGTCTGCCTTTGCCGTACCGCGGTGTCGGCCGCGGTGCGTGGAGGCGGACGGCGGCCGCCATCAACATCGCTCGGGCACGTGGACCAGGCCGGTCATCAGGCGGCGAGCGCCGTGGCTCATCACGGCGCGCTCCATCACCCAGGCCCCATCGCGCCTTGCCGTGACAGCGCCCACGGCAAGGATGCCCGACGCATGGCCGATGCGGGTCTGGCTGCCGCTGCGCACGGCGGCCCGATGCACCACCGAGTCCGGCAGGTTGGCAGCCGCCGCCAGCGCGATCGCGTCGGCCCCGGTAAAGGCCGCGTCGGCGCTACGGCGCAACACATCGATATGGGCCGCGGCCAGCGAAGCTCCGGTGCTGGCGCGATAGCTGGCGGGCGGTGCCACCCACGCGATCCTGGGCGTGGCGGGACGCTCGCGCGTGGCGGTTTGCGCATCCGGCGCCAGTCCCATGGCCACCGCGCCCTTCGCGCGGATAGCCTCGAGCCCGGCCAGCAGCCCGGTGTCCGAGTTGATCCGTTCGGGCCGTTCTGTGCCATCCAGTCCCAGGTCGGCAGCGCGCACGAACACGGTGGGAGTGCCAGCCGTCACCAGCGTCGCCTCGATGCGGCCCATGCCTGGCACATCGAGCGTGTCCACCACGTTGCCGGTGGGACACAACGGCAATAGCGTGGTGGCCGGCTCAAGGTAATCGAGCACGATTTCGGCCGCGGGAAACGGCACCCCGTCTTCGCGGAAATCACCATCCTCGAACGGATGGCCATTGCGGCAAGGCACGTGGGCGTGGAACACCTGGCCAATGCCCTGCTGCCAGATGCGGACCGTGGTGATGCTGTCGCGCGCCGGGACAAAGCCCCGCCAGATCGCGAACGGGCCCACCGCCGCCGACAGGTCTGCGCCATGGCCGGACCAGTCGATCCGCCGCTCGCCGATGGCCACCGCGCCGAACAGGCAATCGACGTCGCAGTCCGGGCGCTGCGAGGGACGCAGCAGCGCAACCTTGCTGGTGCTGCAAGTGGCGCCGCCCATGCCGTCGGCATGCGTGCCATACGGGTCGGGCGAGCCGATCACGCGCAGCAGCACGGCATCGCGCTCGGCCGCGTCGGTCGGCAGGTCGTCTGCCAGCAAGAACACGCCTTTGCTGGTACCGCCGCGCATGTAGTAGGCCGGAATCTCCGCCACTTGCTTACTTCTCCTGTTTCGCTGGCGCCTTTGCGCCGGCGCCTTGCGTGGCCACCAGCATGTGCTTGGCAATGCCCCGCAGGATATTGACTTCCTCTCGCTCCAGCCCGGTGCGCGCGAGCAGCCGGCGCAGGCGCGGCATCAGCTTCTTGGGGCTGGCCGGATCGAGAAAACCAATCGCTTCCAGGCCGGCCTGCAGATGGCCGAACATGGCCTCGATCTGCTCTGCCGTGGCCGGTTCGCCAGCATAGCCGATCTCGGCGAGCGGCGTAGCCCTCACCTCCAGCAGCGCCAGCCGCATCTCGTAGGCCACCAGTTGCACGGCCTGGGCCAGATTGAGCGAGGTATAGGCCGGGTTGGCGGGAATATGGGTCACCGCCGAGCAGCGATCCACCGTCTCGTTGGGCAGGCCGAAGCGCTCATTGCCGAACACGAAGGCAACGTGTGCGCCAGCGGCGGCCGGGGCGGCGGCATGCTGGGCGGCGATACGGGCACCGGCCTGCGCCACCGCGTCGCGCGGGAGCAGCCGCGGCGGCCCGAACTCACGCTGGCGGGCGGTAAGCGCCACCGCGTAAGCGGTGCCGGCCAGCGCGGCCTCGATGCTCTCGACGATCACCGCGCCAGCCAGCACATCGTCGGCGCCACTGGCCATGGCAATGGCGTCCGGGTGCTCGCGCACCGCCGGCTCGCGTGGCGAAACCAGCACAAGGCTGCCCGGCGCGGCGCCAAAGCCCATGGTCTTCATGGCCCGCGCAACCGCACCGACATTGCCCGGATGACTGGTTTCCACCAGCACGAAGCGCACCGCGGCAAACGCGGCGGGGGCGCAGCCGGCCGCATCCGGGCCGGTGCCGGGAGAAACACCCAAGGGCGGAATAGGGGCCGGGCCGGTCTGGGGATCGGCGGCTGCGGCGGGGGTGCCGCTGGCGGCCGCGCTCGTCTGGTTCTGCGGGTTCATATACAATTCAGGCTTCATCTTCGGTGCGCCGCCCGTTTTTATGCGATGGCGACGCGCCCGTTCTTCTACAATCCGTTGTGTTGTCAGCCGCCCCGAGGGGCAGCGCGCCGGCCTTTTGCGCCAGGCGCGCACCCTTGGCCGGCCTGGAGAGATTCATGCATCCGATGCTAAATATCGCCGTCAAGGCGGCCCGCAAGGCAGGTTCCGTCATCAACCGCGCGTCGATGGACGTCGACCGGGTTCAGGTCTCCCGCAAGCAGCACAACGATTTCGTCACCGAAGTCGACCGCGCCGCCGAGGCCGCGATCATCGAGATCATCCGCACGGCCTACCCGGATCACGCCATTCTAGCGGAAGAGACCGGCCCGTCCTGGGGCGAGGGCGAACCCACCAGCGAATACGTCTGGATGATCGACCCGCTCGACGGCACCACCAACTTTATCCACGGCTTCCCCCAATACGCGGTTTCCATCGCCCAGTTGCACAAGGGCGTGCCGGCGCAAGCGGTCATCTATGACCCGTCGCGTGACGAACTCTTCACCGCCAGCAAAGGCGCAGGTGCCTTCCTGAACAACCGCCGCATCCGCGTATCGCGCCGCGACAAGCTGGCCGACTGCCTGATCGGCACCGGCTTCCCCTACCGCGACATGGAAGGCCTGGACCAGTACATGGAACTGTTCGCGCTGATGACGCAGAGCTGCGCCGGCTTGCGCCGCCCGGGCTCGGCCGCGCTCGACCTCGCCTACGTGGCCTGCGGCCGCACCGATGGCTTCTTCGAACAAGGCCTGCACCCCTGGGACATGGCCGCAGGCATGCTGCTGGTGACCGAAGCGGGCGGCCTGGTAGGCAACTACTCGGGCGAAGCGCGCCAGCTCGAACAAGGCGAAGTCCTGGCCGGCACCCCCAAGGCCTTCGCACAGATGGTGCGCCTGCTGTCACCGTTCTCCGTGGACAACGCCAAGCCGGCCCGGTAAAGGCACGAAGCAACAAAGCGCCCCACGTCCACAGGGGGCCCGCCAGCGGGCTCCTTCACGCGAGGCGAAGCGAGCGGTGAAGGGGCCCCTGGCAGCATGGGGCGTCTTCTTCGCCTGCCTTCCTGGCAAGACAAGAAGGCAGGTCGCCCCCGCCGCAGAGAATGAAACTGCCTTTGACGTCAGGCAGTTGCAGCGAGATCTCCGCAACGGAGATCCCCCCAACGCGCCACATACTCCGGCGCACTCCCCTGCACGCCATCCGGCACCGGCGGCAACCCCTGCAAAGCCACCGGCAACACGCCGGCCCACACCGGCAGCGCAAGATCCGCCTCATCATCCTTCGGACCACCGCTGCGAATCTTGGCTGCCGCCTCCTCCAACCCGATGCGCAACACCGTGGTCGCGGCCAGCTCATTGACGTCGCCGGGCCTGGCCTGTGCCGAGCGGCCCGGTGCGATGCGCTCCAGGAAGGTGTCCATGGCTGCTGCCTTGGCAGCGCCGTCAATCACTTCGAAGCTGCCGTAGATCACCGCCGAGCGATAGTTCATCGAATGGTGAAAGGCCGAGCGCGCCAACACCAGCCCATCCAGATGCGTCACGCACACGCAGACCTGGCTGCCCGTGGCCGCCAGCTTCAGCATGCGGCTGCCGTTCGAGCCATGGATGTAGAGGTGCTCCCCTTCGCGCCAGCACGCGGTGGGAATGCAATGGGTGCCCCGATCGTCCGCGAAAGCCACGTGACAAAGATAGGCGTCATCGAGGATCGCATGAAGGGTGGCGCGATCGTAGCGGCCGCGATCGGCAACGCGCCGCACGCGAGTACGTTCGCTCGGCGGCATCGGTTTCTGGTTCATGGTGGCTCCCTGGGCTATGGTGGGTTTTGCCTGGCGGCGACGTGCCGCGTCCGGCGTTGCAGCCAAGATAGGGTTTTCGTGGCACCATGGGTAGACCCATGAACAGTCCCATTTTTAGAACCACGGTTTTTGCAACGACACCATGGACTACGGCTTGCTGGTCTCTACCTTCACGCGCCAGCTCGACGGGCGCAAGCTCACCCAGCAACGGCTGCTGTACGAATGCCTGCGCGGCGCCATCCTCGACGGCAGGATTGCGCAGGGCAGCCAGCTGATCGCCACGCGCACGCTGGCGGCGGAACTCGGGATGGCGCGCAACTCGGTGATCTACGCCTACGAGAGCCTCGCCGCGGAGGGCTTCGTGGTATCGACACGGCATGGCACTACGGTCGCGCGCGTAGGTCTGGCACGAGCCGGCCATAGCGCGGGGGCGGTCAAACGCGTCGCCGAACTATCGCGCCGCGTGCGAGGCCTGCGGCGCGATGGCGATCGCATGCACGACCTGCTGCCGTTCGTGCCCGGCGTGCCGGACCTCGAAGCGTTTCCGCTGGCGGCGTGGCGGCGCTGCGTCGAGCGCGCGTGGCGCCAGCTCGCGCCTCATCACCTTGGCTATGGCAGGATCGAAGGGCAGCCCGCACTGCGCCATGCCATTGCCGAATACCTGAAGGTATCGCGCGGGGTGCGCTGCGAGATGGACCAGGTCTTCATCACCGACGGCACCCAGACCAGCCTTGACCTGTGCGCGCGCATGCTGGCCGACCCCGGCGACACAGCCTGGATCGAGAACCCCGGCTATGGCGGCGCGCGGGCCGCCTTCCAGTCCGCCGGCCTCCGGCTGGAACCCGTGGCCGTCGACGCGGACGGGCTGGCGCCCCGGCCCGAACAGTGGCACGACGCGCCGCCGCGGCTGATCTACATCACGCCGTCGCACCAGTACCCGCTGGGCTCCATCCTCAGCCTGGAACGCCGCCTCGGGCTGATGGAAAATGCCCGCGCCGCCGGCGCCTGGATCGTGGAGGACGACTACGACAGCGAGTTCCGCCGCGGCGGCGTGCCGCTCTCGGCGGTGCAGGGGCTCAGCGAAGACGCGCCCGTGATCTACCTGGGCACTTTCAGCAAGACGATGTTCCCGGCCCTGCGCCTGGGCTTCATGGTGGTGCCGCGCTACCTGGCCGCATCCATCGCCGGCACGCTGGGGGAAATCGCCCGGCGCGGCCATGTGGCGGAGCAGATTGCACTGGCTGATTTCATCGACAGTGGCCAGTTCGCCCGTCACCTGCGCCGCATGCGCCAGCGCTACGGGCAACGCCGCGATGCCCTGGAAGCGGCACTGGATCGGCACCTGCGCGGCAGCGTGACGGTCTCGGCCAGCGCTGGCGGCATGCACCTGTCGGCGCGCCTGGAACTGCCTCTTGCCGACACCGCGGTCAGCCGCGCGGCGCGCGAGCAAGGACTGATCGTGCGGCCGCTTAGCACCTACCGCTTGCCCGGCACGCCGCTGGCGCAGTACAACGGCTTCGTGTTCGGCTACGCGGGCGTGCCTCCCGGCGCCATCGACGGGCTGATCGCGCGGCTGGCACGGGTGATCGACGCACTGCGACCGCCGCAGGGATCGTAAAGGCGCGGCGTCGAGCACCACGCTTGGGAGTCCTGCCTGCTTGCCGCCTGCAGGGCTCCCAGGGGACTTTCAAGTTCCACATGCAGGCAGGCGGGTATGCAAGCACCGGCGCCGCGCTCCGTGCGCTGCGCCGCAATAGCGTCCCGGGTGGCGAACATGGCGGCATTGTCGAAATGGCGGAGGCGCCTGGCTGGCAATCTGCCCGATACGTGAATGCCAAACGGCAAGTGGACGGTGTTCTACATGGCGACTTAGCTGGCCTTCACGGCGGGCGAGATCATCCCGGCCTGGCGAACTGCAGGCGCGGCTACTCCTGCAAGTAACGCAAAGGGTGCTGGTGCCGATGAATGTGGCGTGACGGCGCGCTCTACCTGACCAGCGTCACCGGCACGCGCGACATGCGTATCAGCTTGTTGGTCAGCCTCCCCGCCAGCAGCGCGCCGACTGCCGTACGCCCCGCAGTGCCCATCACGATGGCATCGCAGTCGTTCGCCGCCGCAACCTGCGCGATGGTCTGCGCCACATTGCCCACCTTGATCTGCGCGACATACCTGGCCCCGGCGTCGTCCAGGATGCTCCGGGCATCGCGCAGCGCCGCCTCACCGCTTGCTTCTTCGAGCCTGCGCAAGGCGGACAGCGAGTGAAAGGCCGACGCCCGGCCGGATTCCAGCGGCGGCTGGACATTGAGCAGCACCACCTCGGACACGCAGCGGTCCCGGAACATGGAGGCAGCATGACGCACCGCGTCCAGCGCGTGCGCAGAGCCATTGACGGGCACCAGAACTCTCAGCATGTCGAACACCTCTCCTTGTCTCAATCGTTTCGCCTGTCGTCCAGGCCGGCTATCTGGAATCTATATAAGTTCGGGCGGCGCAAAAATTCTGTAAAGAGAGTGGCGGCGGTGTACTTTTTTTTGTAAAGACCCTGGCTGCCCCCGACTGCCCGGCCATGTCTCCCCGGCCCCATCCCGCTTCTTCCTGCACCCTTCCATGCCCCTCCCGCCCCCTTCCGCGCCCGGCTCGCAGTAAAATGGCGGCTTTATCCGCGCCCGCCCCATCCACGGCGCCTGCCGCGTACGCCGCGCCAGGGCCGCAGGCCGCCGGAGTACCCGAAAACAGGCGGTTTCGCCAAAGCCGCCCGAGAGGATTGCATGTCCGTAGAACCCCGACAGTCCGCCAAGACCGAGCCAAAGGCCGGTGCCGCGGAAAAGCACACGCCCATGATGGCGCAGTACCTTGGCCTGAAAGCCGACCATCCGGACACCTTGCTGTTCTACCGGATGGGCGACTTCTACGAGCTTTTCCACGACGATGCCGAGAAGGCCTCGCGCCTGCTCGATATCACGCTGACATCACGCGGCTCTTCCAACGGCGTGCCGATCCGCATGGCGGGCATCCCTTTCCATTCGGTGGACCAGTACCTCGCGCGGCTGGTCAAGCTGGGCGAATCGGTGGCGATCTGCGAACAGATCGGCGACCCGGCCACCAGCAAGGGGCCGGTGGAGCGCAAGGTGGTGCGCATCGTCACGCCTGGCACGCTGACCGACGCCGCGCTCCTGCCGGACAAGGCCGATACCTACCTGATGGCGGTGCATCAGCAAACCACGCGCCGCGGCGTCAGCAAGACCGGCCTGGCCTGGCTCAACCTCGCCAGCGGCGAGCTGCGCCTGATGGAGTGCGAGGTGTCGCAACTGGGCCGCGAGCTGGAGCGGATTCGCCCGGCCGAACTGCTGTTTGCCGACGGCATGGAATTGCCGGCCCTGGCCTGCGCGCGGACCCGGCTGCCCGAATGGCATTTCGACCAGGAAGCCGGCACCCGGCGCCTGCGCGAGCAGCTCGCCGTGGCCAGCCTCGATCCGTTCGGCTGCGCCGGGCTGGGCGCTGCGCTCGGCGCGGCTGGCGCGTTGCTCAACTATGCCGCGTCCACCCAGGGGCAATCGCTGCGCCACGTGAAGGGCGTGACGGTGGAGCGCGAGTCGGAGTTCGTCGGCCTGGACACCGCCACCCGGCGTAACCTGGAGTTGACCGAAACGCTGCGCGGCGGCGAATCGCCGACGCTGTTCTCGCTGCTGGACACCTGCGCCACCGCCATGGGCAGCCGCCTGCTGCGCCACTGGCTGCACCATCCGCTGCGCGACAGCACGATTCCGCAGGCACGCCAGCAGGCTATCGGCGCCATGCTCGGCCAGGGCACCGATGCGCTGCGCGCGGCGCTGCGCCGGCTGTCCGACGTGGAGCGGATCACCGCGCGCCTTGCCCTGATGAATGCGCGTCCGCGCGATTTGTCCTCGCTGCGCGATACGCTGACCGCGCTGCCCGACGTACAGGCCTGCCTGCGCGCTGACGATGCCGCGCCGTTGCTGAACCAGACGGTGAGCGAACTGGCTGTGCCCTGGGAATGCCATGCACTGCTGGTCAGCGCGGTGGCGCCGGAACCTGCCACCGTCATCCGCGATGGCGGCGTGATCGCCCGCGGCTACGATGCGACGCTGGACGAGCTGCGCGATATCTCCGAGAACTGCGGCCAGTTCCTGGTGGAACTGGAAGCGCGCGAGCGCACCCGCACCGGCATCGCCAACCTGCGCGTGGAGTACAACCGCGTGCATGGCTTCTACATCGAAGTGACCAACGGCCAGGCCGACAAGGTCCCCGACGACTATCGCCGCCGCCAGACGCTGAAAAACGCCGAGCGCTACATCACGCCCGAGCTCAAGGCCTTCGAAGACAAGGCGCTGTCGGCGCAGGACCGCGCGCTGGCGCGGGAGAAGCTGCTCTACGATGCGCTGCTGCAACAGTTGCTGCCTCATATCGGCGAGTTGCAACGCGTGGCGGGCGCGCTGGCCCGGCTCGACGTGCTGGCCGCCCTGGCAGAGCGCGCGCAGACGCTGGACTGGACCCAGCCCGAGCGCGTCGACGAGAATGTGATCGACATTGTGCAAGGCCGGCATCCGGTGGTGGAGGGCCAGCTCGCCGCGGAATCCGTGCCGTTCATCGCCAACGACTGCCAGTTGACCGAAGCGCGCAAACTACTGCTGATCACCGGCCCGAACATGGGCGGCAAGTCGACCTTCATGCGCCAGACGGCGCTGATCGTGCTGCTGGCCTGCGTGGGCGCCTACGTGCCGGCACGGCGCGCGGTGATCGGTCCGATCGACCGCATCTTCACCCGCATCGGCGCCGCCGACGACCTGGCGGGCGGGCGCTCCACCTTCATGGTGGAAATGACCGAAGCCGCCGGCATCCTGCACAACGCCACACCGGCCAGCCTGGTGCTGATGGACGAGATCGGGCGCGGCACTTCGACCTTCGACGGCCTCGCGCTGGCGTGGGCGATCGCGCGCCACCTGCTGGCACACAACCGCAGCCATACGCTGTTCGCCACGCATTACTTCGAGCTGACGCAACTGCCGCAGGAATTCACGCAGGCGGCCAACGTCCATTTGTCGGCGGTCGAGCATGGCGATGGCATCGTGTTCCTGCACGCCGTGCAGGATGGCCCTGCCAGCCAGAGCTACGGCCTGCAGGTCGCACAGCTGGCAGGTGTGCCGCAGCCGGTGATCCGCGCGGCGCGCAAGCACCTGGCGTGGCTGGAGCAGCAATCGGCGGATGCCACGCCCACGCCCCAGCTCGACCTGTTTGCCGCGCCACCGTCGCCGCTGGACGACGATGACGACGACTACACGGAGCGGGACAGCGGGCCGCCTGCCAGCGCCATCTCGCCGCAGCAGGCTGCGCTGCTCGACGCGGTCGCCGAGCTGGACCCGGACAGCCTGACCCCGCGTGACGCGCTCGACGCGCTCTATCGCTTGCAGGCGCTCGCCAGGGACGCAGTAGCCACCGCATGATGCCAATCCGGCTCGTGCGCGAGCGCATGCAACGATCGGGGACAGCCGGGCCAACCGCTGCGCATGCGCGGCGGCCTGGCGGCCTGGCGCGGTTTGCCACGCTGGGCATGTTGCTGGCGTTGCAGGCACTGCCTGGCCAGGCGCTGGCTGACCGCGCCCGCGGCCCGGCTGCCGAGATGGTGCGCGTCGCCTTGATTGCCGATCAGCCGCAGTGGCCGGCTGCCGAGACGGGCACCAGCCGCCTGCTTGATTTCGTGGCCGCGCGCCGTCTCGATTTCGTCGTCCATCTGGGCGGAATCAAGGGCGACACCGAATCCTGCGGCGATGCCTTGCTCACCGTTCGCCAGCGCTTGCTTGACCAGTCGCCCCTGCCGCTCGTCTACCTGCCCGGCGAAACCGACTGGGCGGAATGCCAGCGCGCCGCGAACGGCCGCTTCGATGCCGTGGAGCGGCTGAACCGGCTGCGTGAGCTGTTCTACCCGGCGGATACCACGCTTGGCCAGCGCGTCCTGCCGCTGACGCGGCAATCCGACCAGGCCACCTTCCGCAGCTATCGGGAAAACGTGCGCTGGAGCGCCGGCAATGTGATGCTGGTGGGCCTGAACCTGCCTGGCGACAATAATCACTACCGCTCGGAAGGCGGCCGCAACGGCGAGTTCGAGGATCGCCGCGAGGCCAACCGCCAGTGGCTGGCGCGCGCTTTTTCGCTGGCGCAGCAGCGCAACCTGCCCGGCATCGTGGTAATGGCGCATGCCGACCCGCAGTTCGGCAACGGCTGGGAACAGCGCGGCAACCCTTCCTTGTTCGATGGCTTCCTGCGCCGCCGCGCGCGCGACGGCTTCCTGGAGTTCAAGCGGCAGTTGCGGGAGCTGGCCGGCCGCTATCGGGGCCAGGTCCTGCTGGTGCACACCGGCGCGGGCGGCTTCGGCATCGACAGGCCGCTCAAGGATGCCAGCGGCAAGACACTGCGCAACGTCGCTCGCGTGGTCCTGCCCAGCGGCGCTCCCGGCCAGTACGCCGAACTGGCGATCACCCCTGGTTCGCCGTCTCTGTTCGAAGTCACGCTCAAGGATGGCCCGGAAGCGGAGTAAAGACGCATCGGGCGCATCGGGTACATCCAATGCCGCGCACCCAACAAAAAAGCCGGCAAGGCCGGCTTATTCGTGGGTACTGCCGCGAGGTCTCGCGCGCGCCTCGCACTCAGTGCAAGGTGCGGCTGCTATCGCCTTCGTCGTCCTCATCCTCGTCCACGACTTCGATGCCCGAGGCACCATGCGCGTGGCCGTGCTGCACTTCGTCGGCCGTAGCTTCGCGCACTTCGGCCACCTGCAGCCAGAAACGCAGTGCCATGCCCGCCAGCGGATGGTTGCCGTCCAGCACCACCTTGTCTTCCGCGACGTCGGTCACCGTGTAGATGATCGAGTCCTCGTCATCGCCGTCTTCCGGCACGCCTTCGAACTGCATGCCGATTTCCAGCGGCTCGGGGAAACGGTCGCGCGGCTCGACCTTCACCATGTCGGCGTCGTAGTCGCCGAAGGCTTCCTCGGGCTCAAGCTGCAACTGGGTTTCGAAGCCGGATTCATGGCCTTCCAGCGCTTCCTCGATCTTGGGGAACGTGCCATCATATCCGCCGTGCAAGTAAACCATCGGCTCATCCA
>Ga0255338_1003672_pt1 | contig 17771 bp, 13 predicted proteins | sample MeOH1_35cm_T4_19_FD_203715 | JGI IMG/M metagenome (GOLD analysis project Ga0255338, IMG submission 203715) | Sandy soil microbial communities from University of British Columbia, Vancouver, Canada - MeOH1_35cm_T4_195 | ecosystem: Engineered > Artificial ecosystem > Sand microcosm > Unclassified ...
CAAGGAAGTCATCGCGCGTTACGTGCACCAGCTTTCGGAGCGCGAAAACGGCCCCTTCATCTCCATCAACTGCGGCGCACTGCCGGAGAACCTGCTCGAATCGGAGTTGTTCGGGCATGTGAAGGGCAGCTTCACCGGCGCAGTACGCGACAGGGACGGCCTGCTGGTCGCCGCCGAAGGCGGCACGTTCTTTCTCGATGAAATCGGCGAGATGTCGCCGGCGCTGCAGGTCAAGCTGCTGCGCGCATTGCAGGAGCGTGAAATCGTGCCGGTCGGTTCAACCGAGCCTGTTTCGATCGACGTTCGCATCGTCGCGGCAACCAACCGCGATCTCGAACAGGAGATCCGGCGTGGCACCTTCCGCAGCGATCTTTACTACCGTTTGAACGTCATCACGCTGCACCTGCCACCGCTGCGCGAGCGCACGGATGATGTGCCGCTACTCACGGAATATTTCCTGAATCGCATGTCGCGTGAACGCGCCGGCTCCGACTACCTGATTTCGGAAGCGGCAATGACGACATTGCAGAACTACGACTGGCCGGGCAACGTCCGCGAGCTGGAAAACGCGCTTGAACGCGCCGCAATTCTCTCCGCGACCACGTCGCTGATCGATGTCCATTCGCTCCCGGCGCGTGTAGTTTCACCGGAACCATCACCACTTATTTCGGAGCGTCCGGCGGCGAACCCGACGCTGGAACTCATCGAACGGGCGTACATCCTCTGGGTGCTTCAGGCAGAAAGCGGCAACAAGGCGCGCGCGGCCGAAGTGCTCGGGATCGATCCGTCGACGCTGTATCGGAAATTGAACCGGTACGGATTGGGAGAAGCATGACACAGTCTGGTAACCGTCCGGCGCTGCGCCTCAGCGTGGTCATGCCGGTGTACAATGAAGAAGCGACGATTGGAATCTCGACGCGTCGTGTGCGCGAGCTGGACGTGCCGCTCGAACTGATTTGCGTCGATGACGGCTCGACGGACAACACGCGGGCGATCCTCAAATCGCTCGAAGCCGAAGGCGTCATCGACACGCTGATCTTTCAGCCGAAGAACCGCGGCAAGGGCGCGGCGGTCCGCACCGGCATCCAGGCCGCAACCGGCGATGTCATTGTGATTCAGGACGCGGACCTCGAGTACGATCCGCATGACCTGCCGCCGATGCTGGATCTGATCGAGGACGGCCGCGCCGATGCCGTCTTCGGCAGCCGCTTCCTCGGCGGTCCCCACCGCGTGCTTTACTTCTGGCACAGCGTCGGGAACGGTTTCCTGACGCTCGTCTCCAACATGTTCACGGATCTGAACCTCACGGACATGGAGACGTGCTATAAGATGGCGCGCGCAGACCTGTTGAAGAGTCTGCCGCTGAAGACGGATCGATTCGGCATCGAGCCCGAAATGACGGCGCGCCTGGCGCAGGCGCGCGCCCGCATCTACGAAGTGCCGATCAGCTATGCCGGTCGCACGTACGCAGAAGGCAAGAAGATCGGCTGGAAGGACGGCGTCGCCGCGTTCTGGCACATCGTGCGCGCGAACCTGCTCGGGCCGAAGGCGCCCGTATACAATCGGCCCGCATCGGCACTGCCGCATCACGCCGGTTCCAGCGTCGCCGCAACGGAGCGGACGCGTTGACGCAGGATTCGCTCACGGCCGCCGCCGCGCCAGCGGCAGCGGACGATCGCACGGCGCCGTCTTCGCTCTGGCCGGAGCGGTCATTCGGTATCGTGCTGCTGCTCCTTTGTGCGACGCCGCTGTACACGTTTCTCGATCGGGCCAATACCGGTCTCGCGGGTCAATCCGCGGCGGCGCAGGCCGCGGGCTATTACGATCTGATGTGGAGCGGTCTGCTCCTCGTCGCGCCGATCGGCGTCGGCGCGGGCTACTTTACCCGCTCGGTCGACCTCGGTGCATTCGTAAGGCACGCGACCGCTGGCGTCATGCGGATGGACGCGCAGCAATGGGCGTTACTGCTCGCGTTCGTCACGTCCACACTGACGACGCTGTTCACGCTCACAGTGATGGCTGGCCGTCCCTATCACATCGATGCCATCGCGCAGCTGCTGCACGCACGGTTCTGGGCTGAAGGGTCGTTTGCAGGGCCGCTTGCGAACGGCGCGTTCTGGACTGTTCACAATGCGATCTTCACATCGAACGGCTGGGTTTCACAGTACCCGCCCGGTCACGTAGCTGTGCTCGCGCTCGCAGCATTGACCGGGTTGCCCTGGATCGCGGGCCCGCTGATGGCGGGTGTTCTGGTCTACGCCAGCACACGCATGGCGGAGCAACTCGTTGACCGCGCTGTCGCTCGACTGGGAAGTGCCCTACTCGCCGTTTCGCCCTTCGTGGTTTGCCTCAGCGGCGCGTTCATGAATCACGTAACGGCTGCCGCGTTCCTCGCGGTTGCCGGCTTTCTGCTATCGCGCGAAACTGCGGGTCGCGCCGCGATGCTCGGCGCCGGCCTTGCGTTCGGTTTTGCGTTCGCGACACGCCCACTCGTTGCGCTCGTGCTCGGCGCCGTGCTGGTCTTGGGTCTGCCATTCGTGACCGGCCGTGGCGTTCCGGCTGTGCGTCGGGCGCTCACGTCCTCAGTCTGGGTCGCGATCGGCGCAGCCCTGCCGTTCGCCGCGCTGCTTGCGTACAACGCGCACTTCTTCGGCTCGCCTTTCACATTCGGGTACGATGCTGCGCTCGGCCCCGCAGGGACTCTTGGATTCGGCACCGATCCGTGGGGCAACCGTTACGATCTCGCCGCGGCGATCGGCTATACATCCGCCGATGTGCTTGCGCTCGGCGTGCACTTGCTCGAGACACCGCTGCCGCCGCTTCTGCTGTTGAGCGCCGCGTTGCTGACGATGCGTTCGCCCATGCGTGGTGCGCGTCTGCTCATTGCGATGGTCGCCGCCGTGCTGATGGCGAACCTGTTCTACTGGCATCATGGCATGTACATGGGGCCACGCATGCTGTTCGAGTCGGCCCCCGCGTGGCTGCTGCTCCTTTCCGCCGCATTCGTTCAGCTCTGGCGTCGCATTCCGGCGGCGAGCACCGCCGCGTTCTCCTTCCCTAACGCCTTCATCGGCGTGACCGTCGTCTCGATTCTGCTCGGTGTTGCCGCGTTTGCGCCGCCGCGCGCATTCGGGTATACGCCGCCGGAGCCCGCGGACGATGTCGTCAATGACGCAGAGAAGCCGGCCATCGTTTTTGTGCACGAGAACTGGCGCACGCGCCTGGCGATGCGGCTGGCCGCTGCCGGCATGCGTCTGGATTCGATCGAAACCGCGCTGCGTCAGAACACGACGTGTGACGTGCAGCGTTACACTGATGTGCGGGAATCAAACCCGGCCGCGGTCGCAGCCATCACGGACTTGCTGAGCCTTGCTCCGCGTGCCGTCGATCTTCCGCCCGTTGTCGAAATGAAACCGGGCGTGCGCATCGTCGGTGGCGCAGAAACCGTTTCGGCAGGTGCGTGCGCGGCGGAAGTGCGCAGTGACTTTGCCGGTGTCCAGGACCTGGCCTCGCTGCTCGTGTACGGCGGCGTGCCGGGCGGCCGCTCGCACGGAGTCCTCTTTGTCCGCGATCTCGGGCCGGCTCGCAATCGCGCGCTGCTCGAGGCGGAACCCGCGCGTCGGCCGTACGCGCTCGTAACTACGGATCAGGGCAGGCGTGTGCTGCTCGACTATGGTGCCGCAATGCAGGCCCTGTGGCGTGACTCCACCGCGCTGGAGGCATCGTCTATCGGGCGGGCGACGGGTGGATGGGCGAGATGAATAAGACGATACCGGCTTCAGACGCGCCGCTTCTCGGGACTACCACGACGCCAGCCGTGCGCGCCCGGCGCAGGCTGGCAGTATGGTCGGTTCTTGGGCTCATGGTCATTGTCAGCGGCTCTGCCATTGTCGGCGCCATGCGACGCACGTCTCCGACGTTCGATGAGATCGTCCTCGTTGCCGGCGGCGCACGTGGCTTCGCGACCGGAACCTTCGATCTCGCGCCGGATCACCCGCCGCTGATGCAATACCTTTACGGCCTGCCCGTCTGGCTGAGCGACCCGACCCTGCCGGATGAGAGCACCGTGTCCGCCCAGGTGAGGGCGCAACCAGGGTATCGTTACAAGTATGCGTCCGCGTTCTACTGGGCCGTCGGGAACGACCCTGAACGCGTGTCGTTCCTCGGCCGCCTGCCGGCTGTGGCAATTGCCCTGCTGCTCACGATCGTCGTCTTCCTGTATACGCGCCGCTTCTGGGGCGATGCCGCCGGCCTTACGGCTGCGGCCCTGACGGCGTTCATGCCGGACGTGCTCGCGCACGGCGGTGTCGCCTATAACGATGTTCCGATCGCGCTTGCGATTCTTGCCGCCGGGTGGGCCGTTGATGAAACCGTGCGGCATCCCGCGCTCCACAGGGGTATGCTCGCGGGTTTGCTCACGGGAATCGCCATTTCTGTCAAGATCAGCGCCGCTGCTCTCCTGCCGGTCGCCGTGCTCCTGATCGCGGTGGAGGCCGTCGCGCAGCGAACGCCTGCGCCCGAGTCTCGTGCCCGGTGGCGACAGGCTCTGGCTCTGGCGACGCTCGCTGCCGTGGTCGTCACCTACCTTACCGTCGTCCTCGTCTATCGAGGCGACTTCGCGCTCGCCGAGTTCCGTTACGGACTCCAGTTCCGTTACCGTCACATGACCAGCGGGCACGGCGCTGCCGCCTTCCTGCTTGGGAACACCAGTACTACAGGGTGGTGGTATTACTTCCCGGCCGCGTTTCTGTTCAAGACATCGGCGGCTATGCAGATCCTGGTGCTGCTCGCGGCCGCTGCTCTGGTCAGACGCGCCGCCGCCAACGCGCCGGTGGCACTACGGTCGGGTGCGCGCATGCCCATCGCCGCTCTTCTCGTTTTCGGCGGAACTCTCCTGACATCGAATCTGAATATCGGCTTCCGCTATGCGATGCCCGTGCTGCCGCTGGTTTGCATCCTCACCGGGGCGGGCGCAGTCGCGGCCGCGTCTTCCAGCCGCGTGATGCGAGTCGCCGTACTGGCCTGTGTCACCTGGGCTTCGGCTTTTTCGCTTTCGTACTATCCACACTTTCTCGCGTACATCAGCGAATACGGACGCGGGCGAGATGAGAATTACACGATCCTGTCCGATTCGAGCCTCGACTGGGGGCAGGGCCTGTTGGAACTCCGGAATTTCATGCGTGCGCGCAACATCGAGACCGTGTACTTGAGTTATTTCGGTTCCGGATCGCCAGCCGGTTACGGCATTAACTACGTCCCACTGTACAGCTTTTTCAGTTTGCCACCGCAGCCGCCACCGGCTACGACGCCGGAGTATGTTGTGATTTCGGCGACAAACCTTACGGGCGTCTATTTCCGGGGAGATCCGTTTCAGAAGTTTCGGAATGTGAAGCCGGACACTGTGCTTGGGCACACAATGTTCGTTTACCGTCTCGAACAAGGCGGGTCAGACTAGCTATGCGGCCGGTAATGCACGCGCTCCATGCAGAGCACGAGGACCGACATTGGTGGTACGCAGCGCGGCGCCGGATCGTACTTGCCCTGCTTCGGTCTGAGCTTCGTGCTGCGCCGCCGCGCCGGCCGCTCGATCTCCTGGATGTGGGCTGCGGCGCTGGCGGTCTCCTGAAGTTGCTCAGCGAGTTCGGGACGGCCGTGGGCGTAGACCCCGAGCCCGCGGCGGTTCAACACGCGCGCAAGGCGAATGTGAGCGTCCACCTCGGCTCCTTGCCGAATGCTCTCCCATTCGCCTCGGAACGCCGATTCGATGTCATAACGATTCTGGATGTGCTGGAGCACGTGGAAGAGGATACCGCGTCGCTGCAGACCCTGTATGCGCTCCTCCGGCCCGGCGGCGTCATGCTCGTCACCGTTCCTGCGTTCCGTTTCCTCTGGAGCGGACATGATGTCGTCAACGAGCACAAGCGCCGTTACACTCGTCGTGACCTGAGCGACAAGCTTGTAGCGACCGGGTTCGACATCCGGGTTTTGTCATATTACAACACGCTGCTGTTCCCGCCGATCGCGGTCCTGCGGATGGTTCGCCGGCTGTTTGCGCGCGAGTCGGAATCTCCCGATACCGGCGTTGTCCGTGAGCCGTTCAATACCGTTCTGCGGGAAGCGTTCGCCGCTGAACGACACGTGCTTGGACGCGTCCGCTTGCCCTTCGGCGTATCGTTAATAGCTGTGGTTCGAAAACCAGAGGCCAACAGCCATGTCAACGCAGATCGCTGACAATCAGATCACGCTACCATCGGGCGACGCGGCTTCGGTGCCTTTGTCCGTCGTTGTTCCGATTTACAACGAAGAACTGAACGTCGACGAGCTCTACGAGCGGATCGTTGCGGTAGTCGCGGGCGAGGCAGAGTTCATTTTCGTGGATGATGGCAGCACGGACGCAACCTATGCGCGCCTCCAGGCGATCGCGGAACGCGACCGCCGTGTCGTGATCGTTCGCTTTCGCAGGAATTTCGGACAGACTGCAGCCCTTTCCGCCGGTATTGATCACGCCAGGGGAACGGTCATCGTGCCGATCGACGGCGATCTGCAGAACGACCCAGCCGATATTCCGCGCCTATTGGCAAAGCTTGCCGAGGGCTATGACGTCGTGAGCGGATGGCGTGTCGAGCGGAAGGACCCGTTCCATCGCCGTCTGCCGTCGATGATCGCCAACCGTGTCATCTCAGTCATTTCCGGCGTGCATCTCCATGACTACGGTTGCTCGCTGAAAGCGTACCATCGCGACGTCCTGTCCGATGTCCGGCTGTACGGAGAGATGCACCGCTTCGTACCGATTTACGCTAGCTGGCAGGGCGCACGCGTAACCGAGATGCCCGTGGCCCATCATCCGCGAACACGCGGCAAATCCAATTACGGAATCGAACGCACACTCAAGGTCGTGCTCGATCTCCTGGTAGTAAAGTTCCTCGCATCCTACGCGACAAAGCCGATCTATGTCTTCGGAGGCTTTGGCGTCTTCTCGCTTGTTGCTGCGTTGATGGTATTCGCGCTCATGGTTTACCTCCGCATCGCAGGCATTGCCGATTTCATTCAGACCCCGCTGCCGCTCGTGATCGTTATGCTCGTGCTCGTCGGATGCCTCAGCATTCTCCTCGGTCTCGTCGCGGAGTTGTCCGTGCGTACGTATTACGAGTCACAGGGCAAGCGTATTTACGCTGTACGGGAGGTCGTACGTAAATGAAGCCACGTCTGGTCGAGCTGCTTGCCTGCCCGCGCTGTCGAGCTGACCTCGAGTTGTCAGTCGATCAGGTGAGCGATGGTGAGGTGATGGAGGGTTTGCTGCGGTGTGTCGGCTGCGATGCTCGCTTCCCGGTCCGCGCGGGAGTACCCCGGTTTACCGAGACTACAAAAACCGGCCATCAAGAAACCGCGGCCGCCTTTGGTTACCAATGGAAACACTTCGCGACCCTCAATGGCCGGTACCGCCAGCAGTTCCTCGATTGGATCCGGCCGGTCGAGGCGTCTTTCTTCCAGGGGCGGACGGTTCTCGAGGGCGGTTGCGGAAAGGGGCGACACACGGCACTAGCCGCGGAATTCGGAGCGCGCGATGTCGTTGCCATGGACCTCAGCGAGGCTGTCGACGTGGCGTTCGCCAACACGGGTCGCCACCCCGCCGTTCATATCGTGCAGGCTGACCTGAATCATCCGCCCGTCAAGCCCGTGTTTGATTACGCATTCTCGATCGGAGTTCTGCATCACCTTCCCGAGCCTGAAGCCGGTTTCCGTGCCTTGACCGGACGACTGCGGCCGGGCGGCGCAGTTTCCGCATGGGTATACGGGCGAGAGGGCAACGGTTGGATCGTACACATCGTGTCGCCAATTCGAGAGCGGCTCACCTCTCGTCTGCCGCGGCCGATTCTGCAAGCGTTGGCCGCGCTGATAACGACACCCGTGTTCGTCGCTACGCGATGCGTGTATCGCTACACGCGCAGAACACGATTCGCAGGCAAGCTGCCGTATGCCGGCTATCTCGAATACATATCGGACTTTTCATTTCACGAGCAGCGGACGATCGTGTTCGATCACCTCGTTCCGCCGATCGCCTACTATTTGCGCAAGCATGAGTTTGCAGCGTGGTTCGATCGGGCCTCACTGGCTGATGTAGCGATCGGCCACCACAATGCGAACAGCTGGCGCGGCTTTGGTCGCGTGCCGGCAGGAGCGCAGTAGCGCGTGTGCGGCATCGCCGGCTACGCCGCCTTCGATCCCGGGCAACCGCTGGACACCGCGGCTGTCATGCCGATGCTCTCTTGCATCCGGCATCGTGGCCCGGATGATGAGGGCGTGTTCGCCACTCCCGGTGTTGTGCTCGGGCATCGCCGTCTGTCGGTCATCGACCTGGAGCACGGACACCAGCCGCTGTACGGCCGCTCACCGAGCACGGTAATTGTCATTAACGGCGAGGTTTACAATTACCGGGATCTGGCGGCGGAACTTCGCGCAACGGGCAGCCGCTTCAAAACCGCTTCGGACAGCGAAGTCGTCGCGCATGCGTACGATGCATGGGGACCGGACTTCCTCGACCGGCTCGACGGCATGTTCGCGCTGGCGCTGTGGGATGGCGAGCGTCGAAGGCTGGTCCTTGCGCGTGATCGCATGGGTGAGAAGCCGCTGTTTTACACGGCGTGTAACGGACTGCTCATCTTCGGTTCCGAACTCAAAGCCATCCGTGCGCATCCGGACGTCGATGCCGACATCGATCCGGTCGCGCTTTCACAGTACCTCGCGCTCGAGTACGTGCCGGCGCCACGGACGATTCTGAAGGGCGTACACAAGCTCGAGCCCGGCCAGGCGCTCATACTCGAGAACGGCGGGTTGCACACCTGGCACTACTGGCGGCTGAAGCCGCGAGTCGAAACCCTGCCGTACCCTGAGGCAGCCGCTGAACTCCGGACTCGCCTCGAACGTTCGGTGACATCGCGACTCGTGAGCGACGTCCCGATCGGCGTATTCCTTTCGGGCGGCATAGATTCGAGCACGGTCGCAGCGCTTGCCGCACGCGAACGCCAAATCGATACGTTCTGCGTTGGTTTCGAGGATCCGAGTTTCGATGAAAGCGCGCACGCGCGCCGCGTTGCAGAGCACATCGGAAGCCGGCATCACGAGCGTATTCTCACGCCCGAAGAAATGCCTGACCTCGTACCGAAGCTGGCTGGCATCCTGGATGAGCCACTCGGTGATGCTTCGATTATCCCGACCGCGCTGCTCAGCCGTTTCGCGCGCGAGTCGATTACGGTTGCGCTGGGTGGCGATGGCGGTGACGAGCTCTTCGCCGGATACCCGATGCACCAGGCCCAGCGCATTGCGCGCTACATGCGCGGCGTTCCGGCGCCACTGCATACGGCCGCACGGGCCGCGGCACGCCGACTTCCCGTCAGACACACAAATTTTTCGACCGGCTTCAAGGTCCTCACGTTCCTGCGCGGGTCCAAAGCACCCGCGCCGCTGAACCATGCGCTGTGGATGTCGTCGTTCGACGGTACCCGTCAGCTGGGCCTGCTCGGTCCGCGCGTGTTGGAGCAGCTGGGCGGGCTGGATCCTTTTGCACCGATCATGGATGTCTGGCGACAGTCGGACGGCGCGCCTCTGCTCGCCCGCGCCACACATCTGGATGCGCTCACGTATCTGCCCAATGATGTCCTCACGAAAGTTGATCGGGCGAGCATGCATGTTGCCCTCGAGGTGCGCGCGCCGTTTCTCGCGCGCGACATCGTCGAACTCGCGTTCAGCGTGCCCGACTCGTTTCGCATGCGTGGGTTGACAGGAAAACGCATGCTGCGAGATGCCGTGAAGGACCTCCTGCCGCCGCACATCCTGGAACGTCCGAAGAAGGGCTTCGGCATTCCGGTCGCGCGCTGGCTTGCCGGACCGTTGCGGCCAATGATGGAAGACCTGCTCGGGTCGAGCGGTGTGGGTGAAGGCCTGTTCGAGCCTCGCTATGTGAGGAACATGCTTGACGAACACCTTGCCGGCAGCGCTGATCACCGCAAGCCGCTCTGGACGCTTCTGGTATTCGAGATCTGGCGGCGTGAGACGAAGGCACTCTCTGCCATGCGTCCGAAGGTATGAAACGGATTCGGCTTGCTGCTTTCCCGGATGGCATTGCCGGATTCCTGGTCCTGCTCGCTGCCATCGCCGCGTACTGGACAGCGGTCAGGAACGGGTTCGCGTATGACGATGTGGTTCTTATCCCGAACGACCCACGCGTGCGCGAGGCGCGGGTCTGGGAAATCCTGCGCACATCGTACTGGAACAACCCGGAATTCGCTCTCTACAGGCCGCTCACAACCCTCAGTTTCGCCGCAAACTGGGTGCTCGCAGCCGACCGTGCTGGATGGTTTCACGCCTTCAACATCGCAATTCATGCGGGCGTGTCTGTTTTGGTTTTTTTGCTTTTGCGGACGTGGTATGTCGCGGCGGCCGCGTTTTTGGGCGCAGCAGTATTCGCCGTCCATCCGGTTCACGTCGAAGCCGTGGCAAACGTCGTTGGGCGGTCGGAACTGCTCGCCGCGCTCTTCTATCTGGGGGCGTGCGTTGTTTGGTTACGTGCACGCGATGATTCGCGCGCGGCCCTGCTCTTCGGCGTTCCGCTGCTATACGCCCTTGGACTGGTATCGAAGGAGAGTTCCGCGACACTCCCGGGCATTCTCGTCATTCTGGACATTGCAAGTCGCCGCTATCCCAGTGTCGGGTCTTGGCTCCGGGGACGCGGGGCGTCGTACGCACTGCTTGCCATCGTGCTTGTTACATACCTTGCAGTGCGCCACGCAGTCGTCGGCGGGCTTGCTCCCAACCGGCTCGATCCGATCATCGAGGTGCTCACCACGCGGGCCGATCGGATGGTTACCGCGCTGCAGGCATGGCCGGTGTATCTGCGCCTGTTCGTGTATCCGGACGTTCTCCTCGCAGATTATGGCCCACGCATTCTCATGCCGCTTCAGCACTGGAACGGACTCGCATTCACGGGTCTTCTCCTCGCTGGCAGCACCGTTCTTGGCGGCCTCCTGGCGTTACGGGAAAAACGCGAGCGCACGGCGATCGGTCTGTTCTGGTTCCCGATCACGATCCTGCCGGTGTCAAACCTCCTCATCCCGATCGGCGTTATCGCCGCTGAACGGATCATGTACCTGCCTTCGGTTGCGCTCTCCTTTGCCGTGGCAGGCGTCACAACCGTGCTGATGACTTCGCGGCGGCCGGTGCGCGCCGTGGCAACCGCGGGTGCAATTGTCATCCTCGCGCTGTTTGTCGTACGCATCCGCACGCGCATTCCCGACTGGCAGTCGACCAACAGCATCATGGAAGCCTTGCTCCGCGACAGGCCTGACTCGTTCCGTGCGCTATGGCATCACGCGCGCCTCGCCGAGGCCCGTAAACAGCCGCAGGAAGCACTTCGCCTGTACGAGGAGGCGTTCCGCTCGTGGCCGTTTCGCGAACGCCTCGTTGTCGAGTACGCAGGAGTCGCGGCGCAGCAGAACCCTGCGTACGCACTGCGCATCGCGCTCTATGGGGCCGAGCGGTGGCCCACGAACGTCGATTTCCATCGCCTCGTCGCATCGGCTGCGCTTGACAGCGGCGACACCACTACGGCCCGAGCCGCGATCCGCCGCGGCCTGGCAGTCCAGCCAGCGGACGACCTGTTGAACCGGATGAACTCAGCGATCGGTGGACGATGATGACCACGACGGCAATACTGGACGAACCGCTTTCGACGGAAACCGCCGAAGCGTCTCGCCGGCAGCTATGGTTTCAGGTTGCTTTCGTTGTTGCGGCCGCCCTTGCGGCCTACGCGAATTCGTGGTGGAACAACTTCGCGTACGACGACGACTGGATCATCCTCCGCAACACACGTGTGCACCAGCTCTCAGACATGGGGCAGATCTGGGGCACGCCGTACTGGCCCGTGTTCGGACAGGTACTCGGGTTGTATCGCCCGTTCGTGATTTTTTCCTACGCGGTTCAGTGGGCCATCAGCGACGGCGCCCCGTGGCTGTTTCATGTCACGAATACGGTCCTGCATGCGGGTGTGACCGCGCTCGTATTTCTGCTCGTCGGCCTCTTCGCCAGCCGCACCGCGGCGTTCGTGGCTGCACTCATCTTCGCGGTCCACCCGGTGCACACCGAAGCAGTTGCCAACGTCGTTGGGCAGGCCGAACTGTGGTCGTCGCTGGGCGTACTCGGCGCCTGTTTGATGTACGCTTCGCGATCCGGACTCGACGTTTCCTGGCCACGACGCATCGGTATTGCCGTGCTGTACCTGCTAGCCGTGCTGTCGAAGGAGGCGGCGATCACCACGCCGGCCCTGCTCATCGTGCTTGATGCCGCGCAGGGCCGCATAGAATTGAGTCGTCAGGGACTGCGTCGCTACGCCGGCGCCGTCTGGATGCCCATGTTCCTGATGGCGGCCGTTGCGATCAGCTGCCTGGCGGCGCGCGCCGATGTCCTCGGCTCGATCGGCGGTTCCGACGCCGGCCCCGGCCTTCCTTTCCTGCGCGAAGAGAACCGCATTCTGAACGCCTTCCGCGCCTGGCCGGAATACGTCCGGTTGCTGTTTGCGCCGGTTGATCTCGCGGTCGACTATGGACCCGGCGTCATTCTGCCTGTCGATACGTTCGATGTGATGACCACAATCGGCCTCGTCATCCTCATTACCACGATCGTTCTCGGCATGCTGACGCCATGGCATCCGAAGCAGGGACTGCCGGCCGCCTGGTTTTTCATAACGATCCTGACCGTCTCCAACCTTCTGTTTCCGGTCGGGATCGTCGTCGCCGAACGCACATTGTACCTGCCGTCCGTCGCCCTCGTGTTCATCGTTGCCTTTGTGTGGGATGCAATGTGGCCGAGGATTCCGGTGGTCAATCGCCGGATCGTTTACGCAGCGGCCGCGGCCCTTCTGCTGCTGCTGGGTGCGCGTACCTTCACCCGCAACTTCGTCTGGAAGGACACGCGCACCGCTGTCGCCTCGCTCGTGCGCGAACACCCCGAATCCTACCGAGCCGCCTGGGTCATCGCCGATCAGCTCTGGCGCAAAGGCGATCTCGCCCAGTCGGATTTCTACTGGAACGCAGCGATCCTGCTCTGGCCCCGCGATTCGCACCTCCGCATGGAGTACGGAAACTTTCAAATCGCGCTGCGCAACTGGAAAAAAGCGATCGATCAGCTGGAGCAGGCGCATCGCATACATCCCTGGCTTGCTCGCTCAAGTGAACTTCTTGCGTACGCCTACGTGCACGACGGGCAGCCCAGACTGGCCCTCGCGTACGCCGATTCCGCGATTCGGGCCGATGGCACGCTCAACATCATTTACGCCGTCAAGGCAAAGGCCTATGAGGATATCGGCGACTTCGACCGCGCCGCGGCAGCATGGCGTTCCACTGTGCATCGCCCAAACGGTGGCATCTGGGTTTACTGGGGCATGCTCGCGCGCACCCTCGCGCGCGGCGGTCACCGCGACGCCGCGCTCGCTGCCGTGGATACGGCATTCACCATGACGAGGGACACCTTGGCGGCTCGCACTCTCGGCGGCGTACGATCGGCCATTCTAAATGGCTGTTATGCCCCGGAACTGGCGTGCGACGATCCGCTCAACGGATGGATGATCGGAAACACACATCAGCCGTCCGTTCCCGCTACATCGGTATCGCAAAACGCAACACAGCCTGCATTCAGCGCGGATTCCAGCGTCGCCCAGTAATGCGGGGTTGTCAGTAAGTGATTGTTATATAGTCACTTACAAATTAGTTTAGACGAGGAACATGCCTTGCCAGCAAGGGCGGTATCGCAGTACCCCCTGTTCGGAACGCCAGGAGCTAGAAATGCCCACGCGACGGAGCGGGTTTACACTCATCGAGCTGTTGATCGTAATCGTGATCATCGGCATTCTGGCCGCCATCGCGATACCGAAGTTCAGCAAGACGCGCGAGCGGGCGTATATGAATACGATTGCATCCGACCTTCGCTCGCTTGTAAACCAGCAGGAGTTGTACTGGTCACGCCTTGTCAACAACTATGCGTACACAGCCGACCTGACCGATTTGGCAGAGTACGAAGTTTCCCGAGGCGTAACGGTCACGGTGATTGAGGCGAGTCAGAGCGGGTGGAGTGCAACTGGCAGTCACGTGGGACTCGCGGCGACACAGTATTGCGCCGTGTTTGCGGGAACGGTCACGACTGTACCACAGCCAGCGGCTGCGCCGGGCGTGGTTGCGTGCACGGGGATGTAGTCAGGCAAAGTGCCAGACAATCGCAATTTGCCATTGGTCTGAGTTTACGAACATGCGGCTTCCGGGTTCGCATGGCTGGGCTAAACCGAGTCGGGATAACGTTTTAGCACAGCAGAAGGCGGTTGGTTTGCCACCCGGAATGGACCTTGCCCCTCCAGGGCTGCGATTGGTCCTCCGTTCACAATGGTTTCTCCAAACTCTCTGAAGGAGCGAGGTATGCTCAAGCGCAGGCAGGGTTTCACACTGATCGAGCTGCTGATCGTGATCGTGATCATCGGCATTCTGGCCGCGATCGCGATTCCGAAGTTCGGCAAGACTCGTGAGAAGGCGTATTTCAAGGCGATGGTTTCGGACCTTCGCTCGCTGAATACGCAGCAGGAGATGTACTACTCTCTCCCGGCGAACAGCTACTCGTACGCGGCCACGACGGCGTCGCTGCCGGACCTCGCGGTCTCGCAGGGCGTGACGGTGACCGTCGTGAACGGCAACACGCTTGGTTGGTTGGCCACTGCTGGTCACGTGGCCCTCAATGCCAACCAGACCTGCGCGATCTACATTGGTACGGCCGCTGCCGTCCCCGCGTACGTGACGTCGCCTGGCGTGATCGCCTGCACGAACGAGTAATTTACGACCAGTCGTTCCTTCGGACGGGGGCGGTGGCGCGAGCCGCCGCCCCTTCCGTCTTTTCACTAACGTGATGAAACCGTTACCGACGCTTCGGCTCGAGCTGATCACTGCGCTTGCGATTGTTTTCGCGGGCGCGTTTGTCGTTGGCTCCATCGGCATCGCCATCATGCTGCCGCTGTTCGAGAGCGTGTGGGTTACGGCTCTCTACATTTTCCTGCTGCTGGTCGGCGAGCTGGCCATTTTTTCGGTGTTTGGCCGGTCTCTCGTACAGAAGCGCATCCTGGACCCGATCGACAAGCTGGTAGAGGGTGCGGAGGCGGTTGCGCGCGGTGAACTAGAGCGTCGCCTACCGGCCGGCGAGACACGCGAGATCCAGCAGCTGTCGGATGCGCTGAACCGGATGGCCGAGCGGTTGATTGCCGACCAGGCGCTGTTGTCGGCCAATATCCGCTCGCTCGACGAAACGAACCAGCTGCTGACCGAAGCGCGGGATGCGATGGTGCACGCGGAGAAGCTTGCATCAGCGGGGCGGCTCGCGGCCGGCATCGCGCACGAGATCGGCAACCCGCTCGGCGCGATTCTGGGCTACATCGGGCTGGCGCGCCGTACGGCCGACGATCGAGCGAAGGATCTGCTGGATTCGGCAGAACGCGAGGCGCGCCGCATCGATCGCATCGTGCACGGTCTGCTCGACTATTCGCGGCCGCGCGACGCCCGCATCCGCCCGCTCGACATCAATGCGGTCGTAAACGAGACGGTCGAGTTGTTGAGTACACAGGGCAAATTCAGTAATCTGCACACGACTCTTGATCTGGGCGCCACGCTGCCGCTGGTCGAGTGTGATCCGTACCAGCTGCAGCAGGTGCTGGTCAACCTGTTCATGAACGCAGCGGATGCAACCGAAGGCGTGGCGGAGCCGGCCGTGCGTCTGCGCACACTCGTGCGAAAAGCGCGTTACCGTCCTAAACTCGTTGCACGTCGCAAGGATGATCCGCCGACGGTGAACTATGCGCACCGCCGTCGCTTCTGGTCGCCACCGCCACACGGCGATCCGGCGCCCGCGGGTGCGGACGTCATCGAGATCAATGTCGAGGACAACGGGCCAGGTATTCCCGAGGATCTGCTGAGTCAGATCTTCGAACCGTTCGTCACGACCAAGGAGCCGGGGAAGGGAACCGGACTCGGACTGGCCGTATGCCAACGCCTCATCGATGCGATGGGCGGCGTCATCCGCGCCGACAACCAGGAATCGGGCGGCGCAGCGTTCACGATCGTGCTTCCCGCCGCCAATGGAGCAGGAGTCCAGGCAACAATATGAAGGTTCTGATCATCGATGATGAGCCGGGGCTCCGGCAGACGGTCTCCCTCATCCTGAATGACGAGGGATACGCCGTCACGACGGCGAGTGATGGTGAGGAAGGTTTCGCGAAGGCGACGGAGGGGCAGCCAGACATCATCCTGTGTGATGTCAGGATGCCGCGCCTGCCGGGGCTCGAGTTTCTCGACCGCTACCGCGCCGCGAACGGCAACGCCATGGTCATCGTCATGACCGCGTACGGCGGCATGGAGCTGGCCATCCAGGCGATGAAGAAGGGCGCGTACGACTACCTGCCGAAGCCGTTCAGTCCTGACCAGCTGCTGTTGTGCCTGAAGAAGGCGGAGGAACGCGAATCGTTGCGTCGCGAGGTCACGCGCCTGCGCGAAGAAGTATCGATCGGGCACCGCTACCGCGAGATCATCGCGCGTTCACCCGCGATGACGAAGGCGCTCGAAATCGCGGCCAAGGTGGCGCGTCACAAGTCGCCCGTCCTGATCACGGGTGAAAGCGGTACCGGCAAGGAGCTCGTCGCGCGACTCATCCACGATGAAAGCGACCGCCGGGATGCGGCGTTCGTGCCTGTGAACTGCGGCGCAATTCCGGAAAACCTTCTCGAGTCCGAGCTCTTCGGCTACGTGCGCGGTGCATTTACGGGCGCCGATCGCGAGAAGCCCGGCCTCTTCGAAATGGCGTCCGGCGGCACGCTGCTGCTCGACGAAATCGGCGAGATGCCGACCACGCTGCAGGTCAAGCTGCTGCGTGTGCTGCAGGAAGGCGAAGTTCGCCGGCTCGGTGACACCCGCGCCCGCGAGGTCGATGTGCGACTTGTCTCCGCCACCAACCGCAACTTCGAGGAAGAGGTCAAGTCCGGCCGCTTCCGTCAGGACCTCTACTACCGCATCGCGGTCGTGCCGATTCACCTCGTGCCGCTGCGGCAGCGGCGGGAGGAAATTCCGCTGCTCGTCCAGCACTTCATCGACCTGTGCAACAAGCGGCTCAACCTCGACATCAAGGGCATCGACGCCGATGCGATGCGCATGATGCTGGCGTACCCGTGGCCGGGTAACGTGCGCGAACTCGAGAACACGATCGAGCGCGCGGCCGTTCTCGCGGACGGGCCGAAACTCACGCCGACAGACATGCCGCCGAACATTGCAGCGCCCATCATGGTGCTTGATGGCCCGTCACTGCCGGACGATGAACTGAGCGTCAAGAAACACGGCGAAGTGCTGGAGCGGCGGCTCATCCGCCAGGCGCTCGAACGCACCGGCGGCAATAAGACGCGCGCCGCCGACCTGCTCGAACTCAGCTCTCGCGCACTGCTTTACAAAATCCGCGAGTACGGCCTCGAGTAGACCCGAACCGCCATGGCCCTGCCCCTTCCAAAGGGGCATCCTCGGGCCATGGTCCAGCGAGGCTCATCCCTGATCGAAATTGCCGTGGTGCTGGGCGTGATCACTGTCGCGCTCGGTATTGCGGTGCCCGGGTTTCGACACGCGCTCGACGCGTATGCCGCGGCCGCGGGCCGCGACGCGGTCATCACCATGGCTGCCCGCGCGCGGGCCGTCGCGATTGCGCACGGCGGC
>Ga0255338_1003673_pt1 | contig 17748 bp, 18 predicted proteins | sample MeOH1_35cm_T4_19_FD_203715 | JGI IMG/M metagenome (GOLD analysis project Ga0255338, IMG submission 203715) | Sandy soil microbial communities from University of British Columbia, Vancouver, Canada - MeOH1_35cm_T4_195 | ecosystem: Engineered > Artificial ecosystem > Sand microcosm > Unclassified ...
CCTCGCGCAACGGGCGCGACTCGGCGGGCCGTCGTCTCGGCGTGAAGAAGTTCGGCGGCGAAGCGATCAACGCCGGCTCGATCATCGTGCGCCAGCGCGGCACCAAGTTCTGGCCGGGCGAGAACGTGGGTATCGGCAAGGACCATACCCTCTTCGCGCTCGTCACCGGTGCGGTGAAGTTCGTGACCAAGGCGAAGGATCGAACCTACGCCACGGTGGTGCCGGCCGAGAAGGTAGTCGCAGCCGAATAGGCGGACCCCACCTCTCTTCCGGGTCCGCCGCACCAGATTAAGGCGGACCGGAAACAAGACGACCTTTCGCGGGGAGTCCGGTCAGCCGGGCTCCCCGCTGTCGTTTTCAGGCTCCGCGAGAGGGCCGGGAGGTAATGAGATGTGTGCACTGGATGTCAGGCCCGCGGTCGCCACCGAGCGGCTGATCCTGCGCGGGCCCGTGGCGGCCGACGTGGCCCCGATCGCCGAGCTGGCCAACGACCTGGGCGTGGCCGGGATGACCACCCACCTACCGTACCCCTACCGGCAAGTCGACGCCGAGGCCTTCGTGGGCTCGGTGGCGCGGATGAACCCGCGCGAGCACGCGGTCTTCGCCGTGGAGCATCGCGAGTTCGGCGTCATCGGCGTGCTGGGCTTCCACGAGAAGGAAGCGCGCCGACCGGAGCTCGGCTGCTGGTTCGGCCGCCCGTTCTGGGGCCGCGGCTATGCGACCGAGGCGGTGAACGCCGCCCTGCGCTGGGCCAAGGGCGACTGGCGCAAGAACGTGGTGTGGGCGGGTCACTTCGCCGACAACCGCGCCTCGGGCCAGGTGCTGTGCAAGGCGGGCTTCCTCTACACCGGCGACGTCGAGCCGCGCGAAAGCGCCGGCCGCGGCGGCCAGTCGGTCCCGACCCGCATGATGGTCTGGCTGGCGTAACACCAGAGGCGTCGCGCGAGCGGCGTCTCCGTCTTTCAAACCACGGAAAACACGGAAGGACACAGAATCACGGCCGAACTTTCCGTGTTTTCTGTGTCTTCTGTGGTTTCCAATCTGAAGGCGCTCCGCGCCATCTATGGTATCCGCAGCCCCATGACCGCCGCCTCGTCCCGTCGTTCCGCGTCGCCCGCGTCGCTGCCCTTTCAGGCGGCGGCCGTGATCGCGGGCGTCGTGGCGCTGGCGGCGGCGTCGCGGGTGTCGATCCCGATCGGTCCCGTGCCGATCACCCTGCAGACCTACGCCCTGTTCGTGGTGGCGGGCCTGTTCGGCGGTCGCCTGGCGCTGATCGCGGTGCTGGCGTGGCTGGCCTCAGCGGCGTTCGGCCTGCCGGTGCTGGCCGGCGGGGCGGGCGGCTGGAAGGCCGTGGTCGGCCACGCCGCGGGCTTCCTGGCCGGCATGGCCGCCGCGGCCTATGTGTGCGGGCAGGGGGCGCAGAAGGCCAAGGGCTGGATCGCGCTCACCGCCCTGTTCGCCGCCGGCCACGTCATCGTGCTGGCCGTGGGCTGGGCCGGCCTGGCCAGCTTCATGAGCCCCGGCCCCGCCTTCGAAAGCGGCATCCTCCCCTTCCTGCCCGGCGCGGCGATCAAGTCGCTGGCCGCCGCGCTCACCGTACGGCTCCTTTCCCGATGAAGTTCCTCGACCAGGTCAAAGTCTATGTGCGCAGCGGCAACGGGGGCGGCGGCGCCGTCTCGTTCCGGCGCGAGAAGTTCATCGAATACGGCGGCCCCGACGGCGGCGACGGCGGGCGCGGCGGCGACGTCTGGATCGAGGCGGTGGAGGGGCTGAACACCCTGATCGACTACCGCTACCAGCAGCACTTCCGCGCCGGCACCGGCGTCCACGGCATGGGCCGCAACCGCCACGGCGCCAACGGCGAGGACGTGGTCCTGAAGGTCCCGGTCGGCACCGAGGTGCTGGACGAGGACAAGCAGCTGATCGTCGACATGGACCATGTCGGCCAGCGGGTCATGCTGGCCAAGGGGGGCAACGGCGGCTTCGGCAACACTCACTTCAAGGGTCCGGTGAACCAGGCTCCCAAGCACGCCAACCCCGGCCTGGAGGGGCAGGAACTGGCCATCTGGCTGCGCCTGAAGCTGATCGCGGACGTTGGACTGGTTGGTTTGCCGAACGCCGGCAAGAGCACCTTCCTGGCCGCCGCCAGCGCGGCGCGGCCGAAGATCGCCGACTATCCGTTCACGACCCTGGCCCCCAACCTCGGCATGGTCGACCTGTCGCTGGGCGAGCGGTTCATCCTGGCCGACATCCCGGGCCTGATCGAGGGCGCCCACGAAGGCGCTGGGATCGGCACCCGGTTCCTGGGCCACGTGGAGCGGACGGCGGTGCTGATCCACCTGGTGGACGGGACGCAGGAGGACGTGGCCCAGGCCTGGCGCACCGTGCGGCACGAGCTGGAGGCTTACGGCGAGGGCCTGGAGGACAAGTCCGAAATCCTGGTGCTGAACAAGATCGACGCCCTGGACGAAGAGACCATCGCCGAGAAGGCGGCCGAGCTGGAGGCCGCGGCCGGCGTCAAGGTAAGGCGCGTCTCCGGGTTCGCGGGCCTGGGCGTCACCGAGCTGCTGCGTGAAGCCTACGCCCTGGTCCAGAAGCAGAAGGGCGAGATCGCGGCCGAGCAAGCCGAGCCCGAGGACTGGCGGCCTTGAGCGAACTTGCGGCCGCGCGGCGCATCGTCGTCAAGGTCGGGTCCGCCCTGCTGGTGGGGCCCGACGGCGCCGCGCATGGCGCATGGCTGGCCGACTTCGCCGCCGACCTGGCGCGCCTGCGGGCGCGGGGCCAGCAGGTGCTGGTGGTGTCGTCCGGGGCCGTGGCCCTGGGCCGCCGGCGGCTGGGCCTGGGCAAGCGGTCGCTGACGCTGCCGGAGAAGCAGGCCGCCGCCGCCGCCGGCCAGTCCGCCCTGATGCGCGCCTGGGAAGAGGCGCTGGACCCCCACGGCTTCGCCTGCGCCCAGGTGCTGCTGACCCGCGACGACACCGAGACCCGCCGGCGCTGGCTGAACGCGCGCGCCACCGTCGAGACCCTGCTGGGGCTGGGGGTGATCCCGGTGGTGAACGAGAACGACACCGTGGTCACCGAGGAGATCCGGGTCGGCGACAACGACCGGCTGTCGGCCCGGGTGGCCCAGCTGGTGGGCGCCGAGGCCCTGGTGCTGCTGTCGGACGTGGAGGGGCTCTACACCGCCGACCCGCGCCGCGATCCGACGGCGACGTTGATTCCGCGCGTGCCGCGCCTGACGCCGCAGATCGAGGCCATGGCCGGGGGCGCGAACGCCGCCGCCGGCGTCGGCACCGGCGGCATGGCCACCAAGCTGGAGGCCGCCCGCATCGCCAGCCAGGCCGGCTGCGCCACCATCATCACCCTGGGGACGCGGTCCGGGCCGCTGGCCGCCATCGAGGCCGGGGCGCCCGCCACCGTGATCGAGCCCGCGACGACGCCCCGGGCCGCCTACAAGGCCTGGATCGGCGGCTCGCTGTCGCCCGCCGGGGCCCTGACGGTAGACGCCGGCGCCGCCGCCGCGGTCGCCAAGGGCAAGAGCCTGCTGGCCGCCGGGGTGAGGTCGGTGGACGGCCGCTTCGACAAGGGCGAGTGCGTGCGCGTGCTGGGTCCCGACGGCCTGGAGATCGCCCGTGGCCTGGTCCGCTACGAGTCCGGCCACGCGGCGCGGATCTGCGGGCTGAAGTCCGAGGCGATCGAGGCGGCGCTCGGCTACACCTCGGGCCCGCTGGTCCATGCCGACGACCTCGCCCTGGCCGCCCACGCCGCGATCTCGGGCTAGAGCCTTTCTGGTTCAGGTGGAATCACCTGAACCAGATAAAAAGGCTCGCTCTTCAAAACTTTAGAGCGCGTCGGGCGGCGAAACCGGCATCCACTTTCGCCTGACGCGCTCTAGCGGCCTTGGGCGCAGGCGCGTAGGGAGTAAGGCTCAGTCTGAGCAAATGGGGTCCGACGTGGACGGCAGCTCGTCAGGCAGGGAAGCTTCGCCCGTCCGGACCGGACGGCTGGAAGCGCTCGCGCCCGGCCAGGCCATCCCTTTCGCAGGTGACCGTGTCGCCTACGTGACGCCCGAGTTGGCTGCTGCCTTCCGCTCCGGGGACCGGCTGGTGGTCGTGCAGGGCGACCTGCTGCACATCCCGGCCAAGGAGCACGCCGCCGCCGAGGCTGCCGTCGGCCGCGCATCCGCCGCCTTCGCCCGCATGGGCGAGGTGTCCGACGCCGCCGTCACCGCCTTCTTCGAGGCCTTCGCCGCCAGGCTTGAGGATGACGCGGTCTGGGCCGCCATCGCGGCCGCCAACGCCGCCGACGTCGAAAGCGCCCGGGCCCGGGGCCGCTCGACCACCCGCCTGGCCGCCTCGGCCGCCATGCGCGCCGACATGGTCTCAGGGTTGCGCGCCTGGCGCGACGCCCAGCCGCCGCGCGGCCGGGTGCTGGAGACGGTGCGCCACGACGGTTGGTCGGTGGAGCAGGTCATGGCGCCGCTGGGCGTCACCGGCTTTGTCTTCGAAGGCCGCCCCAACGTCTTCGCCGACGCCACGGGCGTGATCCGGGCGGGCAACACCGTGGTGTTCCGCATCGGCTCGGATGCGCTGGGGACGGCGCGCGCCATCGTCGCCGAGGCGCTGGACCCGGCCTTGGCGCAGGCGGGCCTGCCGGAAGGCGCGGCCGTGCTCGTGGACTCGGCCGCCCATGCCGCCGGCTGGGCGATGTTCGCCGACCCCCGCCTGGCGCTGGCCGTGGCCCGCGGGTCGGGTCCGGCCGTCAGTCAGCTCGGCGCCATCGCGCGTCAGGCCGGCACGCCGGTCAGCCTGCACGGCACGGGCGGGGCCTGGATGGTGGCGGACGCCTCAGCCGACGCCGGGCGCTTCCATGCCAGCGTCTTCCACTCGCTGGACCGCAAGGTCTGCAACACGCTCAACGTCTGCTGCATCGTCCGCGAGCGGGCGGACGAGCTGGTCCCGGTGTTCCTGGAGGCCCTGGAGCGGGCCGGAGAGCGCCGTAGAGGCTGCAAGCTGCACGTCGCCGAGGCTGACCTCGCCAGCCTGCCTGAGCGCTGGCGCACGGCGCGGACGACCGTGGTCCGCGCCGAGGGACCGGTCGAAGAGGCCCTGGCCGAGCCCATCGCCGACGCCGACCTGGGCCGGGAGTGGGAGTGGGAGGAGACTCCCGAGGTCAGCCTGAAGATCGTGGCCGACCTCGCCGAGGCCGTGGCGCTGTTCAACGCCTTGAGCCCCCGCTTCGCCGCCGCCCTGATCTCGGAGGACGCCCAGGCTCACGAGCGGTTCTACGCCACCATCGACGCGCCGTTCGTCGGCGACGGCTTCACCCGGTGGGTCGACGGTCAGTACGCCCTCAACCGGCCGGAACTCGGCCTGTCCAACTGGGAGAACGGCCGGTTGTTCGCCCGGGGCGGGGTGCTGGCCGGCGACGGGGTCTTCACGGTGCGCGCCCGGGTCCGCCAGACCGACCTCGACCTCGACCGCGGGGGCGCGCCCACCCCGCCGCGCGCCGGCTGACGCGCGGCATGTGGTTCGCAGGCCCGGCGCGCCGCGCGCCTCTCGCCGGCCGCCCCGGCGCCCAGCGCCTCGGATTCAACCTGACGCCGGGCATGAAGGTCGGGCTCTACGGCGGCTCGTTCAATCCCGCCCACGACGGCCATGCCCACGTGGCCGAGACCGCCAAGCGCCGCCTGGGCCTGGACCGGGTGATCTGGCTGGTCTCGCCGCAGAACCCGCTGAAGTCGCGCCACGAGACCGCCGACCTGGCCGAACGGATCGCCGGCGCCAAGGCCCTGGCCCAGGGTCCCGGCATGATCGTCTCGGCCGTCGAGACCAGGCTGGGCTCCAGCTACACCATCGACACCATCCGGGCGTTGAAGGCGCGGTTCCCGGGCGTGCATTTCGTCTGGATCATGGGCGCCGACAGCCTGGCCACCTTCCATCTCTGGAAGGGCTGGACCCAGATCATGCACGAGGTGCCGGTGGCGGTGGTCTCGCGGCCGTGGATCTCGCTGAAGAGCCGCTTCTCGCCCGCCGCCCTGCGCTTCGCTCGCTTCCGCCTGCCCACCGAGGCCGCCTTCCGCCTGCCGGGCTCGAAGACGCCGGCCTGGGTGTTCCTGTACGGCCGCTTCAACTTCCAGTCCTCGACGGCGCTCAGGGCTCGCAAACCTCGCTAATGGTGCGACCGATTGCGGCGCCCGGAACACGGCCCAGGCCTTGCGGCTTGATGTCCGGTGACGGCGGCTGACCGGGCCCCAGTCCTGTGATAGGGTCGGCTAGCGAGGACAAAAGGAGTTACCCCGCTGAACCGTGAAACTGCGCCCAACAAGCGCGAGAGCTTGGCGCAAGAGGCTCCGGCCCACGCCGCGACCTCATTGAACGACCCGGGCCGTAACAGCGGGATCGAGGAACTGATCCTCAGCCGCCTGGAAGACGACAAGGCCCAGGACGTCGTCTTCATCGACATCAAAGGCAAGAGTCCCGTCGCCGACGGCCTGATCGTGGCCTCCGGCCGCTCGGGCCGGCACGTCGGCGCCATGGCCGATCACCTGCTGCGCGCCCTCAAGGACGCTGGCTACGGCAAGTGCCGGATCGAAGGCATGCCCAGCGCCGACTGGGTGCTGATCGACGCCGGCGACGTGATCGTCCACCTGTTCCGGCCCGAAGTGCGCAGCTTCTATAATATCGAGAAGATCTGGTCGATCGACTCGGCCCACCGGGGCGTCGCCGCCAACTAGAGCGGCTTTACAGCCAGGCTGTCGTTCGCTACAGGCGCGGCGATGACCACTGTCATGACCATCACGATTACCCGGAAAACGACCCGCTTCGGCGGGGCGTCGACGGGTGCGTGCGTGGTCTAGAGCCAGCGGCACGACCCGAAGAGCCCCGCCGATGCGCGGGGCGGCCTTCCAGAGAAGCCAGACCCCGCGCCTCCGCAAAATCAGGAGACGCTAGACCATGCCTTCCCTTCCCGCCCTCCCGAGAGTCGCCATCGTCGGCGCCACCGGCGCCGTGGGCGTCGAACTCGTCCGCTGCCTCGAAGAGCGCGACTTCCCGCTGGCCAGCCTGAAGCTGCTGGCCTCGTCCCGCTCGGCCGGCCAGCAGGTGGCGTTCCGCGGCCAGACCTTGACCGTCGAGGTCCTGGGCGACGACAGTTTCGCCGATGTCGACCTGGCCCTGTTCTCGGCCGGCGGCAGCCTCTCCAAGGTCTATGGCCCCAAGGCCGTCGCGGCCGGCGCGGTGGTGGTCGACAACTCCTCGGCCTTCCGCATGGACCCCGCCTGCCCGCTGGTGGTGCCTGAGGTGAACCCTGAGACCCTGGCCGACCATCATGGCATCGTGGCCAACCCCAATTGCGTGGCGATCATCGCCGCGGTGCCGATCGCCCCTCTGGCCAGGGCGTTCGGCCTGAAGCGCGTCCAGATGGCCACCTACCAGGCCGCCTCCGGCGCCGGCGCGGCGGCCATGGAGGAACTGCGCGCCTCCACCCAGGCCTGGCTCGCCGGGGCCGCGTTCACGCCCCAGGTGCTGCCGCATCCCTATGCCTTCAACCTGTTCAGCCACAACGCCGAGGTCGACGCCGAGAGCGGCTACAACGGCGAGGAGCTGAAGGTGATCGAGGAGTGCCGCCGCATCCTGGACGCCCCGGAGCTGCCGATCGGCGTGACCTGCGTCCGCGTGCCGGTGCTCCGCGCCCACGCCATCGCGCTGACGCTGGAGTTCGACCGCGTCGTGTCACCGGAGGAGGTGCGCGCGGTGCTGGCCGGCGCGCCGGGCGTCCGCGTGGTCGACGACCGCGCCCGCAACCACTTCCCGATGCCCAGCGAGGCCGAGGGGCAGGGCGACGTCCTGGCGGGCCGGGTCCGCCGCGACCTGGGCGATCCGTCCGGCCGCTCCATCGCCCTCTTCGTGGCCGGCGACCAGCTGCTGAAGGGCGCGGCCCTGAACGCGGTGCAGATCGCCGAGCGCCTCGTGCCGGCGGCCAAGGCGCAATCGCGGTCAAGCGAGCTCGTCGGAGCCTCCTAAGGATAAGGACCTCGCCGGGCTGGACTTGCCCCGGCCCGGCGGGTCACGATCCGCGCGCCGTCAGGCGAAGTGGATGCCGGTTCGACGCCCAGACGGCGCGCTCTTCAAAAGTGAAGCGCGGGCCGGGCGCAAGACCGGTTCCCACTTTTGCTGCCCGCGCTCTGAGGAGACCCAAATGTCCGAGACCCTGAGCCGCGACCTGCTGGACCAGACCGCCGGCGCGCTTGTCGAAGCCCTGGCGGCCCGCAAGGTCGGCGCCCTGGAGCTGACCGACGCCGCCATCGCCCGCATCGAGGACCGCGACCGGGCGATCAACGCCGTGGTGGTCCGCGACTTCGACCGGGCGCGCAAGGCGGCGAAGGCGGCCGACGCGGCCCTAGCCCGCGGCGAGCGGCGGCCGCTGCTGGGCCTGCCGATGACGGTGAAGGAGTCGAACGAGGTCGAGGGCCTGCCGTCCACCTGGGGCAGCCCGGCCTTCAGCGGCTGGATCGCGCCGAAGGACGCCGTCGCCGTGGCGCGGCTCAAGGCGGCCGGGGCGATCGTCCTGGGCAAGACCAACGTGCCGCCGTTCCTGGCCGACTGGCAGAGCACCAACCCGGTCTATGGCCGCACCAAGAACCCCTGGGACCTGGGCCGGTCGCCCGGCGGCTCGTCCGGCGGCAGCGCCGCGGCGCTGGCGGCGGGGATGAGTCCGCTGGAGCTCGGCTCGGACATCGGCGGCTCGATCCGCGTGCCCGCCGCCTTCTGCGGCGTCTATGGCCACAAGCCGAGCTACGGCCTGGTCCCGACGCGCGGCCACGCCCCGCCCGGGCTCGATGGCGGCCCCATCGCCCTCGCGGTCGTCGGCCCCCTGGCCCGCAGCGCTGCGGACCTGGACCTGGCCCTGGGCGTCGTGGCCGGACCGGAGCCGCATGAGGCCGTGGGCTACAGCCTGAACCTGCCCGCGCCCCGCCATGCGGAGTTGGCCGACTATCGGATCCTGGTCGTCGACGAGCATCCGCTGGCGGCCACCGACCACGAGATCCGCGCCGCACTCGACACGCTGGCCCGGCGGCTGGACGACCTCGGCGCGCCGGTGGCCCGGTCCAGCGACCTGCTGCCCGATCTCGGGGCCCAGCACGCGGTGTTCGGGGCGCTGGTGGGCGCGACCATGTCGCGGGGGTCGCCTGGCGGCACGACCATGAACGCCCATGAATGGATGAACACCCTGGACGCCCAGGTGATGTTCCGCCGCCGCTGGGCGCTGCTGTTCGAAAGCTTCGACGTCGTGGTGATGCCCACCTTCGGCGTGCCGGCGTTCGAACATGTGGACGAGCCGGACGGCGCCAAGCGCATCCTGACGGTCAACGGCGAACCCACGCCCTACTTCAACCAGATCGCCTGGCCGGGCGTGGCCCTGCTGCCGAACCTGCCGGCCACCGCCGCGCCCATCGGCTTCACGCGCGGCGGCCTGCCGATCGGCGTACAGGTCGTCGGGCCCTACCTGGAAGACCGCACCACCATCGCCTTCGCCGGCCTGCTGGAGCGCGAGTTCGGGGGCTTCAAGGCTCCGCCGGCGCTCGGTTGAACGCCCTGCCGCGTCAGCGCCCCCTCCACCCTTCGGGTCCCCCTCCCCCGCTTCGCAGGGGAGGTACGTCCAAACGCGAACCTCCCCCGTTCACGGGGGAGGGGGACCACGAAGTGGTGGAGGGGGCGCTGGGGCCGTGCGCCGCGCCGGCCAAGTCATGAAGATCGCCGTCGTCGCCATCGGCCGGCTCGCCCGCTCGCCCGAGACCGAGCTCGTGAAGCTCTACGTCGAGCGGGCGACGGCGGCCGGCCGCTCGCTGGGCCTGGGTCCGGTCGAGGTGGTGGAGGTGGAGAGCCGCAAGCCCGGCAAGGCCGCCGAGGCCGAGGCGCTGCGACCCCACCTCGCCGACAGCCACGTCATCGCCTGCGACGAACGCGGCAAGGCCCGCGCCAGCCGCGTCTTCGCCGAGGAGATCGGCGTGCTGCGCGATCGCGGCGTGCGCCGGCTGGTGTTCCTGATCGGCGGGGCCGACGGCCTGGACCCGGAGCTGGTGAAGGCCGTGCAGGGGACCTTGGCGTTCGGGCCGCAGACCTGGCCGCACGCCCTGGCGCGGGCGATGCTCTGCGAGCAGATCTACCGGTCTGTCTCCATTCTGGCCGGATCACCGTATCATCGGGACTGATGCGGCGGATTCTTCTCCTCGGGGCCCTTGGGGCCATCGTCCTCGGCGCGGCCGGCTGGGCCGCCACGACCGACAAGCTGGAGCGGCTGAACGCCGCCGAGACCGAGCTCACGGTCGATCAGGGCGCCAACATGCACCGCCTCTCGCGCCTGCTCTCGGTGCTGGAGCAGCTGAAGCGCGATCCGCCGCCGGCCCTGCTGGTTTCGCCCGACGACGCCAAGGACGCCGTGCGCGCCGCCATCCTGGTGAAGGCGCTGACGCCGGAGCTCCAGGCCCGCGCCCAGGGCTATGCCCAGGGCGCCACCGAGGTGATGCGCCAGCGTCGGCTGGCGGCCGTGCAGAGCGAGGCGCTGTTCGAGCGTGACAGCCTGGCGGCCGAAGCCTTGCCGACGCCGGAGAACACGGCGGAGCTGCGGCTAAGGGGCACAGTCGCCGGCGATCCGGCCGATCTCACCGCGCCCACCCGGCTGGTCCTGCCCGCGCCCGGAACCGTCCTCCGGCGCTTCGGAGACCCCCTCGCCGGCGGCGGCCGCTCGAACGGCATGACCCTCGCGGCCGCCAAGGGCGCGCGCGCCGTGAGCCCCGCCGCGGGGCTTGTCCAATACGTGGGCCCCGTGAAAGGCTGGGGCGTCATCGTGATATTAAGACTAGCCGGGGGATATCATCTCGTGCTTGCTGGTCTCGAGAGAACGTCGGTTCAGGTCGGACAATCCGTCACGGAGGGTCAGCCTGTCGGATGGGCTAACGATGGTCGCCAAGCGACCTCGGAGCTTTATCTGGAGGTCCGTGAGCAGGGTTCGCCCGTGGATCCAGCCCGTTGGCTGGTGAAGAACCGGGGTTGAACAAGAAAGCGGGCTGGTACGGCCTCAAAACCGTCGTTTCGGCCTGCTCCATAAAAGGACGGACAGTCGTCCAAGGGAGTCTGAGCCTGGCTATGAAGAAGTATCTCCTGATCGGCGCGTCGGCTTTCGTTCTCGGCGCCGGCTCCATGGCTTACGTGAGCCAGCAGGCTTCCGCCACGGCGCAGCCCCGGGCCAAGACCTACCGGATGCTCGGCCTGTTCGGCGACGTGCTGAACACCGTCGAGAATCAGTATGTGACTGAGGTGGACGACACCAAGCTGATCCAGGCGGCCATCGACGGCATGCTGACGTCGCTGGACCCCCACTCCGGCTACCTCGACCCCGAGTCCTTCGACGACATGCGCGATCAGACGCGCGGCGAGTATGGCGGCCTGGGCATCGAGGTCACCAGCGAGGACGGCGTGGTCAAGGTGATCTCGCCGATGGACGACACCCCGGCGTTCAAGGCCGGGATCAAGGCCGGCGACTACATCACCGCCGTCAACGGCGAGAGCGTGCTGGGCCTGACCGTGACCGAGGCGGTGAAGCAGATGCGCGGCCGCCCCGGCGAGACCGTCAGCCTGACCATCGCCCGCGAGAAGTCCGACCCGTTCGACGTGAAGCTGGTTCGCGAGGTCATCAAGCCGAAGTCGGCCACGGCCCGCCTGGAGGGCGACAACATCCTCCTGCGCGTCGCCAGCTTCAACGAGAAGACCACGGACGAGGCCGAGCAGGCCTTCGCCGCGATGCGCGCCAAGAACCCCAACGCCAAGGGTGTGATCCTGGACCTGCGCAACAACCCCGGCGGCCTGCTCGATCAGGCCGTGGGCGTCTCGGACCTGTTCCTGGAAGGCGGCGAGATCGTCTCCCAGCGTGGCCGCGATCCGCGCGACGTCGAGCGCTACAACGCCCGCAGCGGCGACATCACGGGCGGCATGCCGATCGTGGTGCTGATCAACTCCGGCTCGGCCTCGGCCGCGGAAATCGTCGCCGGCGCCCTGCAGGACCGCAAGCGCGCCGAGATCGTCGGCACCACCAGCTTCGGCAAGGGTTCGGTGCAGACCGTCATCCCGCTGCGCGGCGGCATCGACGGGGCCCTGAAGCTGACCACGGCGCGCTACTTCACGCCGTCGGGCCGCTCCATCCAGAAGACCGGCATCGAACCGGATCTGGAGGTCGCCCTGACGCGCGAGGAGGCGCAGATCATCGCCAATCGCAGCTATCAGTTCTCGGAAGCCAGCTTCAAGAACGCGCTCAACGCCGACGAGGGCAAGGTGCGCCGGGGCGCCCACGAACCCGCCGAGGCGCCGCCCGAGGCGTTCGACGAGAAGAAGGACTTCCAGATCGCCCGCGCCCAGGACGTGCTGAAGAACGGCTCCGTCGCCGCGACCCCGAAGCTGCCGAAGCCCACCGCCCGCCTGGCCGAGATCGTCTCGAAGGCCAGGGTGGCCGCGGTGAAGCCCCCGGAAACCACGCAGAAATAAGAACGATGCGCCTTCTCCCCTTGCGGGAGAAGACCATCCCCGCGCGAGCGGGACGGATGAAGGGTCGCACCGGTCAGGCCGTGCGGCCCTTTTTCGTTCGCGACACCGCACGATCCCTCATCCGTCACCCGGAGCCTGACCTCGGGCTGGCCATTGGCCGGACCCGGGGGGCGACACCTTCTCCCGACGGGGAGAAGGGCGCAGTCTTTGAGATCGCGTTAACCATGTTGGGCCACCCTCCACGGTGAGGAGTCCTCTGCCTTGGCCACGATCGCGCTTCCCCAATTCAAGCTTCCCCGGCCCGACCTGGGGACCCTGCTGAAGAGCCCGGCCATCGGTCTGGCCGGCGCGGGCGTGCTGTTCGCCGGCGCGATCGTCGCCCTGGTCAACCTGCTGGGCCCGATGGGCGGCGGCTCGGACCATGTGCGCATCCCGCTCGAGGCGGCGGCCCCGGCGGGATGGCGCGAGGCCCTGAGGCCGGTCCACGGGCGGGCGCACATCTACAAGGACGTCGTCCGGTTCTCGGAGCGCCCGCTGGCGCCGGGTGCGGGCGGGAGCTTCAACGCGGGTGGAGCCCCGGCCCCGGCCACCCTGGCCGGCTCGGCCCTGCCGGTCGCGCCGATCGCCGGCTTCTACGCGCCCGGCCCTGGCGGACCCTTGCCGATCATCGCCCAGGACGGCCGCACGCCGGCCCAGGCCTACGCTCGGCCCTTCACGCCGAACGGCCGGCCCAAGGTGGCGCTGGTGATCGGTGGCCTGGGCCTGAACCAGCGCGCCACCCGTCAGGCGATCGAGACGCTGCGCCCGGAGATCACCCTGTCGTTCGTGGTCTATGCCGAGGGGCTGCAGGGCTGGATCGACATGGCCCGCGCCCACGGCCACGAGGTGCTGCTCGAGACGCCGATGGAGCCGCTGGACTATCCCGACAACGACCCCGGCCCCTACACCCTGATGGCCGCCGGCCAGCCGCCCGAGACGGTGAAGAAGCTGGAGTGGATACTGTCGCGGGCCACGGGCTACTTCGGCCTGACCAACTACCTTGGCTCGCGCTTCCTCGCCAGCGACCCGGCCTACAACGCCTTCGCCAGTTCCGTGAAGGGGAGGGGTCTAGCGTTCATCGACGACGGCGCCGCGGCCCGGCGCGGCGGCGGGATGGCGCGGGCCACGGCCGAGCGGGTGATCGACGACAAGCTCTCGGGCCCCGCCATCGACCAGCAACTGATGGCCTTGGAAGGCGGCGCCCTGCAACGCGGCCAGTCCCTGGGCTCCGGCTTCGCCTATCCGATCACCCTGGAGAAGGTTGCGTCCTGGGCCAATGAGGTGGAACAGAGGGGCTACCAGCTCGCTCCCGCCTCGGCCCTCACGCGAGCGCGCTAGGCGAAAGTGGATGCCGGTTTCGCCGCGTAGCGCGCCGCCACTTTTCGTCCGAGCCATTTGGGTTCAGGTAGAACCGAAATGGCTTGGCAAGAAATGACCGACCTCCCGCAATACCGGCCCAACGTGGGCGTGGTGCTGTTCCATCCCGACGGTCGCGTGTGGCTTGGCCGCCGGGCCCATACGCCGGGACCCCACAACTGGCAGTTCCCGCAGGGCGGCGTCGACGCCGGCGAGGACCTGGAGGCCGCGGCGCGCCGGGAGCTGGCCGAGGAGACCGGCGCCGTCTCCGCCACCTACCTGGGCCGCACCGACGGCTGGATCGTCTACGACTTCCCGGCGGACTTCTCGGGCCCGAAGTCGGTGCGCGGGTTCAAGGGGCAGAAGCAGGTGTGGTTCGCCTTCCGCTTCGAAGGCGCCGAGGCCGAGTTCGATCTCGCCGCCCATCACGAACCCGAGTTCGACGCCTGGCGCTGGGGCTATCTGGCCGAGACGCCGGAGCTGATCGTGCCCTTCAAGCGGCAGACCTACGATACGGTCGCCAAGGCTTTCGCCGCCTTTGCTGCGACCAAGAGCGCAGCGGCCTGAATCGTACCCCGCCGTTAGGACGTTCGGTCTAGAGTGGGTGCTTGGGGCGAGGCTCCCGGGGGAGCAGGTTTTCGATGCCGACTGTCGTGATGACGCACGGCGCCTTCTGCGCCGGCTGGGCCTTCGAGGTCTTCCGCGCGCCCTTCGAGGCGCGGGGCTGGACCGTGCTGGCGCCGGACCTGCCCGGCCATGGCGAGCGCGGCTCGGTGGCCGGGCTGTCGATGACAGATTACGCCAAGAGCCTGGCGGCCCTCTGCGCCGACCTGACCGAGCCGCCGGTCCTGCTGGGCCACTCCATGGGCGGCCTGGTCTGCCAGATGGCGGCGCGACGGGTGAAGGCCCGGGCCATGGTGCTGCTGGCCCCCTCGCCGCCCTGGGGCGTCACCGGATCGTCGATCGAGGAGGCGGTCACCGCCTTCGGCGTCCATCTGGTCGATCCGTTCTGGGGCGGCGCGGTTTCGCCCGACCGCCACATCATGCGCCACCACAGCCTGGACCGGACGCCCAAAGCCCTGCGCGACGGCATCCTGGACCGCCTGCGGCCCGAGAGCGGCCGGGCGGTGCGCGAGGTGCTGAACTGGTGGATGGACCCCTTCATGACCACCAGCGTGGGGGTCGGGGCGCTGCCCATGCCGTCGCTGGCCATCGTGGGCGACCGCGACGTGGTGCATCCGGTGGCCACCGTGCGCCAGACCGCCGACCGGATCGGCGCCCAGTTCCGCGTCATGCCCGGCATGAGCCACTGGCTGATCGGCGAAGAGGGCTGGGAAGAGGTGGCGGAGATCGCCCTGGAGTGGCTGGAGACCGACGCGCGGGTCGCGGCGGCTTAGTTTCCACGTCATCCCACGGTCGCCACAGGCGAACCGAGGGACCCAAGCGGCCTCGCCATATCCTGCAATTCGGCTTGGGTCCCCCGGATCAGCCTTCGGCCGACCGTGGGATGACGGTTATTTTTGTGGTTGGCGCTTCAGCCCACAGCGCACCAGGCCGACCAGCGAGACGAGCGCCCATGAGCCCTCCATCGCCGTGGCGGACAGGTTGAAGTCCTGGGTCAGCAAGCCCCACAGGATCAGGCAGGCGCCGAGGAAATTGCAGAGGAGCGAGATGGGCCGCTCGGCATCGAGGCGCCCCAGCGCCGCGCCGGCGTAGGCGACCAGGATGATCAGGACGCCGAGGAGACCCGCGGCGTCCGTGAGGCTCATCAGAATGTGCGTTCCTGGTACTGCATGGTGCCCATGTCGTACTTGGCGTTCACCTGGCTGTCGTCCGGCTTACGCACGGTCGAGAAGTTAAGGCCGGTGGACTGGGTGGCGGTCAGGTATTCCCACGACCGGCGGACGCGCTTCAGGCCGTCCGGATCCTGCGGCTGGGTGTAGTTGGCGGTCGGGTCCAGCGGCGGCTGATGCACGAAGGCCCAGACGTTCAGCGCCTTGGCGATCTCGACATCCTGGCCGGTGGGATAGCGCAGCTCAACGTTGCAGACGGTCTTGTTCGAGCCCGTGGGGAACACGATGACCTGGTAGGCCTTGTTCTCGACGCCGTAGGGCTTGGCCCAGGTCTGGTCGCGGCGGTTCAGCTTGAAGCCGTTGGCCTTGGCGATCGCGTCCATCGCCTGGCCGCGGACGACCGGGGCGCAAATCTTCTCCAGCACCTGGATGGCGTCGAAGCCGTAGCCGCTGGTGGGCAGGGTGGGCGGCGGCGGGGCCGGTTCGGCCGGAGCCGGAGCGGGCGTCTCGGCCGCCGGAGCCGGGGCCGGAGCGGCGGGCGCGGGCTGAGCGGCGTCGGTGGCCGGCGCCGGGGCCGGAGTGGCCGGCTGGGCGGCCGGGTCCTGAGCCTGGGCGGCGGTCGCGATGCCGGCGGCGAGGATCAGGCTGGAGAGGGCGATACGCATGGAAGTTCCCCTGACTTTTCGGCCGGCATGAAACTTGAGCAAGGCGCCATAGGCAAGGCCTGACGGCGTCTAATTTACGGCAGTGATTTCTTTGCTTGTCTAGGCAGCTTCTACAGCGTGCTCCGCCAGGATCGTGAGCCCGTCCGGGGTCACGTCGGCGAAACCGCCGCGGACCTCGTAGACCTTGACGCTCCCGTCGTTGTGCACGCGCACGGAACCTTCCTTCAGCGCCGTCATGAACGGAGCATGGCCGGCCAGGACGCCGAAGTCGCCTTCGGATCCCGGTGCGTCCACCTGATCGACGGCGCCCGAGAACAGCTCGCGTTCCGGGGAGACCAGGGAGAAGTGCAGCTTCTCGGCCATGACCCTTAAGCTTCCGCCGCCAGTTGCTCGGCCTTGCGGACCGCGTCTTCGATGTTGCCGACGTTGTAGAAGGCGGGCTCCGGCAGGTGGTCGTACTCGCCGTCCACCAGCGCCTTGAAGGAGCGGATGGTGTCTTCCAGGCTGACCAGCACGCCGGGCGTGTTGGTGAACTGCTCGGCCACGTGGAAGGGCTGCGACAGGAAGCGCTGGATCTTCCGGGCGCGGGCCACGATCAGCTTGTCCTCTTCGGACAGCTCATCCATGCCCAGGATGGCGATGATGTCCTTGAGCTGCTTGTAGGTCTGCAGGGTCTCCTGCACGCGGCGGGCGACCTGGTAGTGCTCTTCGCCGATCACCAGCGGGTCCATGATCCGCGAGGTGGAGTCCAGCGGGTCCACGGCGGGGAAGATGGCCTGGGCGGCGATGTCGCGGCTCAGCACGGTCGTCGCGTCCAAGTGGGCGAACGAGGCGGCCGGCGCCGGGTCGGTCAGGTCGTCGGCGGGCACGTAGATGGCCTGCACCGAGGTGATCGAGCCCTTGGAGGTGGAGGTGATCCGCTCCTGCAGGTTGCCCATCTCGGTGGCCAGGGTGGGCTGGTAGCCCACGGCCGAGGGGATGCGGCCCAGCAGCGCCGACACTTCCGAGCCGGCCTGGGTGAAGCGGAAGATGTTGTCGATGAACAGCAGCACGTCCTTGCCTTCCACGTCGCGGAAGTACTCGGCTTGCGCCAGCCCGGTCAGGGCGACCCGGGCGCGGGCGCCGGGGGGCTCGTTCATCTGGCCGTAGACCAGGGCGCACTTGGAGCCCTCGGTCGAGCCGTTGTTCGCCTTCGGGTCCACGTTCACGTTGGACTCGATCATCTCGTGGTAGAGGTCGTTCCCTTCGCGGGTCCGCTCGCCCACGCCGGCCAGCACGGAGTAACCGCCGTAGGCCTTGGCGATGTTGTTGATCAGCTCCTGCATCGTCACGGTCTTGCCGACGCCGGCGCCGCCG
>Ga0255338_1003674_pt1 | contig 17745 bp, 5 predicted proteins | sample MeOH1_35cm_T4_19_FD_203715 | JGI IMG/M metagenome (GOLD analysis project Ga0255338, IMG submission 203715) | Sandy soil microbial communities from University of British Columbia, Vancouver, Canada - MeOH1_35cm_T4_195 | ecosystem: Engineered > Artificial ecosystem > Sand microcosm > Unclassified ...
GCCGAGGGCAAGTCCAAGGGCGTCAACGTCGTCGAGGAGTACCTGCTCCTGCAGGACGAGATGGACGCCGCCGGCCAGCAGCCCGCGCTGACCATCGGCATGGTCTCCGGACGCGTCTCGCGCCTCAACGGCCAGACCACCGCGATCATGGAGAGCAACGCGGGCCTGGCCTGGAGCATGAACCGGCTCAACACCATCCGCGTCGAGGCCGCCGAGGTCCAGGCGCAGCGCATCCAGAAGGTGGCCTCCGGCCTCTCCGACGCCCACGTCGAGAAGGGGCGGCTCGGCAAGATCAAGACCGCCGCCAACGACGTGCTCGAGGCCGTCGGCCAGCTCAAGCGCGCCAAGGGCGCCGCCGAGATCGGCCTGGCGGAGAAATCCGTCGAGACCGGCATGAAGAACCTGCGCAGCCTCGTCGAATCCGGCGGCCTGCCCGCGGCCGAGGCCGAGGCGGCGAACACCATCCTGGGCGGACTCACGCGCATGACCGAGGCGCTCGCCGAGCGCCCCGCCGCCAACGCCGCGATCCGCGAGATGCGCGCCGGCGAGATGGAGACCGCCTTCGTCAACCAGAGCCGGCTGATGAACCTGACCAACACGACCGAGGGCCTCTCGCGCCTGCCGGCCGAGGCGCGCAAGGCGAAGGTCGCCCTCGAGGCGAAGATCGAGCGCCTGAGCAAGGACATCGCGACGGCCGAGGCCTCCGGCGGCACCGGCGGCCTGCGCCGCGCGACGGTCCTGCGCGACCAGCTCGAGATGGCCCGCATCGAGAAGGCGATGGTGGAGCGCTTCGACGGCATCGACGTCTCCTCGCGCCTGATCAGCATCGACGAGCAGATCGCCTCCATCCGCTCCGGGCTCCTGCCGGCGGAGCGCCTCTCGGTGAACCCGAAGCTCGCCCGCCTCATGCGCGAGTCCATCCAGCTCGAGGCCAAGCCGACGCCCGAATCGGCCGCGCGCAAGGCCGTGGTGGACGGACGCATCGACCAGCTCGTGAAGTCCCTCGGCGCCGGCGACGCGGCGGCGCTGAAATCCTACCGCGCCGAGGTCGGCCGCACCCTGCGCATCGAGAGCCTGGTCGAGAGGACCGAGTCGGCGATCAAGACCGCCAAGGCCTCGGGCAAGCCCGTCGAGGGCCTCGAGGCGCGCCTGACCAAGCTCAACGAGGGGCTTCAGTCCTCGAAGGGCGAGCTGCGCAAGCTCGAGGTGAACCTGGGCGCGGTCAAGTCCACGCCGAAGATGGAAGGCCTCGTCCGCGAGGCCGAGGCGCTCGAGGCGAGCCTGCCGGCCGACCGCCGCGCGGCGCACCAGGAGTACCGGAACCTCCTGGACAAGGTGAACTCTTTGACGGAGCGGATGGGCGAGGCGGACGCGGGCGCCCGCCCGACCCTCGAGGCGGAGCGCGCGACGGCCCGCGGCCGCCTGCGCTCGATCGAGCTCGAGCTGAGCGCGTCGCCGGCCAAGGGCGACCTCGGCGGGACCCTGCGCCGCATCAACATCCTCTCCTCGGAGGCCGGCCGCCTGGAGCGGCAGATCACCGCGTCCGAGGCGAAGGGGGAGAGCGCGGGCGCCCTCAAGTCCGAGCTCAAGGCCGCGCGCCGCGAGGAGATCGCCCTGCGCCGCGAGGCCCGCACGGAGATCATGAAGCGCTTCGACGAGGCCGGCAACGACATCGTCAAGCTGACGCGCGAGGGCACCCCCGGGTGGGACGCTAAAGCGAACCGCCTGCTCGAGCAGCGCCGCGCCCTGCAGGAGGCCTACGCGGGCGACGAGAGCGCGATGTACACCGCCTACCGCGAGATGAAGGAGAGCACGCGCCCGATCGGCGAGAACCCGCGCCTGACGGAGAAGCCGTACGAGGTCCCCGGCGGCGAGGGCATGGAGCCCGGCGCGGCCCTCAAGCGCGCCGACTTCCTCATCTCCCGCGCCCGCGAGATCGAGGCGAAGGCGAAGGGCGGCGGGCCGGGCCGCCTCGAGTCGGAGCTGCACAAGTCGCGCGTGGAGATCGAGGGGCTGTCCGCGGCCAAGGACTCCCCGGAGTTCTTCGCGGCGATGGACCGCATGCGCAAGCTCGAGGGCGAGCTGCTGCGCGCCGACAGCTTCCACACCGCCGACGTGATGCTCCGTCAGATCGACGGCGCCGGCTTCCTGGGCTTCCTGCCGAGCATGCCGAAGTTCCTCTGGCAGGCGGCGACCGGCAAGCTGCCCTCGGCCCCGACCGAGAGCATGGGCCTGACCCGCTATCACGCCGCGAAGATGCTCAAGGCCCTGGCCAACGACCCGATGATGCCCGCCCATCAGCGCGACAACCTGATGTGGTCGTACGTCGGCTCGATGATCCTGCCCAAGGGCCTGACCGGGCGCGGCTCCTACATCCGCTCCGAGATCATCAACATGGTCCAGGGCTTCCACGACAGCGCCGCCGGCGTGCGCGTGGACAACAAGACCGGCCGCTTCAACGTCGTGCACAACGGCCAGTGGTTCGAGTCGATGGACAACGCCTCCCGCCGCTGGTGGGAGCTCGAGTACGGCACGGACCTGACCCTGCCGTACACCCACAACTCGATGTCCACGATCAAGGACGTCACCACCAACAAGAAGTCCTACTTCATCTCGCTGTCGGGCACCTCCGGCAACAAGTTCGAGGCCCATCTGCGCGCCAACAAGATCTCCGTCGTCGGCGAGGGCTCGGCGATGCCCAAGAACGTCCTGCTCGAGGTCGTCTCCACCCCCGAGCAGCGCCTGGCGCGCGTCACCCGGACTTTGGACATGCAGAAGGCCGCCACCGCCGACCAGGTCGTCCTGCGCGAGACCGACGTCATCCCGTCCGCCGCGAAGAAGGGCATCGAGGAGTACATGGCCCAGCGCGGCATGAAGCTCGACGACCCCCAGGTCATCAAGATCAGCGACGTCCCCGGCAAGGCGGCCCAGGACTACCTGCACGGCATCCGCATGACGCAGAAGAACACCGGCCTGATCGTGCTCAGCGTCTCCGACACCCGCGCCCTGCGCAAGGTCGAGGCCGAGCTGAAGAAGGCCGGCGTCCAGCAGAACGAGATCGCCAAGGTGTTCGCCGACACCGAATACCTGCGCCTGAACGTGCCCGAGGCGAACGTCCTCAAGCAGATGAACATCGAGGGCCTGAACACCGGGCAGGTCAAGGTCCTCATCCTCGACACCCGCGTCGGCGGCCGCGGCCTCGACCTCAACTTCAAGGGCGAGCGCAACTCCACGAAGCCCGGCGCCTTCCGCGGCTACACGACCTTCGACATGCTCGTGCTCGGCCCGGAGGAGATGTCGGCCGTGCACATGATCCAGGCCATGGGCCGCATCGACACCGGCCGCACCTTGAGCCGCGCGCCGCGCCAGTTCTCCCTGCTCATGGACATCCAGACCGCGAAGGCGGAGTCGGTGTTCCGCAACATGTTCGAGGTCGACCCTTTCTTCCTCGAGATGCGCAAGGACCCGGCGTACCAGGATTTCGCCCGCAAGAAAGGCGGCCGGATCGACTGGCACTCGCTCAACGATTACATCCTCAGCCGCGCCAACGACGGCACCGGCGAGGGCCAGCTCCTGGCCCAGCGCGCCGACAAGGCCGTGCGCGAGAGCCTGGGCCGCCGCAACCTCGAGGTCGAGGAGAACCTGCTGCGGCAGTCCAACGTGCTCACCGACGCGCCCACCACGCAGAGCAAGAACCCCGCGCTCGACCGCATCCGCTAGGCCCCGGGGCCGCTCTCGCCGGCCAACTGTTTCCGGAAACAGCTAGAATCACCCATGCCTTCCTGGAACGAAGTCGAAGCGCGCCTGGCCAAGCTCGGCGTGCGCCCCGGGGACCTGACGGAGACCTTCACGCGCTCCGGCGGCGCGGGCGGCCAGAACGTCAACAAGGTGGAGACCGCGGTGCAACTCACGCATCTCCCGTCGGGGATCTCGGTCCGCTGCTCCGAGGAGCGCTCCCAGGGCCAGAACCGCCTGATCGCGCGCGCGCGCCTGGCCGACCGCCTGGAGGGCCTGGCGCGCGACCGCGCCGCCCGCCTGCGCCACGACGCCGAGAAGGCTCGCCGGGCCAAGCGCGGCCGCTCCCGGAACTCGAAGAAGATCACGGTCGAGGCCAAGCGCCGTCGCTCGAGCGTCAAGCAGGGCCGCGGCTCGTGGCGAGGAGACGACTGATGGCCCATGCTCTCGACGCCGTGCGCTTCCTCCTGTCCGACACCGACCCCGCCAAGCTCGGCGCCAGCCTGGCCGAGGTGGCCTTCGTCGGCCGCTCGAACTCGGGCAAGAGCACGATGATCAACGCCCTGTGCCGCAAGGACCTCGCCCGCACCTCGAGCACCCCCGGCCGCACGCGCACGATCAACGTCTACGAGGCCGCGCCCCAGCGCCGCATCGTCGACCTCCCCGGCTACGGCTTCGCCACCGGCCCCGCCGCCTCGCGCGAGGGCTGGGGGGCGATGATCGAGGGCTACCTCATGGGGAGCAAGACCTTGGCCGGCATCTTCGTGCTCGTGGACGCGAAGCTGGGGCCGACCAAGCTCGACCTGGAGATGCTGAACTGGCTCCAGGCAGAGAGGCTGCCCTGGCGCGTCGTGGCCACCAAGGTGGACCAGGTCAAATCGTCCCGTTCCTTCGTCCGCCGCCGCGAGGTAGCCCAGCTCGTCGGGATGACGCCCGAGGCCCTGGCCTGGGTCAGCTCCCAGGAAGGCACGGGCATCGTCGAGCTGCGCAACGAGGTGGCGCGCCTGATCGGCGTCGCAGGACAGAAATCCTAGAAACGGACTATCCTCAAGGATAGTCGCCAAGAGAGGCTGACATGACCGCGATCCGCCTGATCCCCCCGCTGCTCGTCCTGCTCGCCGTGTCCGCTTACGCCGCCCCGGCGGCGGCCCCCGCCGACCCCAACCTGTGGCTCGAGGACATCGAGGGCAAGACGGCGATCGACTGGGTCAAGGAGCGCAACAAGACCTCCCTCGCGGAGCTCGAGGGGGACAAGCGCTACGAGCCGCTGCGCCAGGAGATGCGCGCCATCCTCAACGCCTCGGACAAGATCGCCTGGCCCTCGTGGCGCGGCGGCATGGTCTACAACTTCTGGCAGGACGCGGAGCACGTGCGCGGCCTGTGGCGGCGCGCGACGCTCGTCGAATACCGCAAGAAGGACCCGAAGTGGGAGATCGTCCTCGACGTGGACAAGCTCGGCAAGGACGAGGGCGAGTCATGGGTCTATAAAGGCGCCTCCTGCCGCGCTCCGCAGTACACGAAGTGCCTCCTCAACCTCTCCCGCGGCGGCAAGGACGCCGTCGTCGTGCGCGAGTTCGACGCCGCCCGTTCGACCTTCGTCGCGGGCGGCTTCGCCATCCCCGAGGCCAAGCACCGCCTCGAGTGGCTGGGCGACGACGAGCTGCTCGTCGGCTCCGACTTCGGCCCCGGCACCTTGACCAAGTCCGGCTACCCGCGCACCATCCGGCGCTGGGTCCGCGGCGTCGCCTTGTCCTCGGCCCCGACGGTCTTCGAGGGGCTCGAGTCCGACGTGTCGGTCGATCCGGCGTCCTTCGAGAACGAGAGCGGCCGTTTCGTCATGATCCAGGTCGCCAAGACCTTCTTCGAGACCGAGTACCACCGCATGACGCCCGACGGGAAGTTCCGCCGCCTCGCCCTGCCGCTCGACACCGAGATCGAGGACTGGGACGGCAAGCGCCTGTTCGTGCGCGTGCTCAAGGACTGGACGGTCGACGGCGCCACGCGCAAGGCCGGCTCCTTGATCTCCATCCCCGACGACGCCTACGACGCGAAGGACCTCGCCGGCAAGGTCGAGACCGTCTATTTCCCGAACTCGCGTTCCTCGTTGGCCTCCGCCTTCTTCATCCAGGGGACCTTGCACCTCCTGATCCGCGAGAACGTCGTCACCCGCCTCTACACCGCCGAGCGCGAGGGCGCAGTGTGGACGAGGACTATGGTCCCCCTGCCCGACAACGGGACCATCGGCATCGCCGCCGCCGATCCCTACCGGCCCGAGCTGTTCGTCAGCTACACCTCCTTCCTCGTCCCGTCCACCCTCACGATGATCCCGAAGCCCGGCGCCGCGCCCGAGGTCCTGAAGAGCCTGCCGCCGCGCTTCAAAGCAGACGGCCTCGAGGCGACGCAGCTCGAGGCGAAGAGCGCCGACGGGACCATGGTCCCCTACTTCCTGGTGCGCCGCAAGGACGCGCCGGTCGACGGGACCGCGCCGACCCTGCTGTACGGCTACGGCGGGTTCCAGGCCGTGTACGGCCCGTTCTATCTCGAGACCGCGGGCAAGGCCTGGCTCGAGCGCGGCGGCGCCTACGCGCTCGCCAACATCCGCGGCGGAGGGGAGTTCGGCCCCGCCTGGCATCAGGCCGCGCTCAAGAAGAACCGCCCGCGCGCCTACGAGGACTTCGAGGCCGTGGCCCAGGACCTGATCGCGCGCAAGCTCACCAGCTCCCGGCGCCTGGGCATCATGGGCGGCAGCAACGGCGGACTGCTCGTGGGTGCTTCGATGACGCGCAAGCCGGAGCTGTACCGCGCCGTCGTCTGCCAGGTGCCCTTGCTCGACATGATGCGCTACCACAAGCTCCTCGCCGGCCATAGCTGGATGGGCGAGTACGGCGACCCCGAGGGGGAGGAGCGCGAGGCGATCCTGGGCTACTCTCCCTATCAGAACCTCAAGAAGGGAATCGCCTACCCGCGCGCCTTCTTCGTGACCTCGACGAAGGACGACCGCGTCCACCCCGGCCACGCCCGCAAGATGGTCGCGCGGATGCGCGAGCTCGGGCAGGATCCGCTTTACTACGAGAACATCGAGGGCGGCCACGGCGGCGCCGCGGACCTCGAGCAGCGCGCCAAGCGCACGTCCCTCGAGTACACCTACCTGTACCGCAGCCTGATCGACTAAAGGTAGAATCAGCGCATGGGTAAGCTCACCGGCGTCCGCGACAGGCTTCTCTTCGTCCTCGCTTTGCTCGTGGCCTGCCTGGCGACCGGGACCGCCGGCTACCACCTCATCGAGGGCTGGTCGCTGTTCGACTCCCTGTACATGACGGTGATCACCATCGGGACCGTCGGCTATGGCGAGACGCATCCGCTGAGCCACGGCGGCCGCGTGTTCACGATGTTCATGATCGTGGGCGGGATCGGCCTGTTCACGTACGGCTTCACCGCGATCACCGCCATCGTCGTCGAAGGAGAGCTCGCCAAGGCGTTCAGGAGAATGAGGATGGAACAGAACATCGCGCACCTGTCCGATCATTTCATCATCTGCGGGGCCGGCCACACCGGCGGCGTCATCTGCGCGGAGCTGCGCAAGACCGGACGCGACTTCGTCGTCGTGGACCGCGACCCCGTCGCCATCGCCACGCTCTCCCAGCGCCTCGGCTTCGACGTCCTCAACATCGTCGGCGACGGCTCCGACGACGCCGTCCTGCGGGCCGCGGGCGTCACGCGGGCGGCGGGCGTCTTCGCCGTGCTAGCCACCGACCAGGACAACGCCTTCGTCGTGCTCTCCGCCAAGGGCCTCAACCCGAAGACCAAGGTCCTGGCCTGCCAGAAGTCCCTCGGCGTGCGCGATAAGCTGCTGCGCAGCGGCGCCGACGGCGTCGTCGACCCCGAGTTCATCGGCGGCCTGCGCCTGGCCTCCGAGATGATCCGCCCCGTCACGGTCGGCTTCCTGGACTCGATGCTGCGCAACAAGGACTCCCACTTCCGCTTCGACGAGATCTCCGTGCCCTCGGACTCGCCCGTCATCGGGCACGCCGTGGGCAAGATCAAGGGCGGCGAGGGCGGCTGCCCGCTCGTCGTCGCCGTCGTCGCCGCGGGCTCCAACGAGTACGAGCTCAACCCGCCCGTCGACCGCCCCGTGCGCGCCGGCGACCGCCTCGTCATCCTCGGCGAGACCGAAGCCCTCGGCGGCCTTCGCAAGCGCGTCCTGAGCTGACCCTAACCATTAAAAGCCTGGCACTCGGACGCGAATTATGCTAGGATGTCCGCACCATGGGACGACCTAAACGAATCCAGTACGCCGGCGCCTGCTACCTCGTCATACTGCAGGGCAACAACCGGCAGGACCTCTTCCTCTCCAACCAGGACCGCCGCCAGTTCCTCGCCTTGCTCAAGCAGTACAAGGAGCGCCACGGCCTCGAGGTGTTCGCCTACAGCCTCCTCGGCAACTCGGTCAACCTCCTCATCGAGACCTCCCAGGCCAACCTCTCCGCCGTGATGCAGGGCTTCAACACCCAGTACACGAAGTACTTCAACGCGGCCCACAACGCCGTCGGGCACGTGTTCCAGGGCCGCTACAAGGCCTACATCGTCGACAAGGACACCCACCTCGCCGAGATGACCCGCTACGTCCACCTCGCCTGCGTCCGCGACGCCCTGAAGGACAAGCCCTGGCGCTACCAGTGGTCCTCCTGCGCCGCCTACGTCGAGGCCGAGCACAAGGAGCCGCTCGTCGACTCCGACCTGGTGCTGCGAAAGTTCGGCAACGGCCGCCTGAAGCAGTCGGTCCGCTACCTCCAGTACATCAAGGACCGCATGAAGACCGCCGGCGACCAGACCTTGCCCGTCATGGGCGGGGTGGCCATCGGGGGGGAGGCGTTTCTGAACAAGCTGGCGGCTCACAGCGAGCGTCCTTCGATACCCCGTTTGGTCCCCGTCGAGGCCGCCCGCAAGATCATCGCCGAGGTGGCCGGCCGCCACGGCCTCACCGAGGAGAAGATCCTCGGCCGGGTGCAGTGGCGCGAGGTCTCCGCGGTCCGCCGCGAGGCCATCCACCGGGTCTGGAAGGAGACCCGCATGGGCGTTTCCGAGTTGGCCCGCCTGTTCCAGCGCACCCCCAGCGCGATCAGCCAGTTGATCCGGTCCTTGGAGACCGGATCGCCGTCGATGAACTGAAAAAAGGCTGATTTTACTTTAATTCCTTAAAGCCTGGCACCCAGGGGTCCTTAGTCCCAAGGACCCCTGGGCCATAAAATAAGCCCTTTTTGGGCCCCCGAGGGGCTGACAATACGGGGAAGTGGGTATAAGCTATAGGAAGTGACCCCTCGCTCCCTGCGCTTATTGGGACGGAAAATCACGGCGGCCGCGCTCGCGGCCGCCCTCGTGCTGTCCGGGTCCGGCCCCATCTACGCCCAGGAGATCCGCGCGATCTCGGGCCAGGCCAAGGCGCCGGGCTACGCCGGCGAGGCGGGCGCGCTGGCCCTGCCGAAGGTCCTCTCCCCGCTCTCGCCCTCGGCGTTCAACGCCTCCCTGACGCCGTCCTTGCCGGTGCTCTCGGCGCCCTCGCTCGCGCCGTCGGCGCCGGCCCTCGGCGGCCACGCGCGCACGCTCCCGGCCCTCGCGAGCCCGTCCTTGGTCCCGGCGGCTCCCGCGCCCGTCGCGCCGCTCGCGCCCGTCGGACGCCTCGCCGCGCTCAAGGCGCTGGTCTCCGGGCCGGCCCCCGTCACTCCCGACCGCCCGGCCCTCCCTTCCCTCGGCTCCGCGAAGGCGCCCGTCAAGGACTCCGGCGCCGTCCTGCCCGCCGAGGCGACGGCCGGCGACGCCAAGGATTTCGCCGACGCCGCGTTCCGCCGCCTCCACGGCGAGGCCGGCGCCTCGGTCTCGGGCTCCGCCCCCGCCGTCGCCGCCGCTCCCGGGACCCGGAGCTGGAAGCAGCGCCTCGGCCTGGCCGCCGCCTCCGTCGTCGCGGGCGGGGCGCTGGCCCTGCCTCACGGCGGCACGCACGCCGCCGGGGCCCTGCCGCCCGTCGATGTCGCGTCGGGCGCGAACCTCTCGGTCATCGGCCAGTACCTGGGCCAGGCGGGATATTGGATCGGCAACGCCTTGGCGTTCGTGTTCCCGATCCCCGAGGTGTTCAAGGCGATCAAGAGCGGGAAGGTCTCGGTGCCGGCCTGGCGCGCGGGCATCCTCGTCACCGCGAGCCTGGCCCTCGGGCTCGTCAACGCGACCGTGGCCGGCATGCCGTTCTGGGGGATCCAGAACACCTTCGCCGCCGCGGCCATGCTGCTCGCCTGGCCCGCTGCGAAGTGGGGCAAGAAGGCCGCCGGCGAAGCGGGCGCGCTGAGCGGCAAGAAGTCGGCCGTCGCGACCGTCGTGACCTCGCTCGTCGCTTTGGCCGCGGCCGCGGCGATGTACTACGGGGCCGCCGCGGTGGTGCCGGCGGCGCTGGCGGCGGCGTTCGGCGCGGCCGCGGTCGCCAACGTGACCTTCGGCATCATGGCCGCCACGGGCGGCGCGTTCTTCCTGCTCTTCCTGCCCGACATCATCTCCATCGTGCGCGGGCGCGCGCCGAACGGCTTCACCCCCGGCTTCTCCTTGCTGTTCCTGCTCGCCTCGCTCGGCTTCGTGGTGTGGACGGGACATCTCGCCTGGATCGCCGAGCCGGGCTCGCCCCAAGCCGCCCAGTACGGCTTGTACGCCGCGCTCAACGCGGCCTATGTCCTCGTCTCCGGCGCCAGCTGGTGGATCGGCCGGCGCGCGGCGAAGCCCGTCGTCGTCCCGCCCGCCGCGGAGGTCTCCGGGCCCGCCGCCGAGGTCCCCGAAGCGGGGCCCTCCCGCGCGCCTCCGTCCCGCTTCGAGGGCCTGGCCGCGGCGGAATCCCGCGCCCACTCCTCCGCCCGGGCCCGCGCGGGCAATGTCCGCCTCCTGCGCGTCGGCGTCGACCTCAAGAGCTCCGGCCCCCGCTGGGTCTTCGCCTTCCACGCTCCCGCCAAGGGACAGATCCTGACCTACGGCCCGAACGGCGTCGAGGCCCGCGAGTTCCGCGGCGCCGAGCGCCCGGCGATGATCCATCCCGAGGAGCTGTCCGCGGTGGATCTCGAGGCCCGCCTCGCCGCTCTCGCCGAGAAGGACCCCGCCTTCAAGCCCGTGCGCGCCGAGATCGTCGCTCTGGGCAAGGGCGGCTTCAAGGTCTACGGCTACGACTCCAAGAACAACTCGCGCGAAATGCCTTTGGCCTTGCCGGTCGTCGAGGCCGCTCCGGTCGAGGTTCCGGCCCCCGTCGTCGAGCCGGAGCCCGTCCCCGAAGCGCCGGCTCCCGTCGCGGAAGAGCCGGTCGCCGAGACCCCGGCGGATTCGCCTGCGGCGAATCCCGAGAAGCCCGTGACGACGGCCGCCTCCGAGGATGCGGAGCCGGCCCTGCCGCGCAGCTGGAAGCGCTTCCCGGCCGAGGCGCGCGAGGCGACGAGCGCGGCGATGCTCGCCGCCAAGGCCGAGGCGCAGACGCGCGCGCGCGCGCTGGCCCCGGACGCCCGGCTCGTGAGCGTGGCGATCAACCTGTCGGACCCGCGCTCGCACTGGATCTTCATCTTCCGCTCGGACAAGCGCAACGAGGAGCTGACGGTCTGGACGAAGCGCGTGGCCGTGCGCAAGCTCGGCTTCCGGCCGACGAAGGCCCCGACCCTCTGGGACACGCGCCTGGGGTCGGTCGGCCCGCTCGACCGCGCCTACGCCGCCCTCAAGAAGGCCAACCCCCGGTTCCGCCCGGTGCGCGTCGAGGTGGACCCGGCGTGGACCGGGGCCGCCTCCTACCGCTTCCTCGACGCCTTCGGCCGGGCGGCCTTCGTCGGCGCCGACGGCAAGCCCGTCTTCGACGCCCCGGCCCTGCCGGTCACGGCTGACGCCAAGCCCCCGAAGAGCTTCGAGAACCTGCCCGAGGACGCCCGCGGCGCCGACGGCAAGTCCCTGCTGGCCCTCAAGGCCCAGGCGCAGGCCCGCGCCCGCGCGATCTCTCCCGACGCGCGCCTCGTGAAGGTCGCCATCAACCTCGACGACTCCCGCTCGCACTGGATCTTCGTGTTCCGCTCCGACAAGAGCCGCACCGAGCTCACGGTGTGGTCGAAGCGCATCGAGACGAAGCGCCTGCGCCCCGGCACGCGCCGCCTCCCGACCCTCAACGACGCCCGCCTCGAGAAGGTGGACTCCGTCGCCGTCGCCTACGCGGCGCTCAAGGCCGCCAAGCCCGGCCTCAAGCCCGTCCGCCTCGAGCTGATCCCGACCTGGAAGGGGGACGCCTCCTGGTCCTTCAAGGATTCCCGCGGCCGCGGCACCGCCGTCGCCGCCGTGGCCAAGCCCGCCGCGCCGGCCCCGAAGCCCGAGCTTCCGGACGAGCGCGGGCCCCCGGCGGATTCGCCTCCGGCGAATCCCCCCGAGACGACCCAGCCGGCACCGATTCCTCCCGCGACGCCGGCTCCCGAGATACCGAAACCGGAAGTGCCGAAGCCCGAAGAGCCCTCCTTCCCCGGCCCCCGCGTCGCGCCCAAGCACATCTACGAGGATTTCCTGGGCTTCCGCACCGTCAAGGGCGTCCGCCACGACCCCACCCTCAAGCCCCTCCTGAAGATCGAGAGCATCGACCAGGTCATCGACCAGATCTCGCGCCAGTTCAACATCAAGCGCGAGCGCGTCATCGAGCTCGGGGTCAAGTACCGCCTCAACGAGTTCAGCCCGCTCGAGTCGTGGATCGGCGTCTACGACCGCCTGCAGGCCGCCAACCGCGACCAGTTCAAGCGCTACGACTCGAAGAAGTACAACGGCTGGAAGAGCTTCCGCGAGCTGGCCAACAAGACCTACGCCCCCGGCTGGAAAGGAGCGCTGCAGCGCGCGCTCGAGTTCCACAAGCACTTCATCGGCGCGGCGGTGCGCTTCCCGTACCACCTGTTCGACATGTTCATCTTCGGCTACTTCCGCCAGGCGATCTCCTTCGAGTTCCGCCACTCGACGGAGGACTTCATGGCCCTGTCGGACAAGGACAAGTTCGCCGAGCAGTGGCTCGAGTCCTCGATGCGCACCGACGCCTTCGACGGCGCGGGCAAGCTCGCCGGGCTCAAGGCCAAGTCGTGGTACCGCGCGGTCAACCGCTGGTTCATCGTCCCGGTCGCGGCCCCGCTGACGACCTTCCTCGCTCGCCGCCTCACGCTCGCGGTCATGAGCGCGGTCGCGATGGGCCTGCTCGGCGCGTTCGCGCCCGTCCTGCCGCTGTCCTTCGCCCTGACCTCCATCCCGGTGCTCGGCCCCGCGATCGTCGCCGTGCTCAACGGCCTGCCCGTCGCCGTCGCCGCGGTGCCCTTCATCGGCGACGCCCTGGCGCCCGTCGTCGGGGCCGCGGTCGCGGCGCTGGCCAAGGACCTGATCCTCGGGCCGCTGCTCAACACCTTGATCCTGTCGACCTTGCTGACCTTCCCGGCGGCGGCGCGGGAGCGCATCGCCAAGCTGCGCGACGACGCCCCGCTGTCGAGCCTGCCGGTCAAGGGGCTGATCGTGGCCGTGCTGGGCGCGGCGATCTCCTGGGAGTTCTGGAAGGCCAACCTCAAGTCGTTCCTCGGCCTGGTCACCGTCGGCGCCGAGATCGAAGGCATCATGACCTACGCGGGCACCATCGACGCCGCGATCGACCCCGGGTTCAAGGCCGTGACGGGCAGAGAGCTCCATCTGTTCCACAACATCGGCGCGGCCGTCGAGCGGCCGGAGGGCGACAGCCCGATCCCGTTCGGCGGCGCCATCACCTGGGGCAACACGCTCCTCTATAAGCTCCAGGCCCTGGCCGGCTTCAACATCTCCGACGCCGTGATGAACACGACCTTGATGGCCAAGGGCGCGGTGACGGGCGAGAGCGCCCGCGACCTGCCGATGGCCATGCTGTCCGCCCAGGGCCTCATCGCCGCCGCGAGCGAGCGCACGCCCGAGCAGGCGAAGGGCCTGCCCTTCGACCCCGACCTGTGGAAGCTGCCGATGGACCAGGTCATGGCGCGGATCAAGGAGCTGTCCGGCCAGGCCGGGCACCTCGAGGCCGAGATCGCCGCGGTCAAGGACCATCGCGTCCGCCTCCTGTCCGAGCTCGGTGACAAGCAGGCCCAGCTCGAGCGGCTCCAGAAGCTGAGCCGCCCCGTGACGCCCGAGGAAAAAGCCGAGCTCGCCCGCCTGGAGGCCGCGCTCGCGACCAAGGCGGACGAGGTCGAGGTGCGCGAGAAGCTGGCGGAGCGCCGCGACCTGCTGACCCCGCCGAGCGACGCGGACGCCCTGGCGCGCCTCGAGGCCCTGCAGAAGGAGTTCTCCGGCCTGACCCCGCCGCCCGACCGCAACGGCTACTGGGAGGACCTGGCCGCGCAGGACGCGTCGATGAAGGCCCTGTCCCAGCGCCTGGCGGACTACGCCGAGGGCCGCGCCGCCTCCGCGCCCCCCGGCGTCGCCTCCACCTTGAACCCCGAGGTGCGCGACAGGATCGCCAAGCTCGTCGGAGAGATCGAGGTCCTGCGCGTCGAAGCCAAGGGAGAGGTCGCCCAGCGCGACGCCACCTCCCAGCTCCTCGCCTCGTCGAACCGCGTGCGCAACGCCGCCCTGCGCGAGCGCCGCGACGGCAAGGACATGCTCCGCTTCCACACCGACATGGCCAAGCTCGCGAGCGTGATGGACCTGGCTCTGTCGCTCAACGAGATCAACGCCGCCCAGGCCGCGATCAAGGAGATGATGGACCTGCTCGAGGCCAAGCGCGCGAAGATCGCGGCCTCCCGCGCGCAGAACCAGCAGAACCAGGGCGGCGCCGACCAGAACGCGGGCAACACCGCGCAGTGGCGCGACGAGATCAACCGGGACATCGCCTCCGACGACAAGACGCTGAAGGACCTCGCCGACTCCGAGGCCAAGGCGGGCATGGTCGCGACGACCCTCGGCTCCTTCCAGACCGACATGCGCGCCTTCATCGACGGCGTCAACGCCCAGGACCGGGGCCAGAGCGCGGACGCGGCGACGGAGTACCAGCGCCGCATCGACCTGCTGCCGCGCATCAAGGAGTGGCGCATCAACGGCGGCAACCCGAACGACCCCGACGCCTTCTCGATGAAGAAGTTCAACGAGAACCTCGCCGAGGTCGACGACAACATCACGAAGGCCCAGGCCGGCCTCGGCCGCCTCGGGACCATGCCGGTCGAGTACGCGGGCGTGCTCGTCGTCGAGGTCCCCGGCCCCACGGTCTCGGTGAGCAACCCGACGCCGGAGCAGACGCGGCAGATCCTGGCCGACCGCAAGGTCTACTGGCAGGGCAAGAAGGCGGACTTCGGCTCCTCGCTGGCGACCGTCGAGCGGATGCTCGACGGCGGCAACACGCGCACCGTGATCGACGAGTTCGGCGACCCGCACCCCGAGTCCCTGCCGCGCTGGAAGGCCCAGTCGCAGACCGAGATCTCCGACGCGCGCGCCGCCCTCAACGCTTATCTGACCCGCCTCGACGCCAACGCGGCCAACATCAACCGCGTGGCGGGCTCGAACATCCCGATGCTGTCGGGCCTCGGCCTCGTCCAGCTTCAGGACGCGATCAAGAACTACGGCGACAGCCTCAAGGCCGTCCGCTTCCCGGAGGGCGACACCCTCGCGGGCCATACGGCGATGATGGACCTGGTGAACTCCGCCAAGCTCACGCCCCACGCCGCGCGCGAGATCATCCGCTGGTCGAAGGCCGACGCGACCGTGACCGCGATCGACGACGCGACCGCGAACGTCCTCCCCAAGGCCCGGACCGGCCTGCAGGGCGTGGTGACCATGCTGGACCAGGTGCTCGCGGACGTGGACGCGGACCTCGCGTTCGTGAACACCGGGGCGGGCGGGGGGCAGGCCCTCATCGACCGCAAGACCGCCCTCCTGCGCGACAAGATCATCCCCGCGCTCCAGGGCGCCAAGTCGATGCTGACCGACACCTTGATCCCGTACCAGCAGAAGTCCATCGACCAGGTCTCGGCCGCGGACAGCGACTACTTCAAGCTCTACGACTCGAAGAAGACCGTGATCACGGAGGCCGTCAAGCTCAACAACCGCACCATCCCGTGGGCGTTCGCGACCTTCGGCGCGGCGGACGGCAATCAGGCGGAGGCGCGGCAGAAGATCGGCGAATGGCGGCACAAGCTCCAGAAGAACCTCGACGGCTACGACGACGCCGAGGGCCACCACAAGGGCATCCACGAGTTCCAGGTCGAGATGGCCAACCGCAAGGACGCCAATTTCGCCGGGACCGAGGTCGTTTATGGGGAAACCCAGCCTTTCAGCCTGCCTAAGAAGATCGCCCAGTACACCGCCGAGCGCGCCCAGCGCGCGGAGCAGATCAACACGCAGGACGGGCAGATCAACGAGATCATCGGCAAGATCGAGACCATTTCCAAGGGTAAATTTCCGATGTCCCAATATCGCCTGCCGGTCGGCGTGACGCCGGACGCCGCGGGGGTGGCCCGCGTGCAGGCGGCCGTGGACTCGGACGCGATCACGAAGCTCGTGGACCGTCTCAAGGCGGTGGCCGACCAGGCGCAGGCGGGGGCGGCCAGCATCGACCTCGGCGGCAGCGGCGGGGACGGCACCGTCCCCTCCGGCACCCAGCCGGCGATCACGGTGTCGGAGAACCAGCAGATATCCCTGCTCGCGCTCGAGGCCGCCAAGCGCCTCGTGCCCACGAGCCTCAACCAGCCCGACAGCGCGCCGGCCGCCTACGCGATCGCCCGTCTGCTGTACTCGGACTCGGTGATCAAGGCCGCCAACGACGGCCTCACCGTGCAGGTGCCGGCCGCGGAGCGCTTCCTGACCCGGGTCTCGTCGGTCCTCGGCGACGCGATCGCCGACATCCCGAAGGACGAGGCCTACGCCTCCTCCAACGGCACGAGCGAGACCGGCGAGCAGGTCCTCGCGCGCAAGATCCGCGTGTTCTCCTCCATCGACGCGGTCCTCATCGAGGGCATGGACTTCTTCCGCCTCAAGCAGACCTGGAACCGCGACCGCTTCGGCAGCGTCGACAGCGTGCAGAACTACTACGACTCGCTGCACGACATCTACAGCGGCGGCCAGACGGCCAACGACAACGAGGTCGAGGCCCTGGACACGATGCAGGAGGCCCTGCGCAAGACGATGACCGACCTCGAGGACAAGCGGGTCAAGATCTCCTCGTGGCTGAGCCAGCTGAACCCCAAGGAGAAGAGCGCGCTCAACAACGTCAGCGAGGACATCTCCCGGATCATGGACAAGACGCGCGCGGTCCTCGAGTCCAACATCGACTGGCACCGCCTGCAGGACCAGCTGAGCCGCTCCCGCGAGATCCTCCAGTCCCAGTTCTCCCAGATCGACGACAAGCAGAACGAGCTGGCCGCGCTCCTCAACGACCCGAGGAACCCCGTGCAGGACCAGCTCGATCCCGCGCTCGTGCGCCGCATCGAGGCGCTGCGCCTCGGCCGCGGCGGCTGGGCCAACGACGGCACCAAGACCGACCCGGCGTCCCTCGTCATCCGCAAGTCGGAGTACGGCGCCTTCGTGGACGCCCTCCTCGGGCTGGTCACTCAGGGCGCGCAGAGCTCGGCCATGGAGGTCGCCGCGATCAAGGAGGACCTGCTCCGCAACCCGCAGGGCCTGGCGTCCTTGATCCCCAACTCCAAGGTGCTGGAGTTCGGCGACACCGCCGACGGCTTCTACCTGGTCTACCAGTCGAAGTTCGCGGTCCCGCACGGCCTCGACACGAGCTCGTGGGTGACGCTCGGCAACATCGGCAAGGTGTTCGGCAGCAACGTCAGCGTCTCCGGCTACCAGCTCGCCAGCCCGCCCAGCTCCAACGGCGAGAACGCCCCCTACGGCGACAAGGGCGTCGAGGTCCAGGTCGAGACGCTCCAGGGCAAGAACTGGGTCAACTACCTCAACGTCGACATGCACCGCTTCGCCTTCGACATCCCGGCCGACAACAGCGTCAAGACCGGCGCCGGCGAGAGCCGCATGATG
>Ga0255338_1003675_pt1 | contig 17743 bp, 18 predicted proteins | sample MeOH1_35cm_T4_19_FD_203715 | JGI IMG/M metagenome (GOLD analysis project Ga0255338, IMG submission 203715) | Sandy soil microbial communities from University of British Columbia, Vancouver, Canada - MeOH1_35cm_T4_195 | ecosystem: Engineered > Artificial ecosystem > Sand microcosm > Unclassified ...
GGCCAAATCGAGGCCGATCGTGCTAATCTCCATCGCGGGTGGCTCCTTTGCTCGTGGACGCTCTGACAGCTTCCACACTTTGGCACCTAGATGCCGGGAGCGGGAGCCATCCACCCCATCTGCTTTCATGGCGGAGTGGGCAAATATTGGGGCCGCTATTCGGACGAGAGGCTGCTGAGCTGGACCGACTGGATCGTCGCGCAGTCACGTTCAGGGCGCGCGGTCTGGGCCTATTTCAACAACGACATCCACGCCCACGCGATCCAGGATGCGCTGACGTTGCGGGCGATGGTCGCGCAGGCAGGCGCGACCCGATCAGCCGAGCAGATCTGAAAAGGCGGCGACCGCGGCGCGCGGCCCCTCAGGATGCCCCCAGACCGATCCGCAGACCGCGAGGAAGTCAGCGCCCGCCTCGATCAAGGGCCGGGCATTGTCCGGCGTGATGCCGCCGATCGCGACGCACGGAATTTCGAACAATGCCGACCACCAGCCGAGGATCGAAGGGTCCGGACGGTGCACCGCCTCCTTGGTCGTACTGGGGAAGAACGCGCCGAACGCGACATAATCGGCGCCGGCCTCGCCCGCTTCCATCGCCAAGTGCCGGCTGTCGTGGCAGGTCACGCCGATCTGCGCCGCGGGGCCGAGCAGCGCGCGCGCCTCACGCGGATCGCCGTCGCCTTGGCCGAGATGCACGCCGTCGGCGCCGCACGCCTTGGCGAGGTCCATCCGATCGTTGAGGATGAAGGCGACCTCGTGCGCCGCGCAGACAGGGATCAGCCGCTCGGCCGCAGCGAGGATCTGCTCGTCGCCCAGCCCCTTCAGCCGGAGCTGAAACGCGGCGACCGGCCCACCGCCGAGCGCCTCGTCCAACCGATCGGCGAAATCCTCGCCGATGCTTGCGGGCGAAATCAGATAAAGCTGGCAAGGCGGCCGCTCCGGCCGAGCGAACATCTCGGCAAAATCGGGAGCGAGGCCGACACCTTCATCATCGCCTTCTTCAACATGGGCGCCCCCCTCCCCGGCTTCGGGATCGGGGAGAGCGGTCATTTATTCCTCGCCCTTGTAGATGCGCACGAGCCGATCGAGCATCGCCAGCGCCTCGTCGCGAGGACGCTGGAACGTATTGCGGCCGATGATCGAGCCGTTGCCGCCGCCGTCGCGAATGTCGCGCGCGTCCTGATAGACCGCGTCGGCGCCCTTGGCCGCGCCGCCCGAAAAGACGACGATGCGGCGGCCGTTGAAGCAGCTTTTGACGACATGGCGGACGCGGTCGGCCTGCGCCGACCAGTCGGTGCCCTCATAGGCCTTCTGCGCGTCCTTCTGCTCGATATGATTGCTCGGCAGCTTGACCTTTATGATGTGGGCGCCGACCAGCGCCGCCATGTGCGCCGCATAAGCGCCGACATCGAGTGCCAGCTCGCCTTCCTTCGAGAGATCGCCGCCGCGCGGATAGGACCAGATGACGGTCGCGATGCCGACCGATTTCGCCTCCAGCGACAGCTCGCGGATCTCCTCGACCAGCTCGAAGAAATGCTCCGATCCCGGATAGATGGTAAAGCCGATCGCGGCGCAGCCGAGGCGAAGCGCATCATCCACTCCGCCGGTCAACGCCTGGTCCTTCGCGCTGGCCCAGCTGTTGGCGCTGTTGACCTTGAGGATGGTCGGGATCTGGCCGGCGAACGTGTCCGCGCCCGCCTCGATCATGCCGAGCGGAGCGGCATAGGCGTTGAGCCCGGCGTCGATCGCGAGCTGGTAATGGTAATGAGGATCGTAAGCGTCCGGGTTGACGCTGAAGCTGCGTGCGGGGCCGTGCTCGAAGCCCTGGTCGACCGGCAGAATGATCATCTTGCCGGTGCCGCCGAGCCGCCCCTGCATCAGGATGCGGGCAAGGTTCGCCTTGGTGCCCGGATTGTCGCTTTCATAATTGGCCAGTATTGCTTTCACGGCCGGGGTGATCGTCATCATTGATCCTTTGCTGCGGGGGCGGTCGCCGCGCCTTTAGCCCCTCGGCTCGCGGGCAGCAACGCGCCCTGCGGTACGGCAACGCGAACGGCGGTGAGATTGATCGCGATCGAGATCCTGAAGCCCTCGCCATACCAGGCATCGACTGCATGCTGGAGCCACGAGGGAAACAGAATGAGAAGTCCCGCCTCAGGCTTGACCCGGACCTCGCGCTCGCCGTTGCCGTTGCGAAACCGCAGGTGCGGCGCATGCATCGCCAATGTCGGCATGCGCGGATCGTAGAAGACCAATTGGCCGCCCTTGCCCTCGTCGATCCGGACATAATAAACTGCCGACCAATAGCAGCCGCCATGAACGTGCAACAGGTTGGTGGCGCCGTTCTGGCTGACGTTCGCCCAGCCCTCCGCGCGCCATTCGGTCACGACTTCGCCGCCGCCTTTGTGAACCGTGTTCTTGTTGGCAAGCGCGATGACGTGGTCGAACAGGCGGCGGGCGGGCGCGCCGCCCCAATCCAGAAACTGCAGGTCCGAATGCCAGCCGCCGACGTTCGATCGCTGCACGCCCGGATGTTCGCTGCGCCGGGCGAGGATCGCCTCCTCGAGCGCAAGATTGAACTGCGGATCGTCGATCCGCTCGACCAACAGCGGCGTCGAGAAAATATGCTGAATGCGGGCGATGCCGGCCACCGGCTTCACCTGACCAACGCCTTGACGCCGGGCAGCTCCTTGCCTTCCATCCATTCGAGGAACGCGCCGCCTGCGGTCGAAACGAACGTGAAATCCTCCGCGACGCCGGCATGGTTGAGCGCCGCAACCGTGTCCCCCCCGCCGGCCACGGAGATCAGCGATCCGCTCTGGGTGAGCGCCGCAGCGGTGCGCGCGAGTGCGACGGTCGCCACGTCGAACGGGGGAGTCTCGAACGCTCCGAGCGGCCCGTTCCAGACCAGGGTGCGGCAGGTCTTGAGCACGTCGGCGAGTGCTTCGGTCGCGGCCGGGCCGATATCGAGGATCATCTCGTCAGACGCCACTTCGTGGACGTTGGCGATGCGCGTCGGCGGATTGGCGGCGAATTCCTTTGCGACGACGACGTCATAAGGCAGGTGCACGGTGCATTTGGCGCGTTCGGCGGCGTCGAGGATGCCAAGCGCGACCGCGCCCAAATCATGCTCGCAGAGCGACTTGCCGACGTCGACGCCGCGCGCTGCCAGAAAGGTGTTGGCCATACCGCCCCCGATGATCAGATGATCCACCTTGGTCACCAGGTTCGTCAAGACGTCAAGCTTGCTCGACACCTTGGCGCCGCCGACCACCGCCGCCACCGGACGCTCGGGCTGGCCAAGCGCTCGCTCGAGCGCCTTCAACTCGGCTTCCATCGCGCGTCCGGCATAAGCCGGCAGCAGATGCGCGATGCCCTCCGTCGAGGCGTGCGCGCGGTGCGCGGCGGAGAAAGCATCGTTGACGTAGAAATCGCCAAGCGCCGCCATCGCCGCGGCCAGCGCGGGATCGTTCTTTTCCTCGCCGGGGTGGAAGCGGGTGTTCTCGAGGATGCCGATCGCGCCCGGCTCCATCGTCGCGATCGCTTCGGCCGCGCCGGCGCCCTGGCAATCCTCGATGAAGCGGACCGGCCTCCCCAGCACCTCGCCATAGGCCCGCGTCACCAGCGAGAGCGACATGTCGGGCCGCTGGATGCCCTTGGGACGGCCGAAGTGAGACAGCAGAAGCACGATCGCGCCGCGATCGGAGAGCTCGGTCACGGTCGGGAGCGTCGCGCGCAGCCGCGTGTCGTCAGTGACCGCGCCGTCGGCCATCGGCACGTTGAGGTCGACGCGCACCAACGCGCGCTTGCCTTTTACATCACCGAGGTCGTCGAGCGTGAGAAAACGCGCCACCGTTCCGCCTCCTAGAGCGCGGCCATCGCTGCGGCAGTGTCAACCATCCGGTTCGAGAAGCCCCATTCATTGTCGTACCAGGAGACGACACGGACGAGCTTGCCCTCGAGCACCGCCGTCTCGAGGCTGTCGACCGTCGAGCTCGCCGGATTGTGGTTGAAGTCGATCGAGACCAAAGGCTCGTCGGTATAGGCCAGGATGCCCTTGAGCGGCCCGCTCTCGGAGGCTGCCTTGAGCGCGCCATTGACCTCTTCGAGATTGGTGTCGCGCTTCGGCGTGAAAGTGAGGTCGACCAGGCTGACGTTGGGCGTCGGCACGCGGATCGCGGAGCCATCGAGCTTGCCCTTGAGCTCGGGCAGCACTTCGCCGACCGCGCGCGCGGCGCCGGTCGTGGTCGGGATCATCGACATCGCCGCCGCACGCGCACGGCGCAGGTCGCTGTGGATCTGGTCGAGGATCTTCTGGTCGTTGGTGTAGCTGTGAATGGTCGTCATCAAGCCGCGCTCGATGCCGATGACATCGTTCATCACCTTTGCGATCGGCGCGAGGCAATTGGTCGTGCACGAGGCGTTGGAGACGATCGTGTGCCCGGCCTCGAGCTTGTCGTGGTTGACACCATAGACGACGGTGAGATCGACGCCCTTGGCCGGGGCCGAGATCAGAACCTTCTTGGCGCCCGCGGCAAGGTGCGCCGCGGCTTTGTCGCGGTCGGTGAAAAAGCCGGTGCATTCGAGCGCGATGTCGACGCCGTTGGCGCCGTGCGGCAGCTTGCCCGGGTCGCGCTCGGCGGTGACGTGGATGCGCTTGCCGTCGACGATCAGGTCGTTGCCGTCGGCCGAGACCTCGCCGCGATAGGTGCCGTGGACCGAATCGCGCTTGAACAGCAACGCGTTCGATTTTGTGTCGGCGAGATCGTTGATCGCCACCAGCTCCAGCCCGGCGTCAGGATTTTCGAGGATGGCGCGCGCCACGAGGCGGCCGATCCGGCCGAATCCATTGATCGCAACTCTGGTTGCCATGTCATTGATCTCCCATGTTTAGCGCAGCCTTGATCTGCGGAACGATCGCTTCGGCGGTGAAGCCGAAGCGCTTGAAAAGATCCTCGGCGGGCGCCGACGCGCCGAAGCGGTCGAGGCCGATACGAAGGCCGCCGAGTCCGGTGTAGCGTTCCCAGCCAAGGGTCGTGCCCGCCTCGATCGAGACGCGCAGCGCTCCAGCCGGCAAGAGACTATCACGATAGTCCTGGTCCTGAGAGTCGAACAGCGACCAGCAGGGCATCGACACAACGTCGGCGCCGATCCCGTCCTGTTCGAGCTGCTCGGCGGCGGCGAGCGCAAGCTCGACCTCCGAGCCGGTCGCGAGCAGCACCACCCGGCGCGACGCCGTCGCCGAGCGCAGGCGATAGGCGCCGCGCGCGCTGAGATTGGCGGTCCGCGTGGTGCGGAGCTGCGGCAGGTTCTGGCGGCTCAGCGCGAGCAATGACGGCCCGTCCTGGCGCTCGAGCGCGAGCGCCCAGCATTCCGCCGTCTCGACCGCGTCGGCGGGACGATAGACGGCCAGGTTCGGGATCAGCCGCAGGCTCATGACGTGCTCGACCGGCTGGTGCGTCGGCCCGTCCTCGCCGAGGCCGATCGAATCATGGGTCATCACGTAGACGACGCGCGCGTGCTGCAGCGCCGAGAGGCGGATCGCCGGCCGGCAATAATCGGAAAAGACGAGGAAGGTCCCGCCGAACGGAATGACGCCGCCGTGCAGCGCCATGCCGTTCATCGCCGCCGCCATGCCGAATTCGCGGATGCCGTAATAGATATAGCGCCCGGCGTAATTGTCGCGGGTGAGCGGCGCGAGCGCCTTGGTCTTGGTGTTGTTCGAACCGGTGAGGTCGGCCGAGCCGCCGATCATCTCAGGTATCGCTGCGGTGAGCGACTCGAGCGCCAGCTCCGATGCCTTGCGGCTGGCGACGTTCTGCGGGCTGGCCGCGAGCTGGTCCAGGTAGCCGTCCTGGGCGAACCCCTCCGGCAGCCGACCTTCCATGCGACGGACGAACTCGCCCCGCTGCGGGTGCGCCGCGAGCCGCTGCTGCCATGCTCGATGCGCGTTCGCGCTGCGGCGCCCTGCCGCGCGCCAGCTGTCGAGCACCGGCGCCGGCAGCTCGAAGGGGGCACTGTCCCAGCCGAGATGGGCGCGCGCGGCGGCGACCTCGTCCGGCCCGAGCGCTGAGCCATGCGTGGCCGACGAGCCCTGCTTATTCGGCGCGCCGTAGCCGATGATCGTGCGGCAGGCGATCAGCGAAGGGCGCGGATCGGCCTTGGCCTCGTCGAGCGCGCGGCGGATGTCGGCGAAGTCGTGGCCGTCGCAGGAAACGGTATGCCAGCCGCTTGCGTTATAGCGGGCGAGAATGTCCTCCGAGGTCGACAGCTCGGTCGCGCCGTCGATCGTGATCTTGTTGTCGTCCCACAGGACGTTGAGCCGGCCGAGCTGCAAATGGCCGGCAAGACCAACCGCTTCGTGATTGATGCCTTCCATCAGACAGCCGTCGCCGGCGATCACCCAGCAATGATGATCGACCAGATCGCTGCCAAACACTGCGTTGAGGTGACGCTCGGCGATCGCCATGCCGACCGCCATCGCAAAACCCTGGCCGAGCGGGCCGGTGGTCGTCTCGATGCCCTCGAGCAGGAAATTCTCAGGGTGGCCCGCGCAGGGACTCCCGAGCTGGCGGAAGTTGCGGATATCGTCGATCGTCGGGCGCTCGTAGCCGGTGAGATGCAGCAAGGCGTAGATCAGCATCGAGCCATGGCCCGCGGACAGCACGAAACGGTCGCGGTCCGGCCAGCGCGGATCGGCTGGGTCATGCTTCATATATTCGGTGAACAGGACCGTCGCGACGTCCGCCATGCCCATCGGCATGCCCGGATGACCGCTGTTCGCCGCCTGCACCGCGTCCATTGCAAGCGCTCGGATCGCGTTGGCCAGCAATCTGGGTTCGACGGGCATCTGGGCTTCCTCTGATGGAATTCCGGGCAAGCGCCGGGGTCGCAGATTCGCGGTGGATCTGCAGCGCGCTCCTTGAAAGAGCGCGGCGCAGGCGTCAACCGTGACGCGGCGATGAAGCCCCTCCCCACCTCCAACGAGCGGACGGCGGCCAACCGTCCCGCTCCTGCGATGTGAAGCGCTTGCCGCGCGCCGCGGGCATGCTATTCCCTGACGTCATGAACGACGAACGCGCCCTGGCTGCAGTCGAGCGTATCGAGCGGGCCTTGGCACGCATCGAAGCCGCCGCCGCAAGAGTTCCCGCGACGCGCGACGACAGCGACCTTCGCGAGCTTCGCGAAGTGCATCAGGCGCTGCGTGGCAAGGTGGAGGGGGCGATCTCGCAGATCGATCGCCTGCTCGCCACCGCGGAACGTTGATGGTCCTGCGACGGAGGAGCAAAAATGGCTAGTGTCGAGCTCGAGATAGCCGCGCGCAAATATGCGATCGCCTGCCGCGACGGCGAGGAGGATCATCTTCGCTCGGTCGCCGCTATCGTCCATCGCAAGGCACGCGAGGCGGAAACGGCGCTCGGCAGCCTTGGCGAATCCCGCCAATTGCTGTTCGCGTCGCTGCTGCTCGCGGACGAGCTCAAGGAAATCCGCGCCGGCAAGGCCCCCGCGCCGGAACCGTTCGCCGAGCCCGACCCTGCCGTCGCCGAAGCGCTCGAACGGATCGCCGAACGGGTGGAAAAGCTGGCCGAAATGCTTGAGAGCCGCGCTACGAACGCCTAAATAGAAGGAGACGGGTACTGCCTCGTACGAGCTTTAGCGAAAATCCCTGAGGCGATAAGACATCCTCGGGGGCTGTCCCTGACCGGGCCCTGGCCCGACTCACATGGTCCCCACCTGACGTTCTGGCGTCAGAGGATATTCCGGCAAACGGCTATGGTGGTCCCGTCACTTTCCCTCAAATCCCGGCTGCGGCTCGAGGCGCTCGACGCGCGGCGCGCCTATGCGCGCTCGCTCGGCGGGCCGCTGCGCCAGGCGCTCGAAACGCAGCTTTCCGAGATCGCCCTTCCCCATCTGGCAGGTGCCGGGATCGTCGCGGGCTATCACCCGATGCGCGACGAGATCAGCCCGTACAAGATCCTCGAGGCGCTGAACGGCCGCCAGATTTCGGCTTTACCCTGGTTCGCGGATCGCGACTCTAGGATGACGTTCCGCAAGACGCCGGCCGTCGAGCAGGGACCCTGGGGCCTGCTCCAGCCGTCGAGCGATGCGGACGCCGTCGCGCCCGACCTGGTGCTGGTACCGCTCGTGCTCGCCGACCGGGCGGGCACCCGGATCGGCCACGGCAAGGGCCATTACGACCGGGCGCTCGAGCACCTGCGCGAAAGCGGGCCGGTGTTCACCATCGGCATTGCCTGGGAGCCGCAAATCGTCGATGAGCCGCTGCCCGCCGACCCATGGGATGTTCCGCTCGATGCCATCGCCACGCCTGCCGAATGGATAAATTGCCGCCCCAACCAAGCTGGCGCAAACCGGCCGGCATTGGCCTGATCCTGCTGCTGATCCTGGTCTGGGCGGTGATCGTCGCGACGGTCGCGGGCCTTGTCGGCGACATCGCCTGGCCGCTGCAGGCTCTCTTCTACACGATCGCCGGGATCGTCTGGATCATGCCGCTGAAGCCGCTGCTGCGCTGGATGGAGACCGGCCGCTGGCGCGGCTGACGACGCGCAAAGCCGCAGGCGAGAGGTCGCGCTCGCTTTCTTGATAGAAATCGGCTTGAGCCATCGTGCCGCACCGAAGCGCGGGCACGATGGCTCCAATCCGATTAGAAGCGGAACGAAGCGCCGACGCCGATTTCGCGCGGCTTGTCGTAGATGCCGTCGGTGCCGAACGCTCCGGGCCGCAGATTCTGCAAGATCGCCTCATCGGTGAGGTTCCTGCCCCACAGCGAGAAGCGCCAGGCTTCGTCGGGGGTCGTCCACGCGAGCTCGCCGCTGATGGTCACATAGGATTTTTGGAAGAACAAATTGCGGAAGTCGTAATAGACCTTGCTGCTGTAATAGAGATTGCCGATCGCCTGGAAGCGGCCGCCGCCCAGGTCGGTGGTCCAGTTGATGCCGGTGCTGAACGTATATTTGGGTGCGCGGATCATCTGATTGCCTGAGACGTCGAACTCCTCAGTGACGTTGCCGCCGATTTCCACGCCCGCCCCATTGGTCGCCGGGCGGAAGGTCTGTGCCTTGGGAAAGCTGCTATATTCGCTGTGCAGATAGGTGATCGCGGCGCGCAGGTTGAGGTCCGTCACCGGCTCCACCGTCACCTCGAGCTCACCACCATAGAGCTCCGCGGTCGCCGCATTCTGCAGGACGTAGGTCACGCCGTCGGCCGCGCGCGCCTGAACCTGCAGATCCTTATAGTCATAGTGGAAGAGCGACAGGTTGGTGCGCACGAAGCGTGACGGATCGAGCTTGAGACCGCCTTCCAGCGCCTTGATCGTTTCCGGATCGGTCGCGATTCCGCGCGTGCCCAGTTCGTTGAAGACGCCGCTCTTGAAACCCGTCCCGTAGCTTACATAGACGTTGCCGAGATCGGAGAAATTGTAGCGCAACGCACCGCGGTAGGTCCATTTGTTGAACGACGCCGTAGCCCTGCCGCTGGCAGGGAAGGTTCCGACGGTGAACGGGACACCGTTCACCACCTGGCGGAAGGTGCGGTCCTCGGTCGAGTAGCGCACGCCCGCCGTCAGGAACAGGTTGTCGACCATCTCGAGCGTCGCTTCACCGAAACCCGCATAGGAGGTCGTCGTCGCCCGCGGATCGAGCCGGAGCGTGGTGATCGGAGTCTGTGCGGGAGGCGCGGTCAGCACCCGAATGTTCTTCCAGCCGGTCTCGAGGTAGAAGCCGTAAGCACCGAGAATCCACTTGAACCGCTCGGAGCCGGTCGACAGCAGCCGCACCTCCTGTGTCCAGCTGTCGCCGCTCGTATCGAACGGAATCTGGCCACGGAAGATGTTGCTCGCATCCGAATCGGTGTTCTGCTTGGCATGGACCTTCATGTAGCCGGTCGTCGTCTGGAGGCTCGCCCAACCCATGTCGAACTGGGTGTGCAGCGAGAGATTCAAGCGGTCCCAGTTGGACACCGGAATCTGGTTGTTGGCAGCCTCCCAGGGGCTCCTCACAGGAATATAGGCCGGGTTCTGCCGCCCGACGGTATTCTCCTTGTAGGGGATGACCGTGTTCTGGCTGCTCTCGAGATCCTGATAGCTGGCGGTGAAGACGAAGCGGATGTCGTCGCTCGGCTGAACCAGCAGCTTGCTGCGCAGGCTGAGCGACTTCGTGCCGCCCAGCTTGTTGCCGGGACGAACCAGATCCTTGATGTAGTCGCCAGTGTCGCGATACATTGCGGCACCGTCGATGGCCATGGTGTCGGTGAGCCCTGTGGTCACGTAGCCGCGGCCCTCGAAGCTCGTCGTATCCCTGCGCAGGCGACCAACCCGGGCGTCGATATGGCCGCGCGTGTCGAAACTCGGATCGGGCGTGATGACATTGACGAGGCCGCCGGTCGCATTGCGGCCAAAGACGGTGCCCTGCGGCCCGCGCAACACCTCGACCCGCTCGATCTCCACCAGATCCTGCGCGCTCATGAACGAGAAGGGCTGATAGACGCCGTCGACATAGGTAGCGACGTTCGATTCGTCGGCCATGCCGATGCCGCTCGAGCCGACACCGCGGATCGTCGGCTGGTTGACGGTGGCGTTACGGCCGCCCTGGAAGCCCGGCACGACCACGGTGAGGTCGCGCAGGCCGGTGACGCCGGATGTCGTCAGGGTCTGGCTGGTGATCGCGGTGACAGCGACCGGGACGTCCTGAAGGCGCTCCTCGCGACGGGTCGCGGTGACGACGATGTCCTCGATGCCGACCTGCTCTTCGGCTTGCGGCGGTGAAGGCGCGGGTGCCGGCGCGGGTGCCGTGCTCGGCGGGGCCACGAGATCGCCCTGCTTGATGTCCGAGGAAGGCGGCGGCGCGCCGACATTGTCTTGCGGAGGCGCGGTGCTTTCGGTGTCCTGAGCGATAGCCGCGGTGCTGACCGATGAAGCAAGCAAAACAAGAACGTGCACGAGCCGAGAATTCATCACGGGCTTCCCCTCCACTTTGGTTATTTCGGCCTGCGGTAATGCGTCGCCAAATCATATCCAAGTCGTTTTTCCCAATGGCGACTCCTTTTCCGAAAAAGCCCGTTTTCTGTTGTCGGAAAGCGACAATCACGGGGGCGTGGAGCATTGCTTTAGGGCTAAACCAACGCTTTCCCCTGATCGAAACCGTTAACTGATCATTTGGTAGAATGCAGCGCCGCTGATCGCTGACCGAGGTGGCGGACTCGCGCGCCGCCGCTCAGCACGACCGGCATTGTCTCGGATGCGGGAATCGAACGGCGCGATGCCGCCGACGGCTGAAACGATGAGCCATAAAGGAAATGGCGCGAGTGACGGGACTTGAACCCGCGACCTCCGGCGTGACAGGCCGGCGCTCTAACCAACTGAGCTACACCCGCGTGGTGGGGGCGGACCTAGGCGAGCCTCCAGGGGCTGTCAAGCAAGCCGGGGCGCGATATTCGCACGGATTGGGGGGGGAATTTTCGGCGTTGAACGAGAGCGGCGGGCGGATCCTCGTCTCGCGCCGTTCGAACTCCAATTCAGTCCGCCTGGAAGCGCGCCTAATATTCAAACCGAGCCGGTGAGGCGCTCGCGCGCATCCTCCTCGTCGTCGTGCAGCGGCGTGGTGAGCGTGCCCTCCTCGAACAGGAAACCGGCGATGTCGGGCTTGCCGGCCGCGTCGAGAATCGTCTTGAGGATGATCAGCAGCGGCACCGCCAGCAGCGCTCCGGTCGTTCCCCACACCCAGGCCCAGAAGCTCAGCGCGACGAGAATCAGCAGCGGATTGATCGTCAGCCGCCGGCCGACCAGCAAAGGAGTCAGAAAATTGGCCTCGACGAGATGGATCGCGGCGAAGGTGAGCGGGGCCAGCATCGCGTACCAGGGGTCGACGAACGCCATCAGCCCGCCGAGGGCAAGCAGCAGGATCGAGGCGATCGGGCCGAGATAGGGGATGTAATTGAGCACCGCGACGATGCCGCCCCACATCAGCGGCGTCGGCATGTCCAGCAGATAGAGAAGGAAGGCCAGCAGCAGGCCGACCAAGACGTTCACCATCGTGATCGTACCGAGATAGGTCGAGGTCGCGTCGACCACCTGCTGGATAGCCCGAGCGGTCGTCATCGCTCCGTCGAAGCTCGCCCGGGTGGTGATCGTCTGCTTGCGCATCCGCGTCCAGCGCGAGAGAAAGAAGAAGATCACGAGCAATGCGAAGAACATCTGGATCAGCGCGTGCGGGGCCGATTGCGCGATCAGGTCGAGCATCGAGTTGGGAGTCTCGACGGTGACCGTGCGCGCTTGGCGCAACGGCCCGCTGGCGAACTGATTGACGACGTCGTCGATGAACCGCTCGACGCTCGCATAGACGTCGATCAGCGGCGCGAGCGTCTCGCGGATGCGCCCCACCCGTTCGGGCAGCAGCCGGATCCAGTCGGTCGCGGGCAGCACGATCGCCGCGACGACGACGTTGGCGAGGCCGATGAACAGCAGCACGCAAACCAAGGCAGCCAGCGCGGAAGGCATGCCCCTGCGCTCGAACCATTCGAGCAGCGGCACGAGCGCGATCGAAATCACCAGCGCCGCGGTCACGGGAAGGAAGAATTCCGCCCCTGCCCGCAGCGCGAACGGCAGGGCCAATGCGAAACCGGCGCCGGCGATCAGGGTCAAAGCGGCAAGCAGCCGGTCGCGCCGAAACGCGATCGCTTCGGCCTCGAGGAGATGATCGTCGACATGCGCGGCGGCGACCGGCAGCACCGGCTCGTGCCGGGGGCCATCGCTCTCGCGCACTCTGTTCATCGACGATCTCCACGCGCCAATGCGCGGACAGAGAATGCCCGCCTTTGCCGCCGGTGACCAGAGTGGAGTTAAGGTGCCCGCAACTGGGCGGACGCCCGTCGCAACGCATTCAAGCCAACGAAAACCTCGATCGGTTGCTTGCGTGACGGTTAGGGATCACAAATGGCACATGCGTCGGCCCACCCGGCGCAGTGACCGGAGAACGAAAGCATGGCACGAATTTTCATTACCGGATCGTCGACCGGCCTTGGCTTGCTTGCCGGCACGACCCTCGCCGAGCAGGGGCACGACGTCGTCCTGCATGCGCGAAACGCGGAAAAGGCCGCTGCCACCCGTAGCGCACTTCCCCAATGCAAGGACGTGGTCATCGGCGACGTCTCGACGATCGACGAGATGCGGAAGATCGCGGATCAGGTGAATTCGCTCGGACGGTTCGACGCCGTCATCCACAATGTCGGCATTGGCAACAGCGAGCCGGACCGCGCCGCGACGAGCGACGGGCTCGCACATGTCTTCGCGGTCAATGTGGCGGCACCTTATGTGCTCACCGCACTGATCGAACGACCCGACCGGTTGGTCTATCTGAGCTCGAGCATGCACAGCGGCGGCAACGCCGACCTCGACGATGCGCAATGGGAGGTCCGTCAATGGGACCCGTCGCAGGCTTATTGCGACAGCAAGCTTCATGATCTGATTCTCGCCATGGCAATCGCCCGACACTGGCCAGACGTGCTGGCCAATGCAGTGGACCCGGGATGGGTCCCGACCCGCATGGGCGGACCCGGCGCACCGGACGACCTCGCGCAGGGCGCGTTCACCCAGGCGTGGCTGGCCGCGAGCGATGATCCCGCGGCGCGCGTGTCGGGGCGATATTTCCGCCACCAACGCGCGATGCCGATGAGCCCGGCTGCGGCAAGCGCGGATGTCCAGGACCGCCTGCTCGACTATCTGCAGAGCGTCACCGGCGTCACGCTAGCCTGACTTGCGCGCCAGAATCGCTGAACGCTGAGCTACGCGAGCTCAGGACGGACGTTCCTTGCGGATGGTGCCCCTGGCCCGACTCGAACGGGCACTCTTTGCAGAACTCGATTTTGAGTCGAGCGCGTCTACCAATTCCGCCACAGGGGCAATGATCGGCGTCTAGCCGAGGGCTCCGCGAGCCGCAACAGCTCCACCTTGCAAAAAACGAGCTGGGCAGCCACCGTCCGGAGGCCGCCCAGAACATTCGGCAGCAAGCCGCCTCTTCACGCGCGGCGTCCCCTGCCCTCGGCCATGGTCCCGCCCCGCCCCCGCAACCCGAGCAGGATCAGCGCGACGGCGGCGAGGAGGATCGGCACGATCGTCGAGAGGATGACCTGCGGGCTGGTCAGGCCGATCCCGATCAGAAGCCCGCCGATCAGCGGGCCGATGATCGCACCGAAGCGGCCGACACCCAGTGCCCAGCCGATCCCGGTCGCGCGGACCGACACCGGATAGATGTTGGCGGTCACCGCATTCATGCCGATCTGCACGCCCATCACGCCGATACCGGCGATCGCCACCGCCGAGATCAGCAACAAGGGATGGCCGGTTTGCGCCGCGGTCGTGATCGCCGGGATCGCGAGCGCCGCAATACCATAGGCTCCCGCCAGGATCGGGAACGGGTTCGAGCGGTCGAGCAGCCGACCGATCAGCAGCGCCCCGATCATGCCGCCGACGTTGAACGCCGCCGTCGACTGAAAGGCGATGGTCGCCGGCAGCTTGAGCTGGACGAACAGCAACGGCAGCCAATTGACGAGGAAGTACATCACCAGGAGATTCATGAAGAATGAAACCCAGACCAGCGCGGTGTTGAGCCCCATGCCGTCGACGAACAGCAGCCGCACCGGAAAGCCCTTTGGCGGCGCCTCGGCGACGGTGAAGCTGTCCTCCGGGCCAAAATTCGCGCCGGGTATGATCTGGCGCATGAGCTTGCGCACCTTGTCCGGGTCCTTGCCGCTCGCCACCAGGAAGCGGATCGATTCCGGCATCGTCTTCCAGATCAGCGGCAGCATCAGCAACGGCAGCACGCCGCCGAGGACGAACACCGACTGCCAGCCATAAATCGGGATCAGGCTGGTGCCCGACAGCGCCCCGAGCATCAGACCGAGCGGCAGGCCGCAGAACATCAGGGTCACCGTCGTCGCGCGCGCCCGGGCGGGAGAATATTCGGCCGTCAGGGTGATGATATTCGGCATCACCCCGCCGAGTCCGATCCCCGTGAAGAAGCGCGCAACGATCATCTCGGGAACGTTGCTCGCGAACGCGGTGAGCAGCGAGAACAGGCCGAAGACGAAAGTGCTGATCATGATCGTGCGCTTGCGCCCGTAACGATCGCCAAGCGGGCCCAAGGTGAAGGCCCCGACGGCGATCCCGACCAGCCCCGATGCGAACAATGGGCCGAAATCCTTGACCGGCACCCCCCAAGCCTCGGCCAAGGTGGGGGCGATCACGCCCACCACCTGGATGTCGAAGCCGTCGAGCATGCCGATGACGATGCAGATCAGCACCACCCGCACCTGCAGCATGCTGACGCGGGCATTGTCGATCAGCGACGTCACGTCGTGTGTCTGGGCCAAAGCCGCTCCCCTCACCTTCTGTTTTCGATCGAGGCGATATCAGTTGAACACGCCCGACGTCGAGGCACCATCGACGATGACCACCGTGCCGGAATGATAGGATGCGCGCGGCGATGCGACGAACACGATCATGTTCGCCAGTTCCTCCGGTGTCGCCATGCGCCCGAGCGGGAAGGTCTTGTCCATCTCGGCCTGCAGCTGCTCGGGCGACTTGCCTTCACCCTCGGCCCGCTTGCGGATCAGTCGGTGCCAGCGGTCGGTCAGCACGCCGGAGGGCGCGACGGCGGAGACGAGGATGTTATGCTTGGCGCCGTAGTCGGCGAGCGATTTGTTGAAATTGACCAGCGCCGCATTGGTGACGCCGACCGGCATGTAGGAGGTCCGCGGATTGCGCGCGGCGGTGCCGAGCACGTTGACGATGCGCCCGCCGCCCTGCTGCTGCATGACCGGGAAGACCGCCCGGCAGGTGCGGATGTAGCATTGCAGCTTTTCGTTCCAGCCGGCGAGCCACTCATCGTTGGAGATGCCGAGGAAATCGCCGGCGGGGAGCTTGCCCGCGGCATTGTTGACGAAGATATCGATGCGTCCGGTCTTGGCCTTGGCGAAGTCGATCAGCTTGTCTACGTCCTCGTCCTTGGTGACGTCGCATTGGAAGGCGGTCACGTCATGGCCCTGGCGGCGCAGCGCCTCGGCTTCGGCCTCCATCTCCTCGATGCCGCGCGCGGAGCCGATCACGCTCGCGCCCTCCTCGGCGAAGAGCTGCAACGCGGCCCGGCCGATGCCCTTGCTGGCGCCGGTGAGGATGACCGTCTTTCCCTTCAGCTGCAAATCCATCTCTGTTTCCTTTTCTGCTCTGGTAAATGGTGGTCGGCCGGCATCCGGCGTTCAGAATGCAGCGACGATCGTCCCGAGCTGCGAAAATTCGGCGACCATCGTCTGTCCGGGCGCGGCCGGGTAGGCGCGGGTCAGGCCACCGGTAAGGATGACGCTGCCCGCCGGGATATGCTCGCCGCGCTCGCCGAGAAAGTTGGCGAGCCAGGCGAGCGAGAGGAGAGGATCGCCGAGCGCATTGGCGCCGATGCCGTGGTCGATCGTCTCGCCATTGGAGCGCAGCAAAGCGCCGCACAGGCGCAGGTCGTCGAGCGATTTGAAGCTCTTCGGCGCGCCGAGCACCGCGCGCGCGCTCGAGCTGTTGTCCGAGATATTGTCGACCGCCTTGAACTTGTAGCTCACGTAACGGGTGTCGACGACCTCGATGCTCGCCATCGCCGCATCGACATAACCGAATACCGATGCTCGATTATGGCCGGGCCCGCCGAGGTCTCGCCCGACGATCAACGCGATCTCGGGCTCGACGAGCGGGTGAAACAGATTTGCGCTGTCGACCTTGCCGCTGTCCTCGGGAACCAGCTGGTCCTCGGCGAGACGGCCGAAGTTGGGATGCGCGATGTTCATCTGCTGGCGCATCGCCGCGCTGGTGTAGCCGAGCTTGAAACCGATCAGCCTCTTGCCGCGCCGCTCGAACGTGCGCTGCGCGATCCGATAGGCTTCCTCCTCTTCGAGATCGGGATTCGCATCCGACAACGGTTCGATTCGCGTACGGCCACATTCGGCCTCCCACAGACGCGCGGAAGATTGATCGATCAGCTCTTGCCTGGTCATGCCCTCATCCAAGATTGCCCACCCGATTGGCGAAGCGCGCCACCCTAATGATGCTCAAGCCGCGCTGCCAAGGCGATGTCATCCGAAGAAACAATTTCATCGCGGCTCGAGCGCCTCGGCCGGAGGGACCTGCGCCTGCGCGGATCCCCTGCGCAGCGATGTCCAGATGCCGATGCCGACCAAGGCAGCGCCAACGAGGTGGAAGCCTTCGAGCCGCTCGCCGAGCAACGGGATCGCCAGCCCGATACCGAACACCGGCGGCAGGTTCATATAAACACCGGCGCGGGCGGCCCCGATCAGTTCGACCGCGCGGTTGAAAAAGAAATAAGCGAGCAAGGACGGAAAGATCCCGACATAGAGGATCGCCCCGAACGTCTCGAGCCGCGGTTCCAGCATGACGCCGTGCGCCAGCTCGATCGCGAGCAGCGGGAGCAGCATCGCGACGCCGATCCAGAACAGGGCGCTGAGCAGGCTCAATGGATGGATCGGCGGCTTCTTGCGCAGCATTGCCGAATAGACCGCGTACAGGAAAACGCCGCCCAAGGCGGCGGCGTCGCCGCGGTTGAACTCGAGCGCAAGCAGATTGTCGAGGCTGCCGCGCGTGATGATCGTCAGCAGGCCGGCGAGCGAGACGATCGCGCCGGCGACCTGCCCCGGCGTGATCCGATCGCCGAACAGCAGCGCGGCGGTGATCAGGATGATC
>Ga0255338_1003676_pt1 | contig 17743 bp, 13 predicted proteins | sample MeOH1_35cm_T4_19_FD_203715 | JGI IMG/M metagenome (GOLD analysis project Ga0255338, IMG submission 203715) | Sandy soil microbial communities from University of British Columbia, Vancouver, Canada - MeOH1_35cm_T4_195 | ecosystem: Engineered > Artificial ecosystem > Sand microcosm > Unclassified ...
GATGCATAGGTGATCGCCAGGTGGGTGAGCTCGGTGGGGCTTGCTGTTTCCTCCGGCGCCGCAAGATCGCGCGTGCGTTGGAACCCGCTGCTCCCGGCGACCCACTTCTTCGGCTGCCGCTCTCCAAACACGATGGCGTCGAAGACCGTCCCGTCCTCCACTTCGATCGTGAGCGCGCTGCCGCCCTGGCTAAGGGCCGGGAGACTCACCCACGCCTCCAGTGTCTTGGTGGTCAGCGCGAACGGAAGGGGGCTGGAAAGCGCTTTGCCGTCTTTGCCGTTTAGCCGTAAGCGTCCGCCTCCCACACTCGCGCCGCCGGCAAGCGTCAGGCTGGTCCCACGCATCGTGTCCCGGCCGTCGGCCTCAAAGTCCCACCGCAGCACCGGCTTTACGGCAAACTCCGTAGTTTGCGGCGAAACTTGCTTATGGGCGGCCAGCACCGCGGCGCGTCCCTGCGCTTCGAGGGTCCGCTGCTCACCTCCCAATGCCGTGAGTTGCGCTTCGAGCTGCTTGATCTCGGTGTCGCGGGCCGCAATTTCTGCCGGCGTGAGAACAGGGCGGTCCCCGTGACGCACCCCCGCAAAGGCCGCCTCCAGCCGGTAGTAGTCCTTTTGTGGGATCGGGTCGAACTTGTGGTCGTGGCAGCGCGCGCAATTGACGGTGAGGCCGAGGAAGGTCTGGCTCACGGCACTGACCATGTCTTCCAGCTCATCCTCGCGGACTCGCTCTTTCATGACAGCGCTGGCTTGCGTGCTGCCCACTTCGTCCCACGGCCCGGCCACCAGGAACCCGGTGGCGATGATGCTGTCGCGGGTTGCGTCCGGCAGCACGTCGCCTGCAAGCTGCTCCTGCACGAACCGATCGTACGGCTTGTCGGCGGTGAGGGACTGGATCACCCAGTCGCGATACCGCCAGGCGTGGTCCCGGATCTTGTCCCGCTCGAACCCCTGGCTCTCGGCAAACCGCGCCACGTCCAGCCAATGCCGTCCCCAGCGCTCCCCATAGCGGGGTGAGGCTAGCAAACGATCGACAAGTCTATCGTAGGCGCGCCCCACAGGCGCCGGGGACGGTGCGACTGTCGCCGCGACATTATTTTTTTTCCCGCTTAGTGCCTTCGTGTCTTGGTGGTGAATCGGTTTCTCCGCCTCCACCTCTCGCACGAATGCCTCGACTTCCTCGGGCGTAGGCGGGAGTCCGGTGAGGTCGAAGGTGACGCGGCGGATCAGCGTGCGGGGGTCGGCGGCGGGGGCGGGCTTCAGGCCCTTCGCTTCCAGGTCGTGGAGCACGAAGGCGTCAATCGGGCTGCGGACCCAGTCCTTCATCCGCACTGCGGGTGGAGTGGGCCGGTGCAGTTCCCGGAAAGACCACCATACGCCGGCGGCGGGTTCGGTCGCGCCCGCCGGCCACGGCGCTCCGGCAGCAATCCAGTTTCGCAGCAGCGTCTGCTCTTCGCTCGAGAGCGGTTTGCCCGGGGGCATCTGCTTCCCACCCGTGCCCGTGAGGAGCTGTACCAGCCGGCTCTCATCCGGCTTCTGGGGTATCAGCACCGGGCCGTGAGCGCCGCCTTTCAGGAGCGCCTCGCGGGAGCGCAGGTCCAAGCCGGACACGCGCCGCTCGCCGTGACAGCCGGTACAGCGGGCGGTGAGCAGTGCCTGCGCGCTGCGTGCCAGGGCGTTGCCCGGCTTGGCGAGAGTTTCCGGTGCGGCCGGCGCTCCAAGGGCGGCCACGCTCCCCGCGAGTGCCCCCGCGAGCAACACGCCGCCTGTGAGCCACCGGGTGAATGCGCCTTCCATGTCCGTAGTCCGCTCCCTATTCCCGCGTCGTGGACAAAAGCCCGACTTCCGTGACCGTCTCGCGCTCGTGTTCGTCACGGGTCGCTTCTGGTGGTCACTTCCGCAGACGGCAGCGAACTCCTCCTCGCGATTGCTTGCTGCAAGCGCATTCAGTAGTTCATCACCCGTGGTGCCGGGAACACTGATGACAGAGCGATCGAGCGCTGTGCCGGATGTGTCAGAAGCGGATCCGGTGTCGCCCTCGCTGGCATCCGTAACTCAAAAGAGAGGACGCACCATGTTGAAAGTAGTTTCCACCGTATTGTTGTCGGCGATGTTGGTGACCGGCATCGCCGCGGTTCCCAGCTACGCCAAGCCGGCGAAAGCCTCCAAGGCGGCAAAGGCCGCTACGTGCTACCAGTGCCCGATGTGTCATGCCAAAAGCGCCAAAGCGGGCAAGTGCCCGAAGTGCAAGGTCGCCATGGCCAAGTGCGACATGATGAACATGAAGCACGACGCTTCGGGACACGACCACAAGGCGCCCGAAAAGAAATAACCCGGCCGGATTGAGCTGCTGCAAACGGGCGCCGCACCTGTCCAGGTGCGGCGCCAATTTGTTCTCTGCGAGACCTATTCCTGAACTTCCTCGTCCTGGCTCAACTCGTCCAGGAGGCGAAGCACGTGGCGCTCGATGGCGGGGAGGGCTTCTTCCCAGGGCGTGAAGTCGATATCCGACACGTCCCAGTAGAGGGTGCGGGCTTCCCATTCCGGGAACCGCTGTCGCACGTAGGGGCGGTGCTCGCGGTCTTCCATCGCGATGATCAGGTCCGCGTCGTCGAAGTCCTGGAGGGTCACGGCCCGGCGCGTCGGCCCGGTGTGGAGCAGGTCGATCGTCCGCTCGGCCAGCGCCTGGGCGGTGAGCGGGGAAAGATCGCCGTCCTGGAGATGCGTGGCCAGTCCGCGCGAGGTTGCGGTCCAATTCAGCCCACGCTGGAACGCGTGGTGATTGAAGAGCGCTTCCGCAAACCGGCTGCGGTAGTAGTTGCCCGTGCAGAGGAACATCACGCGGCGCTTGTGGGAGGGAGCGGGATCCGGAGTCATCTTACCAGTGTGCCGGCGCCCGGCGTCATGGGTCGCTTGGTCGCGCGCGTACTCGCCACCTGATAGCCGGGATGGTCCGCCGCGTAGAGTGCTGGGTAGTCCCGCTCGATCCAGGTCCGGACGTCCGCGCCATGCGCCGTTTTGCGGTAGAGATCGAAGAAGTGATCCATCGCCACCGTTTCAAAGGGGAAGTGTCCGTAGCGCCAGGAGAGCCCCTCCCGCTCGGCATCGTCCAGCGACTTCCCTTCCTTCAGGTGCAGGTAGAGGGTGGCCGCCAGCCCGGTGCGATCCGATCCGGCCTTGCAGTGGAACAGGATGGGGTAGTCCGACTCGTCGAACAGGCGTACCAGTTCCTGCACTTGTTCCGGCTCGGGGAGCTTGGAAGCGCTCATCGGGATCTGGCGCAGCACGGCGCCATCGTGAAGGCACACGGCGTTCTGGCGGCGGAACCAGCCTTGCTTCATGGTTCCCCCCTTCAGGCTGATAACCGTACGAATGCCGTGTGCGCGGATCATTTGCGATAGCTGCGTGGGGGCCAGTTGCGCGCTGCGATAGGCCCTTCCCGGCACCACCGCGCGAATGTTGCCCCAGAAGAGCCCGATGTAGAGCAGGAAGCAAAGCACCGCGAACAGGAAGCCGGCAGTGACGGCGGCAGCGCGCAGCAGGCGCCCGGACTGTTTGGACCGGATGCGTTGCGTTGCGCTGGCGGAAGTGAGGGAAGAGCTCATAATATGGTTGATATTTCGACGGGACGCCCGATTCAAGTGTCGGCGGTCCGGCCGGGGTGATTGCTTAACTTAACCGGTTTACAGCTCGCCGAGTTCCTTAAATCAAGATTGGCGCCTCGGAGCGATCGGACGGCCTCCCCTGCGCTGCCGTACCTCCGTAGGTTGGTTCACCCTACAATACTCTGCGCCGCGCTTCCGTAGTTACGACAAGAAGGTTGAATTGTTCTTGCTCGCCGGCCCCGGCACTCACGGAGTGCAACCAGCGGGGCAAAGATCCGTCATAAGGGATACTTGACGTGCGGAACCGGCTGCGGCCGGAGGGATATTCGATGCTGGATCTGGTAACGGGCCCGAAAGAACGCCTCTGCGACGGCACGACCCGCCGGGATCTATTGAAGGTTGGCCTTTGTGGCGTCGTTGGGCTGAGCCTCGTGGATGTCCTCCGGATGGAGGCCGCGCAGGCGGCCGAAACCGGCGGCTCCACGGTTAACAACAAGAACGTGATCCTCATCTGGCTGCACGGCGGCCAGACGCAGTTGGACACGTACGACATGAAGCCGGAAGCCCCCGCCGAAGTGCGCGGCCCGTTCAAGCCGATCCCCACCAACCTCTCCGGCGTCCAGATCTGCGAGCTTTTGCCCCGGATGGCCAAGGTGATGGACAAGGTCACCATCCATCGCGGCTTCAATCACCCGAACAACGATCATTATGCCGCCGCCCACTGGCTGCTCTCCGGCTATCTGGGCGCAACCGGCGGCGACCAGCGCCCGCGCTTCCCGTCGATGGGCTCCATCGCCTCGCGGGTCCTGGGCGCGCGCCAGCCCGGTGTGCCGCCGTACGTGATCATGAATGATGGCGGGTTCGGCTATCACGGCGCCGCCTACCTGGGGGCGCAGTACCACCCGATCCGCACGGGTGACGAGAGCTATGGCAACGAAGGCCCACAGCTACCGATTGCGAAGACCTCCGACCTCCAGCCACTCCCCGGCATGGCCGCGGGGCGCTACCTGCGCCGGCAGAGCCTGCTCCACGACATGGACCGCCTCCGCCGTGAGGTGGACCGAGCCGCATCGCAGACCCAACTCGACGGCGCGCAGCAAAAGGCGCTCGACATGGTCGTGTCAGGAAAAGCACACCAGGCGTTCGACCTGAGTAAGGAAGACGCCAAGACGCGTGAGTGGTACGGCCCCGGCTGGGGCGAGAACGCCCTGCTGGCTCGCCGCCTGGTGGAATCCGGCGCCCGGTTCGTGGTCTGCAACACCGGCTACTGGGATGATCACGGCAACATCAAAGGCGCCATGGACAGCAAGCTGCCGCGCCACGACCGGATGGTCGCCTGCCTGATCGAAGACCTGCACCAGCGCGGCATGCTTCAAGACACGCTGGTGGTGGCGGCCGGCGAGTTCGGACGCGGTCCGACCATCAACAAGGATGCGGGCCGCGATCACTGGGCGCAGGCAAGCTGCGTGATGCTGGCAGGCGGCGGCTTCAAGCACGGTCAGGTCATCGGCGCCACGGACGATAAGGCGGCCTATCCTACCGAGAACCCGATCGGCCCTGCGGACCTCCAGGCCACCATCTACCACCACCTCGGCATCAACCGCGAGCTCACCTTCGACGATGCCACCGGGCGGCCGCAGTACGTGCTGCCGCTGGACCAGGGCCGCGTGATCAAAGAGTTGCTTTAAGGCGCGGCCCATTAGAATCGGTAGTAAGGACCCTCGTGGTCCGTTCCATCTTTGAGCCCTCCCACGGTAGCGGTGCGTACGCCGATCGGAAGAAGGATCAAAGATCGAACGAGGGATAAGCCCTCTGGCTACGGGCTCTGGCGGAGAGATGATCTCTCGTTACCCCAGGTTCTCCAGCCGCCCCGTGCTGTCTCCGAACCGCTCCACCTTCACGCCCGTACGGTCCAGCATCGATAGGAACAGGTTCGCCATCGGGGTGTTGCGCGCGTAGCGGAGGTGCCGGCCGGTCTTGATCGTGCCCGCGCCGCCGCCGGCCATGAGTACCGGCAGGTCTTCGTGGTTGTGCCGGTTGCCGTCGCCGATGGCACAGCCGTAGACTAGCATCGTGTTGTCCAGCACGGTGCCGTCCCCTTCTTTGAAGGAGTCCAGCTTCTTCAACAGGTAGGCGAGCTGTTCGATGTGGAAGCGGTTGATGTTCCGGATCTTCTCCAGCTTCTCCGGGTCCCGCTGGTGGTGGGAGATCTGGTGGTGCCCATCGGAGATGCCGAGGTTCCGGTAGGGGCGGTTGCTGCCCTCGTTTGCCAGCATGAACGTGGATATGCGGGTCAGGTCCGCCTGGAACGCCAGCGCCAGCATGTCCAGCATCAGTCGGGAATGGTCCGCATATTCGCGCGGGATGCCGGTAGGGCGCACGGCTCCCGTGGGCGCGTCTTCCGCGGCCGTCTTCGTCGCCAGCTCCACTCGCTTCTCGATCTCGCGGATGCTGCTCAGGTATTCATCCAGCTTGCGCTGGCCCTTCAAGCCGAGCTGCCCCTGGAGCTGCTTGGCGTCGTCCAGCACGAGGTCCAGGATGCTCTTGCGCAGGCGGTCCCGCTTGGCGCGGCTCTCGTCCACCTCGGCGGCCTGGCCGTTGCCGAAGAGGCGGTCGAACACCTGCCGCGGATCGACTTCTTTCGCGACCGGGGTCGACTCCGTCCGCCAGGAGATCGACGACGAGTAGGCACAGCTATACCCGGAGTCGCAGTTGCCGGCCTGCGCGCCGCGCTCCAGACCCAGTTCCAATGAGGCGAACTTGGTGGGCAGCGAGAGGTGCTGGGCGGCAAGTTGGTCGACGGAGATGCCGACCTTGATGTCCGCGCCGGAAGTCTTGTATGGCTGGCTGGCCGTGAGGAAGGCGGAAGCGGAGCGGGCGTGGTCGCCGGGGCCGTCGCCGTTGGCGCGGGCTTTATCGTGCGCGAGCCCGGAGAGCACGTTGATCTTATGCTTCAGGTCCGCAAGCGGCTCCAGGATGTAGGGGAGCTGGGTCAGCTCGCCTTCGGAAGCAGGCGTCCAGTGCTCCACGTTCACGCCGTTCGGGATGAACATAAACGCCATCCGCAGGGGCCGCGGTGCTTCGGCCGCGGCCGCGGAGGCCGGCAGCATCCCTTCCAGCATCGGCACCGCAATGGCCGTGCCCAGGCCCTTCAGGAAGGTGCGCCGTGCAAACTGATGGTTGCTCATCCCCCGTTCCTCTCTGTCTTCTGCTTGCGGAAGGGCTCGCTCTTCACGACTGACGCGACGAGCGACGAAAAACGATAGCCGTTCTTGGCTGCGGAAGCGGTGATCTCGTCTACGGTGCAGCGGTCTTCGTGCTCCACGCCACGCCCTAGAGCATAGGTCAACATCCGCTCGGAAAGGTTTCGAACGATTTGCCCCTTCTGCTTCAAGAGGATCTTCTGGAACTCCGCCGGCCCTTTGAAGCGGTCACCGGTGGGGAGGGTGCCGGAAGCATCTACGGGGTCGTTCCCGTCCTTTTCGCGCCAGGCGCCCACCGGGTCGTAGTTCTCCAGCGCGAAGCCGAGCGGGTCCAGCCGGGAGTGGCAGGAGGCGCAGGAAGGGTCTTTGCGGTGCTGCTCCAGCCGCTCCCGCACGGAGCCGATCAGCATCTTGCCATCGTCTTCCTTCAACTCCGGCACGTTGGGCGGCGGCGGGGGTGGCGGCGTACCGAGGATCTGTTCCAGGATCCACTTGCCTCGCTTCACCGGGTTGGTGCGCGTGGGGTTGGAGGTAACCGTCAGGATACTCGCCTGCTTCAAGATGCCCCCGCGCTGCCCCCCGGAGAGGGACACGCGGCGGAACTGGTCGCCGGTAACCCCCGGAATGCCGTAGTGCTTCGCGAGTCGCTCGTTCAGGAAGGTGTAGTTCGCGTCGAACAGCTCCATCACGCTGCGGTCCTCGCGAATGATCGCCTGGAGGAATAACTGCGTTTCCTTCAGCATCGCGGCGCGCAGCTCTTCGTTGAAGGTGGGGAAGCGCTGCGGGTCCGGCGCCGCGGTCTTCAGGTTCCGCAGCGTGAGCCATTGCTCGCCGAAGTTCTCTACCAGCGCGCCGGCCTTGGGATCCCGGAGCATCCGGCGAGCCTGCTTCTCCAGCACCTCCGGCTTTTCCAGCTCTCCACTCGCTGCGAGGTTGAGGAGCTCTTCATCCGGCATGCTGCTCCAGAGGAAGTAGGAGAGGCGAGAAGCCAGCTCCCAGCCGCTGAGCGAGCGTGCGGTCGTCGACGTGCTGGCGCCTGGCGCGCTGCTGTTCAGCTCCACGCGGAAGAGGAAGTGCGGGGAGACGAGCACCGCCTGGAGTGCGTTCTGGACCGACCGCTCGAAGCTGTCCCCGTCTTTCGCGGAGAGGTCGTAGACTTTGAGCAGACGCTCGACTTCCTCGGCGCGGACCGGCCGCCGGAAGGCCCGGCGCGAGAAATCACTCAGAATCTTGCGGGCGGCCTCTCGCTCCTTGCCTTCTTCCGGCTGGGCGGTGAAGATCTTCCGGTGCGACTCCGGCAGGCCGTCCGGATGGGGGACCAGCGGGCCGACCAATTCCAGGTAATCCACCACGAGGTTGCGGTCCCCGCGTTTCTTGGGGTCCGGATCGTCGGAGGTATTCAGGTTGTTGAGGAACGTCGCCTGTACCAGTTTGCGGCTGCGTCCGGAAGCGGTGATCTTCGCCTCATAGACCCGGGGCTTGTCTTCCTCGACGGTGACGTCGAACACCCGGACGACCTGGTCGTCCACCTTCAGCTCCATCTTCGGCGCCTCAGGGCCCCAGAGCTGCCCAAAGGCCCGGATGCGGACGAGATACTCGCCCTCTTTGGGGAAGGCAAACCGGCGCTGCACGGCGTCACCGGTCTTGCCGAGCATGATGTAGTTGTTCTCGTACACCTGCCCCCCGGCAACGTCTTCCACTTCGACCCGGTCGATCTTCGCGCCGGACTCGGGGGCGACCACGGCCTTCTGGACCACCTGTTCGGCGGCGTCCAGGTACTTCTCCATCAGCAGCGGCGAGAGGGAGAGCACGTCGCCGATGTTGTCGAACCCGTAGCCCACGTCATCCGAGGGGAAGCTTTCCGCCGGATGAAAGTCGACGCCGCAGAGGTCGCGGATCGTGTTGTTATACTCGGCGCGGTTGAGGCGGCGGAGGGTTACGCTGCCCGGCTCCTTGATCTTGCAGTCCACCTGGGAGAGCGTGGCCTCCACCCACCCGGCCACGGCGGCGCGCTCCTCGTCGGATGGCTGCGGTGAGCCCTTGGGCGGCATGTGCCCCTCGCCCACGTTCCGCGCGATGTTCGTCCAGATGTCCCGTGCCTTGATCACGGACGCCTCGTCCCGGTAGCGCGTCACGTCGATCCCGGCGATCCCCTGCTTCCCGCCGTGGCAGTTGGCGCAGTACTTCTTCAGCAGCGGAGCTACGTCACCCGTGTAGGAGAGACGGTTCTTTCCCTTCTTGGGTCCCGTGGCGGGCGTCTTTCCGGCCGCGGCGGCGGTCATCCAGGTCACCAGGGCGAGGGAAACAACCGGTAGAGCGGTGCGAGCTCTCATGCAATGCTACTCCGTGCGAGGATCGGTTCGGGACCCCTACCTACGACGCCGAAAACGCGCAGCCGTTTCCAGAAAGGGAGGCGTGGCTTGTCACATGCTCTCTATACAATTGAGCGGCATCCATGCTTTTTCCATGCGGCCGGAGCCGCTATAGAGCGTTGGTTGTTTGTCGCCCTCATCCTTTGGAAGGATCTCGAGATGTTCCGACCCAGTGCACGCCGCCGAGGCTTTACGCTCATTGAATTGCTTGTTGTCATCGCAATCATTGCGATACTCGCCGCGATCCTGTTCCCGGTTTTTGCCCGAGCACGAGAAGCTGCCCGGCAGTCTAGCTGCAACAGCAACGTGCGCCAGCTTTCTACCGCGATCCTGATGTACGTCCAGGACTACGACGAGCTGCTTCCGGCAGCAAACTGCGACGGCCTCTCCTCTGGGCAGGACTGGAACATCTCCTGCCAGCCGTACATGAAGAACGTCGGGATCTTCCGCTGCCCCTCCCAAACGCCGACTACCGGAATGCAGATCGTCCCGGGAGCCGCAAACCCGTGCGGTGGCGGGCGCCCGAACCTGCCCACCGGCTTCACGGGCCACTATATGAACTACGGGTTCAACCTGGTGCGGCCGCTTGGCTCGTTGGCCTCCATCAACCAGGTCTCCAGCCAATTCATGCTGATGGAAGCGGGGACCCCGTGGGCGTGGACGATGCTCAACGAGGACGGTACGGCGCAGTTGAACACCTACGTCCCGGGTAACGGTTACAGCAACCGCCATAACGAAGGCGCCAACGTTTCCTTCATCGATGGGCACGTGAAGTGGTTCAAGCAGGACAAGATCGTGAACGGATCCCTGGGTATCCTCACGAACTAGCACGCCATGTGGGAGGGCGAGGCTCCCGCTGAGCCGCGTACCCCGTACCGGCTCGGCGGGAGCCTCGCCCTCCCAGAATCGGCATCCTTTACGTCTGCGTCTACCTGATAGGTACGTCCCGGTAGACGGCGTGGCACGACCCACACCCGGCGGCGACCCGGCTAAAGCTACGCTCCGCGCGGGGGAAGTCGTTTTTGCGGAGTGCCGTCTCCACTTCCCCGGAGTCCTTCTCCGCCTGACGAAGGAGCCCGCGGAACTGCTCCGGGCGAGCCTTGACCTCCGCCGTCCGGGAAGATTCGCGATACAGCTCTCGCAGTTGGAGTGCGAGGTGCGCAATATGCTTGGGATCGCCCTTCTCCCAGCCCTGCGACTGGGCGGCCTGGAGCTTCTGGAACCAGGACCCGATCTCCACCATCCGGTGCACCAGGGGCGGGGTGGGTGAGATGGCGGGGAAATCGCTGGGGATTCGGTCCAACTCGGCCGCGGTGGGTGGCTGATACTCGCGGGCGCCGCTGTAGAGGCCCAGGTAGTTCTTGCCGGTGCCCGCCCGCTCCATCTCCCGGGTCGCCTCTTCGGGGGTGAGGCCGTCCAGCGCGCGCCGCACCAGGGCGCCTGCTGCAGGAGCGCGGTGCTTGCCATGGTGACAGTGCAGGTAAACCGGGCCAGGGAGGTCTCGCACCGCCTTGACGATGCGGTTGGCTTGCGGCACCGGGCAGCCGCTGTAACCGAACGGCAGGTGGACGTAGCGCAGCCCGAACTGCTGGGCCAGCTTCACGTCCGGCGCCTCCCCATCCACCGTGAGCACAGTCCGGATGCCCAGCTTCTGCAGGGAGCGGAACCCTTCCTCGCCTTCCGGCACGGAGCCCGTATAGAGCCGATTGGAGAGGCGGAACACGTTGTGCAGACCGGCCAGCTTGATCTCGGCACCGGGGGCCTTACCCTCGGCCGGCGCTTCGAGAGCCGCGGCCCGTTGCAGCGGAATGACCACCGCCGTGCCCAGCAAGAGCGCGGCGGTGAGTAGGTAGGGGAGAGGGCGAGTCATCGGGCTCCAGGGTGGCATGGTTGGACGGGAGACGCAGTCCACCTCCAGGAATACGTTGAAGCGAGCCAGACGGTTACCCTACCCGCCTCGGCCGGATGCCGGCACGTTTCCGTATCCAGATCGGTCCCGCTCAATAATGCGTAACCCCGGGCCGATACAAGTCGGCCCGGGGTTACGCATTGGAATTCACAGATTGGCGGTGCTGTCTTACTGCGCGGCTTTCTTCTTCTTGTGACCGCCCAGGGTTACCGTGGTGGCGATCAACTTGCCGCCTTCCAACTTACCGCTGACGGTGGCCCGGCCGCCTTCCTTCAGGTCGGTGACCTTGGCGTCGACGGCGGCGGCGCCTTCCCCTTCGCCGGGCTTCTTGAACGCAGTCTTGTCGTCGAAGGTGACCGTGGTATCGCCCTTCTTCTTGCTGGTGACGACGAAAGTCTTGGCGGCGGCGTCGAGCTTGCTCACCTTGCCTGCGGCGCGGGCGCCGGTTTTGGCGAGCTTCGCGGCCTGCGAGACGCCGCCCGCGAGGGCGACCGAAACGGCGACGAGGGCAATCTGGGCGAGCTTGTGGATCTTCATTGGAGTTCTCCTGGGCGTTGGTACGCGGTTGCTTGAACACCTTCGCTGACGCAGCCCAGGACGGCTCGGTTCAGTTTTCCTCGGTCATGGACCGGAGCCTTTGCTCTGCGATTGCGGCGACCGACCGGCTCATGGAGCGCAGTCGGTCGCCAGTCTGAGTCTACTGTCATGGCACAAGGAGGTAGTGACGCTCTTGAGCGCCGGAACCGGATCAACCTCTTAGCCGGCGCTCTGCGTCCGGGTATCATAGGCCACGGTTATCGGCTGGCCGGGCTGGCCAGTGGGCAAGATCGGGACGTACTTGTACACAATCTTGCCGTAGGAAAAGGTCACCTCTTCCAGGGGGTATTCTCCCTCGGTTCCCGCGTCCTTTAGCGACGAGACCAGTATGTCGGAGAGCTCATACTGAAGGAAGACCACGTTTGGGGAATTCCGGCGTGCCATGAGCACCGCACGAGGGATGTGCCGCCCAGTGGCACAGTGGATGAACAGCGGCGGAGATGCCTTGTCCACTCGCTTTACAATCGATAAGTCGGAAAGGCTGACTTTACCGGCCCCCGCCCCGCCGCCCGCGCCGCCCGTGGCACTCTGCACGGCGCCCCAGGAAAACGACTCGATTTCGATCGTACCCTCGAATTGGGCGCTCGTGCTCTCTCCGTCGATGCCCTCAACCATCAGGAAATAGTTTACGGCTGCCATGTACTGTCTCCTATCATTTGTTACACTGGGGACGGCCTCAAAGGATGAGCCACCGGTCCATGAACGGATCGTACAGCTCTGCGGTCGAGAGCGGTGTGCGGAAGGTGCCACCCGTCACGAGCACGCCCGCCGGATGGACCGAAGCCGCGCCGTGCTCGGCGCGCGGGCCGTTCATCGGGGCGATTACGGTCCATTCGTTCCGGCGCGGATCGTAGATCTCGGCGCTGGTCAGCACGTTGATGAACCGGCCTCCTGCCACGAGGATTCGCCCGTCGTACAGCACAGCCGCCGCATGGTGGGCACGGGGTGTGTTCATCGGCGCGGCGTCGAACCATTCCCGGCGAAGCGGGTCGTAGATCTGCGCCATTCCCGTGGGGTTAGTCTGGAGGCCACCGGCTACCAGCACCATTCCGGTGGGGAGTGACGTGACCGTACAGCCGCGCCGTCCGATGGGCGAAACAGCTTCTTCACGAGAATGGGGCTTCGGGAACGGCGCCGCCTCCGCGCCGCCGGGCGCCAGGGCCGCGGCGACGAGCCCGCCGCCGATGCCCCCGAGCGCTTGGCGCCGGGTAATCCGCGCACGCCCGGGGCCGGTGTCGATCGGGTCATTCATCCGTGTCACTCCTTTCAGCGGTCCGCGGGACCGCACAGCACGCTGCGTTTGATCGTCAGCTTCGGGTGGATGACTCCAACGAGGACCGAGCCTGCGGCAGGGTGCTTAGGTGGGCCGTCGCTGGGTCGGAGATGATCGGTGCGTGGAGGAGGCGCGTCGCAGCCGGACGGCTGCTCTGGTTGGAAAGTGGTTCGCTAGCTAGTTGGAAGCGCCGGTTGCCGGCGTCGAAGCTGGCACAGCGTGCCGGGCCAGCCAGCGCACGGCACGAGTGCCGGAAGTGAGAGCGAGCAAAGGGTACGAGATACTCCCAGTTCGGGAACGCCACGAGGTTCGCGACTTCCAGACAGGGCTGTCTTGTAGGTCTATGTTCAGGCCAACGGGTGAGTAGATAGTGAGCTTGAAGCGCCGGAGCGTGACTACCGCCGGGTGCCTAAGGAGTGGGTCACAATCGTGTCGCCGACGTTTGTTCCGTGCTTTCATCCGGGTGAATGGTCGGCAATCGGGACGTGGTCGGTAAGCACATACCCAAAGTTCGGCCGATCACCACCCGAATTTGGCGAAGGGAGGAAATGGGACGGTTAGGTTGGCCCGGCCATTCCCACGTGGTGCGTTGAAAAGGCACGCGGCGAGGAGCGCGGTGGGACCCGGCTTCCGTACCTCGTCAACCCATTGGGAGTTCCGGGACGTCAACCTGGGGAGCCATTGGCAAGTGTGGCGTTTGCCCAAGCGTCCGGTGAGGGCGGCGCGCGTCGGCGATGCTAGCGATTCTCCGGAGCGGATCCCTCGTGGCGCGGCTCTACGCGTAGTAGGTTTCGCACCAGGAAGTCCGCCCGTCGACGGCTGCCATAGGGGGTTTCCGCCGCTCCGTGGCCCGCTCCGGGAACGATGAGCAGGTCGAAGTCTCTGTCTGCTTTCACCAGGGCGTTGACCACTTGCATCGTGGATGCGGGATCGACGTTGGTGTCCAGCTCACCGACCACGAGGAGCAGCTTCCCCTGGAGACGGTGGGCGTTCGTTACGTTCGAGTTGGCGGCGTACTCTGGGCCGACGGGCCAGCCCATCCAGAGCTCGTTCCACCAGACTTTGTCCATCCGGTTGTCGTGACAGCCGCAGTCCGCCACGGCAGCCTTGTAGAAATCCCCGTGGAAAAGGAGGGCGGCGAGGGCGTTCTGCCCTCCGGCCGAGCCACCGTAGATGCCAACCCGGTTAAGGTCCAATTCCGGGTCCTTCGCGGCGACGGCGCGCAGCCAGGCGATGCGGTCCGGAAAGCCGCCGTCGGAGAGGTTCTTCCAGCACACGTCGTGGAAGGCTTTGCTGCGCCAGTTCGTTCCCATCCCATCGATCTGCACCACGATGAAGCCCAACTCCGCGAGGTAGCGCTGCCCGTGGTACGCGGCAAAGCTCTTGGGGACGAAGGCACCGTGGGGTCCGGCGTAGATGTTTTCGATGACCGGGTACTTGCGGCCGGCCTGGAAGTGGGTGGGGCGCCAGATCACGCCGTATATCGGCGTCTTCCCATCTCGGCTCGGTGCCGCGAACCGCTCCGGGTAGCTCCAGCCCGTTTTCAGCAACTCGGAGGCGTCTCCGCGCTCCAACTCTTTCACCAGCTTGCCATCGCTCGCGCGCCGCAGTTCCGTTACCGGAGGCAGATCCACGCGAGTAAAGGTGTCCAGAAGCCACGCGCCATCCGGGGAGAACTGAACGGTGTGCGTTCCGTCGCCCGGGGTGAGATCGTGGAAGTCGCTGCCATCCAGGTTTATGCGGCAGAGGTGCCGGTAGTAGGGATCTTGCTCCGGGTTCACCCCGCCGGCCCAGAACCAGACCTGCCGCCGCTCGGCATCCACCCGCTCCACGTCGCGCACCAACCACGGCCCATGGGTGATCGCGTTCTTTACCTTCCCGGTTTCGGTGTCGTAGAGGTAGAGGTGGTTCCAGCCGTCCCGCTCCGACATCCAGATCGCTTCGTGGGTCTGGTCCAGGTACTGGAGAAACAGCTTGTCCGCATAGTCGATGAACGTCTTGCTCTGCTCTTCGATCGTCGCTCGCGCCGTGCCGGTGACCGCATCGACGGACACGACGCGCAGCACCTGATGCCCACGCTGGTTGTAGAGAAACGAGAAGCGGGACGAGTCCGGCTCCCACCGCAGCCGGTTGATGTCCCACGGGTTGGGAATCAGCGCGTCCGGGACGGTGATCTCTTGCGCCGGATCCACCTGGAACAGGCACGGCTTCGAGACGGCGATGCGGTCTCCCGGTTTCAGGTAGTCCAGCGTGCGCAGCTTCGGCTGCACCTGGTCCGCCGGAGACGATTCCACGAGGTAGACCTTGTGCTCCTGCGCGGGTACCGTTCGGAACGCGACCAGCTTCTTGCTGTCCGGCGACCACGACAGCGGGCCGTCCAGGAAGCGCTCGGCCGTGCCGTCCGTAGTGAGGGGCCGCTCCTTGCCGCCGGCAAGCTCCCGCACCCACAGGTTCCGCTCCTTCAGAAACGCCTGCCACTTTCCGTCCAGAGAGCGCCCTGGGTCGCGCGCCGGCCGCGACGGAGGAGCAGGGACAGCTCCGGTGACCACGGCTTTCCCCGCTCCCGTCTCCGCCACGAAGGCCGCCAGTGGCTTGCCCTGCTCCGTGGTGACCAGCCATGCATGCCCCGCGAACGTGTGCTGTCGCCGGCTGCCTCCCGGTGGGACGCTCCCGTACTCTTTTCGCTGCCCGCCGCCGTCTACCCAGAACAGCCGGATGACCCCCTCGGTATGGTTCTCGAAGAGCACGTCCGCTTCTTCGCTGCCGCCTTCCGAGCGCACGCCGGCGGGGAAGCGCGGCCGGAGCGCACCGCCCTCAGCGGCTTCCGGTTGCTTGTAGGGAGTCTTTTCACCGGTCCGGGGGTTGATCAGCCAGCTCTCCTGCTTGCCGCCCGGCAGCTCCACGCGATACCAGAACCGGCCGTCCTCCATCCAGTGAGGTGTGACCCGGTCCCGGAACACCTTGCCCTGTACGGCCTCTCGGAGGGCTGCGGCTCGATCGTAGTCGGCGCGACTCCCCTGGGCGGCGGCCGGCTGGAGGATCCAGGCGTGGGCGAATGCCGCTGCAAAGAAGACAAGGGAGATTCTGGTGCGGATCACTTCTGGGTGCCTTTCGCCGCCGCCGCTGCGGGAGATCGTCGGCAGCCTGTTCGCCGCAACGTCCTGGATCTACTTCTCCCGCGGTTTGCATTCCGGGTAACCGAGCGCGTCGCCAAGGCTCCTTCATCGCCTAAAACGCCGGTCGGGTCATCGATCCGCCAGAGGAGGCATTCGCCTGCTCATTACAGCGGCAGGTCGGGATACATAGTCGGACGGAGCGGTAATTGCGCGGGTTCTGGCGGTCGGCTGCCGGGCGGGCTTTGCCCCGCCCGGAACCCACCGCTCCGGAAGCCGGGGTAGTGCGCGCTCCAGCGATAGCGACGGAGGAGTAACAACCTGCGGCGAAGTTGGCCCGCTGGAAGAAGGTCGACAGTGCCTCCAGGCGCTCCCGTAGACCTTCATATAGTTAGCGGCCGCGCCGGATTTGCCCGACGAGACGGGCACCAGGAAGTCGCGTTACTGGCACGCTCCTCTCCGGCGCCGCGTCTGCAGTGGCGGCCCCGTCCGATCTCTTCCTGCAGGATCGCTTTCCGAATACCCTCATTTCTCCACCGGCGCCTCGGGGCGCGTGGTGTAGTCGCTCCAGGAGCCGTAGTAGACCTTCACCTTGGGGTACCCCAGCAGCTTGAGCGAGAAGAGGCTGAGGGAAGCGCGCCCGCCGGAGGCGCAGTAGGTGACCACTTCTTTGTCGGGGGTGATGCCTTTACCCTCGTACAGCTTCTTCAGTTCCGCGGCGGGCTTGAAGGTCATGGCGGGGGTCGTCAGGTTCTCCTTCCACTCCACGTTCACTGCGCCCGGTACGCGGCCCAGGCGGTTCTCCGCGGCGGAGCGCGCATCCAGCGCCACCACGCCCGGCTTGCGGGCCAGCAGTTCCGGCGCGGTACAGCCGAGGGTGGGGGTGACCTTCGGATTGAAGGCGACCGCTGCGATGGCGGGTACCTCCGTGGTGGTCGGGCGCTTCTCGGCGGTCCATTGGGTCCAGCCCCCGTTTACCAGGCTCACCTTCTCGTGCCCGTAGGCGTTCAGCACGTACCACAGCCGGGAGGCGGCGAGGCCGCCCCGGTCGTCGTAGATCACCACGCGAGTGGTGTTTGTGATGCCCGCCTTGCCGAGCATCGAGGCGAGTACCTCTGGTCGCGGCAGGTAGGAGAGCTTGTCTTCCGCGTTCCGCAGCGGCCCTTCCTCGATGCGTATGGCGCCCGGGATGTGGCCCGCGGTATACGCGTCGCCACCGCGCATGTCCACCAGCCGCATGTCCGGCTCGCTCAGGTGGCTCGCCAGCCAGGAAGTCTCCACCAGCAATTCCGGCCGGGGATACGCGGACTGTGCCCAGGCCGGTAGGCATCCGGCGAAGATTGCGGTACACGTTGCAAGAAGTAGGCGACGGTTCATCGGGCGCTCTCCGGAGAATTTCGAATCCAGTGATTCTACGCCGCGCCCGCGGGTATGTCAGGAAGGACGGTTCCGCGAGACGCGGGAACCGTACCCCCGGAGCCATTCACCCCACACCGTCCACGCGGAGGAATTCCATGCGTTCACCGAACTACAGCCGGCGCCGGGTGCTGGCGCTCACGGGCCTCTTCCTTTGCGGCCTGCTGCTGGGAGCCCGCGGCTGGGCCCAGGAGGTCCAGCCGATCGAATTGAAGACGACGGACGGCCCGCTCGTCCTCCAGCCGCTGAAGCACGGCTC
>Ga0255338_1003677_pt1 | contig 17740 bp, 13 predicted proteins | sample MeOH1_35cm_T4_19_FD_203715 | JGI IMG/M metagenome (GOLD analysis project Ga0255338, IMG submission 203715) | Sandy soil microbial communities from University of British Columbia, Vancouver, Canada - MeOH1_35cm_T4_195 | ecosystem: Engineered > Artificial ecosystem > Sand microcosm > Unclassified ...
GAGTCCCCGCCTTTCAGCATGGCGGCGCGGACGTCCAGGCGCAGGCCGCTGCTCTGCTTCTGGGGGCCGTGACAGGCGTAGCACTTCGCCGCCAGCAGCGGGCGAATCTTCGTCTCGAAGAACCGGGTGCCATCCGCCGCGGGCTTCACCTCCGGGCGCGGTGCGGGCTCGCTGGTGAGCGCCGGCCGGCCGGCGAGAAACGCCAGGCCCAGCCCGAGGAGCGGAGGGTAGAAGAAGAATGGTTTCATGCCTGTCGCTGTCTGGGGTCGCTGGCTGTCCAGAACCCTAAATATGATCCGCAGTAGAAATTATACTGGAGCCGCCAGCCGGAGCCGATACCCAGCGTTGACAAGGTTTGACTGCGGCTGACCTGCCGAGTTGCACCCTCCTGAACTTCGACTCAGAGTTGAACGCCTCTGCTTGGCATGCTAACGATCAATGCCCTTTAATCTTGAAGATCGAGTAAAGAGCATTGACATGCCCATGGACCTGTCCCACACTGTACCGGATACGAGCATCCATGATATCGGTTACAGTCGCGACCGCAGCGACCGTAATGTATAGGGGCGCCGGGGCAATGCGATGAAGCACCTGAATTCCAAGATTCGTTTGTTCCCAGTGATGACGGCTACCTTACTCATCGTGTCGGCGCTCATCGCTGCGGTGGGCAGCAAGCCCGCGGTGGGCGCGCCGCAGCCCGCCGAGCCGCTCGTCTCCATCGCCAAAGGCGCCAGCCAGGAGGCGGCGCTTGAAGCCCTCCACCGCAGCACCGGAAAGCTGGTGCTCTCCGAATGCCCCACGGTCGAGCATCGCAGCAAGGGAGGCCTGGCGGAGTTGCCGCTAACGGACGCGTTGCCGGCCTTCACCGCCGACTATCACTTGCACGCGCTGGTGGACGAGCGGGAGCTCCTCTTCGTGCGCCGGTTCTGGGACCCCCGCGAAGAGCCGAACATCCCGGTGGAAGAGATCACCGCGATCGTTACGGACGTCCACCGGCTGATCGAGCTGTTTTCGCCCCACTTCGAACACCTGCGCAGCCTTCAAGAGAGGCAAGCGTTCTACCGCTCCTTGACCCCGGAGCAGATTGGGCTGGCTCAACGCGGAGAGCTCACCTACCCCATGCTCTTCCCGGAGCAGCGCAAGTAGTGGGGAGTACTCACTGCGGCAAACACCTTCGATACGCCGGAGTACGAGCTGCGGACGTCCCTGGCTATCTACCGGAACTGGTCGCAGTGCGACACGCGGTGGACCACCGTACAAGAGCCAGACATGCAGCTTCCTTCCCTCCGGTTCCGCTACCCGATCCAGACGGAAAAGGGGTGGGAGAGACTCGAGTTCGAGCTACTGCGGCTGCGCCCCGACTTCGTGCCGCCGGCGCCGGACGCCGCGCTCGGTTCGGTGGAGCCGCTGGAGTTTGAGCCGCGCGGTCGCACCTCCTGTCGTGAGCCATTCCGGCCCGCGGAGCAGCCGGCCGCGCTCGGCGAGATCGTGGAAGGGATTGCGAAGGATAACCAGGTCGCGATCCGGGTCCCCGCCTATGCGCGGGAGCGGCGGTATTACCTTTTCGCCGCAGGCTCGTCCGGGAACGCGGTGTTGAAGGCGCTGGCGGAGATCAATGGCTGGGAGATCTATCAAACGGGCAAACGCAGCTATGCGTTAGACCGACCCCGCTTCCTCCATACGGGGAATTATCGGGAGCTCCTCCGTAATTTGCGCGCGTTGGTGCCGCCGGTGGTGCGCACCTTACTGGAGACGCCGAGTGACGACGAAGATTCGCGCCGCGCAGGGCAATATCGGTCGTGGGCGATCTTGCAAGACTACCTGGAGCGCCGGCAAAAGTGGCATACGGGTTTTCAGATGGTGGATCTGGACGCGGAGCAGCAGCGACGTCTCGCTAATCTCATCCTGGTGGGAAGAGGGTTACGCGGTCCGATCCAGTTTCTCCTCAACCGCGAGCCCTCGCCGCTACTGGTATCGCCGGAGCGCGGGTTCTTCCGCTTGAAAGGTGAGGTGGGGCCGGGTCAACGCCCCGCTTTGGACTTCTACATCATCTGGAAAACGCCGCCAAAGAACCCCGGCGAGGGACCTCGAACTTGGGTCGCCAACTGGGGTTGGATTGTGAACCCTAGCATCCTCGGGAACTGAACCAGCACCGCCGGCGCTGGAGGGCTAACCCAGTTCTCGTTGAACTCGGCTGCGGTACTCGGACGGACTCACTCCCTGTTCCCGCTTGAAGCTCCGGCTGAACGCAGCGACTGAGCCAAACCCAGACCGCTGCGAGATTTCCGTTACGTTCAACTCCGAGGTGGAGAGCAGCGTCTTCGCCTGGTCGAGCCGGGCACGGCGGAGGTAGTCGAACACCGTCTGCCCGGTCGCCCGCTTGAACAGGCGAGCGAGGTACTCTTCGCTGAGTTGTACGTGAGCCGCTACCTCCGCCAGGTTCAAGTCCTGGTCCAGGTGCCGGAGCAGGAAATCCTTGACGCTGCTCACGTGGTGCGCCCGGTGCTCCGGTGCTCCCGTCCGCCTCCCCGTTCGCTGTTCGGCCACCTGCCGCGCGACCAGCGTTACCAGGCCGGTGCAGATCGCGCCGATGCGGAACCGGTAGCCAGGGCGCTGTTCCTGCGCTTCTTCCCGCATCTGGGAGAGCAACTCCCGTATCGGCGCATCCTGCCCGCCCGCCAGGTGATGGAACTCGCGGAAGTGGTGGCAGACAAAGGACGCCAGGTCTGTATCCGCGTCCGCGCGCTCCTCCTGACCTGCCGCCAGCGGAGAGAGCGGCGGCACGACCTCTGGATCGAATGCGAGCCGGAGCGCGTGGAGCCGGTATGGCTGGTGGGGCATCGGGGAGAGGTACTCATGCGGGTGCGCGTGTGGCAGCACCATGATGTCCCGCGCCCGGAGGGCAACCTCCACGTTTCGGCCTCCCACCCCGGCCACGCGATGCCCGCACTCACCCTGCAGGATGAAGATCAGCTTCCGGACCTGGTTGTCTACCCGCTGGACGCCGCCGCGAGGGATCAGCACCACCTGCTCGTGCACCACGAGAAACGGGCTGCCGATCCCCTCCACCCGGTGCAGTGCGTAGCCCATTACCCGAGGATCGCGTCAATCGGCTTGCCGGTCCCATCCTTCGTAATGTAGAAGGGGCGCTTCTCCACCTCCACGTTGTAGCGGGGCGAGATCCCCATGATCCGGTAGATGGTGGCGTGGAGATCCTGGATCGAAACCGGGTTCTCCACCGTCTCGCACGGGAACTCGTCGCTGGTCTTGCCGTAAACGAAACCGCGCTTCACGCCGCCGCCGAACATCAGGAGCGACGAGGCCCCTGCGAAGTGGCCGTGCAGTCCGTAGTGCTCCATCTTCTCGATGCTCGCGACTTTGGTGGAGCCGCGCCCGGACGTGGAGCGCCCGAACTCCGTGGCCAGCACCACCAGGGTGCGCTTCAGGAGACCGCGCTGCTCCAGGTCCAGGATCAACTGGGCCACGGGCGCGTCGATCGACTCCTTCATCTTCTTCTGGCCGTTGTGCCCGTCCGAGTGGGTGTCCCAGCCCTTCGCGTTCTCGAAGTCCACGTGCACCGCCACGTAGCGGGCGCGCGCCTCCACGAGCCGCCGGGCCAGCAGGCAGCCGCGGCCGAACGGGCCGGTGTCGTAGCGGGCGAGTACCTCTTTCGGCTCTTGCGAGAGGTCGAATGCCTTCACGGTGGGCGAGTGCACCAGCCGGTAGGCGTTCTCCATGGATCGCACCAGCGATTCCTTCTGGTAGCTGCCGGCCAGGTCGGAGGCGGGGCTCGCCTCCACCAACTCGCGGAACTTCCGGTAGCGGTTCTCGAACCGCCCTTCCGGCAGCCTGGCGCGGATCACCTCCTGCGCCCGCGCCGCGTCCGGCACCACCAGCGGCCCGTGCTCGCTGCCCAGGAAGCCGCTGGCGTTGAAGGAGGGGAGCGCCAGGAACACGTTGCCGGTATCCTCCGGACGGCTCACGTCGATGAACGCGGGCAGGTCCGGATTCAGCGGACCGAGCGCGTGCGAGAGCCAGGCACCGATGTAGGGTGGGCTCACGGTCTGCGGCGGCGCGTAGCCGGTGTGCCACTTCACCTGGTACGGGATGTGCTGTAGGTTCTCCGCCAGGGTGCCGTAGTCTCGCGCCACGTAGGAGCGCACCACGGTGCCGCGGTCCATGACCTTCGCCAGGTTCTCGAGCCCCTCGCAGAACCTAATGCCGTCGACGGAAGTGTCGATGCTGGGGAAGGAGCAGAGGAGGTCCTTCGGCTTCATTCCCGGCGTAAACGGGCTGTAGCGCTTCGGATCGAACGTCTCCGTCTGGCTCATCGCCCCGCCCATCCAGAGCAGGATCATCGAGTCCGCCAGCGGCTCCGGCCCCTTCTCGGCCGCGAACGCGCGCGGGGAGGGCGCGGCGAGTGTCGCCAGGGTGGCGGCGCTCGCCGTCTTCAGGAACTCGCGGCGGGTCAACTCGTGCTTGGTCATCTTTCTACTCCGGGGCGGTTACGATCACGAGGGGGAGGCGGGGAGTTTTTAGACAGGATTAACGGGATTAACAGGTTGGATTTGGGCCGCCTTATCAATCGAATTGATCCTGTCAATCCCGTCCATTTCCCTTCTGATTCTTTTCCGCGCTTTTCTGTGTGTTCCGCGGGCAAATCTGGATCAGCGGATCAGTTGGAACTCCGGCAGCATCGCCAGGATCCAGACGAGGTCTCCCACGCTTTCGGCGGTGGGGTGATCGCCCAGTACTTCCAGGAAGGTACGGCGCTCGAGCTGGGTGGCGGGGCGGCCGAGGGCGTGTTCGCCGAACTGATTCGCGATCTGGTCCGGAGGCAGCGCGGCCAGCGCGGCGAGTTGGGCGTTCACCTTGGCCGGCAGGGGCGCGGCATTCAACTGCTTGGCCGCGTTATCCGCAGTCAGCTTGGTCGCCGGCGACCCCGTATACAGCAGCTCGAAGAGCGACGCACCGTTGAGCAGCTCCAACGACTGGATGGTGGAGGCGCGGGACTCGCGGCTGGTCATCACGATCCGGTGATCGGGCCGCCCCAGCATCTCCATCAGGCGGCTCCCATTTTCTCTCCAGGCGCGCCCGGGCCGGTTCAGGAGGCTATTGAGCGCGTCCACATACTGCTCCGCCGTCATCCGCCGCAGCTTCGGGCCGCGGAAGACGAACGGCTGGCCCTCCGCCCGGGGGTAATCGATCGCGGGAAGCTGGTAGGCGTCGGAGGTCAGGATCAGTTCCAGCGGACGCTTCAGGTCGTAGGCATGGTCGGTGAAGTCGGCGGCCAGGTAGTCCAGCAGGTCCTGGCTCCAGGCAGCGCCTTCCAGGTCGTCCACGCGCTCTACGAGACCGGCGCCTAGCAGCCGTGCCCAGAGGCGGTTCACCAGCGTACGGGAGAAGCGGCCGTTCTTCGGGCTGGTGAGGAGCCGGGCGAGCTGCTGCTGGCGCTCCGCTCGCGGCGCCGCGGGGTCAACACTGCCCACTTCCGAGAAGAGAAACTTCGCTACTGGGTGCTTTCCGGTCGGCAGCTCGCAGCGCACCGATTCCAGCGGCTTCTCCGCGAAGACGTTCGCCAGCGCCCAGGTCTCGTCCATCGTCCAGGCGTCCACGAAGCTGTCGTGGCAGGTGGCGCACTTGAGCTGCACGCCGAGGAACACCTGGCCGATGTTCTGCGCCGCCTGCACCGGCCACGCCTGGTCGCCGCGGGGACGCTCCAGGCCGGACTGCAGCCCGCGCAGGAAGCCGGACGCGTCTTCTTTCCCCGGCTTGTAGGTGGCGTCCAGCTTCTCGATCTGCTCCTCGTTGCCCAGGTCCGGCGGTACCTCGGCGGTGACCAGTTCCGTGACCATCCGGTCGTACGGCTTGTTGGTGAGGAGCGAGTCGTACAGCCACGGGGTGATCGGGCGGAAGATGTCCGTGGAGCCGATGTCCTTGATGCCGTCGCGCAGGTGGTCCTGCCAGAAGGTCATCCAGTGGTCGGCATACCGCTCGTTGTCCGCGAGCAGCGCGTGTACGAGCTGCGACCGCCTGTCGGGGCGGGAGTCGGAAAGGAAGGTCGCCAGCTCCGTGGGTGTCGGGAGCTGCCCCACCACGTCGAGGTAGACCCGGCGCGCGAAGGTCCGGTCGTCGATGCGCTTCGCGGGTACGGAGTGCTGCTTCAGGTAGCCGGAGAGGAGGCGGTCTACCGGGTTGCCGGCTCCGGGCGGCAGCGCCGGCCGCCGCGGCGTTACGTTGCGCCCCTTCGTCTTCTCCGCGGGAGCGGCCTCGTCCCACTTGGCGCCCTGGTCGATCCACGCGCGCAGAATGCCGATCTCCTCGGCGGAGAGCCGCTTGCCGGCAGGCGGCATCATCCCCTCGCCACCGGGGAGTGAGACCCGGCGGATCAGCTCGCTGCTCGCGCTCTTGCCAACCACGAGGGCAGGACCGGTCTCGCCGCCCTTCAGCATTAGCTCACGGCGATCCAGGCTCAGCGCGCCCGAGTGCTTGTCGCGCGCGTGGCAGGCGAAGCAGTTGTGCGCCAGGATCGGCTTCACGTCCTGCGTAAAGCTCACCGTCCGCTCTACCGGTGCGGGCAGCTTCACCGCCGGGACAACCGGCGCCGCGCTGGCGATACCTACGATCGCCAGTGTGAGAAGTCCCGTTCCCGCCACCCATCCAGATCGCTTACTCACCCGCGTCTCCCTTGCGCCGCCAATCCAGGCAACTCCAGACTCTCCGACCTCCAGAACCCTCCGCCCAGCCAAGTCATTGCGAGCGAAGCGCGGCAATCCCCTCGGCATCCAGCTAACCCTGAGCTCCCCCCCAAAGGAGTCAGTGCGAAGCCGCGCTTGGGGCACCCGCACGGCGGGTCCGGCAGTGGCAAACCCGCTCGACCACAGGCAACCCAGAACACTTCGTCTGTGGAGTCATTGCGAACGCAGCGAAGCGGAGTGCGGCAATCCCGCCCGACCCCAGCCAATCCAAAACTCTCCACCAGTGAAGTCATTGCGAAGCCGCGTTTTTCCAGCGGCTGTGGCAATCCCGCCCGACTACAGGCAACCCAGAACTCTGCGTTCGAAGACTACCTGCCGTCGGACGGGATTGCCGCGGCGCTAGCGCTCCTCGCAATGGCTCTTCTTTCTCGGAATCGCCACGTCGCATCACCCCATACAATGGCCCTGCGTTCGCGGGATCACCCGCATCACAGCCCCACCTCACTCCCCTTCCCCGCGGGAGCCTGCAAACCCAGAATATCGGACATCCGGCGGCACGCTTCCCGCAGCCCGTCGACCACCTGCTCCCGCTGGCCGTTCAAGAAACGGCTTGCCGGCATGCGAATGCCGATGGCCGCCCACGGCCGCCCGTCCGGCCCCGGCACCGGCGCGGCGACCGTCTGAATCTCATCCTGCGAATGAAGCTGCAGGGCCAGCCCGGTGTGCCGGATCTGCGCCAGGGCGGCGTCCAGCGACGCGCGGTCACCCACCTCCCGCCAGAGCTCGCCCGGTAGTCCCCAGTGCTCCACCACGCGGTCCAGCTCCTGCGCGGAGAGGAAGGCCAGCAGCACCCGGCCCGTGGAGGCGTCGAACGGCGAGCGGCGCGTGGTGACGTCCAGCCGCACCGTCAGCTCCTGCGGCCCCAGCGCGAAGCCGATGATGAAGCGCTCCACACCCCGCAGGGCGGAGATCACCACCGTTTCCCGCAGCTCGGCCGCCAGATCGTCCGCGATTCGCTGCGCCAGCGGCTGCAGCGACACCCGCCGGAACTCCGGCTCCGCCAGTTCCACCAGCTTCGGCCCCAGCGCGTACCCGCCCGCAGGCGTCCTCCGTACGGCGCCCAGCTCGACCAGCGTTTTCAAGATGTTGTGGAGCGTGGTCTTCTGCAGGCCGGTAGCCGCCGCCAGCTCCGCCAACCCCGCCTCGCGAGCGGCAAGGTAGTCGAGCACGGCAAAGGCACGCTGGATGACCTGGATCTGCACGGTAATTCAACAGTAATGAGCGCGTTCAATTCAACTGGACAACGAATTTTACCGCGTCCAGGTAGCGGTTGCCCACTCGCGCGGTTGGAATTTCTTCGCATCGCGGATCCCGCTGAGATGATGGGGTCGCCTGCGGACAGGTAGTGAGCCGAGCAGCGACAGCTAAAGTCGCAGGAGGGGCGGAGCAATGCCGAAACTGCGAACAGCAGACCCGCATGCACCTTCACTCCACCTTCGCTAGCACTCAACGCTCGGCTCAATGAGTGGGTGGATCCGGAATCGGTCGCAGGTCACTAGCAAGCCCGTTCGGAGCCTTCTAGCCCCTGGCGAAGCCGAGGACCCAATTGCTTATAGGGTGACCGATTATGGGTTATCCTCAAACGAATGTTTCGGTTTGGTTGCTTACGGAAAGACTAGAAACACCCTACTCGCTTGAGAGTCTGTCAATTCGCCGCTTTTCGGGGCGGCGAGAGGACGGGGGTATGCTTTTTGATCTGTGCCAAAGGAGATAGGGAATGAGGGACATCTTATGATATTTAAGCGGATCATTGCCATTGCAATGCTGGCCTGCCTGGGGCTATTCAGTCTGGCCAGCGCACAGTCGCTCGGCGCAGCGAGCACCTTCGCCATTCTGGCGGGTGCAGGGGTTACGAACACCGGCCCGAGCATCATCTCGGGCGACGTGGGCGTCTTCCCGGGCAGCGCCATCACCGGCTTCCCCCCCGGCACCGTGGTGAACGGTTCCTTCCACGTGACGGACGGACCCGCCGCGCAGGCCCAGGCCGACCTGGCGGTGGCCTACACCGCCATCCAGAATATGCCGGTTGATACGGTCCTCACCGGGCAAGATCTGGGCGGCAAAACGCTGCCCCCAGGGGTTTATCACTTCGATACGTCGGCGCAGCTCACCGGCGTACTCACCCTGGACGCGGGCGGCGATCCGAACGCGAAGTGGTACTTCCAGATCGGCAGCACGCTTACCACCGCTTCCAACTCGGCCGTCATCGTGATCGGCGGCGGTAGCGCGAACAACGTCTTCTGGCAGGTGGGCAGCTCAGCGACCATCGGCACCGGCACGGCGTTCGGCGGTCACATCCTGGCGTTCGCCAGCATTACCTTCCAGACCGGCTCCACCCTCGGGTTAGGTAGTGCGCTGGCGCAAACCGGCGCGGTGACGCTGGATACGAACATCATCTCGGCCACGGTGGCCGCGGTGCTCACGCCGCTCATCAGCACCAACCCTCCGGCCGGCGGCACCCTCGCCTTTGGGGATATCTGCCTGGGTGAGGACAAGACCCTCGTTCTGGATATCGCGAACGTTGGCGACGGCCCGCTCACAATTTCGAACATCGCACCGAACGGCTCGGGCGTTACGCTCAAATCCCCGGTACTGCCGTTCGATCTGGCGCCGAACGCGCACGCCTTCATCGATGTGACGGTGACCCCTACCGGCATCGGCCCGCACATGGGCTCCGTGGTCGTTACCAGTAACAGCGGCGGCAACCCCGGCACCACCACCACGGTGAACGTTTCGTCCAACACCCCCACCGGCACCCTGGCGCTTCTGCCCGCGTCCCTGGACTTCGGCCCGGTCTGTCTGAACGACGCGACCACCCGGGACGTGGAGGTCTACAACATCGGCAACTGCGACCTGACGCTGGTCTTCGTTGGAGATCCCGCCAACCCGGCGTACACGGTCATCGCGCCGCCCATCAGCGTGAACATCCAGCCGGGCGATCACGCCACGGTCCCGGTGACCTTTACGCCCACGGCGCCCGGCACCGTCTCTTCCTCGTTCGTGATCACCACGGACAACGGCGGCGGGCTGCAGAACACCGTCTACCCGGTGACCGGTCAGGGCGTCACGCCCACCATCGCCGCCAGCCCCACGACGCTGGACTTCGGGAACGTGTGTCCCGGCGTGCCGGTTCACCAGTTCATCCAGATCCGGAACACGGGCGGTTGCCCGGCCACCGTCAACAGCATCATGAAGGTGGGCGGCGTCAACCCGGCCAGCATCACGCTGAGCAATCCCACGCTGCCGGCCACCCTCCCGGCGGGCGGCACGCTGTTGATCGATGTAGCGGTGAACGCGCAGGTCACCACCGGCGCCATCTCCACCACCGTCCGCACCAACATCAATGACTCCGTGGTGAACACGGACGTGGCGGTTACCGCCACCGTGGCGTCGGGCACCCTCGGGCTCTCTCCGACCGCCCTCAGCTTCGGCAACGTCTGCGTGGGCGCGAGTTCTTCCAAGATCGTCACCCTCCGCAACACCGGCGCTTGCGACCTCTCGGTCAGCAACGTGGCCATCACCGCGGGCGGCGGCGTCTACACCATCGAACCGGTAACTACTCCGGTCGTCATTGCCCCCAACAGCTCGGCGCCGGTGACCGTGGTGTTTACCCCCACCGCTACCGGCAACGGCCAGGCGGGCGTGTTGACCGTCACCAGCAACTCCGGCGGCGCGGTGGCCGCTATGTCGAACGTGCCGCTTACCGGCGACTCCGCCCCCGGCGTCATCGGCGTCTCCCCGGCGGCCCTGGACTTCGGCAACGTCTGCGCAGGCAGCACCAAGTCGAAAGTCCTCACGATCCGAAATACCGGCGACTGCGACCTCGCGGTCAGCAACATCGCGATCACCGCGGGCAGTACGGTCTACAGCATCGAGCCGATCACGACCCCGCTGATCATCCCGCATAACGGCTCCGTGCCGGTGACCGTGGTGTTCGCACCGGCGGCAGTCGGCAGCGGCCAGGCGGGTATGCTCACCGTCACCAGCGACTCCGGCGGCGCGGTAGCCGCGACCACCAACGTGCCGCTGACCGGCAACGCACCGGCCGGCGTGCTGGCGGCCAACCCCACCGCCCTGGACTTCGGCAGCCTCTGCGCGGGGGTGTCGATGACCAAGAGCCTGCAGCTCCGGAACACCGGCGGCTGCGACCTGACCGTGACCGCCGCTACCCTCACCGGTGCCGGCGCGGCCAGCTACAGCCTGCCTGCCGACCTGATCCTGCCCCTGACACTCAACCCCGGCGGCAGCATCACCACGCAGGTTACGCTCGCGGCCAACGCCCCCTCGGGCGCCAACAACGCGATGTTGACGTTTGCCACCGCAGACGCCAATACCCTGGTGGTGGCGCTCTCCTCCAACGTAAGCGCGGTGCCCACCGTTTCGGTGAGCGGCGTGTCCGGAGCCCAGAGCGGCGCCGGGACCGCAGCGGACCCGTATGTGGTGTGCGTGGGCGCCCTCCCGGCGTTCACCTTCACTGTAGCGGGTGCGGATGCGGACGGCGGCAACACCGTGCGCCTCACGCAGAGCGGCGTCCCGAACGGCGCTAATTACACCAACGTGCTTCCCGCCACCGGCAACCCGGTGACCACCACGGTGAGCCTCACCCCCAGCCCGGCACAGGGCGGCCAGTCCTACGCAATGACCTTCACCGCGACGGACGACAGCGCCGCCACCTGCAGCGCCTCGGTGACGCTCCACCTCCGCGTCTCCAGCCTCCCGGTCATCTCGGCCACCCCCAGCGCCCTCACAGTGTGCGAAGGGATGCCGATTGCCTTCCGGGTGCGGGCCACGGACGCGGACCCGGGCAGCGTGACCATCGGCGCACCGACCGTCACCCACACCGGCGGGCAAGGGACGCCGGCACTGAACCTGGTAAGCACCCCCGGCCTGCCGACCTCCGGCAACCCGGCGGAAACGTCCGTAACGGGCACGGCGCCGGACGTAAGCGCGGACACCACCTACACCCTCACCTACACGGCGACGGACAGCGATGGCTGCACCGCCACCCAGGTGGTGACGGTGACCGTGATGGACTCGATGCCCTCCACCCTCACCATGACTCGCTCGCCGAGTGGTGAGATCTCGGTGGGCCAGCAGGTCTGCTACACGGCCGTGGTCCGCGACAACTGCTCCGAGCCGCGGTTAGCCCCCGGCGTGCCGGTCTGCTTCACCGTCGTCAGCACCACGGGCAACAACACCGTGGCGGCGGGGGTGCACGTGACCACGGACGCGAACGGCGCAGCGCTCTACTGCCTCACGCCGAACTTCCCCGGCACGGTGACGGTCACCGCCGTCATCGACTTCGACGGAGACTGCGTGGCGGACACCGGCACCACGGGCGCCACGCTGAACCTGACGGTGCAGGCGCCGGCGCCGAACAACACCGGCATCTACATCACCGGACAAGGGAAAGTGGACGCCACGGACCCGGTCTTCGGCACCGCGCCGGCAATCGCCCAGTTCAGCCTGGACATCAGTCCCAAGCCGAACGGGTCGTTCAAGGGCAAGGTCAACGTGCTCATCCCGAGCGCCGGCACCCTGTCCAACGGTAAGCGGACCAGCGTGAAGATCAACAGCACCCGCATCGACTCCGTCACCATGACGGACACCCCGGACGGACATGCTGCCGTGATCTTCGGGATGGTGAAGGTCTCGGGGATGAATGTCGCGGGCCTGAACGGCACCCGGCCCTTCCGCCTGGACGCCCTGGACGCCGGCACTCCCGGTATCCCGAACGATACCTTCATCCTCACCTTCCTGGATACGGTGGCGGGGATGACGGTCGGACCGCTGGGCGGTCACCTCGGCTTCGGCCGCGGCGCCACCAGCCCGAAGGACGACATCAAGATCCGCTCCGGTATCCGCGGCCACTAGGCCCGGGTGCTAGTCGGTAATGGGAAGGGGGGCGGAGCCTACGGGCTCTGCCCCCCTTTTTCGTCTGGGCTCGCATTGGCCGATGCGCGTTCCCCGCTACTCCTCCACGAAGGCACGCAGCCGACCGAGGGCGTCGTCCCACTGCCGGGAGATCTGCTCCAGGTAGTGGCGCGCGTCGTCCAGCCGTTCCGGTGTGAGCTGCCACACGCTCTCGCGCCCGTGCCGGGTGTGGCGCACCAGGCCCGCCTCTTCCATCACCAGCAGGTGCTTGGTGATCGCCTGGCGCGTAACCTGGAACCCGCCGGTGAGCGCGGTGACGGACAACGGCCCCTCGTCGCACAGGCGGGAGACGAGGCGCAGGCGGGTCTCGTCTCCCAGGGCGGCGAAGAGGCGGGCCGGGCCGGCGGGCGGCCCGGACGCCGCAGGGCTAGCTATGCCGGGCAAGGTACGCCTCGATGAGCGTCATCTGGATGGCCCAGCCGCCCTCGTTCGCCGCGAACGCCCTGGCCCGCCGCTCCAGGGGGATGCGATCGAAGCCGGACTCGACCACCGTCAGCAGCACGCCGCCCTCCGCTTCCTCCAGCGTGAACGCGACGAGCGTCATCGGCTCGGCCGAGTAGTCTACGTCCGGCTCGATGGCGAACGGATGCCACCGGAAAGAGAACAGCCGCTCCGGCTCGATGCGGTCCACTACGATCTCGAACCCCAGGCCCTCGTAATTCTTCTGCGCGGCCGCGATCTCTTCATTGACCGTGGTTTGCGCAATCTCCCCGCGCAGGGTCGTCCCCGCCACGAACGGCCCGCTGAGTTTCATGCCGAACCAGCTCCCAAACTCGCTGGCGTCGGTCAAGGCGCGCCACACCCGGCTCCGCGGCGCGCGCAGTACAATTCGCTTCTCGATCTGATCAGTGCTCATCCGCAACCTCCTGGTTGCACTTTATCAGACCCACAGCTAATATGCAACCGAATAGCTGCGCGATCTGTCGAGTTTATCCTTCGCTGTGCGGAGGGGCTGGCACTCTGGAACACGCTCCCGCAAAGAGTCTCATCGCCTTCCCGCCAGCCAGGTAGGGGGGCAGGCATCGCCTGTCCAACTGATCCGTGCTCCCCAGGATGCCGTTGGGCACCAGAGACGGCCGACCAACCGGCGGCTTATTGGAGTGCCAACGGCTGATCTTCAAACTCCCATGGTCGAACTATGAATAGACTCCACGTGGCATGGGCGGTGGTGGCGGCGACCTTTCTGCAGCCCTCTCCTGGGCGTGCGGGGGATGGCCCCGCGAGTCCACCGGGAGGAGGCTCCCCAGGCCAGGCACTGGTGCGTGAAGTCAAGGCTCCCAGGTTGCTTCGCGCCTTTGCCATCTCCCCCGATTTGCGAACCCTTGCCGGCTCTGATGGCGAGAAGCGCATCTTCCTCTGGAACGGGCAGACGGGAGCCCTCCGGAAGACCGTTCAGCTTTCCGGTGTGGGAATCGACGAGCTGGTCTGCTCAGCCAACTCATCCCTGGTCGCAGCGCTCAATGTGACCGCGGATGGATATCAGGTGGTGATCGTCAACGCCTTAGACGGCAGTCTGCGCGGTCAATGGAAATGCGCCAGCCGGCCTGATGGCATCACGTTCACTGCGGACGGGAGCTTGCTCGCCTACGCCGCCGGAGATGCAGTTTATCTGGTAGACCTGCGGGCGGGAACCGAACGCCACTTGGCCGAGCTTCCCATGGATTCCCTGGCGTTCTCCCCGGATGGGTCCGTGCTCGCCGGTGCGACTGGCTATCGGGTGACGTTGTGGGATGTGACCACGCTCCAGCCAAAACGCACCCTCCAGATGGATCCCCCCACGCCTTTGGAGGAGCGCCGGCTGGGGAGGACCCACCGAATTGCTTTCTCGCCCGACGGCAAGCTCCTCGCGACAAGCCCCACGCGCAGCGGCAAGGGACTGCTCCGGATCTTCGATCTGGAGACGGGGCAGTTGCGCCAGCGGCTCGTCGCTCACGAAGCCCCGGTCGTTCACCTGCTATTCACTGCGGATGGGACCTCTCTAATCAGCACAACGGCTATTCCGGATCCCGTGCTCGCCGGCCTTGGGAACTTGCCTGGCGCCGCCATGCGGCTCCAGTCGGAAGTCAGCATGTGGGAGCCGGCGAGCGGCAAACTTCGGAAGCGACTGGTGGGAAAGGAAATGGGCCCCGGCGCGCTACTGCACCCGGACGGGAAGACCCTGGTCACATTTGATGTGCTGGACGGAGGCCTCATCCAACTCTGGGATCTGGACACCGGCGCCGAACTGAACCGACCTGCTCTCCCCCGGACGCCAGCGGCGCTGCGCCAGACCCCCAGGATCGCGCCGGCGATCACTGCGCCCTCCTCGCCATCTTCCCGGCCGCGCAAGCCCAGACCGTGACTCGGCTACGACGAGCCCCCACCGCCGATGCTGCGTGGTAGCGATCAACGCCAGGTTCGGCCTACCGAACGTTCTCTTTGAGCGCGGCCGGTTAAGCCGGAAGGCGCCATACGCCTCACCGCCCCTTTCAAACAAAGGAGCACAGCGTGACTCCGGCGCACACTGAGTTGGCACCCGAATTGAAACTGGAGGCAGGGAGCGCGGCCATGGATCTTTCCCGTCTTGAGACCCTCAAGCAAAAGCTGCTGGAGTCCCGCGAGTTCATGGAGGTGTGGGACTACTTCATGACCCACTTCGCGGAAGCTGACGGCTTCATGGATCTGGGGGAGAACTACTCCTCGCCGGCCCTGGAAGCGATCCTCGCGCAACTCGCGCAGCAGGTGGTCGGTCCTGCGACGCCGGTAAGCCAGATGATGCTGATCCGGCTGCCGGAGGAGCGCTTCGTCCACGGCACCGCGATGCTGGGGCGCAAACTCGCCAACCTCATCTACTTTGAGGACATCGGCGTCGGGCTCGTCGGCATCGTCATGTCCGCATCCGGTGACAACCGGGTAATCCGCTTCACCACCGGCACAAACCCCGGGGGTAGCCTTTCGCGGAATTGACCTGCCCCGAGGGCGAGTGCCGGTACCTCGGCTAGGCTTTAGCATGGGTGCTGTATTCGGCAAAGCTCCCTCGACCGAGGGGTGCGTGGCCGTTGACTTTCCGGCGCTGCTGGGGCAACTGCGTCACCCGTACGCCCGTATACCGGTTGTTCGCACCAGTGCCAAGTTCCCCGCGTCACACACTATCGGCAGAGGACATCTCACTCGCATAAAGTGTTACAACGACCGGTTCACCCTAGCGAGCGTAGCGGAGCCGATTTCAACCTGCGCTAACACTTGCGCGTCTAGTCCGCGCAGGCCATAAGCCGTCGCTCCCATAGAGCGGTCTCTCAATCGATACGCCGCATCTTTGACCCAGCCGAGGCGATTCGCTATGCTCTCCATAGTGGAGAGTGAGAGAGAGCCCAGTATGTCCGCCGTACCCAAGCCAGAGCCCCGATTGGACGCCCGCCGCCTGGAGTTGATCCGCCTCGGCCGCGAGGTAAACGCTAGAGCCGGTATTCCTCCGCCCGAGGAGGTGGAAGGGACCCTCGAAGAGCTGCACGCGCTGCAGCGCGCCCGCGGAATCCGCCCCGAGGACAACATTGGCTCCAGCGAGTTGATGCGGATGCGCTACGGGGATAACTGGATGAACGAGGAGTAGAGCGTGCAGTTCTACTGGGATGCCAGTGCACTAGCCAAGCGCTACCTGCTTGAGCAGGGCTCGGAGGTGGCGCTTGCGCTCTTCAACCTCGAAGCCGTCAGCATGTTCGCCAGCCTGATGGGCTACGCCGAGACGACTGCAATCCTGCGACGCAAGTTCAATCAACGCCTGATCGGCTTGCGCGAGTTCAATCTATCCCGTTCGTTTCTCGAACGGGAAGTGCTGCTTGATCCTGAATTCGAGCTCTTCTCAGTGACGGACGATGACCTGCTGGACGGCATCCTGCTCACCGATCAGCACAACCTGAACACCGCCGACGCCGCCATCCTCGCAGGCTTCCTCCGGCACACCCGAACCGCTCCGGTGAGCGCCACCCCCGTCCTCGTCGCCTCGGATCGCCGCCTCTTGCGCGCCGCCGCTGCGGAGGGCATGCGTACCCTCGATCCCGCGTCCGTCTCCGTCACGGATCCACCCGCCGCCCTTGCCGCCCTCCAGACTTGAAACTTTCCTTCTTCAAGCCGGGTGACGGTTCGCCCCCGCCGCGGTCATTGACCCACAATCCCTACCTCGACAACAGACCAGCCATACAATATAATGGCAAACAACCGTGTGCTCTACTCCGCCAATCGTGTCCTCCAGCCCCTTCCTGCCCGCCGTTTTTCCGGCCCCCGGTTCCCCGTTTTCTAAGGGCCTGCCAAAACGTGCCAAACGCTGCCATGCCAGGCACGGAGACAACTCCCGTCATGGCACGCTTTCCTCCGGTTTCAGCGGCTATACGACTGAAAACGACCGGTTCATGGCGCGAAAACTATCGAACTGTGCCAGCGCCGGTTCGGCCCTACGTCCGGGTGAGCAGCCCACTCATCCCAGTCGCTCCCCGGCCACGTTGACAATGACGAGGTATTCGTGCAACACTCTATCCGGATGGACGGATGAATGCCGAGGGTAACGAGTACTGCGTAATACGTAATGCGTGAATGAAGCCTCCCGGAAGCGGGAAGTTACGCATTACGGATCACGCAGTACGCACACCAATCGCCCGGCAGCTTCTCGCTCCGCCCCTCCAACGCCTGAACACCCGAACGCCCGAACACCGCCATGAACATCCAGCACCCGATCCAGCAGCTACTCCAGGAGCGCATCCTCATCATCGATGGTGCGATGGGGACGATGATCCAGCGCTGGAAGCTGGAAGAGGCGGACTACCGCGGCGAGCGGTTCAAAGATCACCCGATCGACCTGAAGAACAACAACGAGGCGCTCAACTTCGTCCGGCCGGACATCATCGAGGAGATCCACCGTCAGTACCTGGAAGCCGGCGCGGACATCATCGAGACGAACACCTTCAACGCCCAGCGCATCTCCATGGCGGACTACGAGATGGAAGACCTCTCGTACGAGCTGAACGTGGAAGCGGCGAAGATCGCGCGGCGGGCAGTGGACCACGTCACGGCGAAGG
>Ga0255338_1003678_pt1 | contig 17733 bp, 14 predicted proteins | sample MeOH1_35cm_T4_19_FD_203715 | JGI IMG/M metagenome (GOLD analysis project Ga0255338, IMG submission 203715) | Sandy soil microbial communities from University of British Columbia, Vancouver, Canada - MeOH1_35cm_T4_195 | ecosystem: Engineered > Artificial ecosystem > Sand microcosm > Unclassified ...
GTTTTCGACGAACCAGCGCAGCAACCTTACGCCACCCGCGTGCCCGAGCGCGAACTCGTTTCGCAAAACTGAACCCTGAACTATCGGAAAATTACAAATACCGGCCGTAATGCCGGACTAATGCTAAAAGTCATGTCGGAAAAGGAGCTGACGCAGAAATCGGTGGAGTACCGCAAAAAAATACTCAAATATATCTACCAGGCCAAAGCAGGCCATACCGGCGGCAGCCTGTCGTGTATCGATATTTTGAATGTGCTCTACAATTATACGATGAACGTCGATGCTGACCATTTCGACTCGCCGGATCGTGACCGGTATATCCAGAGCAAAGGGCACACGGTGGAAGCACTATATGTAGTATTGGCCTCGCGGGGTTTCTTTCCGGAGTCCGATCTGGAAACACTTTGTAAATACCAGTCGCATTACATCGGTCACCCTACGCGCAAGGTTCATGGCGTAGAGCAGAACACCGGCGCATTGGGTCACGGCCTTTCGCTGAGCGTAGGTACCGCCATCGCCGGCAAGCTCGATAAGCGCGATTACCGCGTGTTCACCGTCCTCGGCGATGGAGAGTTGCCCGAAGGCTCCAACTGGGAGGCAGCATTGTCGGCCTCACATTACAAGCTGGATAATCTCTGCGCCATTCTGGATAAAAACAACCTGCAAATCTCCGGCCCGACCAGTACTGTATGCAATACCGACCCTGTGGACGGGAAATTCGAAGCGTTCGGCTGGGCGGTGCGGCATGTCGACGGGCATAATATCGGCGAGCTCATGGCGGCATTGGATGCATTGCCATTCGAACAGAGTAAGCCGAGCCTCATTATAGCCCACACTGTGAAAGGGAAGGGGGTGAGTTATATGGAAAATCAATTGAAATGGCATCACGGCGTTCCCGATCCCGAACAGTATGCCGATGCGATACAGGAACTGGACCTTCTGGAAGAAACACTTTCCTGAGCCATTCCGCGATAATCAATTTAAATGCAAGAAATAGTGGATGCGACGATCGAGAACATTGCTGTGAGCCAGCGCGCCAACCTGGAAGTTTTTTCGGCCACAGTGCAGCACCTCGCCCAGACCGACAGGGCCATTATCGTGGTAACGAGCGATTCGCGCGGCTCCGGGAAACTGGTACCGTTCGGGCAGAAGTTCCCCGAGCAGATCATCGAGGTAGGCATTGCCGAGCAGAACCTGGTCGGGGTTGCGGCTGGTCTGGCTTCGACCGGCAAGAAGGTCTTTGCCGTATCTCCGGCCTGCTTCCTGACGGCCCGTGCGTTGGAACAGATCAAAAATGACGTGGCCTATTCCAACAACCCGGTCAAGCTGATCGGTATAAGTGCAGGCGTGAGCTACGGCGCATTGGGTTCTACACACCACAGTTTGCATGATTTTGCGGTTTTACGTACGATTAATAACATGATTGTCGTCGCCCCGGCTGATAACTTCGAAACCGAACAGGCTATTTTGCTTGCCGCGGAAAGCGATATTCCCGTGTACATCCGCTTTGGCAAGAAACAAATGCCATTGCTTTCGGAGGACGAGAAGAGCTTCGAATTCGGAAAAGGGCGCGTTGTGCGCGAGGGGAGCGATGTTACGATAATCGGCACGGGCGAAACGGTTGCGCCGGCCTTGCGGGCCGCGGAAAAGCTCGAACGCGAGCACAATATCTCGGCCTCGGTGGTAAGCATGCACACGATCAAACCACTGGATTACGATCTTTTGAGAAATATCGTAGCTACCGGGCAGCCGATTATTACGGTAGAAGAGCATAGCGTTTACGGCGGTCTGGGCGAGGCTTGCGCTTCGTTTCTGATCCAGCACGATTTCCATAACCGGTTCAAAATCATCGGTATTCCCGACGAATACACGGTCACCGGTTCTCAAACAGAGATTTTCAATCATTACGGTATTTCGGAGGGCGGCATTGCTGCCGTGGCACTCGGCCTTGCCAGGTAAGCGATCGCTTTTGTAGGTGTATAGGGTCGGTTAATGAGTCGTTGTAGAGTCAGGTCTTTTTCAAATAGGGTTATTTGGTCAAAATTTATGAAACTGATAAGACAAATGTTCTGTGGTGCCGCGCTGCTTTTTGGCGGCGTCACGTATGCGCAGGAAACGAAACACCGCGTGCTGGTGCTGACAGACATTGAAAACGAGCCGGACGACACCCAGTCGATGATCCGGTTTCTGACCTATTCCAATCAATGGGACATCGAAGGCCTCGTAGCCACGACTTCCATTCACCAGCAGAAGCGTGTTGCGCCCGAAAAGATCAGGCAGCTCATAGAAGCCTACCGGAAAGTCCGTCCGAACCTGCTTTTGCACGAAAAAGGCTATCCCGAAGCAGATTACCTGGTGAGCGTTACCAAAAGTGCCTATCCCGATTTCGGCCTGAATGCGGTAGGTAAGGGTAAAGATTCGGAAGGGTCTGAATGGATTATCAGGGTGGTTGACAAAAAGGACGACCGACCGGTCTGGATACCGGTTTGGGGCGGCGCTAACTGCCTGGCCCAGGCGCTTTGGAAAGTAAAAATGACCCGCTCGCCGGAGGATGTGAAGAAATTTGTATCCAAAATAAGAATGTACACCATTTCGGACCAGGACGATACCGGTCCGTGGATCCGCAAAAATTTTCCCGAAGTTTTTTACGTAGGTAGCCCGGGCTACCACGCGGCGGGCGCTTACCATTACGCGACCTGGTCGGGCATCAGCGGCGACAAGTTTCACGGCCGGTTCCCAGGCGCCAACTTTGAAATCGTGGACAACCCCTGGCTCGACGAGCACGTGCGCAGCCACGGCCCGATGGGCAAAGAATATCCCTTCACCAAATTCTTGATGGAAGGCGACACTCCTTCGTTTTTGGGATTGATCAATAATGGCCTCAACGACCCCGAGCATCCCGAGTACGGCGGCTGGGGCGGACGATATGAGCTCTACACGCCGCGCACACTCAAGTACTTCTACGAACCCGAAACCCGTCCGATCTACACCGACGCGATGGACGAGGTGAAGGGCATTGACGGCGCTTACCATACCAGCAACAAAGCCACATTATGGCGCTGGCGTGAGGCATTTCAGCACGATTTCGCGGCGCGGATGGACTGGACGATCAAACCTTACAAAGAAGCCAATCACCCTCCTAAGGCAGTCGTGAAAGGTGGTACGCGTATCGATGCGAAAGCAGGTGAAACCGTGGAGCTTAGCGCGGAAGGGTCGCAGGACCCCGACGGCAATGCATTGGCCTATGAATGGATCTATTACCCTGAACCGGGCAGCTACAACATCAAGGAATCTATCGGAATCAAGGATATAAAGGCAGCGCGGACGTCTTTTGCGGCTCCAAAGGTGGAAAAACCCGAGACCATTCACGTGGTACTGGCCGTTACCGACAATGGCACACCCGCGCTGACGCGTTACCAGCGCGTGATCGTGACCGTGTACCCCTAGCCGGGCGCCCCTAGCCGGATGCCCCTAGCCGGGCACCCGACCCGTAAGCGCGGCCACCTAAACCCATTGAAACATGAAAATCAACATTCATTACCGGATAGCGTTTTTTTGCACCCTTTTCGGGCTTGGATTAATCGGTTGTAAAACAAAACAATCCGGGGACGAGCCTAAAAAAATCGCGATCGTGGTGTCGACGCTTAATAACCCGTGGTTCGTTTTCCTCGCGCAAAAAGCCGAGGCAAAAGCGAAGCAGCTGGGCTACGAATCCAAGATTTTCGATTCACAGAATAATACCGCACAGGAAACCGACCATTTCGACAACGCGATCGCATCGGGTTATGATGCCATTTTGTTCAATCCTACCGATGCCGATGGCTCTATCGTGAATGTGAAGAATGCCGTGGCGGCGGGCGTGCCCGTGTTTTGTATGGACCGGGAAGTGAATGCGAATGGCGCTGCAACTTCGCAAATCCTGTCGGATAGCTATTCCGGCTGCGTGGCGATCGGCAAATACTTTGTCGAGACATTGAACAAGAAAGGCAAATACGTCGAAATACTAGGGATGGTGGGCGATAACAACACCTGGAACCGTTCGAAGGGCTTTCATAGCGTGGTCGATTTCTATCCTGGTTTGAAAATGGTCGCCCGGCAGAGTGCAGATTTCGACCGCAACAAGGCAATGGAAGTCATGGAATCCATCCTGCAAGCACATCCGGATATCGATGGCGTGTTTTGCGGAAACGATGCCATGGCAATGGGCGCTCACCAGGCACTGGTGGCGGCGGGTAAGGCCGATCGCGTGAAAGTATTTGGTTTCGACGGCGCTGAGGATGTCGTGAAGTCCATTCAGGACGGGAAAATCCTGGCAACCGGAATGCAGTTTCCCGAAGTAATGGCGCAGACCGCGGCCACATTTGCCGATGAGTATTTCAAAGGCAAACGTGATTTTCCCAAGAAAATGCCAGTGGCTGTGGAACTGGTGAAGAAGGATAATGTCGAAAATTATGCCGCTTACGGCGAAAAGGAATAGCTATGCCCAAACCGATCCGATACCTGCTTTACGCATCAGTGATTGCATTACTGGCTTATAATTCGGTGTATTTCAAAAAGCTGGATGAAGTGAAGGCCGGTACTGTCGCATTCGATGCCGCCGGTTATGCCAGAGATTTCTGGGAAAAAAAGCTGATGCCCGGCCTTTCCAAAGCCGTGGATCTGAACGCATTGACCACGCTTTTGAAAGCCGACAAGGAAAAAGCATTTAGAGAGCATTCACATGCGCTGGGCATTGGTAACATCCGCTATTTTTTGGTAAAAGGGAATGGTATTGTGAGTGATGTGGACGAGAATGAAGTGAAGCTGGAAATGGAAGAGCAGGAAGTGCGTATCGCTATCGAATATATTTTCGGTAATGCGGTCCGCGACGCTTCGGGCGCGATTGATATCAACGCATTCACCAATTCCATGGATTTCAATAATGTATCGGCGGAGATCAACAAGCTGATCCGCGAAAAGGTGGTACCGCCTTTCAAATCCAGCGTGAAAAAAGGCGACCGCGTGGCATTTCACGGCGCCATCGAACTGAACCGCGAGCATTTACAGGTGAACGACATTGAAATCATCCCGGTAAGTCTCCAAATCGAAAAACCATGACGGACACAGCGCCATTGTTGGAAGTGAAGAAGGTTACCAAGCGGTTTCCGGGCGTGATTGCGCTGGACGATGTTTCGCTGTCGATCGAAGCGGGTAAGGTTACGGCGCTGATCGGCGAAAATGGGGCCGGGAAGTCGACACTGATGAAGATCTTGTCGGGCGTTTACCCCGATTTTGAAGGAGAATTCCATTACAAAGGGGAGCCCACGCGGTTTTCGGACCCGAAAGACGCGCAGCAGCACGGCGTGGCGATCATCCACCAGGAACTGAACCTGATTCCCTATTTAACTATTACTGAAAACATTTTTCTCGGCCGCGAGCTCGTGACCCAATACGGCACGATGGACAAAAGTCGCATGAGGAAGCGCACGCAGGAACTGCTCGACCGGTTGAACCTGAAAGTCAATCCCGATTCGCAGGTTTTTAAGCTCAAAGTAGGGCAGCAACAGATTGTCGAAATCGCCAAGGCGCTGCTGACCGATGCCGAGTTGATTATCATGGATGAACCGACTTCGGCCATCACCGGCGCGGAGGTAGAGGTGCTTTTCGACATTATAGCCGATCTGAAAGTCCGGAACAAAGCCATCGTTTACGTTTCGCACAAGCTCGACGAGCTCTTCCGCATTGCCGATCACTATGTGGTGCTTCGCGATGGCAAAAGCGTAGAATCCGGTGAAATGGCAGGTATGACACAGGATCAGTTGATCAGTAAAATGGTAGGCCGGAAAATCGACGTGATGCGCAAAACTACTGGCAGAGGCGTATTCGAACCGTTGATGGAAGTGAAAAACCTGAGCCTGAAAAACCGGTTGAAAGGCGGTAATGTGCTCCATAACATTTCCTTTCATGTAGGTAAAGGCGAGATCGTCGGCCTTTTCGGACTGATGGGAGCGGGACGGACAGAGCTGCTGGAATCGATCTTCGGGCTGTATCCCGCGCATTCGAGCGGGCAGGTGATGATCGGCGGTCAATCCATTTGCTGCGATTCTCCTGCGCGTGCCATCGCCGCCGGGCTCGCACTCGTACCCGAGGACCGGAAGAAGGACGGCCTCGTGCTCGGGCTTGGTGTGAAGAACAATATAAGCCTTACCACATTGCAGGAAATGGAGCAGCTGGGCACGCTCAGCGATACGAGGGAATGCGAACTCGCCGATTACTACATCAGCGAGTTGCAGATTAAAACGCCATCGAAAGAACAAAAAGCCAAAAACCTGAGCGGAGGTAACCAGCAGAAGATCGTGCTCGCCAAGTGGCTGGCCACGCGACCGAAAGTACTCCTGCTCGACGAACCGACACGCGGCATCGACATCAATGCCAAAACCGAGATTTATAAACTTATTATCCGATTGGCGAACGAAGGTCTGGGCATTCTCGTAGTTTCATCCGAATTACCCGAAATCCTCGCCATCTCCGACCGCGTCCTCGTAATGGCCGAAGGCCGGCTCACCGCCGAGTTTCTGGCCAGCGAAGCGACAGAAGACGGAATTTTGAAAAAAGCTATTTAATCATTCAAAAAGCATAAAGCCTAATGCCTATCGCATACAGCCCCAGAAACCTTGCCCGCTTCCAGTCCCTCATCGCCTTGTTCCTGCTATGCCTTGCATTGAGCATGCTGTCGGACAAGTTTCTGACGTTCTCGAACCTTTGGAATGTGATGCGTCAGATTTCGGTCAATATCTGCATTTCGGTAGGTATGACGCTGATTGTGCTTACGGCCGGGATCGATTTGTCGGTTGGCTCGGTACTGGCGTTATGCGGCGCGATTACCGCGGGTTTGCTCAAAAATGGCATTGAAATACCTTCCCAAAACCTGTATATCGGCTTCACCGTCCTGGGCGCGATCCTCGCCGGCGGTTTGACGGGCTCGGCATTGGGCGCATTTAATGGCTGGGCTATTACACGGTTCAATGTGCCGCCGTTTGTGGCCACACTGGCGATGCTGACCGTCGCAAGGGGCCTTACCATGCTCTGGACGGGCGGTTTCCCGATCAGCGGGCTGGGGGATACCTTCCTGTTTATCGGTACCGGTTGGTTTCTGGGCATTCCGGTGCCGGTATGGATTTCGATCATCATCGTGGCGCTGGCAGTGTTCCTGACAGACAAGACGCGGATCGGGCGCTACATTTATGCCATCGGAGGTAACGAAAGTGCCTCGCGGTTGTCGGGGATCAATGTCAATAAGGTTAAAATTATCGTCTATACCATTGCCGGAGCGCTCGCAGCGGTGGGTGGAATTATGGTCACATCGCGCCTCGACTCCGCTCAACCCAACGCGGGCATCAGCTATGAACTGGATTCCATTGCCGCCGTTGTGATAGGCGGCACCTCGCTCTCGGGCGGGCGCGGGAGCATCCTCGGCACCGTGCAGGGCGCGATCATCATCGGAGTGCTCAATAATGGTCTGGTATTATTGAATGTATCGCCGTTCTGGCAGCAAGTCGTGAAGGGTCTGGTGATTTTGCTGGCGGTGATTATTGATAAGTCTAATGGGAAGAATGAGTAGGGGAGACCCTAAAAAAGTGTTTTCTTAGTGACAAGCTACCAGAATCTGGCACCGATCCTGTCAGATACGTTTAACGCTACATACTCCATTGCCCATTTGACTACAGAATGCTGAAAAGGTTGTGGCAAAAGGCTTCCCGCAATCCGAATTGACCCGAGAGAATGTCGGGAACTGAAACAAATCGCCAAATAGCGCCGGAATTCATGCGGTTGTTCTGATTATCTGTAAATTATCGCATTCACTCAAAATTTGCGCAATGCGAGATCATGAACCACTTATCGACGAGCTCCTCGGGCGTTTCGGGCAGGAAATCGGTGCCGACCTTGAAAAGTATTCCAATCATGTTCACCGGGTTTTCGAGACCTGTGTCATGCGCGACGCCGATCCCGCAAACCGGCAGAAATATGCCATCGCGGCTGTGTTTCACGATATCGGGATCTGGACGGCCCGCACGATCGACTACCTCCCGCCCTCTATCCTGCAAGCCGAGCATTACCTGAATGTCACGCAGAACGCCGCGCTGATCCCCGAGATTACCGCCATGATCTACTGGCATCACAAGGTCCGGCCGTACGATGGTGCAATGGGAATTACGGTCGAAACTTTCCGAAAGGCGGACTGGACGGACGTCTCGCTGGGCCTGCTCGCGTTCGGTGCCAACCGGCAAATGCTCCGTCGGTTGCGCCGGAGATTCCCGAATGCCGGATTTCATTTGTTCCTGCTGAGAAAGATCGGGGCCAATTTTTTGCGCCACCCCCTGAATCCGCTGCCCATGTTTAAATCGTGATGGCTGGTGAGCGCGTATAGGCTTGGCGTTAGTTCTGTAAGTATAATTGTTTGGCGATTAAATAAGATGATAGATAGTAAGAAAGCCGCCCCGCCTGCTTTTCGTTTTCCAACGTGACTAAAATTCATCCGTTTTCATGAAGGCCTTAACCCGTCCGGACCTGTATTTCGAGGAAGAGCAGAAACTGTGGCGGGAAATGCTGGCGGGGGATGTCACCGCTTATGAACACCTCATTGACCGTACCTACGATCTGCTGTTTCATTACGGAACAAAGTTTAACGGCGATAGCGAGCTGATCAAGGATTGCATTCAGGATGTTTTTCTGGGAGTTTGGGAAAAGCGAAATGCATTGAATCCCGAAATTCCCCCCAAACCTTACCTGCTCGCCTCCCTGCGCCGCCGCCTGCACCGCCTCGCCTCGCGCCTGCGAATGGATTGCATGGATTATTACAACGAATCGGACATTGTTTTCGACCTCGAATTCAGCGCCGAGTACCAATTGATCGAATCAGAAAACGACCGGTTGCTGGCCTCCCGCATGACCGAAATGCTCAATGAACTCCCGAAACGGCAAAAAGAAGCCGTTTTTCTCCGCTTTTATAATGATATGGAACGCGAAGAAATCGCGATGGTGATGGACATTCAGCCGCAATCGGTTTCCAATCTGCTCCAAGAAGCATTCAAGTTTATCAAATCGCATTGGAAAGCCATTGTTTCGCTGATTTTGGTTTCGCCATTTTGAATTTGAGATACCTCATTTAAAAAATTTCAAAAAAAACCGGAAAAATGCAGTATCCCGCCTCGGGGATGGTCTAATGGTGTTTGAAAAGCAAAATTTTGAACATGGACCGTTACCGCGATTTCAGTTTGGGGGAGTTTGTCTGGGATAAATCGTTCCGTAACTGGGTGCTCAACCCCACGCGCGAGGACGATGAGACATGGCAAAACTGGCTTGTCGCCCATCCCGAAAAACGTGAAATGGTAGAGCGCGCCCGGCAGTTGGTAGTATCGATCCGGCCTACAAATTCCTCATTATCAAATCCTGAAAAAAGGAAGGCGGTAGAGCGGATCGTGGAAAGACTGGAAACGACACCCCAGGAAAATATCGAAAGGGTGCATTTGCCCTGGCATGCCGGCCGCTGGGTGCGCATTGCTGCGATGCTGGTGCTGCTGGCCGGACTTGGCTGGACATTCTGGCTGCGCCATCAGCCTAAAACTATCGGCTACGACCAACTCGTTGCCGCGGCGAAAGCTGAAATGCGAGAAACGGTTAATACTTCTTCAAATCCGCTGACGATCCGTCTCGACGACGGTAGCCGCGTTACCCTCGATCCCGGGAGTAAAATGAGTTACCCGGCGCATTTCGGGGGCGCCCGCCGCGGCAGCGGCCGTCGCGGCAGCGACCGCCGGGAAGTTTTTCTTTCGGGAAAAGCCTTTTTTGATATAGCCAAAGATCCTTCTAAGCCCTTTTTTGTGTATTCTAATGAATTGGTGACCAAGGTGTTGGGTACCAGTTTTACGGTGAGGTCCTATGCCAACGAGCAGGAGGTTTCGGTGGCGGTAAAAACGGGTAAAGTGGCGGTATTTTCCAGGGAGGACCCGGAAATGGCCGAGAAGCAAAGTTCCCGTGAGCTTACGGGCGTGGTCATCGAGCCCAATCAGCAGGTGGTTTTTGTACGAAAAACCGTAAAAATCACGAAAAGTCTCGTCCCCGAGCCGGAAGTCGTTGCGAACACCGGTACGGCCCCGCATTTTGAGTTTGACGAAACGCCTGTGTCGGCCGTGTTCAGTGCATTGCAGAGCGCTTACGGCATCGATATTATTTACGACAAAAACATGATGGACGAGTGCCCCATCACCGCCACGCTCACCGAAATGTCGCTTTACGAGAAGCTGGACCTGATCTGCAAGGCCGTAGACGCCAGCTACAAGAGTATCGACGGGCGGATTGTGGTGGAAGGGAAAGGTTGCAGAAATAACTAAATAAAGAAGCCGGCCCATGCGCCAACATGGCCGGCTCTAATATCCTCAGTGGTTAGCAGACCGTCACATCTCATGGAAATGGGATGAGGAGGAAGATTTTGCCAAGTTTCAATTAACAAAACCGTTCAAATTTATGAAAATACCGGTACAGTTCCATCGTAAATGGTTAGTTCTTATGCGGATAAGCGTAGCGCAATTGATAATGTCGGTTTGGCTGGTCGGGAATGCGCTCGCGGCGGACGTGCGTGCGCAGGAACTGCTCAACAAGCGCATCAGCCTGCAAGCGCAGGACCTGGAAGTGAAGAAAGTCTTGCACCAGATCGAAAAGCAGGCCGGGGTCCGGTTTATATTCAGTTCCAAAATGATCCAATCGGGACGGAAGGTGACGATCCAGCAGTCGAACCAGGAGCTTTCGAAGATATTGGAGGAGTTTCTGGTGCCGCTGGGGCTAACTTATGAAGTTTCGGGGAAGAATATCGTGATCCGCCCGTCGGAAACACCGAAATGGAGCTCCGGGGAACCTGAGGCTTCCGTGAAAAGCGGTTGGCAGGCCGGTACCGAGATTACCATTAAAGGCCGCGTAACGGACTCGGAAAGCAAGGAACCGCTACCGGGTGTGAATATCCTTGTGAAGGGTACACAAACGGGCACGTCCACGGACGCAGGCGGAAACTATACCTTGTCGGTCGAAAATGCCAATACGGTGCTCATTTTCAGCTTTGTAGGTTACGAGCCGCAAGAGGTGCAGGCTGGCAGCCGGACGGAAATCAATATCACCCTGAAAACCGACCAGAAATCCCTCGAAGAAGTGCTTGTGGTAGGTTACGGAACTGTGAAGAAGAGTGATGTGACCGGCTCGGTGGCGTCCGTCAAATCACAGGAACTAACCGCCTATCCTGCGCTCGGGACTGTGCAGGCATTGCAAGGCCGCGCTGCCGGGGTGCAGATCCAGGCCAATAACGGCGAGCCGGGCTCGTCATTCAAGGTGCGGATCCGCGGCGGGACCTCCATTAATGCAAGCAGCGACCCTATTTATGTGGTCGACGGCTTTGTAGGTGGTACATTGCCCCCGCCCGAGGATATCGAATCGATTGAAATCCTGAAAGATGCTTCGGCAACTGCTATCTACGGGTCACGCGGCGCCAACGGCGTGATCATGGTGACGACCAAAAAAGGAACGTCGGGTAAACCGCGTATCGATTTCAATACCTCGTTTTCCAGCCAGAAGGAAATTAACCGCCTCGATTTGCTCAATGCTGCCCAGTTCCTCGATTATGTAAAGGAAGCGCGTCCCACGATCGTTTCTCAAGGCGCCGATACCGACTGGCAGGACGAGATCTTCCGTCGCGGCGGCATTCAGAACCACCAACTTTCGGTAGCAGGCGGCAGCGAAGCGGTGAAATATTATGTGTCTGGTGCCTATTACGATCAAAAAGGTATTATCCTGAATTCCGGGTATAAGCGGTATTCGGTGACGAGCAATATCGATATCAATGCTACCAAAAGACTGAAACTGGGGCTGAACCTGTTTGCGCAACGCGTCTCGCGCCAGCAGTCGAAAACGCAGGAAGGCTCGGGAGGGCTTACTCCGGGCGTGATTGCGTCGGCATTCAAATTCGAACCCGACCAGCCGATACGCGATGCCAATGGCCGGTTTACCGTGGGGCGGCTGAGCGATCCGATCGATAACCCGTATGCCATTGCTACCCAGCTGGAAAACGAGTCGCTGGCCGATCGTATCCAGGGTAACCTTTATGCCGAGTACAATATTCTCAAAGACCTGAAATTCAGGGTGACGCTGGGTGCAACCACCAACAGTGGCCGCACCGGCACATTTACGCCGACGACCTTGAACGACGGCCGGAACGTGGGTGGATCGGCGACCGTGAATGGCTCGAAAAGCACGTTGCTGCTGAATGAAAACTATTTGACCTACAACAAAAAGATCGGCAGCGCGCACGATCTGTCGGTGATGGCGGGGTATTCCTATCAGAAATCGTCGAGCGAAACCTGGGGCGGCTCGGGGCAATCGTTCATTACCGATGCGGTTTCTTACTGGAATCTGGGCGGCTCGTCGGTATGGCAAAGCCCGAATTCCGGGCTCACCGAATGGGTACTGGCTTCCTACTATGCCCGGTTGACGTACGCTTTGGCCGACAAATACCTTTTCACCGCCAATATTCGCCAGGACGGTTCTTCAAATTTCAGTAAAAACCACAAATGGGCCACATTCCCTTCGGGTGCATTTGCCTGGAAAATGTCGAGCGAGCCGTTTATGCAGCACATTGCGGCGATCAGCCAGTGGAAGTGGCGCGTGAGTTACGGGCTGACGGGCAACCAGGCCATCGAGCCCTACCAGACGATGGCCCGTTTTTCGAATGTGTATACGATCATCAACGGCACGCCGGTGAATGCCGTTCGCCCGACGACCGTCGCAAACGACGATCTTACCTGGGAAACCACGCACCAGTTTGACCTCGGTGCAGATGTAAGTTTGTTCAACAACCGCATTAACCTCGTGGCCGATTACTATCGGCGTGTGACCAAGGACCTGCTTTTCAGCGTGCAGCTGCCTCAGTATTCGGGTTATACCAACCAGTTGCAGAATATCGGCGAGGTTGAAAACAAGGGCTTTGAATTCACACTGAATACCCGCAATCTCGTGGGCGCTTTCAAATGGAGCACGGACATTAACTTCTCTTTGAACCGCAATAAAATCCTGAAACTGCCCGCAGGAACCGACATTCTTTATGGCTCCGCACCCGGGCATATGGTAGGGATGGGGCAAACCCAGGTCTTGCGTGAAGGTTACCCGGTAGGTAGTTTTTATGGCTGGATCTACGACGGCGTGTACCAGGAAGGCGACAGTTTTGTTCCCGGCGGTGGCTTTGAAGTGGTCGCAGGCGGGGAGAAATTCAGGGATATTAATGGTAAAAAGGATGCGAATGGCCAGCTTACCGGTGTTCCCGACGGCATGCTGAACAGCGACGACCGCACCATCATCGGTAATCCGCACCCGAAATTCACCTGGGGTATGAACAATGATTTCAGCTGGAAAGGATTTGACCTGAATGTATTCTTCCAGGCTTCGAAGGGCAACGACTTGCTGAGCTATACGTTAATGGAGCTCAACCTGCTTTCGGCGATCAACAATGCGACCACCGAAGCATTGAACCGCTGGACACCCACGAATACCAATACGAATGTGCCCAAAGCCACGGTTGGCAGGACGCGCAGGGTATCTACGCGATGGATCAAGGACGGGAGTTTTGTCAGGATGAAGAACCTCGCGGTAGGTTATAATTTTCCAAAACCCGTGCTCGAAAAGCTCAGGATCAGCAAGCTGCGCATCTACGCCAGCGCCCAGAATATCCTGACTTTTACCAAATACAAAGGCTACGATCCTGAGGTGAACTATTCATCGGACGGTAATACCGACAGCAACCGTAACCTCGGGCTCGATTACGGCAGCTACCCGAATGCCAAATCCTACACGATAGGCCTGAACCTGGGTTTTTAAAGCATTAAACGGACATGAAAATGAAGCATTTATTCAATAGATCAATATTCCTGACCGCGACGGTTTCGTTGCTGCTGGGCTGTGCGGACCTGGACGAAAAGCCCGTAGGGTTGCTGGCGCCGGAAGCGTTATTCAGGACTTCCAAAGATGTGGAAACGGCGATTATGGGTGCATACGGCTGGATGGCCACCGAGCGGCTCTATGGCCGTCAGTTTGTGTCGGCACTCATGCTCCGGAGCGATATGGAGGACATCGGCGACCGCGGCACGCCTGCCGAACGCCAGCAGGTCAACGATTTCAATATGGACGATAACAACAACATGGTTAACCAATTCTGGCCGATGTGGTACCAGGTGATCAGCTCGACGAATGCGGCCATTTTTGGTGCGCAGGGGCTGAATTTACCTGAGGCTACGGGCAATCCGCTCGTCGCGGAAGCCCGGTTCATCCGTGCATTCGCTTATTTCCACCTCGTGCAGGTATTCGGCGACATTCCTTACATTGATTATTTTATCAGTAATCCGGAGTCCGTCAAATCGATTTCCAAGACGCCTGCGGCAACGGTTTACGCGAGTATCATCGCCGATCTGGAATTTGCCAAACAATGGCTGCCCGACAAGCAGCCGTCGGAGGTGCGTAGCCGGGCCACCAAGGGAACGGCCGCTTCCTATCTGGCCTCTGTTCATCTCACGATGGGGCAATACCAGAAGGCCTATACGGAAGCGAAATGGGTGATCGATAATAAAGACAAGTTTGGCTATGCGCTCGAAGCGGACTTTCAAACGCTGTTCAAAGCGCCGCAGGCCCCGAATATGAAAGAGCATATTTTGGATATCGATTTCCTCGGTTTGAAATCGGGCGACGGTGGGGCCAACGACGACATTATGGCGCCGATGACAGGCATCCGTGGAGGCGACGCGCCGCGCAGCGGATGGAGCGTGATAGTGCCTTCGCTGAAAGTGTACAGTACCTGGGATAACCGTGATTACCGCAAAGAAGTCAGCTTTGAAGACTCGCTGCTGATCGGCGGGAAGCTCGTTCCCTACACCGAATTCCCGAACACGAAACGTCCTCATATCGCCAAGTATGCTCGTTTTGCAGGTAATTCGAACTCGGAAGGCCGTTACTCCGATCACAATTATGCCGCCATGCGTTACGCGGAGCTATTGCTGATCGCCGCCGAAGCATCGGTGGAAGTGAACGGTCCGAATGCGGAGGCATTGGGTTACATCAACCAGATCCGGGCGAGGGCCAGAAACTGGGCAGGCAGGCAGACGACTTTTCCCGAGGATGTGAAGGCTGGTTCCACCAAAGACGCCATGATTGACCTGATTCTGGACGAACGCCGTCTCGAACTCGCATTCGAATACAAGCGCTGGTACGACATCAAACGCCGAAACCTGGGCGAAAGGGTTTTCAAAGGATCAAACGCGTTGGAACCGCACGAGAATTTCAGTGCGAACAGGGATTACCTCATGCCGCTGCCACGCGTGGAATTGCAGGTAAACCCGAATCTGGCACCACAGAACCCGGGGTATTAACTTTGAATGATCCGCCGTGGGACGGGGAATGACCTAGTAAAATCGCGTAGCGATGTAATATTGGTAGCAATCGAGCGGATCAAAAAAGCGAATAAATCCCGCCAGGGATGTAACGACAATGCTTTGGCAATGCGCCTGCGACGCATTGTTGTTACATGCCCAAGGGCATTTCGGTAGATATTTATGTTTTGGGTTGGTACCGATGTTACATGCCTGAGGGCATTGTCCTGGTGTTGGTCTGTTCGAAAACTTTTCGGATTTCGTCACTTTCTTGCATTGTTAAAAAAAATGCCCGCGCTGTAACCTGATCTGTAACTACATTATCTGCGAGTAGTAATCTTGTTTGAATTAGTCGAGGTTGCAGCCAGCCCTTTTCTCCGCCTTTCAGTTCAGCAGGATAAAGCGGCTCGCTAAAATCGTAGACGGCCTGTTTGAACTGGAATGCCAAAACCGGAGAGCCTTCTTCCCACCTTAAATAGCATTCGACTTTTTCTGAGAGCAGGTCGTCGGGAAAGTGCGTGTTTTTGAGGATAATGTCGAGCGTATCCGTGCCTGGGAGTACACGTATGTAGGGGGAGCGTTCGGGGATTGGCATAGTTTTCAAAATTTCTTTGCATAATGAACAAAAACCGCTCTGGAATGATTCAGGGCGGGTTTTTTGTGCCATGTGACCAAGTTTTAATAATTGTGACGTTTTTGTGACGTCGTTTTTTAGTCTTTCGGTGACATAGGATGCTTTATTTGTCCGTCAATCCCAAACCACCTTTATTGTCAAATTATATGGAAGAATCTTACATTGGTGAAATCAGATTATTTGCCGGAAACTTTGCTCCTCGTGGATGGCTCTTTTGCGATGGTAGCCTTTTATTGATTAAAGACTACGAAGTTCTTTTTGTTCTCCTCGGGACCGCCTACGGCGGAGACGGAGTGACCAACTTTGCATTGCCGGATTTACGCTCGCGCGTTGCACTTGGGCAGAGCGAGCTCTTTCCTATCGGGCAAAAAGCCGGTATGGAAACAATCCAGTTGGCGCTGGATGAATTGCCGAGGCACTCGCATACGCCGACATGCAGCACTTCGGGTATTGCGAACACGAAAGACGCTACAAATGCTTTCTGGTCGGCTGCGCCGGCAGGAGGGCGCCGGTATGGCGCAGCAGGAGGAACTAGTAGTGCACAATTAAACTTCGACAGCGTGGAGAAGGCGGGTAGCAGCGTCCCGCATGAAAACAGGATGCCGATTCTTGCGATGTCCTATATCATCGCAATTGTGGGAGTGTTTCCGAGTAAATCCTGACTATTACTAACCTTCAACCAAGATTCCAATGGATAATTATCTTTCCGAGATCAGGGCATTTGCCTTTCCATTTGTCCCAAGAGGGTGGCTTCCCTGTGACGGCAGGTCCTTGCCTACCGCCACTAATCTTGCGCTCTACCACTTGATCGGTAACACCTACGGTGGTGATGGAAATACTTTTAAACTACCAGACCTTCGTGCACGTGTGACGATTGGCAATGGCCCGGCTTATCCCTATTTCGCCCAGGGGGGGGAGGAGAGGCACCCCCTTACGTTTGATGAAATGCCAAAGCACACGCACCAGGCTGTTGCGAGTACTATTAACCGGGATAGTGCCGAGCCTCAGGGACATTATTGGCCTGCCGATTCAGGGTATACCAAGGAAAGTAATGCAAGCATGAGCACGCTGGCCCTCGCGGAGGTCGGTTGGGGCAAGGGGCACGATAACATGTCGCCCTACCAGGTTATCAACTATGCTATCGCTATCGAGGGAATCTATCCGGGAGAGAAGTTCAGTGGTGGATACCTTGGAAGCATCGCGCTGTTTCCCGGAAAACTGGCATCGGAATCTTGCGTTCCCTGTGATGGCCGTCTGTTGCCCATTGCAAATAATACGGCGCTATTTTCTCTCCTTGGCTCATCCTACGGCGGTGATGGTAAAACAACTTTCGCACTGCCCGATTTGCGGGGAAGAGCGCCGGTATGTTTCACAACGCGCAGAGGCGATTTCGGACTGACGGAATACCAGCTTGGTCAGGCTGCGGGCGTAACGACGGTAACGCTGACACCCGACGAAATGCCATTTCACTATCACCCGGCCGTGGCCAGTATCAAAGGCAATGTGCAAAGTCCCGAAGGGCAGGTATGGGCCAACGACGATAATCGCCCGCCGGTCAAATGCTTTGCCAGCCAAAAGGGCGCGGGCGCACCCATGAACCGAACTGCCCTGGGGGAGGCCGGCGGCGATCAGCCACATAACAACATGATGCCCTTTCAGGCAATTCAA
>Ga0255338_1003679_pt1 | contig 17733 bp, 19 predicted proteins | sample MeOH1_35cm_T4_19_FD_203715 | JGI IMG/M metagenome (GOLD analysis project Ga0255338, IMG submission 203715) | Sandy soil microbial communities from University of British Columbia, Vancouver, Canada - MeOH1_35cm_T4_195 | ecosystem: Engineered > Artificial ecosystem > Sand microcosm > Unclassified ...
GCTGCGGTGAACACGCCGGGGGTGAAATCCCGCTGCACCTCTTCCAATACGAACACCACCCCCGCCAACGGGGCGTTGAACGCGGCGGCGAGCCCGGCCCCGGCCCCGGCGGCAATGAGCGTACGCCACGCCCGCGGGAGCCCACTACGTCATCCGAGCCACCGCGAAAGGAGTGAGGCATGTCAGGGAAGAGCAGAACCTCAACCGGGAGAGCGGCAGTGATCGTTACCCTGCTGTTGGCGACCGGAGCGGCAGCGCAGTTGAAGCCGCCGGTGCCCGGGCAACCCGCGAAATGGACGCCGGGAGCGGAAGGACGCGCTTTTGCGGTAGGTCTGGCCCTGCAGACGCGGGAATTTGTCTGGGGGCAGAGTCGCGAGCCGGTCAGCGGCCTGTTCCGGCTCAACGTGGTGGACAATACCTGGGGTGACAAACCGATTTCCCAGGACCAATTAAACGAGTGCGTGGCCCGCGTTAAGGTGCCTGCCGCCAAGGCGGAGTATTACATCAAGTTCACGCGGCTGCGCCCGGAGGGTCGCCGCCGCCCCACCATGGGCGGCGTGGCCCTGAACCAGGAACTGTTCGGCAACACGGAAATCGGCGGCCCCGGGCTCTTTCCCCGGCTGCGGGCCTACGTGGCGGTCTGGGGGCTGGCGAACGTGGTGAAGAACGGCAAGGTGATCGGCCGAGACCGGACGGCGCTGGCATGGGTAGGCGAAGGCGCTCAAGCCCTCGATGGGAAGTGGCTCTACGACCCGGACCGCAGCCGGGCCAGTGCTCACCTCATTGTGTTCGGCGCTCTCGGACATGGAGAGCGGCTGCCGGAAACCCGGGACGGCTTCCTGCACTTTGCCTGGCCCAAAGCCAAAGTACAGGTTCCCGGCTATGCCTACGATCCCTATTCCCAGTCCATGGCCGTCGCTCCGTTGCTGCCGTCTACCACCGAGTAGAGATCATTTCAACCGAGAGGCAAACGCGGAGAGGCTCGACCGAGCCTCTCCGCTCCGCAATTCTGATACGGCACCCGGCCCGCGCCGGTCCCTGGCGGGCGGTTACTTCCCGCGTTCCGCGTTCACGATCATGCCGTACTCGCCGCCCACGCCGAAGAACGGGCTGAGCCGGAACTTTTCGTCGTCATCCGAGACTACGGTAAGCCGGTCTACTTCGATCCGCCGGGAGTCGTCCATTACCCGACCCTCCGCGCGGACCCACATCCGGTCTTTCAGACCACTTGCAAAGACTTCCCCACCGCGCAGGTCGCGCAGCGTGGCATCCTTCAGGTGAAGCGTGTAGTCCAGTTTGTCCGGGCCAATTGCTACCTGCAGCTTTTCCTCCACGCCCACTCCTGCGTTCTTTGGCTGGCTGCTGATCGGCGCCAGGATCATCACGCGAGTGTCCGGCGCGAAGACCCGCGTGCTGGGGAGGATTTCTCGGGAGCCCGCCACGTTCTCCGCGATCACGTAGCCGAGATCCCGCCCCAGGATGTAGTAGGCGCTGTGTTGATAGGCGCCGGGATCCTTACCGAGGACCGTCAACTTCGTCGTATGGATGCGCCGGGGATCGCTCTCCACGGTGCCTTCAGCGCGTACCCACCACTTGTCCTGCAGGTCGCTCTTGGCGATCTCTTTCCCCTGGGCGTTGTAGATCTTGGCATCTCCCACGTGCAGCGTGTGATCTACGGCCCTCGACCCCACGGCTACCTGGAGTTTTCGCTCGTGAATGAAGCCGTAGTTGCGCGGCTGGCTACTGATCCGGCCCACGATCACCACCGGAGTACCCTTGTCGATAGGGCGGGCGCCGTATTCCTGCGCAACCGCAGGCGCTACCAGACCCACGCTCAGAGCCAACATGCTCAGTGTGGTTTTCATTCCTAACCTCTTCTTCCTACCGCCAGCCGGACGTCGCTCGGACGCCTCGATTGCCGGTGCAATGGTTGATATCCGCTCGCGATTTACCCGAGTCGCGAGTGCCCACACGGCTTCCGAGGCAGAAAGTGTGACCCGAGTCACGAGTTGCCGACGCACCGTTCCTCTGTACGGGTTCAATTAAGAGGGTGAGATCGGCCGTCTCGCCGGCTATGCCGGCGAGAGTAACAACCAGGCGCCTAATCCCAGTAGGGAGCGGGGGAACCAGGTCAGTCATTGGGGCGAACGGCCGCTTGGCCGCGGGAACTCTTCGAGCCCGAGCCCGTCAGCTAACCTCGTCGGCGCGGCACGAAGAGAAGGGGGATTCGCGTCCATGATCCGCACCAAAGGTATGTCGTGGTGGCTTTACGGGTGCCTGCTCGGATATTTAGCGGGAGCTGTGCCGGGATTCGCGCAGCCGGCAGCTCCGGCAGGCGCCGTGGCAGTGGAGGACCGGGTGGTCATCACCCTCACCGCACCGGTGGGGAGCTTCAGCGCGGCAGAGCGGGCGGCCATCGTGAACGGCCGCATCGAGCGGGTCCTGGCATCGCCGGAGCTGCATCCGGAGCAATTGGAGGTGCGCACTGCCGCCGACGAAAGCCTACTGCTGGTCACCGGTGAGTTTCCGCTGCTGGAGGTGACCGCGGCGGACGCCGCCGTGGAGGGCGTGACTCCGGCCGAACTAGCAGCTCGTTGGGGCGACACGCTCCGGGAACGATTGGTAGAGATCAAGCCGCTGCACCGGCCGCACCGGCAAGCTCACCGCCTTTCTTTCCTGCCGTTGCTGGTGGTGGCGCTGCTGGCCTTCGCGGTGCCGCTGTGCGTCTCCCGTTTCCGGCGCTTCCGGCTGCCCGTGGTTGTGGGGGAAATCCTGGTAGGCATTGTGATCGGACGAAGCGGACTGGGCCTGGTCCATTACGACTCCTGGCTCCAATTTCTCGCAGAGTTCGGGTTCGCGTTCCTGATGTTCCTCTCCGGCCTGGAGATCGACTTCAATCTCTTGCGTCCGCAGCGGCCCTTATCGGAAGAGGCTGCAGGCCAGCACACCTGGCGACAAAACCCGGTAGCGCTGGCGGGGCTCACATTCGGGATCACGCTGGTCCTGGCGCTGGGCGTTTCGCAGGCACTCGCGGCGGTGGGGCTGGTGCGGTATCCGTGGCTGATGATGCTGGTTCTTTCCACCACCTCGCTAGGGATGGTGGTGCCGGTGCTGAAAGAGCGGGGAGAGACGGGAACACGGTTCGGGCAGACGCTGCTACTTTCCGCGCTGGTGGCGAACTTCGTCACCATGCTGCTGATCACGCTGGCGGCAGGGTTTCTCTCCCGGGGGCCTTCACTCCGCCTGTTCCTGGTGCTGATCCTTCTCGCGGCCTTCGCGGCGGCGGTACGGCTGGGGAGTTGGGCCGTGCGCTCGGAGCGGTTCTTGAACGCCGTAGGGCACGCCGCCAAGGGCACGTCCCAATTGCCGGTGCGCGGAAGCCTGGCACTGATGTTGATCTTTGTGGCTCTGTCCGAGCAGCTCGGCACGGAGGTCATCCTAGGCGCCTTTCTGGCCGGCGTGCTCCTTTCACTGCTCCTCCGGGGGAGCGGCGCGGAGTTGCGGCACAAGTTGGAGGCGCTGGGCTTCGGGTTCTTCATTCCGGTGTTCTTCATCATGGTAGGCGTGCGCTTTGACCTCGGGGCGCTGGTGGCGCGGCCGGAAGGGATGCAGCTAGCGGCATGGCTAATCCTTGGTGCACTGGCTATCAAGCTGGGAGCGGCGCTTCCCTTCCGCTGGCTGGTCCCCTGGCGTGAGACCCTGGCAGGCGGCGCACTGATGTCTTCCCGGCTGAGCCTGATCATTGCCGCCGCGGAGATCGGGCTGCGGCTGGGGCTGTTCACGGAGACGATCCACGCCAGCGTGGTGTGCGTCGCCCTGGTGACCTGCGTGGCGGGCCCAATGGGGTTCCAGCTACTCATGCCCCGTCCGGTGGTGCCGGCGGGCGATACCGCGGATACCGGGGATGCCGCCGCACTTCCGCTGGCTGGCCTGGCGTTCCCCGCAAGCGTCGAGACAGAGCGGAGTGCCGCCTGACGGCTATACGGGCGGATGATCAAGGAGTTTAGGCGATGTCTGTTTTGTGGCAAGAGGATCAGCAATCCAAGGTAGTGGAGGTGAGCGTAAGCGGAAAGCTCACGAAGGAGGATTACGAGCAATTCGTCCCCGTGATCGAGCGGCGGATCGCCGAGCACGGAAAGTTGCGCCTCCTCGTCCGGATGCACGACTTCCACGGCTGGGAGGCGGCTGCTCTGTGGGACGACGTCCGCTTCGATGCCCGCCACTTCAACGATATCGAGCGGCTGGCAATCGTGGGGGAGAAGGCGTGGGAGCATGGCATGGCCATATTCTGCAAGCCATTTACCGCCGCCCAGGTCCGCTACTTCGAGCGAGAGCAAGAAAGCGAGGCACGAGCGTGGCTCAACAGCTAGCTGATTTAGCCGTAGAACCGCAGGTAAAAGGCACTCCGCCCCGTGGCCTTTCCAGACAGGAGCTACTGATTGCGGCGCAGGCAGCCTGGCTGTTTCGCGAGAGCGGGAGTTTCCCCAGTGAACTGGTCTGCGAGCACCGGGGATTCTCTGCGCGTACGCCTCAGGGAACGGAAACGCAAGAGTCCGTCGAGGCTTGGCACGACGTAGCCACCGCCCTGGGGGTTACCCCAACAGCCTACCTCGGGTTACTGATGTCGAACCCGGACAAGGTGGCTCGCACCTTACTCCGGGTTCGTTCCGGACAGCGGGTGAACTGGTAGTCGAGGCGTGGGGCGGCCGAGGTGCATCAAAGGAGGCGGAGCGGCGGGGCCTCACCGCCGGTGCGGGGCTGCGGCCCGCAGCCGGGCCAATTGTCGCCCTTGCACAGGGCGCCGGCCCGCGGGGCCGAGGGCTGCTTTCTCGGCGTGGGCATGCGCCGGGGCTTCACCGGAGATTCGTTACCGGCCGGCGTCCGGAAGCAGCCACAATCCGCGCCGCCCTTCGCGGCGGATCGCTCCCTCTCTCGCCAGCTGGGTCAGGATGCGAGCCACCGTCTCCCTCGCCAGGCCAATCATCTGACCTAGTTCCGCCTGGGTGAGCGACAGCGGCATCCAGATCTCCGAGCCGCAACTCTCTCCCTGGTGATCCGCCATCACATAGAGGAGCGCCAGCAGGCGGGTCCTGGCATCGGCCAACCGGGTTACGTCCAGTCGTCGGTGGGCACGCTCCAGCCGGATGCTCAACAGATTTAAGATGTGCTGTGCCAGTTCCGGGTAGTGCTGAAAGAGCCGGGGGAGCAGCGCGCCAGACAAGACGTAGGCCGAACCGTCCGTGATTGCCCGGGCCGTCACGAGTGACATCCCCTCGGGGTGCAGCGCACCCTCACCGAACAGTTGTCCCGGGCCTAGCAGGTAGAGCGAGTAATCCTCGCCCTCGGCATCGGTACGGCATAGAAGGACCTGCCCCTTTTCGATGAGGTAGAGGCTGTCCGCTGGCTGCCCCTGAACGCAGATAAAGCGTCCCTTTAAAAGTGGCTGACGGGCGGCGATCTCAGCGAGCGGGTGTAGATCGACGTGCGGAAGGGCAAGCGGGGAACCGGTAGATGTCAAGCGCATAAGAGTCTTCAGGAGTGGGCGCCGGACCCGGATATCGGGTCGTCGATGTCTTCACGCACCTCCACAAAAGTGGACCTGCGCGTCTCCTTACTCATGCTACCCGACATTTTCCACTTCGGTTTCACTGCACTAATACGGCGCCTCGTGTGCTCCTTATTGCGGGTCACGGTAGGAGCGATTGATCGCCTCGATCCGACTTGGTGAAAAGCACGTTTAGGGACGGCGCTGCCACCGGCGCTGTCACGCGTTCTTCGGAAGCAAAGCCTCCCCCGACGGCTGGCCAGCTATCCCATCGGCCACCACTGCAAGTCGCTCCCGGTCCGCAGCCCTACTTCAGATGGCAGGTCTAGGGTTGCGAAATGGCGTGCGCCGGGGAACTGGAGAAGGAGCGTCGAGTAGAGGCAGACGGGAGACTCGCCGGCGCACTACCTACGCCCTACCCCTCGAATCATAGGCACCTCGACCGTAAATGTGACAGGCGTCACCATCCCCCGCGATGCGGAGTTTACGATGGGAGCCGTTAAGGCACAAGGAGTCAGGGGAAAAGGAGGATATATGACACGAATGAGAGGCGGTGCGCTAGCCCTCACGGCAATTCTAACGGCGGGAACCGCAGTCGCGGCACCCCGATCTCGGCGGGTTACCCTGCCCTATGTCTCAGGCTCACGCGTGGTGGCCGTCCCGATCGTGGCGCATGGGGTTCGGCTGGGAATGGATGCGCTGATGCTCAAAGACGCGGGACGGACGGTGCTGCCCATGCGGGCTTTGTTCGTATCACTGGGGGCTCAGGTGGTGTGGAACGGCCGGGAACGGGCGGTCTACGCCTGGAAGACGGATGGTACCGGAGTGCGGTTTGGCGTAGGAGAGGCGGAGGCGCAGTCACTCCTGATGCCCGGACCGAACGAGAAGGCAACGGTGACGGAGCGACGTAAATTGGACGCGCCGCCGACGCTCACAGGCGGACACCTATACATCCCTATTCGGGCGGCCGGAGAGATGCTCGGCACGGAGGTGCTTTGGGACAGGGCGAAGCGCACGGTCTTCATCGGCACCCCGGACGTGACCGTGGGCGAGGCAATCGGGAACGACCGATAGTCGTCAAATTAGAGATCCTTCAGTGTCGTAACGGGCACGGGTTATCCCGCATCATCAGAGGACCCGCCCGGTCATCATAATCAATGCCCGGACGAGCCCTCCGATGAATATCGGCCGTAGAGAACGGGATCTCTTGGAGCTTGCGGACCCCTTGGTTGGGGCAACTGAAGGTGGAGCCCGGTTGGAGCGCTGCCGATACGACCCAGCCGGTGACCCGTGTGGTAACGGTTTGCCGTGGTAGGCGGTTGAGGCTCATTGCACCGGGAACTGCTCGAGTTCAGGAGGAGCCGCGCGGATGCGTGGCTCCTGCTTTCGCCTCGCCGCTTCCCCTTTTACCGATAAGTCGGCCGGGGCCAAGGCCAACCCGTCTTGTCGTAATTCGCGTCACCATTTTGCCGCTGAACCGGCAGCGATTTGGGAAACAGCCTGTGACAGGAGCTACACCACAGCGCAGAGTGGGTGCTGGCGGACGGCGGAGCGGAACGTTGAAGTAGGAGGCAACCGTGCACGAGGAACGAAGACGAACAGGCTCCGGCCTGGCAGTGTTGATGGGCGCATTGGCCCTGGGGTTCGTGGGTGGCCTAGCCGCCGACCTGGTAGGACTGCGAGACCATGTAGTCAATGCGGACTCCCCTACCGTCTCCCGGCAGTCTTCACCGGCTACCGAGCACTCTTCGGCGTCGGCGGAGACCACCGCGTCACGCAGTGAAGGGATTGTGGAGTTAGTAGAGCGGGTGGGCCCTGCGGTGGTGAGTATCGACACGCTCTCCCGGGCTCCACGCGAGTTCAACTTTCCTTTCTCACCTGGAGGCGATATGGCCCGCCGCGGCTTGGGCTCCGGGTTCATCTTCGACAGCGCCAAACGGTTGGTGGTAACTAACAACCACGTGATCGAAGGAGCACAGCGGATCCGGGTGACCTTGCCGGACCAACACACTTATTCCGGTGAGGTGGTGGGTACGGACCCCATCGGGGACGTGGCGCTGGTCCGACTGGAGGCGGGAGACCCGCTTCCGCAGGTAGAGCTGGCGGACTCTGACACGCTCCACGTGGGGCAGACCACCATCGCCATCGGTAGCCCGCTGGGGCTGCGGAATACGGTAACGGAAGGCGTGCTTAGCGCCCTGGGCCGCCAGTTGCCGGAGGGACACGTCCGAGGCATCCCGCTCGACGACCTGCTGCAGACCGATGCGGCGATCAACCCGGGGAATAGCGGCGGCCCGCTGCTGGACGCCTATGGCAAAGTGATCGGCATGAATACCGCCATCCTCTCCTCGGGCCAGGGACTGGGCTTCGCGGTTGCCGCAAATACGATCCGCAAATCGGTGTCTGACCTTCAGGCGCACGGTCACGTCATCCGCCCCTGGATCGGGGTGTCACTGGTGGAGTTGAGCCCTGACGCCGCGCAGGCACTGGGAGCTCACACGTCCGAGACCAAAGGGGTGCTGATCGCTGGAGTCCAGCCGGAAGGACCCGCGCAGGCGGCCGGTCTGCGGAGGGGCGACGTAGTGACCGAGGCGAATGGTAGCTCCGTGGCTGGTCCTGAAGACGTTCGCCGGGCGGTCAAGAAACTGGAACCGGGCGCCACGTTGACCCTGGCTGGCCGTCGGAACGGCGAGGCGCAGACCTGGAAAATCCGCATCACGGAAATGCCCAACCTGGAGACCTTGGGAAGATAGTGACCGTTCTGGATCGTAGCTATTCCCAGCCTGCGAGGTGGGCTTGTACCGCAAGCTCACCTCTGCACCTCCCTCGCATGCGTTGGCTGCCCGAATGCCTTTGAGAGCTGCATGGCCGCGTTCTTCTTCAATGGCTGGGAGCCGCTGCTCCGCACTGTGCTGGTGGGCACCTGCGCCTACTTGGCGCTAGTCGTCCTGCTGCGCATCTCCGGGAAGCGCACGCTTTCCAAGATGAACGCGTTCGACCTCATCGTCACCGTGGCCCTCGGCTCCACCCTGGCGTCCGTGCTGACTTCCAAAGACGTGGCGCTCCTCCAGGGCATCGCAGCGCTCGCACTCTTGATCTTGCTGCAGCTCGTCATCACGTCGCTTTCCGTGCGTTCCCAAGCGGTGCAAGGTTGGGTCAAGTCTGAGCCCTCCTGTTCCATCACGGGGAATTCCTGGAGCAGGCGATGTGCCGGGAACGTGTCACCCGGGACGAGCTGCTGACGGCCATGCGGGCCGATGGAGTAGCCGATCTCTCCCAGGTCCGAGCGGTGGTGCTGGAGACGGACGGTAGCTTCTCGGTGCTCCAGGGCAAATCGGAAGGCGCGGCGTCAACCCTCCGCGTCGTACGCGGTGCGTATGAGAATCCGGGCAGCCCAGCCACGGACCAATAGACGCAGAACGCTATTGGTCCGCCGAGCGGGCACTGCAGCCGATTAGCGCAGTTTACAGGAGGGAAAGGGGGAATGAGGGAATGGCGCCGGTGAATGTGCGGCTGTCTTTTACCCATTTCCCCTTTCCCTCCTGTAAGCTGTTCTACGCAGCCATCGCCATCCGGCCTCCGCCCGACATGCGCCGGCATGACTCGGTGCAGCGACGGCACGCTTCCGCGCAGCGCCGCATCATTTCGTCGCCCAACCGCTCGCAATCGGCGTCACTCGCTCTTGTCCGAAGGTGAGCGCAGTACCGACCGGGCCACTTCCGTGCGCAGGCCGCCTTCCGGTTGGGCTGCCGTTTGGCGATTAATGAGCCGGGAGGGGCGCGCGCCGCCGAAACGAGCCACGGCTAGACGTTGAACCGCTTCCAGCGGCAAGAGCACGTCTTCCGTCAGCAATACGAATCTCGCTGCGACTGGGTCGCCCAATGCGTCGGTCCACGGCGGAGTGGCGCCCCCGCCGTAATCCTCCGAAAGCACATTTCGCAGCAGGTCGCTGGTCTCCAAGTCCAGGTAGTAGCCCTCGCTGTGCCGGATCTCTTGAAAGGTGCGCCGGGCAGCCCTATTCGGCTCCTCGCCGGGGCTTGGACCGGCCTGATGGGGATTGTCCTGGGTGTCGATGAGAGCATCTGCCATTCGCATCCTCGTCTATTGGGTCCCGCGGTACCACTCGCATCGTCACACTGGCCGCGGGAAAGCCCGCGGACCGCACGCTGTTGCAGTCGTTCTATTCCCATCGGTGGCGGTCTGCGCTACCAACGACCGTGACGGGCATCACATACCCTAATTTAGTGACTGGCCGCACACATACGCGCGACTGTATTAGTGTGCTTTGGGTAGCATGGGGTTGGCAGCGTCTACTGGCCAAGTGGCCGGGAAGCGCCCATCAATCGAACGCTCAATCCCGAGAGGGAGCGGGGGACCCACTCATCTGGGGCGAACGGCCGTGAGGCCCAGGGCGCACTCTTCTTGCCCGAGCCCGTCAGCTAACCCCGTCGGCGTGGCTTGAAGAGCGTGCAAGTGAGTCTCAAGGTGCACGGGATGCTCCAGTGCACCGAGGAGCGATGGCTCCGCGTGGCCCGCTTTAAAGGGTCCGTGATGACTCCTTGCCGAAGTGTAAAGGAGCAATCTCGTGTGGTTGAAAACTGAAACGTCCGCAGGTAGTGAGCCGGCGGTTCGAGGTATTCACGTTGAACGAACCGGCACTCGCGCCCTGGTCTGCGCGACCGAGCCGCTCGACCTGGCCGGGGCGGGACACTTCCTGGAGCGGGCGCGTCCCCTGATCAGGAATTGCGAGGTCCTCATAGCGGACCTTAGAGAAGCAGAGTTCGTCGACAGTGCCGGCATCCGCGCCCTGCTGACGCTGGCGGAGACGCTGGAGGCGGATCGGAAGGAGCTCCGCCTTGTAATCCGTCCGGAGAGCCGCGTAGAGCACACCCTGTCGCTCCTCCAGTTGCTGGAGCGCTTTCAGTGCTTCCCTACTCTAGAGCTGGCTTGCGGGAAAGAGCCCGCAATTGCTTAACGCCGGAGGAAGCGCGTGGTCTACCCGGCTATGTTGGTAGTCCACGCGCCTCCACTGCGCCTCTTTCCACCGGACGTTAGCCAACCTTTCGCCATGCAGCCGGGGGTTCAACCGACGGCTGCGGCGGCCTGATGTGGCTTCGCGCTTCCTGGAGCGCTTCGCTTACCAGCTGGAGGTCGCCACTCCTCCGGATGGAGGCTTCGGCACTCTCCGCGATAGCTTCGATCTGCTGCCGCAACACCGGGTGCCGCTCCGGCCGCTCCAGTGCTGCGGCCGTCTGTGCCAGGGTCCGGATGACGTGGAGGGTGACCCCGGGTGTTCCTTCTGAATACCGGCGGATGTCATCCAGAGCCAGGCGGGTGACGCCGTCGAAGTCCGGTCCACGCGCGATCACCCGCAGCGTGCCGTCTTCGCCTCGACGGAAGCGGCTGGGGATCTCACGGCTACCTAGCTGCTGGAGGAGAGCACCAAGGTAGTCCAGGCAGTTCTTCGCGGTAGTAGGGTCGTTGATCCCGGGCGAGAGGGCCTTCACCGCAATGTCCACGATCTGCAGCACGGCAAACTCCAGGTCCTGCTGCACCGTTCGCTCGGAGCCCACGCCGAAGCATCCACACAGCCCCGCCTCGAGCCCTCTCTTGGACGCGGAAGCGGGCCAAACGGTGAGCAAGGGGCCATCCGCCGCGACAAACTCTCCGACCCCCACTTCCATCCGTACCAACAGGTGGTTTTCCTCGGCGATGCGCAGCAGGCGTTGGTTGTCGACCGTTTGCACGTAGCCCGCTCTCCGCGCGCGAACATGCTGCCCCGGCTCGCCGGGATCACTGGTGATCGGGACGTCTGCCTGCTCACCGTCCGCACCCAGCCGCTCCGGGAAGAGGTGGTCGATGAGGCCCTCGGCTTGCGCCGTGATCGCGGCCAGGATACTGTTCGGACGCAAGGAGAGGGTGACGTGATGGATGAAAAAGATTAGCAGGGCCACGCTCCCAATTGCCAGGGCCACGCCGCCCGTCACCGCCAGGTGGGGGACGAAGTCGCCGAACCCCTCGGCGCGGATGGTGCGCAGCACCAGCAGCGAGTAGACGAACGTGCCCAGGAAGGTGCCGAGTACAAGCTGGTTGCCCCGGTCCGCCGTGAACTCCCGCAAGAGCCGCGGGGTGTACTGTTGGGCCGCCAGGGTGAGCGCCACCACGGTGATGGAGAAGGTGACGCCCGTTACCGTGACAATGGATGAGGCGATGGCGGAAAGCAGCCCACGGGCGCCTTCAGCCCCGCCGCTGAAGATCCAAGGCAGCTTGATAATCCACGCCGCCGTCACCCGCTCGTCCATCTCGATGAGGCCCAGGGCGAGCGCCGCACACATCAGCACGAGCAGGCCGGGAAGGAACCAGAAGCTGGCCTGGAGCCAGGAACTGACCTGAAGCAAGCGGGTTTTCATCTCGCCGAGTTTCCGGCCATCTCGCCTGCCTCTCGTCGTTCACTCGTCCGGCATTTTAGGCCCACCGTTCACCGGGACCACCTGGCGGTATCCTTTAGCCGCTTGGGGATCGCTCCGCCCCCGGCGCGGCCCCGACCGGGTGAAACGATGCGTCAAAGCCCTCTCGCCCAGGTTCTTCCTCGGGGTGGCCAAGACCCGCGCCGACGGCGTTCCCGACAATGATCGCGTCTCGTCCGAAGGTGCGAATTGCCGAAGGTGGGAACGCCGCCGTGTGGCTCCGGAGTTGGGCCAGAAAGCCGCCGATCCGGTAGCCCTGGATCGAGCCGGTGGCTTCGTCCACGTCATAACTGGTGACTTTGCCCAGGTTGTCCCCGTTTTCCGTGAGCACCGGCCGGTCTCCCACGTGCGGAGTCAACTGGTCTCGCAGGCTCGCCGGGACCTCGTGCAGTAAGGCCGCTTCGGATTGGATCAGGACTACGTCCAGTCCCACCGACTGAACGGCGCTCCAGGGAATGAACGCCGGCCCCCGGTGCCCATCCAGATGCAGGCGCAGGTATACGATGCGCGCTTCCGCCGGATTGATCTCCACGCCCGCCAGCGTTCCCAGGCGCCGCCCTTCCTGCACGGTGACCACCGGCAGATCCAGCAGTTTCTCTATCGGTCTCATGCCCACTCCTTCCGGGTTTCCCGGCTGCGTGCCGGGCGTCCGTGCCGGTTCACCCCACGGTTCGGCACCCGCGCCCTGGTCCCATGTGTTTTCCCACCAGGGGAAGAGATCACCCCCCTACCTGTGACCCGCATCACCCGCAGCGGAAACTCCTGTGGGGTGTCCGGTCAGGCGGCGGTGAGACTTCCATCACAGATGAGGCTTTACCCAGTCCTGTCGGCGGGCAATACCCGCTAGCTGACGTGCGTTCCGGCGCACACTCGCTCGGCCAGATCGGAATTGATGGGTGATGCAGATGCCACGGATTAACAAGAAACGCTGGATTGGGCTCACCCTGGTGGTGGTGCTCGCACTCATGGTGACGGGAACGCCGGCGGCGGTTTCGGCGCAGTCGCCAGCTCCGCCGCCCGCCAGTGGCGCTGCCAACCTGTATGCACCGGTTCGTTTTGAGGGCCGAACCCTCTTCGAAGTGTCCGGCAGCGGTCCCGAGTCCGCTGCCGCCCGGGCCAACCGGATCATCCGGCGCCTCCAGACACTGGTCACGCGGAATGAGCCGGTCCGTCCGTTCGGCCCCTCCGACATCCGGCGTAAAGACGGTCAACCGCTCATCACGCTGGGCGGGGAGACCGTGATGATGGTCACCCGCGCCGACGCAGAAGACAGCCTCGCCACGCGGGATGAACTGGCGATGCTGTGGGGCCAGAAGATGGCGAGCGCCGTGGCGGATGCGCGGCAACTGCGCGAAAACCCGCTTCGTGGTGCCGGCATCCTGATCCGCAATTCGATACGAGACTTGTTCGTCTCCACGGTCCAGTGGCTTCCCCGGCTGGGAGTGGCGCTGATCCTCGCCCTGATCTTCTGGGGGCTGGCCAAGTTCATGGTCTGGGCGGTATGTGGCATCAGCACCCGAGCCGGCATCGATCCGAACCTCCGGCAGTTGATCCGGGCCCTTTCCTTTTACGGCACGTGGGGCGTGGGTACTGTAGCGGTTCTCTCCGCACTCGGCTTACAGACAGGCGGGATCGTCGCCACCCTGGGCATCACCGGCTTCGTGCTCGGGTTTGCGTTCAAAGACATCCTCTCCCACTTCCTCGCCGGCATGATGCTGCTGCTGGGACGGCAGTTCCGCATCGGCGACCAGATCGTGGTGAAGGAGCATGAGGGCACGGTGGAGCAGATCGAGCTCCGCGCCATGCACCTGCGCACCTACGACAACCGGCTGGTGATCATCCCCAACGGCGAGGTGTTCACCTCCGTGGTCACGTCCAACACGGCCAGCCCGCACCGCCGCCGCGAGTTCGTGGTGGGCATCGGCTACGAGCAGGACATCGCGCGTGCGCAGCGGGTAGCTTTGGAGGCGGTGCGCGCCACGCCGGGGGTACTGGCCGATCCGCCTGCCGACGTGCTGGTGGACGAGTTGGCGCCGTCTACCGTGAACCTCCGGGTCCGCTTCTTCATGAACTCCCTGCGGGCAGACTACCTGAAGGTGGGCAGCGACTGCATTCGCCACGTGAAGGAAACGTTCGACCGCGAGGGGATCTCCATGCCGACGGACATCCAGACGCTGGTCCTCAGTAACGCCGCCGAGGCCGCCGAAGCGGTACAAGCGGTGCTCCCAGCGAGTCATACACCCGCAGCACCGGAGCGGGGGCGGGCGGCCTGAGCGCACCCTCCGACCTCCTATCTTTTCGGCTACTTCCGTTGCAAGGCTAGCTCCACCGCGTAGAAGACCCCGCCAAACGGAAGCGTGGTGAGTACGAGCCCACTTTTACCCACCACCGCCTCCGTGAACAACGCCCAGGCGGTGGCGCCAACAATGGGACTCTGGCGCATGATGCCGCCGAACGTCCCCGCGAGGCCCGCCTGTCCCCCGCGGGGCGAAAATGCCACGCGCACGCGGCTTCCCATCGGCGCGTCTACCTTGAAGGAGTAGACCATCCCGTAGGTGTCGTCCAACTGCTGGCTCATCCCCGCTTCCTGCTTGCCGATCCAGAAGTACTGCTGCTGGGCTCCTGGCCGCAGCGTCACCGTATACTCCCGCCGGGGCGCATCCACCACTACCACCCGCGCTCCCGGCACCGTCCGCTCGTTGTTCCGGAAGTAGATGCGAAGGCGGGTGTCTTGCGCCAGGGTACGCACCGTCAGCACGCCGGAGGCGACCAGCCGCGGCTTGAGCGTAAGCGGAAAGCGGACCGCGGACGTTCCAGCGTACTTCCGGTTGGGCGCCTGCATAAAGCGGGCCATGGCCTGCCGTCCGACATGGGCGGGGTCTCGGTGCGGGTCCGCGATCCCCTTTTGCACCTCCAGGCGCAGGGGAGACGCCGCAGTTCCCTGGAGCGCCACTACCAGCGGACCAGCCGTAGAGGCGTTGTTCCGGTAATGGAAGAAGATGCGGTAGGTGCGCCCTGCTTCCAGCCGTGAATCGGTATACGCTCCGCCCGGATTCAGACGCTCCGGCTGGTTGCAGAATAGCAACTGGTCGGCGGTGCGGGCCGGCGCTGCCGCCGCGCTCAAGAGGGCACAGGTCGCCTGCAGTTACACCAGTGCGGCAACCGGTTTGATTAGGCGAGGTTTTGCGCCACCCTGCGCGGGGACGCCGGTACGCGGCCTTCCCTCGGATCCCACTACGAATTGCTCACTCCTGGAGATCATGCGGTTTAGCCTGTGTTTTCTCACAGGAGGCGGTGAGCACTGGGGCCCAAAAAGCCACGCGTTGGCATGGCTTCATCAGGTCGCAGCCGGCCGGCGCAGACCGCGCCGTCGTCTGTGCAGTCCTCGCGCCGCGCCTGCGAGGTGAGCTAACGGGCTCGGGCCGGAAGAGATTGCCCTGGACCGGCAGGTCGTTCGCCCCAACTGCATGGGCCCCTCGCTCCCTTTCGAGGCTAGGCACCTGGCTAACTGACCCGTCACCGCTTTGGGGAGAAGGGTTCGGAGTCAAGGCTCACTCTGTCGGCGGGATCACCCTATGTCGGCGCGGGCCAGTTCGCCGGCACGGGCTGCTCTGCCGGAGCGCTCACTGCCCCCGCACGGTCGAGAGCGCCGGAGCTCACTACGAGGCGGCGGACGCGGGCCAGTCGTCCGCAATCTCTATCGGGGTGCCCGTTTCTACCCAGGTGTAGAACCAGTGGGCGGGGTTTGCTCCCGTCAGCGGCATCCGGATGCAGCCGTGAGAGGCAGCGCGGGGCGGAACGGAGGGATACCCGTGGATCACTACGTCCCCGCGGACCTGCACGCTCCACGGCATCTTGGCGTCGTTGTACTTCTTCGAGATCAGCATCCGCCGTTTCAATGGCCCTGCCGTGAAGGAGCCCGTCGGCGTATCGTGTCCGGGCCGCCCGCTGCTCACGCGCGTCTCCAGTACCAGGCGGCCCCCCTGCCAGGCGCGCAGTTCCTGTTCATCCAGGCTGATCGCTACTCGCTTCGCTCCGGCTGCGACCGCCACCTCCCGCGTCTGTCGTGAAATCCGCGCCGTCGCCGCCTCTTTGTCCCAGGAGACGGACGCGTTCCAGTCGCCCAGCTTGCGAACCGGGATGAGCTGGGTGCCGTCGATCAGCGCGCGAGTGTCCTCTCCCGAAACGGACTCCCCATCCAACTGCGCCTGCTGGCTCTGCGAGTCCCAGGACACCGTCATTTCCAGGGCCTCGCCCAATTCCCGGAGCGGTGCATAGAGCGTACCGGTCGCGTCGGCGAAGGTGACGCCAGCTAGCGGCTTTGTTTCCCCGGCACCCGGAGAGTCACCCTCCGTCGCCTGTGCCAAACGCAGTTCTTGCCCCGCCGGGACAGGCTGCGGGGAAGCGAGCCCCAGGTGTGCCGGCACCGGACCAACGAGTACGAAGAGCCAGAGTACGGTGGGAGCGACGGCCATGGCTGCTCCGGTCCGAGTATGATCCTGCATCAAGCCTCCTGAACGTGGGCTGCGCCTCCGTACCACGGTCATCCCGGTACCGGCAGCCTCGTCTGGGTACTACCCGGGGCGAGTATCGCTCCCGGCTCGTTCCGTGACTACCATCACATGAACCCAACTGCTCCCACGGTTACTGCGGGCACAATCGGGAAGCGTCTGGGTAGTGAGTGACCCGTATCACGGTTCGCCGGGGCTGCGCTGTAAGCTCGGGGAAGAATGGTTGGTAGATCTCCATTGATTATTCGCACTTGCCGCCAAATTTGGATGTGCCCATGACCCGTGTACGATTGAGCGATACTGAGCCAGCTCGCACCCGCGAAGGTAACCCTCTCCTCGGGATCAATCCTCAAACGGAGAGCAGCGTTGATCTTTTCGAGGAGTATGCCCGGACTCGCGACATCCAACTTAGAAATCGGCTGGTCCTGATGCATGATCGCCTGGCGCGAGGTCTCGCCTCTCGCTTTGGCTCCTCTGGAGGGAGCACGGAGGAGGACCTCCGGCAGGTCGCCTACCTGGGATTGATCACCTCCATCGAGCGCTTCGACCCGACTACCGGAAACCGCTTCGTCACCTTTGCCACCGCGACCATTCTGGGCATCATCAAACACTACCTCCGGGATCATGGCTGGCTGCTCAAGGCGCCGCGGCGGCTGCGGGAGCTGGGCATGTCGCTGCGGAAGACGCGCACCCGACTGGAGATGGAGCTCGGCCGGGTGCCGACGGTTCCCGAAGTGGCCCGTGCCGCAAACCTGGACGAGGAGCTTGTGCTGCAGGCCATGGACATCGAACGTCTCTACCATCCCAGCTCGCTTGACCATCCGGCCCGTGATTCTTCCGGTGATCTATCCGCCGAGTTTCTCGCGGCTATCGGCGCTAATGAGCCACGTTACGCGCTCATTGATGACCAGGAAGCGGCTGATCGGCTGCTTTCTTTTCTAGATGCCCGGGAGCAGGAGATCCTCCGGCAGCGCTATTACGATGAGGCCACACAGGCAGAGGTAGCGCACCGCCTGGGCATCTCGCAGATGCACGTTTCCCGGCTGGAGCGCCGGGCGCTCCAGCGGTTACGGGAGATGATTGCCTAGCCCGGATTATGCACCAGACGACGTGAGGCGGCGGACGAGCCGTGGATAACCCGGAGGTGATCGGCGTGCCGGGGGCTTGCGGCCCTGCGGGTGAGTTGAGAGGGGCGACGGAGCCCCGTAAT
>Ga0255338_1003680_pt1 | contig 17724 bp, 15 predicted proteins | sample MeOH1_35cm_T4_19_FD_203715 | JGI IMG/M metagenome (GOLD analysis project Ga0255338, IMG submission 203715) | Sandy soil microbial communities from University of British Columbia, Vancouver, Canada - MeOH1_35cm_T4_195 | ecosystem: Engineered > Artificial ecosystem > Sand microcosm > Unclassified ...
ATCTCCACCGCCAACTCCTGATGCAGCGCGATGATCAGGTTGAGGAAGTCCATGGAGTCGAGGTCGAGTTGATCGCGTAGGGCCGCATCCGGTACGATGGCGGCAAGGTCCGCTTCCGGGGCGACGTCGCCCAGCAGGCGCAGTGCGGTATTACGGATTTGTTCACGGCTCATAGTCGCTCCGGTTGCTGCAGCAGCCGGTCCACCGCGGCGAGAAAACGGGCGCCCCGGTGACCATCAGTTACCCGGTGGTCCGCGGCGAGAGTGGCGGTGACTACGGGATGCGCGGCCAGGTGCCCGTCCACGGCCCAGGGCCGCTCTACCACCTTGCCGAGCCCGACGATCGCCACCTGCGGTGGATAGATCACGCCGAAGACGCTTTCCACTCCCTGCTCGCCCAGATTGGTGACGGTGATCGTGGGATCGGTGAGCTCAGAGCTTCGGAGGGTGCCGGCACGGGCTCGGAGCACCACGTCTCGGAAGGCGCGCATCAGGTCATCCAGGCTCTGCCGGTCCGCGTCGTGCAGGGCCGGCGCCACCAGTCCGCCGCCCCGCAGGGAGATCGCTACTCCCAGGTGAATTCCGGGTCCCGGCACCACCTTTCCATCGATCCAGAAGCCGCTGAGCTCCGGCACCTCGCGCAGCGCCAAAGCCACCGCTTTGAGCTGGAGGACGCCGCTGAGGAGGCGGTCCTGCACGGAACGGCGCTGGTTCTCGCTCGCAAGCCACGCCAGCGCCGGCTGCATGTCGATGGTGGTGCTGAGGTAGTAGTGCGGGATCTCTCGCTTGGAGCGGGTCATAGCCGCCGCGATCGCCTGCCGCATCCGGACGGCCCGTGCCGGCTCTATCTCCGGAGCCGGCACGGTAAGCGCGGCCCGGGCAGCGGCGGCCCGTTCTACGTCCTCCACGGTTATCCGGTCTCCCGGACCCGTGCCGGTCAGCTTTCGCCAGTCGAGGCCTCGCTCCTCGGCGTGCTTGCGGGCTGCCGGGGTAATCCGGAGGTGGGCTTCCGCTTCAGGAAGTGCCGCCACGGGTTCTGCAGCCGTTCGCTCGACGTCTTTGAGGGTGATCCGGCCCTCTGGGCCGGTGCCGGCGATCCTCGCCGGATCGACGCCCAGCTCCTCGGCCCGCTTCCGGGCCGCGGGCGAGATCCGTAATCGCTCGACACCTGGAAGCACCGGCCGGGGCGATGGAGCCGGGACCATGGTTGCGATAGCAGCTACGGCGGCCGCCGGACGCGCGGCAGCTGGTTCCGGCTCTGCTCCGTCCGCGCGGATGATCGCGAGGACCGTGCCGACTGGCACCTTCGTTCCCGGCTCGATCAGCAGCCGCTCCAGTACGCCGGTGGTAAAGCTCTCCACCTCGATGTCGGCCTTGTCTGTCTCGACCTCCGCGATGATGTCGCCGCGCCGGACGGCGTCACCCGGCTTCTTGCGCCAGGCGAGCAGCTTGCCGGCGCTCATGTCGGCGCCCAGCTTCGGCATCAGGAAGTCGGCCATATGTCAGAGCACTCCCCGCACCGCGGCAATGATCCCCTCCGGCTGCGGCAGGGCTGCCTCTTCCAGATGCTTCGCATACGGTATCGGCACTTCCGCGCTGCAGACCCGGGCCACCGGGGCGTCCAGCAGGTCGAAGCCGCGCTCCATGATCTGGGCGCTCACCTCCGCCGCCAGGCTGCCGGTCCGCCACGCCTCGTCGATTACGACGGCGCGGTGTGTCTTCGCCACCGAGGCAAGCACCGTGTCCATGTCCAGCGGCCGGAGCGTGCGGAGGTCGATCACCTCCGCCGCGACTCCCTCCTCCGCCAGCCGCTCCGCCGCCGCCAGCGCCTTACCCAGCGAGCCGCCATAGGTTATCAGCGTGGCGTTCGTGCCCTCCCGGCGCACGATGGCGTGGTCCAGGTCGGCGGCCCCGGCCGCCGGGTCGAGCTCGCCTTCCATCGGGTAGAGGGTGGCGTGCTCGAACAGAAAGACCGGGTCCGGCTCCCGAAGCGCTGCGAGGAGCATCCCATAGGCGTCCTGCACCGTCGCGGGCGCCAGCACCCGGATGCCGGGAATGTGTGCATACCATCCCTCCAGGCTGTGGGAGTGCTGTGCGGCAAGCTGCCGCCCGCCCCCGGACGCCATCCGCACCACCAGCGGCACGTTGAGCTGCCCACCCGACATGTGTCGCAGCGTGGCGGCGTTGTTCAGGATCTGGTCCAGCGCCAGCAGGCTGAAGTTGATGGTCATCACCTCCACGATCGGTCGCATCCCTCCGAGCGCCGCGCCGATCCCCGCGCCAACGAAGGTGGACTCGGCGAGCGGTGTGTCCCGCACGCGCTCCGGACCAAACTCCTCCAGGAGGCCCATGCTCACGGCGAAGGCGCCGCCGTAAGGCCCCACGTCTTCCCCCATCAGGAAGACGCGCGGGTCGCCGGCCAGCGCTTCCCGGAGCGCGGCGCGGATCGCCTCGCGGTAGGTGACGGTGGCAGCCCGGGATGCGGCCGGAGTGGATGGTTTTTCAGTCGTCGTTGTCATGGCGTGGGCTCCGGCGTCTCCCGCGGGGTGCACACATCACGCAGTAGCGCTTCGACCGGCTCCGGCGGGCTTGCGTCCGCGAAGTCGATGGCCGCCTGGACCTCCGCCGCCGCGTTGCCTTCGAGCTGGGCCAAGTCCGCGTCGGAGAGCAGCTCTCGCTCGCGCAGGCGCGTAATGAAAAGCGCAATCGGATCCCGCTCCTTCCAGTGCTCGATCTCCGCCTTGGTGCGGTACCGGTCCGGATCCGCCATAGAATGGGCGCGGAACCGGTAGGTGCGCAGTTCCAGGAGGAAGGGGCCGCCTCCGCTCCGGATCCTTTCCGCCGCCTGCCGTGCCGCGGCCTCCACCGCGAGGACATCCATCCCGTCCACGGTGGCGGCATCGATGCCGTAACCACGAGCCCGCAGTACCATGTCGAGCTGGGCCTGGGCGCGGGGCAGGGCCGTGCCCATGGCATAGCCGTTGTTCTCGTAGAGGAAGAGCACCGGCAGCTTCCAGAGCGCGGCGAGGTTCATCGACTCGTGGAACTCACCTTCCGCCGCAGCGCCGTCCCCGAAGTAGCAGGCGGTGATCCGCGCGCGGTTCTGCATCCGGTCCGCAAGCGCCAGTCCCACCGCAACCGGTAGTCCGCCTGCGACGATTGCGTAGCCGCCGTAGAACCGGCGGGCGATGTCGAACAGGTGCATGGAGCCGCCGTGGCCGCGGCTGCAGCCGGTGGACTTGCCGTACATCTCGGCCATGATTACACCGGCCGGAATGCCCCGCGCGAGGGCCTGCCCATGCTCGCGGTAGGTGGCGACGATCGCATCTTCCGCCTGCAGCGCCTGCATCGTGCCGACCGCGACGGCTTCTTCCCCGATGTAGAGGTGGAGGAAGCCGCGGATCTTCCCGAGGCTGTAGACCTCGGCGCACCGCTCTTCGAAGCGACGGATCCGCAGCATCTCTTGTAAGAGAAAGTGGGCGTGATCCCGGTCGAGCTCCGCAGCGATACCGGTCGCTTCCGGGGGGGAGGTCATGACTTCCATACCAGCACCTCCGGAGCGTTCCTACCGGGGCTCGATACCTCGCCCCGCGGATAGCCGACGATGACCGGGAATACCGGCGCGTACTGTTCCGGAATTCCGAGTTCCTGTTTTGTCTCGGGCAGATTGAGCCACGGCCGCGCAAGACCGATGGGGCAGGTGCCAAGGCCCAATGCGTGCGCTGCCAGCATCAGGTTTTCCGCGGCCAGGCAGCAGTCTTCTGCTGGGTTGAGCCCGCCGGGCCGGGCGCAGATCACGATCAGGGCCGGCGCATCGTAGAAGATCCGGAAGGTGGGATCCACAATGAGCCCGCGGAGATGCTCCCACGAGGCGTCGCCGGACATCGTCCGCGCCCAGTACTCCTTCGATCGGTCGGAATACTGCCGCAGCAGGTCCCGGTTCTGGATGACGACGAAGGCCCATGGCTGCTGGTTCACAGCACTAGGCGCCTGGACCGCCGCCGCCAGCAGTTCGTCAATCGTGGCCCGGCCCACCGGCCGATCGGTGTATTCCCGGACTGCACGCCGCCGCCGGATTGCTTCGAGTACTTCCATCAGTTCTGCTCCAGGGTGGAGAGGTCGCCTTCCGGCAGGCCCAGCTCCCGGGCCTTCAGCAGGCGGCGCATGATCTTGCCGCTGCGCGTCCGCGGCAGTGAGGTGACGAACTCGATCTCCTTCGGCGCCACGGCGGCGCCCAGCCGCTTCCGCGCAAAGCCGTAGATCTCGCGGTGGAGAGCGTCCGATGGGGCGAAGCCGGGCTTCAACGCGACGAACGCCTTAACCACTTCGAGCGCCACGGGGTCCGGCTTGCCGATCACGCCGGCCTCCGCCACCGCCGGATGCTCCATCAGGGCGCTCTCCACTTCGAACGGGCCGATCAGGTGTCCCGAGCTCTTGATCACGTCGTCCTTTCGCCCCACGAACCAGTAGTAGCCGTCCTGATCCCGCCGGGCCAGGTCGCCGGTGAGGTACCAGCCGCCCGCAAAGCAGTTCGCATACCGCTCCGGCTCGTTCCAGTAGGCTCGGAACATGGAGGGCCAGCCCGGACGCAGCGCCAGCTCGCCTTCCGTATCCGGCTCCGTGATCTCCGCCACGCTTCCGTCTTCCGTTACCCGCACAATGCCGGCTTCGATGCCCGGCAGCGGCCGTCCCATAGAGCCGGGGCGGATCTCCATCGCCGCGTAATTGGCGATCATGATTCCGCCGGTCTCCGTCTGCCACCAGTTGTCGTGGAACGGCAGCCCGAACGCGTCGCAGCCCCACACCACGGCCTCCGGGTTCAGCGGCTCGCCTACGCTCGCCAGGAAGCGGAGGTCGGGGAAGTGGCGCTTGCGGACCTCCTCCGCTCCGGCCCGCATCAGCATCCGGATCGCCGTGGGCGCGGTGTACCAGACCGACACGCGCTGCTCCTGGAGGATTCCGTACCAGCGCTCTAGGTCGAACTCGGCCTCGTCGATGATGCTCGTGACGCCGTTGGTGAGCGGAGCAATGATCCCATACGACGTGCCCGTAACCCAACCCGGGTCTGCGGTGCACCAGAAGACATCTTCCGGATGGAGGTCCAGCGCCAGGCGTCCCGTGGCGTGGTGGGCGACCACCGCTTCGTGGACGTGCAGCGCCCCTTTCGGGGTGCCGGTAGTGCCACTGGTGAAGTGGAGGAGCGCCGGGTCCTCCGGTGCCGTCGGTCCGATCACGTAGAAGTTGCTCGCCTGCTCCATCAGCCGTACGTAGCAGTGCGTTCCCGGCACGTCCGTGGGGCCGCGGTCGTCGCCGACCAGGATCACGTGCTCCAGGAACGGCAGCAGTTCGCGGATCGGCTCTACCTTCCGCCGGTAGAGCGACTCGGTGGTTAGCAGCACCCTCGCCTGACCGAGGGTGAGACGGGCGCGGACCGGCTCCGGTCCGAACGCGGAGAAGAGGGGGGAGAAGATCGCACGGTGCTTGAGCGTTCCCAGCGCGGCCACGTACAGCTCCGGAATGCGGCCGGCAAGAACGAAGACGCGGTCCTGCGGAGCGATGCCCAGCCCGGACAGCGCGTTCGCGAAGCGGTTCGTCAGGCGGGCCAGTTCGGCATACGAGTAGTCCTCGACCGGGCCCTGCTTGCCCAGCCAGCGGAGAGCGAGGTGATCCCGCCGGCGCCCCGCTGCATGCCGGTCGATCGCCTCGTGGGCGATGTTCAGGCCGCCGTCCGGGAGGCCCTCCAGCGCGGCACGAGCCGCCGCCCACGAGAATTCCCGGCATGCCGCTTCGTACAACGCCAGGTTCGGGGCGATAAGACCGCTCACCCGTGGCTTGCGGACCGCCTCGTACCGCCGCGCGGCCCCCGATTCGTGGGCAGAGGTAACGTCCACGTTAACGTCCTCCGATTCCAGAGAAGAGCGGTGGTTGGTTGAACCGGTCGCGGAGCGCCATCGCACCTTCGTCGTGCAGGGGCTTGGCGAACTCGGGCGAGTCAGGGAGCCGGGCCACGCCAATCAACAAGCTGATCCAACGCATCGTCCATCTCCGGGGCAACAGTCGAACCAGTCCGCTTGCGGACCGATGGATGGGCTCGTAACTCCTAGAATGCCCGGTTCGTAGGGCGCTGCATCAGCTTCCGGCGCATTTCAACCCCGGCTGTGCGCCGCGACCTGCGGACACTGAAAGAGGGTGTACGTGTCGGGTGACGCATGGATACGGGGCGAAAATCCTGGAACAACCCGATCCTCGTCAGGAGTCGCGCGTCCAGTCGACCCGGGCGAGATGGTTTCCGCCGCCCCAGTGGTAGTCGAGATCCCCTTTATAGGCCCGATACACGGCGCGGCCGATGCGCTGGGCGAGTTTTTCGTTGGTGGTCTCCACGACCCACTCGTCTTCGGTGGTGCGAAGATCGATGATGCGCTCCATCGGGTTATCCACCAGCGCTTCATCCGCCTCATTGCGGATCAAGTGCACGATCTCCACCGCGTGCTCGCGCAGGAAGTTGCCACGCAGGGTCAGCACGCCTTCCGGAGCGTGTTCTTCCACTTGCCGGCAGGCGGGACACACTACCTCGCTGGCAGCTCCCATGGAGAGCAGCAGGTGCTTTTGCCCCGCATCCATCTTCCACAGGCCGTTGTGGACCACGGCGTTGCAGCGGCTGCAGACGGTGCGCTCAGGCAGGTGCGCGCGCCGCGCCTGCGGATCATCCACGTCGGCGAACTGGTCCCGGGTCATAGCCACGGTCGGATCCTTGGCGCCGGGCCGGTTTCGCGGATGCGTTACCTGATCGTTTTTCGCAAAAGAATGGTGTCCCATCGTCCCGACTTCCTCTCCCGAGCCCCAACTCCCCGGCTCCCAATGCCCAGGGCCGTCCCGCTCGCATGCTCTGGTTCAGAATGCCCAACCCCCCGGAGGTTGAAGCGGTTCCCTGCCGGTACCGGTCTCGCGCCGGTGAGCATGTGGGTCCTCGCGCCGGCAAGAGGCAGGAATCTCCCCGGACCGGCGGAAGTGATCTGGAGAGGCGGTCGATCCAGGCCCCGCGCGCCGCCCGTGTGCTCCGGCTGTGTCGCCGGCAAAGCCGCCGGGGCCAGGTAACGGGAGATGACGAACCCACGCTCGCAGGCAATTGCGCTTCAAGCGCGCTGGTCCCTGGCCGAATACCGCGATGCCGGCGCGTTCGCCCGGTTTGTCGAGCGACTGATGGAACTGGCGGAGCGGCAGCGGGCACCAGACGTTCCTTGCCTGGTTGCCTTCCCGGAGTTCATCGGTCTGCCGCTGCTCTTCCTGGATGCGCCGGAGCTCTCCGGCTGCACGAACTGGCGCGAGGCGGTGGCCCTCCTCACGGCACGGTACGCCCTAGCCGCCGGGGAGTTGATGAACCGGTTTGGGGTCGGGCCGATGCGAGCCTTGCTGCTCGCGCTGGCCGAGCGGAACCGGGATATCTATTGCTCTACGTTCGCCGCGGCGGCAAAGGCGCACGACTGCTACCTGGTAGCGGGGAGTATTGCGCTGCCGGACCCCCCAGGCGTCGGTCCTGAAGACGCGAAGGTGTTCAACGTCGCCCACTTCTTCGGGCCGGACGGCTCCCTGCTGGGAACCCAGAAGAAGCGATTTCCCTACGGTCTCCAGGGCATGGCGGAAGGCCTGGACATTTCCCCGGCCCCCGCCGGAGCCGAGCGCGCCTTCTCCACTCCCTTCGGGAAGGTCGGTATAGCGGTCTGCTTCGACGCGTTCCAGGAAGAGGTGATGGGCGCGTTGGCGGCAGCGGGCGCAGAGATCGTGGTTCAGCCCACAGCCAACGCGCACCCCTGGGACCCGTGGCAGGCCGGGGACTGGGAGCGGGGTCTCCTGGAAGGGGTACGGCGCCACTCGATAATTCGCTATGGCGTCAACCCGATGATGGTAGGCTCGATCTTTTCTCCGGCGGACGAATACACCTGCCAGGGGCGTTCTTCCATCATCGCCAAAGCAGAAGCAAACGCTGGAAGCGCCGTCTACCTGGCCCGCGCCTCCGAGCGGCACTGGGGCGAATACGGGCAAGAAGAGGCCATCTGGGCATTACTCAAGGAATAGCCTCGGCTCCAGAGGGAGTGCCTCCCGATCGGTAGCTGGTTCAGCCGCCAGGCTTCCGGGAACACTGGGACCTAGATTGCCGCACGTTGGGCGGCCTTTCGAGGCTTCACCTCCCAGGAGAGCTTATGGTTTCCAGAATACATTCCAACCTGCCGGTATTGGCGCTGTTCACCGGCGCCCTGATGATCGCCGGGGTCGCCACTCCGGCCCGGGCCGCCGAGCGGACTTACGACCTCACCATGAAGACGGTGGCGCAGAACCTTGAAGGCAAAAAGTTCAAGGTGACCGTGACCGGCGCAATGACCTGGGACGACGCCACCGGCGCCGTTACCTTCAATGTGGATGAGGACACGGGCGTCAACATCCAGGGAAGCGGCCTGCTCGGAAACGGGAAGATCACTATCGGTAAGACGAGCCTGGAAGCCTTTGCCGGCAGTATGGAACCGGTCTTCACCGGCACCGGGTTCTTTGTGGGGAAGTTCAGTAAAGACAAGTCGAAGTTCAAGGGCAAGTTCACGGCAGTCGCGGACAGCTTCGGCCCGGCGCCCGGGGGCTACACGTTCAATACCGGCACCGTCAAGGCGAAGCTCCACTCGACTCCGATGGGTCAGCGGTAGGAAGTTCGCCTCCGGTCACCGCGCGGGCATCTCCACCCCCATGCACAACGTGAGTGGAACGGGAACTGTGCGCAGCCGCTTGGCCTGCAATGGTTGGAGCAGACCGGCAGTCCAGGTAGACAGCGCGGAGACCGCGACCGGTCCGAGTGTTCCGCCTCACCATGGGGCCGCACTAACGCCGCCGGGTGCGGAAAGCGCTTGCTTTCCCGGGGCTCCCGGCGGCGCGAGCGCAGCATCGCCGCCTCGGACCCATTGGCCGCGGCGGCGAACCGCTATTCCACGATCGGGACAGCGCTTGCCTCGATCGGCGGCATAGAAGAGGGTCTCTGGCTCGCCTCTCGAAGTGAACAGGCGGCTCTCCACCCTCCTGGCTCCAGGATGCCCGGTGATCCCAGGGCTGAAACGATGGCGTATCGCTGCGGGTGAACGGTCGCTTTCAAAAGAATATTGAACGGGTGCGACAATCTCCGGCGTGTACTCCGTCTTGAACTACGACAACCAGATCGCCGGAGCATCCCAGTTCGTTGTTCCGGTTCGGGCCAAGTTTCGCCCTCGCTACCGTCCTTTCGGATGGTGCGAGGGTTTTTTGTTTTGCGGTTACGGCGCGAGCGGTTGGGCGCCGCGAGGAGAACTCGCAGATGTTTGCCAAGATCGAGACGAACGACCTTCGCACTGATTCCGATCGCGCCGTCGAGCTGGCGGAAGCCGGTGATGTGCGCGGTGGGTGCGCCTGCCTGATGGAAGGACTGCTACGCGCCGGCGGATGCAGCGCACCGGTTTCGGTGGCGCGGCCCCCGTGGTGGCGCAGTATGAAGGCGCGATCGCCCAGTATGTGGCACGGTACCGCCCGGTGCAGCCGCGGCGCCCCCGGATCACCGGCTTCCATCAGCCGGCTTCCGGCCGGTGGGCCAACTGAGCACTCCAGTAGAAGTGGATTGACGACGGGAAAGGGGTAAGGACCATGAAACGAATCGTGCTGGGTACCGATGGCTCCCGCCATGCGATGGACGCTGCGGCCTTCCTCGGACAACTTCCGCTCCCACCCGGCACCCAGGTGCGGGTGGTATGCGTGGTCGACTCTTTTGTGGCAAGCGTCGCGGGTCCGAGAGTGCTGGAGCAGGCCGAGGCGCTGGTGGAAGAGGCAGCCGCAGCGGTGCGCCGCCCGGAGATCGAGGTCGGATGGGACCTTCGCCAGGGTGATGCGGATCACCAGTTGATCGAGGACGCAGAATCGTTCGCCGCCGACTTGCTGGTGGTGGGCTCACGGGGCGTCACCGGTCTGCAGGAACTCGTCCTCGGAAGTGTGGCTCGCAGTGTGGTCCACCATGCCCACTGCCCGGTGCTCGTCGCCCGGTCTGTGCAGCATGAATTGCGCACCGTCCTCCTGGCGCACGACGGGTCCGCGCACTCGGACCGCGCGGTGGAGTTCGTGGCCAATCTGCCGCTGCCGGCCGAGACCGAGGTGTCGCTGGTCCACGTGGTCCGCCCGCTCCATCCGTTCACCGATATCAGCGGCTTCGGCGATAGCCACCTGTACGAAGCTCTCGACGCGGCGCAAGCGGAGCGGCGGGAACAGGGGGAGGCGATCCTCCGCGCGGCCGCGGCCCGCCTGGAAGCAGCGGGGCGACGGTCGACCACCGAAGTGCTGGACGGAGACCCCGCTTCCGTCATCCTGAGCGCAGCGGAAGGCCGGAAGGCGGACCTGATCGTCGTGGGTGCGCGCGGTCTATCTCGCATCGCGAAGCTGCTAATCGGCAGCGTCACGGACCGGCTCCTCAACGAGGCACAAGGCTCTCTGCTCGTAGTGCATTAACCGGGAGCGACCATGGCTGCCGCACCGCACGAAGAGACCCCCCTGGCTCGCGCATTCACGCTGGACCACCAGCACCTCTCCGGGAGGCTGGCGCGTCTGGCGCTGGCGGTAGGGGACAACGATCCCGCAGCCGCGCGCGCCATTGCCGACGAGCTGGACCGCACGGCTGGCGGCCACATGGAGTTCGAGGAGCAGGTGCTCTACCCACAGGTGGCCCGGGTCTTCAGCTCTGAGTATGCGGCACAACTCCACGCGGAGCATCGCGTGGGGCAGGCGGTAGTGCGTCGCATTCAGGAGCTTTCGCAGGGGGAGTGGCTCTCGCTGGAAGAACGAGAAGAGCTGCTGGCCGACCTGCGAACCGTGGCTGGCCACGTGCTGAGCTGCGGCACGCTGTTGAGCGTGCTGGAAAGCCTCCCAGTCCGGGAGCAGGACGCCCTGTTCACACAGCTGCAAGCGTGTCGGGCAGGCGGGCGCCGGTGGACTCAAACCGGCGCCGCCGCTCGTCCTGCTGCCATCGCTCCGGGAGGCGAGGCGCGCTGAAATGTCGCGTCCCTGGCTTTCGGGCGAACGAAGTGACCAGGGTCCCGAAAAGACGTGAGCCACCCGGCCGAAGATCCTGAAGTCGAACGGCGACGCACTTCTGGAAGGTGGGCCGGCAGGGGTCTCCGGCGGTGAAGCGCTGCCGGCCCTCGACCGGAATGGGACGGTAGAGTGGCAAGCCGAATTGCTGCCGGACCTGTAAGAAGCCCGGCTTACCGAGGACAGCTCCCCGCCACATTAGCTCCAACGCTTCGGAAAGCGCTCGCTGCAGAGCGCGTGCGATTCCGCTGCAGTCGTTCACCGGGGTGCCTGTTCCCGGCCCGGGGCAGGCAATTGTTACTGGAATTGGCGACGGAAGCGCCAGCTGCCGAGGGCGAGGAGGCCGGTGCCGAGGAGCGCCATCGCCAGTGCGGAGTCCCACAGAGTATCCAGGCCGGCGCCGCGCAGCAGGATGCCGTAGGCGATCTCCACGAAGTGGCGGAGCGGCGAGAGCAGCATGATGGTTCGCAGCAGGGGCGGCAGGCTTTCCATCGGGGTCCAGGTGCCGGAGAGGACCACCACCGGCATGGTGATGAGCAGCAGCAGCATCCCAACCTGGGCGGCATTGCGCGCAAAGGTGGCGGCGAGCAGGCCCAGGCCCGCGTTCGTGAATGCGTAGAGCGCCGTCATCGCGAAGAAGAGGCCGAGGCTCCCGCGTACGGGCACGTGGAAAACCGGCTGCAGAATCCCGAAGAAGGCGAGCGCCGTGCCCGCCAGCATGACGGCGACCATGGCCAGCACCTTCGGGAAGATCACTTGAAACGGCGTGAGCGGGGAAACCAGGAGCTGCTCGATGGTGCCGCGCTCCTTCTCTCGCACCATGGCGGAGGCGGGCAGAAGAACGCACGCGACAGTGAGCATGGTGAGGAGCTCCGAGATGGTATAGAACCAGGGCTCATTCACCTCCGGGTTGAACCAGATTCGCGGCCTCGCTTCGAGGGTCGGCTGCGAGGCACCGCTCGACCCGCCGCCGATCCTTCCGAGCCGAGCTTCGACCCACTCCTGGTTCAGGATCGCCAGGATCTGCGCGCTGTAGCTGGCCGCCAGGTAGCCCCGGGTAGCCTTGCTGGTATCGATGAGTAGCTGGACGCTTGCCGGCTCCGCTCCGCGCTGGAGCACCTGGTCGAAGTGCTCCGGGATCTCCAGGAACAGCATCGCGTCGCCGCGCTCCAGGCGGGCCATCCCCTCCCGCGCGCTCGCCACCTCGCCCGCAAAGCGGAAGTAGGGTGTGCGGAACCGGTAGATCAACTCCCGGGAGGCGGCGGAGTGGTCGGCGTCATGCACCACGATCGGGGCCCGGCTCAGGTCGTGGGTTTGCGACCCGCCCGCCAGGAGGATGTTGGCGCTGAAGAGGTAGACGATGAACGACAGCAGCACCCGGTCACGCAAGAGCTGCCGGAACTCCTTCAACGTGAGCGCGGTAAGCTGCCGACCCCCCACCGCGATTTCCCGGAGGGCCAGTCGAAGTCGAGCTCTCATGTGCGCGTCCTCTTGTGCAGCAACAACGGGCCGAAGCAGAGGATGAGCGCGGACTGCACCGCGAGTACGGCCAGGTTGCCCCCCAACTCCGTTAGGCCGGCTCCCTTCAGGAACGAGCCTTCCACGATGGCCGTGTAGTACATTGCCGGGAGTACGTGGGCGATGGCCGCATTGACCGGCGGGAGTTCCGAGATGGGGGTGCTCATGCCGGAGTACTCGCTCGCGACCAGCATGCCCAGAATAACGGAGAGCATCAGCGCGGCTTGCTGGGTGCGCGTGACCAGCGAGATCACCAGGCCGATGCCGCAGGAGGCAGTAACAAACAACAGCGTGCCGAGCGCGAAAACGGGGAAGCTCCCTCGGAACGGCGCCCCGAAGTACCAGGCGGCGAGGCACCAGAGGAGCATGCCGTTCAGGAACGACATCGAGATGGTGGGGATCAGCTTACCCACCAGGAATTCCGCGCGGGTGACCGTGGAGGCATACAAGTTGTAGATGGAGCCCGTTTCCTTCTCCCGGACCACGCCCAGTCCCAGCAGCAGTGGTGTGGTCCAGGTGAGGATGAACATCACCAGGAGCGGCGCGATGGTCCAGACCCCCTTCGCCTCCTCGTTGTACAGGTAGCGGGTTTCGATGTTCAGGGGTTGAACCACCACGCGGGCGCGATCTGGCGGCACGCCCAGCTTCCGGGCGAGGGCGTTTGTTGCCAATTCTCCGGCGGCATCCGCGTGGATCGCCCCGACGTAGCCCCGGATGGTGCGGACCGCGATGGTGAACGTGCCGTCCAGAAGTACCTGCACCTCGGTGGGGCGCCCGGCGGTGAGGCGTTGGTGAAACTGCTCCGGGATGATGATGGCCACGCGCAGGCGACCATCTAGCATGGCTCGCTCCACTTCCCGCACGTCGCGCATGGTGCCCTGGTAAGCAAAGTAGCGAGAACCGGTGAAGTGCTGCGCGTACTCCCGGCTGGACGCGCTGTGGTCGTAGTCCACCACGGCGAGTGGGACGTTCTCCACGTCGTGGGTCATGCCGTAACCGAGCACCAGCATCAGGATCACCGGCAGGAGGAAGGTGAGTGCGAAGTAGATGCGATCCCGCAGCACCTCGCGCCATTCCTTCGCGGCCAGGGCCAGCACCCGCCGGAGATTCATGGCTCCCCTCCCTGCTCCCGGCGCTCCAGGCCGGTGACGAGATGGATGAAGACGTCTTCCAGGGAGAGTGGCCGCGGCGTGACCGACTCCGCGCGCACGCCTCCCGCCGCGAGCAATTGGGCAATGCGAGGCGCGTCCTCATCGGGCTGCCGGGAGAGCAGGTGGAGCCGCTGCCCGAACAGGGCCGCTTCATAGCCGCTGCGGGCGAGGCACTCCACCGCGGCCGCCGGACGGTCCGCCGCGATCTCCAGCATCCGGCCGGCCTCGGTCTCCATCTGCCGCTTTAGCTCCGCGGGAGACGCGTTCGCCACGATCCGCCCGGCGTACATCAGCGCCACCCGGTCGCACTGCTCCGCTTCGGAGAGGTGGTGTGTGGTCACCAGGATCGCCACGCCCTCCGTCCGCGCCAGGCGGAAGAGGGTCTCCCAGAACTGGCGGCGTCCAACCGGATCTACCCCCGAGGTGGGCTCGTCCAGGAACAGCACTTCCGGCCGGTGAACCAGCGCGCAGCCCAGGGCGAGGCGCTGCCGCAGGCCCATCGGCAGGCTGCCGGCGAGGGTGCGCTCCGAGCCGTGCAGCTCACTCGTGGCGAGGATCCAGTCCAGGCGGGTGCGGGTCTCCGCACGGCTGAGGCCATAGATCCCCGCGTAGAGGCGGATATTCTCCTCCACGGTGAGGTCCTGGTACAGGGAGAATGCCTGGGACATGTAGCCGATGCGGCGCTTGATGGCGGAGCCGGGCCGCCGCATGTCCACGCCCGCCACCCGGCCGCGGCCGGATGAGGGAGGTAGGATCCCGGTGAGCATCTTGATCACGGTGGTCTTGCCCGCGCCGTTTGCGCCGAGCAGCCCGAAGATCTCCCCGTCGCTGATGCGGAACGAGACCCGGTCCACCGCGCGGAAACGGTCAAAGTCGCGGGTGAGCTCTTCCGCCTCGATATCGGGGCGGTTCTGCTCCGGGATGCGGCGGACCGCGGCCAGGGGCGGAGCCGGGGCGGGCGCGGTGCGGCGCTTCCGGAGGAGGGAGATGAAGAGATCCTCTAGATCCGGCTCGCGCACCTGGACGTCGCTCACCTCGAAACCTTCGAGGCAGCTCCGGACGAGCAACCCGGCGGCGTCTCGATCCGTGTCGCCGGTAAAGACACGCAGCCCGTTGCCTTCCGCGGACGCCTCGACCCAGCGAGTGCGGAGGCGTTCCAGCGCGTCGAGTTGAGGCTCCGCACGGAGGGAGACCACGGCGCCCGGCGCCAGGGCCAGCAGTTCCTCCGGCGCGCCCTCCGCCAGCACCTCCCCCTCGTGGAGCAGGCTGAGGCGGTCGAATCGGCTTGCTTCGTCCATGTAGGCGGTGGAGATCACCGCGGTGATCCCCTGCTCCCGTACGAGTTGGGCGAGGATCGTCCAGAAGTCGCGGCGCGAAACCGGGTCGACCCCGGTGGTCGGCTCGTCCAGGATCAGGAGCCGCGGCTCGTGGATGAGGGTGCAGATGAGGCCCAGTTTCTGCTTCATCCCGCCCGAAAGCTGTTTCATCGGCCGCGTGCGGAACCGGTCGAGCCGGGTCATCGCGAGCAGTCGCTGCTTGCGGGCCGGCAGCTCGGCCCGCGGGACGAGCCGCAGTGCCGCGAAGAAGTCGACGTTCTCCTCCACGGACAGCTCGGGGTAGAGGTTGAGTCCCAGGCCCTGCGGCATGAACCCGATCCGGTCCTTGATCCGTTCGCAGCTGCGCTCGCTGTCCAGCGAGATTCCGAACACCTCGACTGTGCCCCCCTCGAAGCTGAGCACGCCCGCCAGCGCCTTCATCAGGCTGCTCTTGCCGGCACCGTCCGGGCCGATGAGGCCGTAGATCTCTCCGGCGCGGACGGCGAGGTTTACCCCGCGCAGGGCAGGCTTCCGGCGGTACTCCTTGCTGAAACCGGTAACGTGGACCACGGGCGCCACCGAAAGTCCGCCCGCCGGCTCGCTCACCAACGCGGCTCCGACCACGGCGTCGCCTCCTTCCAGCGGATCACGGCATCTGCAGGGATGCCGGGGGTGAGGCGGTGATCCGGGTTCTGGGTAAGATACAGCTTCACAGCGTAAACCAGCTTCACGCGCTCCGAGCGGGTCTGCACCTCTTTAGGGGTGAACTCCGCCCGGGAAGCGATGTACCGTACCTCGGCCGGGAACGGCTGGTGCGGAAATGCGTCCGTGTAGACCTGGGCGGGTAGTCCCAGCCGGAGCCGGCCGATCTGGTTCTCCGGCACAAATACCTTCAGGTAGAGGCGGTCCAGATCCACGATCTCCAGCAGCGGCGAGCCCGCGGCGACCACCTCGCCGGCGTCCTGCATCCGCACGGTCACCATTCCGGCGGCGGGAGCCCGGATCACCAGGTCGTCCACGATGCTGCGGAGCTCGTCCACCGCGGCGCGGGCCTGCTGTAGGCGCGCCTGCACTTCCGCCTGGTCGGTGCGGCTGACCGTCACCTTCCGCGGTGCGGTGCGCGCCTGCTTCAGCCCTCCCGCCGCTTCCTGGACCTTGCCCTGCGCCGCGCGGACCGCCTCCCGCGCCGCAACGGCGCGCGCCTCGGCCTCCTTCAACTGCGCGATGGAGCCCCGGGTGCTCTCCCCGGCAGCCTCCGCCTGCGCGAGCGCCTGGCGAAGAGAGGCTTCGGCTCCCGTTACCTGTCGCCGCCGCGCGTCCACTTCGGCGCTGCGCAGGCTCCCGGTCGCTTCCGCCTCCGTCTCCTGTTGCCTTGCCAGCTTCAAGGCAAACTGCCGCGCCTGCAGTTCCTTTGTCGCCGCATTCATCGTCTCCCTGGCCCCCTCCAGTTGCGCCCGGGCGGTCTTCTCCGCGGCGACGTAGCTGTCTCGGGTCGAGGCGGAAACGGCCCGCTGGGTGAACAGCTCTTGATAGCGACGCGCGTCCCCGGAGGCACGGTCGAACTGGGCGAGCGCGGCATCCACGGAGGCGCGAGCCGCGCGGACCTGTGCTTCCGCGGCCTCCATCTGACTCTGCGCCACGCCAGTGGCAGCGCGGCTCTGCTGCCTGCCCGCCGCGGCGGCGTCTCGCGCGGCTTCCGCCACCCGCACCGCTTCGAGGGCTCCCTGGCGGCTCGCCTCGGCGGCGTCGTGGGCCGCTTGAGCGGCGCGGGCTCCCGCAGCGCTGCCCCGCACCGCGGCGTGGCCGGCTTCCACGGCGGCGGTTGCGCGATGTGCGTCCGCTCGAGCCGTCTCCACGCCGCTTTCCGCCTGCCGCAGGATCGCCAGCGCCGCGTCTACCTGCGCAGAGGTGGTCTCGGAAGTGAGCGACACATTCTCCCCGGCTCGATTGGACTGTGCGACGAGGGACTGGAGGTTCGCCTCCGCCTGACGGAGGCGGGCGCGGCTCTCGACGTCGTCGAGTTGCGCCACCACCTGTCCGGCGCGGACCGCGTCTCCCTCGCGGACGAGGAGGCGTACCATCCGGCCCGGGTACTTGCTGGCTACGGTGATGCGATCTCCCTCAATGCGACCATTGACCTGGATCAGCCCTTCCGGGAAGGCGTGGGTGCGGGCAAGTCGAGCCTTCCAGGTGAGGCCGCCCGCCACCGTAAGCACGGCCAGCACCACCATCCAGCGCCGTGATCCGGTGTGGGCCGCCGGCAATACGGTTCCCGTGGAGCCGCGCGAAACGGGCGACGTGGGAACACCCGGAGTGCCGGCGCGCCCGGCCAGGTTTTGATTGATGGGGGGGAGGGAATCCCCTGGCTGTTCGAGTCTGGACTGCATCGCCGTCTCCCACACGAGGTTAACCGGCTTCAGAATACCCCGAGACGCCGGGGATACCGCGGGAGCCCGCGGGAGTCTTGCGACGCAAAGAGCGTTCGACCGTCGGTCCTGCGTACTGCAAGTCGGAGCGCCCGTGCTCACTGATCCCCGGTTCCTTGACCGGTACGGCTCAAGACGATACGTCCGGGACGAAGACAAGGGGATCTGAACCTGGGCCATGTGCGGCGGGAGGGCCTCCTCGCTGGGAGATTCCCGAGCGCCCTATCCGGTA
>Ga0255338_1003681_pt1 | contig 17717 bp, 14 predicted proteins | sample MeOH1_35cm_T4_19_FD_203715 | JGI IMG/M metagenome (GOLD analysis project Ga0255338, IMG submission 203715) | Sandy soil microbial communities from University of British Columbia, Vancouver, Canada - MeOH1_35cm_T4_195 | ecosystem: Engineered > Artificial ecosystem > Sand microcosm > Unclassified ...
CGATGACAGCGCGCGCAAGAAGATCACGCTGACCAAGCGTGAGACTTCCGAGATCCGCCAGGCTGATTCCACCGGCAAGACTCGCACGGTGCAGGTTGAGGTGCGCAAGAAGCGCGTCCTGATCAAGCGCGACGAGGCTTCGCCCGAGGGCGCCGATGGCCACGACGTGGCCGACCTGCAGGTCGATGCGGCCGAGCAGGCGCGCCAGGAAGAGGATGATCGTCAGCAGGCCGAGTTGCTGGCACGCCAGGAAGCCGAGTCGAAGGCACGCCAGGAGGCGGCTGAACGCGAGGAAGCCGAGCGCCGTGCCAAGCAGGAAGCACTGGAGGCGGAAGAACGCCGCCAGGCTGAGCTCGCCGCCCGCAAGGCGGAAGAGGAAGCCGCTGCCCTGCGCGCCGCCGCTACCGCCAAGGCGCCGGAAGACGACGACTCGCGCAAGAAGGCCGAGGACGAAAAGGTCCGTCTGGCCGCCGAGCGCGCTGCCGCGCAGAAGGCCGCCGACGATGCCAAGCAGGCTGCCGACAAGGCGCGTGCAGAGCAGGACGCAGCGCGCAAGCGCCGCGAGGCCGCCGAAGCCGAGGCGCGAGCCATTCAGCAGATGCTGAATGCGCCGGCGCGCGTGCTCAAGGCGCCGTCGGAACGCAAGGCCGAAGAGAAAAAGGCCGAGCAGACCGGTACCCTGCACAAGCCGGTCAAGGCACCGGGCACCGAAGTCAAGAAAGACGACAAGAAGCCCGCAACGACGACCACCACCGCCACCACCACCGTCGACAAGAAGACCGGCAAGGTAGTGAAGGCTGGTACGTCCTCGACGTGGCAGGACGAAGGCTCGAAGAAGAAGGGCAGCGGCCTGAAGACTCGCGGCGATTCGTCGGGTGGCGTTGGCGGCTGGCGCGGCGGTCCGCGCGGTCGTGGCAACCGTCACCAGCAGGATGATCGCGGCACCAATTTCCAGGCGCCGACGGAACCGGTGGTGCGCGAAGTGCACGTGCCGGAAACCATCTCGGTGGCGGATCTCGCCCACAAGATGGCCGTCAAGGCATCCGAGGTCATCAAGCAGATGATGAAGCTCGGCCAGATGGTGACCATCAACCAGGTGCTGGACCAGGAAACCGCCATGATCGTGGTGGAAGAAATGGGCCACAAGGCGTTCGCCGCCAAGCTGGACGATCCGGAAGCGCTGCTGGTGGTGGACGGCGAAGAGCACACCGACGCCGAGCAGCTGCCGCGTCCGCCGGTCGTGACCGTGATGGGCCACGTCGACCACGGCAAGACCTCGCTGCTGGACTACATCCGCCGCGCCAAGGTCGCCGCGGGCGAAGCCGGCGGCATCACGCAGCACATCGGCGCCTACCACGTGGAAACCGAGCGCGGCGTGATCACCTTCCTCGACACCCCGGGTCACGAGGCCTTCACGGCCATGCGTGCGCGCGGTGCCAAGGCAACCGACATCGTCATCCTGGTGGTGGCCGCCGACGACGGCGTGATGCCGCAGACCAAGGAAGCCATCGCCCACGCCAAGGCGGCGGGCGTGCCCATCGTGGTGGCGATCAACAAGATCGACAAGCCCGAAGCCAACCCGGACCGCGTCAAGCAGGAACTGGTGGCCGAGCAGGTGCTGCCGGAAGAATACGGCGGCGACTCGCCGTTCGTGCCGGTGTCCGCCAAGACCGGCGCCGGCATCGACGAGCTGCTCGAGCAGGTGCTGCTGCAGGCCGAAGTGCTGGAACTGAAGGCGCCGGTGGACGCCCCGGCCAAGGGCCTGGTGGTGGAAGCCCAGCTCGACAAGGGCAAGGGCCCGATCGCGACCATCCTCGTCACCAGCGGCACGCTCAAGCGTGGCGACGTGGTGCTGGCCGGCAGCGCCTACGGCCGCGTGCGCGCCATGCTGGACGAAACCGGCAAGCCGACCAAGGAAGCCGGCCCCTCGATTCCGGTCGAGATCCAGGGCCTGTCCGAAGTGCCGGCCGCCGGCGAGGAAGTGCTGGTGCTGCCCGACGAGCGCAAGGCGCGCGAAATCGCGCTGTTCCGCCAGGGCAAGTTCCGCGACGTCAAGCTGGCCAAGCAGCAGGCGGCCAAGCTGGAGACCATGCTGGAGCAGATGAGTGAAGGCGAAGTGCAGACGCTGCCGCTGATCGTCAAGGCCGACGTGCAGGGTTCGCAGGAAGCGCTGGTGCAGTCGCTGCAGAAGCTCTCCACCGACGAAGTGCGCGTGCAGATCGTGCACGGCGGCGTGGGCGGCATCTCGGAGTCGGACGTCAACCTGGCCACGGCCTCGAAGGCGGTCATCATCGGCTTCAACGTGCGTGCCGACGCCGGCGCGCGCAAGCTGGCCGAGAACAACGGCATCGACATCCGCTACTACAACATCATTTACGATGCGGTGGACGAGATCAAGGCGGCGATGTCGGGCATGCTGGCGCCGGAAAAGCGCGAGGTCACGCTCGGCACGGTCGAGGTGCGCCAGGTGTTCCGCGTGCCGAAGATCGGCGCGGTGGCCGGCTGTATGGTCACCGACGGCGTGGTCAAGCGGACCTCCCTGGTGCGGGTGCTGCGCAACAACGTGGTCATCCATACCGGCGAGCTCGATTCGCTCAAGCGCTTCAAGGACGACGTCAAGGAAGTCAAGCAAGGCTTCGAGTGCGGCCTGTCGATCAAGAACTTCAACGACGTTCAGGAAGGCGACCAGCTCGAAGTGTATGAAATCACCGAGGTGGCGCGCACGCTGTAAGGCGCCGCGCGCGCGGCGGGCCCCCTTCACGGGCGGGTCCGCCGCGGCCGTCTCGACAAGACCCTATTGAATGGCCAAGAAAGGCAATATCTCCTCCCGCAATCTCCGGATTTCCGACCAGATCCAGCGTGACCTGGCCGCGATGATCCAGCGCGAGCTGCGCGACCCCCGCCTGGGGCTCGTCACGCTGCAGTCGGTCACGATGACGCCCGACTACGCGCACGCCAAGGTGTATTTCACCGTGCTGGGCGCCGATGCCGCGGTGGCCGAAGGCATCCTCAACGAAAAGGCCGGCTACCTGCATTCGCTGCTGTTCAAGCAACTGCATATCCACACCGTGCCGACGCTGCACTTCCACCACGACACCTCGGTCGAGCAGGCCATCGAGATGTCCAAGCTGATCAGCGAAGCCAATTCGACGCGGGCGAAGGAAGACTGAACCGGCGGCCCGTTGAAACGGGCCGTTTTTCCGTCCGCGCCGGCGTCGTCCGCTTCATCCGCTTCGTTCGTTCCGCCCGCTCTCCCGTCATGACCGATCCGAAAACCAACCGCCCGCCCCGGCAGCCGCGCCGCGAGGTGCACGGCGTGCTGCTGCTCGACAAGCCGCTCGGCCTGTCGTCCAACGACGCGCTGGTGCGCGCCAAGCGCATGCTGCGCGCGCTCAAGGCCGGCCACACCGGCACGCTCGACCCGCTCGCCACCGGCCTGCTGCCGCTGTGCTTCGGCGAGGCCACCAAGTTCTCGCAGGACCTGCTCGAAGCCGACAAGACCTACGAGGCCGCGGTGCGCCTGGGCATCCGTACTGCCACCGGCGACGCCGAAGGCGAGGTGATCGCCGAGCGCGCGGTGACGTGCGGCGCCGACGCGCTGCGCGTGGCCATCGCGCGCTTCACCGGCGAGATCGAGCAGGTGCCGCCGATGCACTCGGCGCTCAAGAAAGACGGCAAGCCGCTCTATGAATACGCCCGCGCGGGCCAGACCGTGGAGCGCGCCGCGCGCCGCGTGACCATCCACGAGATCGCGCTGCTCGACTGCGGCCTGCCGCAGGCGCCCACCTTCACCATGCGCGTGACCTGCAGCAAGGGCACCTATATCCGCACGCTGGCCGAGGACATCGGCGAAGCGCTGGGCTGCGGCGCGCACCTCACCGGCCTGCGCCGCACGGCCGTGGGCGACCTGAGCCTGGACGGCGCGGTCACGCTGGAACAGATCGACGCCCATGACGACGCCGCGCGCCCCGCGATGCTGGCGCCGGTCGACGCGCTGCTGCAGCGCTGCGCGCCGGTGACGCTGGACGAAGCCGCGGCGGGCCGCTTCCTGCAGGGCCAGCGCATCGCGCAGCGCGACCTGCCGGCGGGCACCGCGCTGGCCGAGGGCGAACTCGCGCGCGTCTATGGCGGCGAGCCGCAACGCCTGCTGGGCGTGGCGCGCATGCGCGAAGGGGCGCTGCGGCCGGAGCGGCTGGTCAGGCTTTGAGCCGGTCCGCAACGCGGGGAACTGGCTGACCAAGTTCATTCCGTCATCAACGGTTTGCTCTCCTCTCCCACAAAGTGGGCGATCTGCTGTTCTTCCATCGCAAGTTGCGCTGCCTGGTCACGTGCCGGAATCGCCTGCTGCCGTGGTCGTGGCGTTGCGCTCCTTGCTGGAAATCTCGGGCGAAGCGAGGCTCAAACAGCGAGTGAGCCACCGTCCACGAAGAGTTCGACGCCCGCGATGTAGCTGCTCTCGCCGGATGCCAGGAAGAGCACGGCGCGCGCGACTTCGTCCGGCTGCCCCAGGCGGCCGAGTGGCACGATCTGCTTCAGCATGTCTTCGACTCCCGGACGCGTGTCGAGGTAGCTGCGCATCAGGCGTGTTTCGGTGCCGCCCGGCGAGACCACGTTCACGCGGATGCCACGCTCCTTCAGGTCGGTCGTCCAGCTTCGCGCGAACGAACGCACCGCCGCCTTGCTCGCGTTATAGAGCGACTGGTCGGGAAAGCCTTTGCTGCCGGCGACCGAGCCGTTGAGGATTACTGCGCCGCCCGCAGTCAGCAGTGGCAAGGCCTTCTGCACAGTGAAAAGCAGGCCACGCACATTCAGGCCGAAGAGGCGGTCGAAGTCCTCTGCGGCGATCGTGCCCAGCGGTCGCGGCTCGCCCTCGGCGATGCCGGCGTTGGCAAAAACGACATCCAGCTTGCCGTGCTCGCGTTGGATGCGCTCATAGAGTCGATCAAGGTCCGCGAGGTTCGCGGCGTCTCCCTGCACGCCAATAGCGCCATTGCCGATTTCCCGCACGGCTTCGTCGAGTCGATCCTGTCTGCGTCCGGTGACATAGACCTGCGCGCCTTCGGCCGCAAAGAGCTTGGCAGTCGCCAGGCCGATGCCCTCGCTGCCGCCGGTGATCGCCACAACCTTGTTCTCGAATCGCTTGTTCATATATGCCTCATCTATAAGTGGAGTGTTGCTCCACTTATTATATGGAGGCATCATCCACTTTGTAAATGAGGTCGAAGATGAAAGCGCATTCTGCAACTGACGAAGCGCCGCTGCGCGCCGACGCTGCGCGCAACAGGGAACGCATCCTTGCAGCGGCGGAAGAGGTGTTTCTTGAACGTGGCGCCGATGCCTCGCTCGACGATGTCGCCAAGCGCGCCAAGGTCGGCATCGGGACGCTCTATCGCCGCTTTCCGACGCGCGAGGCCCTGCTTGCTGCATTAAGCGATGAGCGCTTGCTGTCGCTCGCTACGGCGAGCCGGGCCGCGGACGACACGCTCGAACCGAAGGCCTCCATACGCGCCTTCGTCCGGGAACTGGTGATGCACGCCAGCCACTATCGCGGGTTGGTGGCGTCGCTGGGGGCGGTACTCCAGAGTGGCACTCCCGGCTGTCACGCAGGGAGCGAAGAAGGATTGCGGCTGCTCCAGCGTGCGCAGAAAGCGGGAGTTGTTCGCAAGGATGTTTCCCTCGACGATCTCTTGTGCATGGTCACGGCGATCTCCCTTGCCGTCGAGCAAGGCCGTGCCGGGAAAGCGCGAGTCGCGCACTTGGTGGATCTGTTCCTTGACGGCATCGGGATGCATTGAGCTGACAACATTGAGCTGACAATCGCGGCTTTCGCTATCAAACGCACCACGCAAACATGAAACCGGGCGCAGCAAGTCTGCCGCGCCCGGTTTCAATGCCCAAGAATCGCCCCGTCGCCACCTTTGACTAGGCGGCGACAGCGCGCGCAATGGACTTTTTGCGAACCAAAAATATCCCTTTGGAAGCTAAGGCCGAAGCGCCAATAAGTGAGGAATATTTCCGGAGGCCGCTACCGCCATCGCATCAATCAGCGCGCGCGTTTCCGTCGGGCCAAACTCACCGAGATCCTTGATGGGGCGCGTACGGCTCAGAATCCATAGCAGGCCCGTACGCACGATCGAAGGCAGGCCTGCAAGCGTCCCGAGCAGACGAGGCTTCAGTGCGTGGCTCAGGCCTCGAACCAGTTCGAACCCTTCCACCCATGCAACATCAAGCTGTCTCGCCTCTGCCCATGTGAGGGAAGTAGCTCGTTTCCAAGTGAGCAGAGCGGCGAGGAATGACGGCACCACGAACGCGACATGGCTTCGGAGGAAGGCATCCATATCGTCTTCAACTTCGCTTGGCATACCCGCCTCCCTGAACAACGTGGCGAGAGCCGGATTCGTCAGCGTTGTCACCATGCCGGGGCCATCCACGCGAAAGCGCAGCCGTTGGTCCACCAGAAAAGCCGACATTTTCGGGAACCCGAATGCGAAGCGTTCGATGCCTATGGCTGCTCGATAGGGTTCGGTTCCTTGAAACGTATTGAACATTAGAAGGATGGTGCTCGCGCTGCTTGCCGACAACGCTGGCAATAGGGGCGCGACTTGGTGTTCGGGAACAGTGACGATAGCCAGATCGTAGGGGGCGGCTGGATCTAGCGTCTGCACTACCTTGACCGGCATGCGTTGCCCGTCAACGGTAATAATGGCTCCCTCGCGGCTCAACGTGTCGAAGCGTGCGCCGCGTGCCACGACGGTGATGTCGTGACCAGCCTTGGCGAGACAGAAGGCGAAGGCGCTGCCGATTCGACCAGTTCCAATCAGAATGATTTTCATGGGATCAGTTTAGGCGCGACGGAAATTCCCGGATACGGAAAATTACGGTAATCTGGTTCCCATATATGGAAAAACTTTCTTGGGATGATCTGCGCATTCTTCTGGCTGTGCATCGGGCCAGGAGCTTGCTGGGTGCAGGCAAAGCACTTGGCCTTTCAACCTCCACGACCGCGCGGCGTCTGGATGCCCTGGAGGCCGCCGTAGGACGGCAATTGGTGTACCGCAGCCAGTCGGGTACTGAGTTGAAACCAGAGGCGTTGCGCATGGTGCAGCTAGCCGAAGGGCTTGAGCATGGTCTGGATGCGTTGCGCCGCGATCAAACCGTTCTTGCTGGGACATTGCGGGTCAGTGTGCCGGATGGAATGGCTCAAACACTGACCCGATCGCTGCTCGCGTTCTGCCAAGAGTACCCCGACGTTGATCTTGAGCTGGTAGGAGAGAATCGGATGGTGGATGTGGCCGCGCGTGAGGCGGACATTGCCGTTCGTCTGGCGCGCTCCACTTCCAATGTGCTCGTCGAAAAGCACTTGGCGACGTTTCGGTTCGCGCTGTTCGCATCTGCGGACTATGTTCGACGCCATCTTCCAACGCGGCGGCTCAGTAAGGGCGAGGCAGCGGCGCATTCATTCGTCGGACTTGATGAACGATGGAAGGAGCTGCCGCACGAGCAATGGATGCGGACGCTGGGCGCTACGCGATTTGCATTTCGCTCCAGTTCAATGGATGCCATCGAAGAAGCCGTTCGCTACGGCGTAGGTCTTGCGGCATTCCTTGAAAAAGATCCACGAAGCGCGGGCCTGATCCGTGTCGAAACGGATACGGATGGGCCGTCCCAGTCTTTCTACCTCGTTTATCACCGCGATTTGCGAAAGCAACCGCATGTTCGTGCTGCGGTGGCATCAATCGAGGCATACATGCGTGTGCATCGCTGACTCGGATCAGCGCCCGCGAGCGCGGGCAAGATCTTGATGGCACCCCGCCGCAATGGGCGGGGCTTGTGGCGCCACGCCCCAGTTTGCCGCGGCAGGTTATGCGAAAGCGTGCGCGCTCGCATCGTGCTGGCGGGCTTTGCCGCCATCGGCCTCGCTGCGCTGGCCTGGACAGTGCGCGGCGGCGGTGTGTCGTGGGATATGGGACGGCAGCGTGGAGTTGCGCCTCAACGGCTAGCCTGCTTCACTGTCTGCGTGGAAGTGGCCGTTCGTTGCACAACCCAGGGGGGAGCCGCCAGCTTTTCGGTGATCCAGTTGGAAAAGGCGCGAGTCTTGGACGGAGTGCCGGCCGCTGCCGGTGTGACCACATAGACGGCGCCGCGATCGAGCAGTGCCCAATCGGGAAGGACTTCGACCAGCTTGCCCGCGGCCAGATCGCGGCAGGCATACCAGTCCGACGTGTACAGGATACCTAGCCCGCTGACAGCCGCTTCGATCAACAGTTCGGCGTCATCCGACGCCAGGGGGCCGGACACGGTGACGCCGAGTGACCCTCCGCTGGGCTTGGTGAAATTCCATCGGTAGGGATCGTGTCGGCCGGTGAAACAAAGGCATGGATAGTTGGCTAGGTCTTGCGGCGTCTGAATAGCCGGATGCCGGGCGATGAAATCCGGGGATGCGCAGATCATCCGACGACGCTCTGCAACCTTGCGGGCGACCAAGCGCGAGTCGGGAAGCTCACCCAAGCGGATGGCGAGGTCGAAGCGTTCCCCGATCAGGTCAACGAAGCGATTGCTGGTGTCTGCCTCGATGGTGACGCGCGGATGCTTACGCAGGAACTCCACGATCAGCGGTGTCAACCACATGCGACCGAAGTTGCCCGGCAAGGTGATGCGCAGATGGCCGCGCGCCTCGCCATCAGCAAACGCGACTGCTTCGCGTCCGGCCGCCTGCAGGTCGTGCAGCAACGGCCGAATCCGGTCGAGATAGGTTCGACCGGCCTCGGTGAGAGCCACCTTGCGCGTGCTTCGTTCGGCCAGCCGGACACCCAGGCGCGCTTCCATCGCACTCAAGCGGCGAGAAACCGCAGTGGGATCCCGTCCGAGCTGCCTGCCAGCCGCAGCGAACGATCCTGTATCGGCCAGAGCTACGAAAGCTGCCAGTTCGTTCAGATCGGAGAATAGAGATTGCTGCATTTTTCGCAGGTATGAAATGCATCGTATCCGTATTCTACATAAAAACGCCGCGATTTAAAGTGACATACCTTTAGGAGAAAGACTCGTGCAATCCATTCAAATCACCGCACCTTCGTTCGATGCATTCCGGCGGGTAGAGCTGCCCGAACCCACTCAACCTGGCAAGGGACGCATCCTTGTTCGCATGAAGGCTGGCAGCGTCAACTTCGCCGATCTCGCCGTGGCTTCCGGCCATTACCCCGGCGCCTTGTATCCCAACATTCCCCTGTCCGACGGGGCGGGAGAGGTCATCGCTGTCGGTGAAGATGTCTGGCAAGTTGCCGTTGGCGATCGCGTCGCCATCCACGTCAAGGCGCACTGGATCGCTGGCCGGCCTAGCGCGGAACTGGCCAATCCGATGCGTGGTGCGACGCTGCCTGGCTCGCTGGTCGAAATCGCGGAACTCGATGCGGCCAGCGTCGTCAAGCTGCCGGACTATTTGAGCTGGGAAGCCGCAGGCACGCTCCCCATCGCGGCGATGACGGCATGGCGTGCGCTGGAGTCGGCGCAGATCGGCCCGGCATCCACCGTCGCGCTGCTGGGCACCGGCGGGGTGTCGATCTTTGCGCTGCAACTGGCCAAGGCGCGCGGGGCGCGGGTCATCATCACCTCCTCGTCCGACGAGAAGCTGGCCCGCGCTCGCGCCTTGGGCGCCGATGAGGTCATCAACTATCGCCAGGATGCCAACTGGGATGCTTCCGTTCTGGAACGCACGGGTGGCATCGGTGCCGATCTGGTCATCGACCCGGTCGGCGGCGAAGGCCTCAACCGCTCCGTGGCCGCTGCACGTCACGGCGGTACTGTGGCCGCCATCGGTTTCCTCGGCGGCGGTGCCACGCCGCTGGATCTGCTGTCGGTCATCTTCAGGGAGGTGCGCGTACAAGGCAGCAACGGCGGCTCGGTGGCGGACCTGGCGGGAGCGGTGGCGGCGATGGCCGCGCATCGCATCGAGCCGGTCATCGACCGCACTTTCGGCCTTGATGACTTGAAGAAGGCTTACGAGCTGATGGCGCAAGGCGGCCACTTCGGAAAAATTGCGATCAGCTTCGACTGGTGAGTTCTGGACTCAGACCGTTGCTAAGAAGTTGCCTCGGCATTCGGCGCGCCGAGATGGAAATCCTGATTCCATAGCTAGATACAACTGCTGCCTTGACCCCAATGAATACTCCGCAGCGCGCAATCGGCGCCGCGGAGACATTTTAGATAAGGAGTAAGAGGATGGCTAGTTCGTCCTTGGGTGCCGAACAGTCCGGCACATTTCATATCGGTGACATCGAAGTTAATCGACTTGGCTACGGCGCCATGCGCGTCACCGGCGCAGGCATATGGGGGCCTCCAATCAATCATGCAGAGGCCATTGAAACGCTCAAGGCCTTGCCTGATCTCGGAATTAACTTCATAGATACGGCCGACTCATATGGCCCAGATGTCTCCGAGCAACTGATCAAAGAGGCCTTGCATCCCTATGCCGAAGAGATCGTAATCGCAACGAAAGGCGGATTGACCCGGCATGGCCCCGATAGCTGGCATCCGGTCGGCAGGCCGGAATACCTCATCCAACAAGTACATAAGAGCCTGCGCAATCTCGGGGTCGAACAGATCGATTTGTGGCAACTACATCGAATTGATCCCAAAGTGCCTGCGAAGGAGCAGTTCGATACGATCAAGTGGTTAATCGACCAGAAGCTTATCCGCCATGCCGGGCTAAGCGAGGTATCCGTTGCGGAAATCGAGCAGGCCTCGGAATTCTTCCCGGTAGCGACGGTTCAGAACCGCTACAACCTTGTAGATCGAACCAGCGAGCAAGTGCTTGATTACTGCTCCTCCCTCGGTATCGGCTTTATTCCTTGGTTCCCGCTGGCCGCAGGTGATCTCGCCAAGCCAGGCTCCTTGCTCGATAACCTGGCTCAGCGATACCACGCTACACCCGGGCAACTTGCGCTTGCTTGGCTCTTGAAGCGAAGCCAAAACATGCTGCCGATCCCGGGTACGTCGAAGGTCACGCATCTAGCGCAAAACGTTGCCGCCGCGGCGATAGCGCTTTCGGATGAAGATTTCCTCGCTCTAGACGAAGAAGGACGGAAGGCGTCGCGGGATGCCGGCACCAGATGATCAATCACGGCCGACCACGGCCGGCAAACTACCGGGAAACGCTATGAATGAAGACGTATCAATGTCTCGACGAATGGTCGTGACTGGCCTTGCCGCCGGCGCGGCCACTGAGAACAACTCGGTCGCGGTGGGGCCGGGCGCCACGGCATTGACCGTGATGTTTCGGCCTCGCGGTTCGCGCGAGAGGAAACTGGTACTTGCCGTGCCGCGCAACGGCGCCAGGGCCTTCTTGGAACGACGCTAATGCGCCCCGGCCGCCGACGCATCCATGTCGCCGCCTTTCTTCGGTTTGGTCAGCCAGACGAAGACGATCAGCACGAAGAACAGCACCCCCGAGATCCAGAAGATGTCGTTGGCGCCGAGCATGGCCGCCTGCTGCGAGATGCCGCGCTCGATGAAGCCGTCGGCCTGCGCGCGCGTCATGCCCATCTGCATCAGGTGGTTGATCTGGTCGACATAGACCGGGTTGAACGGGTTGACCTGCTCCACCAGCTGCGCGTGATGCAGCGCCGAGCGGTTGTCCCACACGGTGGTCGAGATCGAGGCGCCGATCGCGCCGAAGGTGATCCGCACGAAGTTCGACACGCCCGAGGCCGACGGCATCTTCTCCGGCGGCTGGCCCGACAGGATGATCGAGGTCAGCGGGATGAAGAACATCGCCATCGCCGCGCCCTGGATCAGCGTGGGGATCATCAGCGTGCGGCTGTCCACCTGCAGCGTGAAGCCCGAGCGCATCAGGCTGACCACGCCGAAGGTGACGAAGGCCAGCGTGGCGACCCAGCGCGCGTCCATTCGCGGCAGGTTCTTGCCGATCAGCGGCGACAGCAGGATGGCGAAGATGCCCACCGGCGCCATCACGATGCCGGCGTCGGTCGCGGTGTAGCCGACGATGGTCTGCAGCCACAGCGGCAGGATCACCAGGTTGCCGAAGAACAGCCCGTAGGCCACCGAGATGGCCACCACGCCGGCGCTGAAGTTGCGCCCCCGGAACAGGTGGATGTCCACCACGGGGTGCTTCTCGTAGTTCTCCCACACCACGAAGAACAGGAACCCGACCACCGCCACCACGGCCAGCACCACGATCGCGGTGGAGTGGAACCAGTCCAGCTCCTTGCCCTTGTCGAGCATCAGCTGCATCGAGCCGACCCAGATCACCAGCAGCGCCAGCCCGATGCGGTCGATCGGCAGGATCCGAGTGGGCGTCTCGCGCTCGCGGTAGATCGCCCAGGTGGCATAGGCCGCGCCGAGCCCGACCGGGATGTTGATGTAGAAGATCCACGGCCACGTCATGTTGTCCGAGATCCAGCCGCCCAGCAGCGGGCCCATGATGGGCGCGACCAGCGTGGTCATGCCCCACAGCGCCAGCGCCATCGTGCTTTTCTGCGGCGGGTAGCTCGACAGCAGCAGCGCCTGCGACAGCGGGATCATCGGCCCGGCCACCGCGCCCTGCAGCACGCGCGCGGCCAGCAGCACCTCCAGGTTGGGCGCCACGCCGCACAGCCACGACGACAGCACGAACAGCAGGATCGAGGTGACGAACAGCCGCACCGCGCCGAAGCGGGTGGTCATCCAGCCGGTGAGCGGCACCGAGATGGCGTTGGCCACCGCGAACGAGGTGATCACCCAGGTGCCCTGGTTGGGCGCCACGCCCAGGTCGCCCGAGATGGCCGGGATCGACACGTTGGCGATGGACGAGTCCAGCACGTTCATGAACGTGGCCAGCGACAGCGCGATGGTGCCGACCACCAGCTTGCCGCCGCTCAGCGGCACCGGCAGGGCGGAGCGGGGTGCCGGCGCGCGCGGGGCGGGCGCGGCGCCGTCGCGCGCGGGAAGGGAGGTCGCCATGTTCAGGTGTTGGCCGGTTTCGCCGCCGGTGCCGCGACCGGAGCCGCCATCGGAGCCGCCATCGGCTCGGCAGCCTGGCGCCCGCCGTTGTTCAGCGAGATGATGCGGGCGATCAGCGCGTCGGCGTCCTGCGCGACCTTGTCATAGACGTCGGTCTGCATCGGGCGCGACGCCGTGGTCTGGGTCATCGAGGCGCCTTCCTCCTTGCGCACGTCGACCGTCACGTTCATCGACAGCCCCACGCGCAGCGGATGGTCCTTGAGCTGCCGCGGGTCCAGCGCGATGCGCACCGGCAGGCGCTGCACCACCTTGATCCAGTTGCCGGTGGCGTTCTGCGCCGGCAGCAGCGAGAAGGCCGAGCCGGTGCCGGCCGAGAACCCTTCCACCTTGCCGTCGTAGGCCACCTTGGAGCCGTACACGTCGGCTTCGAGCCTGACCGGCTGGCCCACGCGCATATGCGTGATCTGCACTTCCTTGAAGTTGGCGTCGACCCACACCTGCTCCAGCGGCACCACCGCCATCAGCGGCGTGCCCGGCGCCACGCGCTGGCCCACCTGCACCGAGCGCTTGGCCACGTAGCCGGTCACCGGCGCCGGCAGCGTGGAGCGCGCGAAGGCGAGATAGGCCGAGCGCAGGTTGGCGGCGGCGCGCTGCACGTTGGGATGCTTCTCCACCGTGGTCTGGTCGGTCAGCACCTTGTTGGAGGCGAGCTGCTCGCGCGTGGAGGAGAGCGCCGACAGCGCCGCCTGCAGCGCGGTCTGCGCGTGCGAGATTTCCTCGCCCGAGACCGCGCCGGAGCCGGCGATGGCCTGGCGGCGCCGGAGGTCTTCGCGCGCCCGGGCCACGTCGGCCTCGCGCATCGCCACGTTGGCGGCCAGCGAGCCGTTGTTGACGTAGAGCGTGCGCACTTCGCGCACGGCCTGCGCGAGCTGCGCCTCGGCCTGTTCCAGGTTGACCTGCGAGTCGGCGCGGTCGAGCTGGATCAGCGGCTGGCCGGCCGTGACCAGCTGGGTGTCGTCGGCCGCGATCGAGATCACGGTGCCGCTGACCAGCGGCGTGACCTGCACCACGTTGCCGGCGACGTAGGCGTCGTCGGTGTTCTCGAAGTGGCGCGCGTACAGGCCCCAGTAGATGCCGTAGGCCACGCCCGCCACCACCACCGCGGCGGTCAGGGAAAGCAGCAGGCGCTTGCGCTTGCCGTTGTTGTTGGCGGAGGCCGCGGGCGCGGGCGCGGCGGCGGTCTGGGACGCTTGCTTGTTGTCGCTCATGATGGTGTCTTAAGAATGCTGTCTCGGTGCTGTGCGGCGGCCGCGGCCGTCCGCCTCGTTGGTGCGTGGCGCTCTCAGCCCTGCGCGCCGCCGGGCTTTTCCCCCGCCACGCCGCCGGCCGGTTCCTGGTAGCCGCCGCCGAGCGCCTTCATCAGGCCCATCTGCAGGTCCAGCCGGCGGGCCTGCAGGTCGGTGGCGAGGCGGCGCTGCTGCAGCACGTTGCTCTCGGCATTGAGCACCGTGAGCTGCGTGCCGAGGCCGGCCTTGTAGCGGATGGTGGCGAGCGAGTAGGCGCGCTCGGCCAGCGCCAGCGCCTCGCGCTGCGCGGTGATCTGCGTGTCCACGCTGCGGATGCTGGTCACGGTGTCGGCGGTCTCGCGCAAGGCGTCGACCAGTGCCTGGTTGTAGTTGGCCACGGCGAGGTCGTACTGCGCGTACTTGCCGCGCAGGTTGGCGCGCAGCTTGCCGCCCTCGAAGATCGGCAGGGTCACGGCCGGGCCGACGCCGAACGTGCGGCTGATGCCCATCAGCAGGTTGGAGGTGTCCAGCGAGGCCACGCCGGCGAAGGCCGTCAGGCTGATCGCGGGCAGGAACTCGGCCTTGGCCACCGCGATGTCCTTGCCGGAAGCCTCCACGCGCCAGCGCGCGGCCACCAGGTCGGGGCGGCGGCCGAGCAGCTCGATGGTGAGATTGTCGGGCAACTGCGGCGTGTCGTGCGCGAGCACGGTCGGGCGCTGGATTTCCTGGCCGCGGTCCGGCCCCTTGCCCAGCAGCGCGGCGATCTGGTTGCGCGCCAGCAGGATGTCCTCGTCCACGCGCAGCAGGTCGGTCTGCGCCGAAGCCACGGTGCCGCGCGCCTGGGTGGTTTCCACCTGCGTGTCGAGCCCCGCGCGCAGGCGGTCGCTGGACAGCTGGGTCAGGTCGCGGCGCTGGGCGATGGCGCGTTCGGCCACGTCGCGCTGCGCGTACAGCGCGGCCAGGCGGGCGTAGGTGCGCGCCACGGCGGTGGTCAGGATCAGGCGGGAGGCCTGGCTCTCGGCCTCCATCGCGCGGTCGTCGGACAGCGCGGCCTCGAGCGCGGCGCGGTTCTTGCCCCAGAAGTCGAAGTCGTACGACAGGCCGGCCTGCAGGCGCGACTGGTTCTGCCAGGAGCCGGCCAGCGGCGTGCCCGCGAACAGGTCGGTCGAGGAAAAGCGCTGGCGCACCAGGCTGCCCTCGAAGTCCACGCTCGGGTAGAGCGCGCTGCGCGTGATGTCGGCCATCGCGCGCGAGGCTTCCACGCGCGCGAACGCGGCCTGCAGGTCGGGACTGTCCTTGACCGCTTCGTCGACGAGGCTGCGCAGCTGCGGGTCGTTGAACTGGTCGACCCAGTCGAGCGAGGGCCACTGGCCGTGCTCGCCGGGCAGGGTCCTGGCGCTGGCCAGGGCGGCCGGGTCGGTCACCGTCTGCGTGCTGTGCGAGTTGCCGAAGGTGGCGCAGCCGGCCAGCACCGCGGCCGCCAGCGCGCTCAGCGCCAGCGTGGCGGCACGGCGGCCGGCCGCGCCGGCGCGCGGCGACAGTGCGGATTGGGAATTGGGAGCTTGGTTCATCTCGGTGCCCTGCGCGAGAGCGTCAATGTTGCTTTTGTCATCGGTGAAGAACGTCAATCGATCCGGCTTGCCGGCCGGTGTCGCGCCTATCCGCTGTTGTTGCCGATGATCCGGTGCAGCATCGAGCGGAACGTCTGCAGCTCGGCCTCGGAGAAGCCGCGGAAATGCCGGTTCAGCACGCGGCAGTAGATGCGCGGCAGCGCCTCGAGCAGCGTGCGGCCGGCGGCGGTGATCGACACGTCCACCACGCGGCGGTCCGCGTCGCTGCGCTGGCGCTCGATCAGGCCGCGCTTTTCCATGCGGCCGAGCAGGCGCGTGACCGAGCCCATGTCGGTATTGAGCTCGCGGCCCAGGTCGGTCACGGTGTTGCCGCGCCCCGCGGCCAGCATCATCAGGCAGGTGGCCTGGGCATGGGTGATGTCCAGGTCGTTGACCTCCAGCTCCACCTCGTGCGACAGCAGGTTCTTGGCGCGCGCCATCAGGTAGCCCAGGCTTTCGCCCATGCGGTACTGGGCCGGGTCGAAAGGATGGGTGTCGTCGAAGGCGGACGGGTCGTGCGGCTGGGGCGAGGGCTGCTCGGGCATGTCTGTCAGGTGCTTGTCGCTGCAATGTTTGCCGTGGCAACTATATGTTCACGAATGAAGATCCGCAAGGACGGCAACTTGCTATTGCGATATACGCAATAATTGAATCATTGTGATCGGCAAGGCGATCGCGCCGGCCACCCGTTCCCGGCCCGTCGCCACGCTTCCGGTCGCGCTTCGGGTTTTGCGCCGCAACATGCTATAATGTCGGGTTATCTTTTGATGCTCAGCCCCACAAGCGAGACGCTGCAATGACCCGCGCCATCCGCAATATCGCCATCATCGCCCACGTCGATCATGGCAAGACCACTCTGGTCGACCAACTCCTGCGCCAGGCAGGGACCTTCCGCGACAACCAGCAAGTGGTAGAGCGCGTGATGGATTCGAACGACATCGAAAAGGAACGCGGGATCACCATCCTGGCGAAGAATTGCGCTGTCGAATACAACGGTACCCACATCAACATCGTCGATACCCCGGGCCACGCCGACTTCGGCGGTGAAGTGGAGCGCGTGCTGTCGATGGTCGACGGCGTGCTGCTGCTGGTCGACGCCGTCGAAGGCCCGATGCCGCAGACCCGCTTCGTCACGCGCAAGGCGCTGGCGCTGGGCCTGAAGCCGATCGTGGTGATCAACAAGGTGGACCGCCCCGGCGCGCGTCCGGAATGGGTGATCAACCAGACCTTCGACCTGTTCGACAAGCTCGGCGCCACCGACGAGCAGCTCGACTTCCCGGTGATCTACGCCTCCGGCCTGAACGGCTACGCCGGCCTGACCGACGACGTGCGCGAAGGCGACATGAAGCCGCTGTTCGAGACCGTGCTGGCCAAGGTGCCGGTGCGCGACGACAACCCCGACGGCCCGCTGCAACTGCAGATCATCTCGCTGGACTACTCCAGCTACGTCGGCAAGATCGGCGTCGGCCGCATTTCGCGCGGCCGCGCGCGCCCGCTGCAGGACGTGGTGGTCAAGTTCGGCCCCGAAGGCAACCCGATCAAGGGCCGCATCAACCAGGTGCTGAAGTTCCAGGGCCTCGAGCGCGAGATCGTGCCCGAAGCCGAAGCCGGCGACATCGTGCTGATCAACGGCATCGAGGAGCTGGGCATCGGCTGCACCGTGTGCGCGCCGGACGCCCAGGACGCGCTGCCGATGCTCAAGGTGGACGAGCCCACGCTGACGATGAACTTCTGCGTCAACACCTCGCCGCTGGCCGGCCGCGAAGGCAAGTTCGTGACCAGCCGCCAGCTGCGCGAGCGCCTGGACCGCGAACTGAAGTCGAACGTGGCGCTGCGCGTGGCCGAAACCGGCGACGACACGATCTTC